>OFJB01000018.1_pt1 | contig 160991 bp, 129 predicted proteins | sample 1775081 | NCBI WGS metagenome assembly OFJB01 (sample SAMN08195771, study PRJEB24354) | sludge metagenome | isolation source: initial sludge from phenol fed wastewater aerobic bioreactor | place: India: Nagpur | collected 2016-06-05 | reverse complement strand
TTGGAAATTTGAGAAGAGAAGACATCGCGCATGACTCCTTTCTAGCAGATAATCGCGCCGACCGTTTGCGTTAGGTTTGTTAGGTGAGCTACGTGTGCGAAAAAAGTGTGGTTTCACCCCTTCTCGTGCGGTATGGCTGGAGCCGGGAGAACGTCATGAACCGGAATACGAAAACCGCCGCCGTGATCGTCCAGGTGCTCGATACCACCGGAAATCCGGTCCGTGGCGCGGTGGTGCAGCGCGTCGGTTACCGCCTCAAGGAAGACGCTGCCTCCGCCTACGGCGTGCCGGAAGGCGATTTATGGCCCACGCCCAGCCCGGCGCCCACCGATGCCGATGGCAGGACAACGCTGATTTATCCCCTCGAGGGCGAGGAGGGAATGCAGTTGTCCATTCTGTTTGTAGCGGTCGCGCATCCCGATTTTTGCCGGGCGCAAATTGAATTATCCGTGACCTCCCCGACTCCGCTGGTGCTTCAGCAAGGCGCTCGATTGACCCTCATCGGCGAATCCGAAACGAAAGATCTCTGTATCCATGCGGATCTCGGAGTTGCTCCATTCCCGCCGCCGGTGGATTGGGTGCGTTCTTCCACCGACACGGTAACCGCCCGGATTCCCGTGGGTCGTTATGCTGTGCGCGCGATTGGTCGTAGCGCCACCGGCGAAATTTGGTTCAGCGCACCGCAAGAGTTCCGGGCGGAAAATCAAACCGCCACCTTGCGCTTGGCCCTCACTCCCGGGCGTTCCGTGGCGGGCGCACTCGATTCGTCCGTCCCCCGCCCCGTGCAACACGGGATCGTGGTTGCCGAGGTAACCACTCCCAGCGCGGCGGGAATCAACCTCTGGAAAACGTCCGCTCCGCTCGCGAAAGACGGCACATTTCTACTGACGTCGTTACCTCCGGGAGACTTGGCCGTCGTCGTAGTCTGTGACGGTTTTCTCTCCCAACCCACGGAAGCGGATCCTCGCTCCTGGAAGCCGCAAATTTTCTCCGCCGACACCCCCTCCCCGCTCCGGGTCCAGATGACTCCTTCGGGCACGGCGCGCATTCAGGTGCTCGGACCCGATCACGAGCCCTTGAGCGGAGCCATCGTCTTGTTCAGCCCCAATCAGCAATTCCAACGCGGCAATACCATTCTCGGCTCCTGTACCGGGACTGCGGAAACGCTCGAAAAAAGCGAGGCACCCGAGTCAGCCCTCAACAACCGGTATCAGGTCCAGACCGATGCGTCGGGGATCGCCCTCATTTCCAACCTTCCCCCCGGCCAACAGATTTTTTACGTGCACTACGCCGATTACGAAATGCCCATCGCGTTCGTGCAGTCTTACCCCGTGCGCGACGCGCGTATTGAGATCATGGCCGGTGCCGTGGTTGAGCAGACCGTGACGATGGAAAAGGCCGGAACCCGTTCGCTCGTGAGCGAGATTGAAAAATACGAAACGTCGTTAAAACAAAGGCGGTAACCCTACGCCAAACGCGATTTGGTTTTCGCGAGGAGTCCGAGGAAAAAGAGGCCGCCGAGAATGCTGGTGATGACGCCGATGGGGACTTCCTCGCCGACGACGAGACGGCGCGAGAGAAGGTCGGCCCAGAGGAGGAGCAAGCCGCCGAGCAAAACGGAGCCGGGCAGGACGAGGCGGTGATTCGGGCCGAGGAGTTTGCGGGTGATGTGCGGGACGATGAGGCCGATAAAACCGATGATGCCACTGACCGCCACTGCCGCCGCCGCGAGCAAGGCTGCGGTGCCGAGGAGCACAAGCTTGGTCCGCTCGAGCGGAACGCCGAGGTGATGGGCGGTTTCTTCGCCGAGAGCGAGGAGATTGAGTTCGCGCCAATAGTAGATGGCCACGCCGATGCCGAGGAGCACATAGGGCACCAGCGCGGTGACGTAGACCCAGCCGTGATTGGCGAGGCTGCCGAAAAGCCAGCTCATCGAGCCGCGCAAGGTGGACGCTTCCTGCCGCATGAGCAGCAGCGTCACCATGGCGGTGGCGAGACTGCCGACGGCCATGCCGGTGAGGAGGAGCAAACTAACGGCAACGCGGCTGCCGCGTTTGGCGAGGAGATAGACCAGCGCCGTAGTGCCGAGAGCACCGCCAAAGGCGAAGAGCGTGATCGTATTCAATCCGCCCATCGAGATTTCCGCGCCAAGACTGGCAGCGATGACGCCACCCAAGGCGGCCCCGGGAGAGACGCCGACGACAAACGAATCGGCCATCGGATTTTCAAAGAGCGCTTGCAAGAGGGCTCCGGCCACGGCAAGCGCCGCACCGACGAGCAGGGCCAACGCCACGCGGGGGAGCCGCAATTCCCAGATGATCGTGGTCTGATTGTCGGACGCCTGATTGGAGATCAGACCCGCCTTCGCCGCAACCACGCGCACGACGTCGCCCACGGAATAGGTTTCCGTGGTGCCGAGACAGGTCGCGAACCAGACGCTGACCAGCAGCGCCCCGAGTATGAGCGCCAGCATCAGCCCGGCACGGCGGGTGGAGATCACCGATTTGCTCAGGAGCGAGTCTTTCATGACGCGGCCTCCACTTGTCGCGGCAACAAGACGAAGGGGTGGCCGGAGTGGGGATTGGTCTGCACGTCGACGTCGACGCCGTAGATGGCTTTCAGATTCTGCCGGGTGATGATTTCCTTCGGCGTGCCTTGCGCATGGATCTTGCCACCGCCCATGAGGACGAGCCGATCGCAATATTCCGGCGCGAGATGCAGGTCATGCGAGATGCAGAGCACCGCCACCTTGCAGTCGTGGGCAAGAGAACGGATCAGTTTGAAGATCGCCAGTTGATGGCCCAGATCGAGATGCGCGGTCGGCTCGTCGAGCAACAACACGGGCGTGCCCTGCGCCACGGCGCGGGCGACGGCCACGCGCTGCAATTCGCCACCGCTGAGTTCGTTGACGGGGCGTTCCTCGAGACCGCGTAGATCGCAGCGTTCGATCGCCTCGTTGACCATCCGGTCGTCTGTCTCGGTGGAGACATTCCAGCCGTGCTGCCACGGGGAGCGGCCCATTTCGACGACTTCGCGCACGGTGAAGGCAAAGAGCGGCGACTGGCTCTGCGGGACGACGGCGACGACTTGGGCGGTCTCGCGGCGCGAGTAGCGGGCGAGCGGTTTTCCCTCGAGAAAAATCTCCCCGTAGGTCGGCGCGAGGAGTCCGGTCATGACCCGCAAAAGCGTGCTCTTGCCGCAGCCATTGGGTCCGATCACGCCGACGAGTTCACCCCGATGCAAGTCCACATCGATCCCGTGCAGGACGGAGCGCGAGCCGTAGCCCGCGTCGATTTGTTTTACCTGATAGGCCGGGGTCATGAAGATCAGCGTTTGGCCGGGGCCAGTTCGGGATGCAAACCGTAGGCGATGATTTCCGCGGCTTCCATGAGACGCGGTCCGGGAATGGTAAGCAGGTCGTCGGGCACGAGCACGAGACGATTATTGGCGACGGCCTTGATTTTGCTCCAGCGGGGATCTACGCGCATGCGCTGCCATTCTTTCTGCAGGAAATCGCCATCGACCTTGCCCTTGCCAATGGCGACGAGAATGACGTCGGGGTTGTTCTGGATGACGGTTTCCATGGCGAGTTGCGGCCACATGGTGGCGGCTTGCGCGGCGATGTTGTCGCCCCCGGCCAACTGGATGAGTTCATGCGGGAAGCTCCCCTTCCCGGCGCTGTAGAGTCCATTGATGCGGAGCAGGAGCAAGACCTTGGGACGAGGACCGGACGGCAGGGATTGTAATTGTTTCGTGAGCGCCTCGCCGCGCTGGCGCATGTCGGTCACGATTTTCTCCCCGCGCTCGCGCAGCCCCAGCAGGGTGGCCAGATCCACCGTGTCGCGATAGACGCTTTCAATCGAGGTATGCCGGAAATATGCCGCGTGGAGACTCAGGCGGTCAATCTGTCGCACCACTTCCTGCGGAGTCAGCCCCGACCCCACGACAAGATCAGGATGCAGCCCGAGCATCTTCTCCATGTCGGGGTCCATGATGCCGCCAATCTTCGTCTTGGCGATGGCCTCGGGCGGATGAATGCAATAGGTGGTGTCGGCCACGATCCGGTCCCCAGCCCCGAGGGCGAAGATGAGCTCGGTCAGGCTCGGCGCAAGGCTGACGATGCGCTGGGGCGGGGCCGGCAGGACGATCTCGCGATTGAAAGCGTCGCGGAAGTGGAGCGGAAAGCCGGTCGCGGTGGAAGTGGTGAGGGACGGGGCAGAAGGCGTCGCGGATGGGGCGATCTTGGGTTTCGCCTGGGCCATGAAACGGAACAGGCAGATGATGGCCAGGGCAAAAACCAATATCCCGATCAGAACGCCAAAGGAAGTGAGCACCGGTTTGCGCATAAAACGTGTGAAGGTATAGCGTTAACGAAATTCCGACAGTAACGCAATGCTGCAAGTAATTGGCCCGTGACAGGTTGCGCCATTTTGACTCTTTTACAGGAGGCATCGGGACAGAATTTTACGATTGCAATCGCCTGCTTTTTACGTAAACCGATGATTCCCAAAATATAAGATTTTTCCTGCATTTGGCATTCTTTTTGCCTATCATGGAAGTGAATCTGTAATAAAAGAAGACTATGAGTGAGAATGCCTGCCCCTGCGGAAAAGACAGTAAAACATGCCCGGCCGTGTCCAAAGGCCAAAACGGCAAGGGGGATTCACCCCGTAACGTCAGCCTGAAATTCCGCAAGAATTACGATCACATCGCCTGGAGCTCCAAGACGAAGAAGTCCAAGCCGGGCGAGAAGTTCGTTAAAGTGTATTGATTCGGTCCCGAAGCGGGAAAGGGAATGGGAGACAATCCGCCGATTGAAACCGATTAGCCGCTGTTGTCGATCATCGGTCTTTTCGAGCGGACTCACCACGGCCTGAACTCTTTCCCGTTCTTCGGTTGCTGGTAGCGAATATCCACCAGCGTCAGCCCCGGCTGCAACGCCTTCGGTTGATGCGACGGCAGGAAAAGTTCCACCCGGCCCTCGCGAAAAAGTTGCCGGTAAAACTCCCGGCGACGTTCGAAATCGGCCTGCGCGAATTGCGCCACAGAGTCATCTAGAAACCGGTGATTCACATCGAATGAAACCAGCACGTGCGTCACGCCGTGACGCCGCAGTTCGTCCAGCGAACCCAAGTCCGCCACGAACCAGCTCGACAGAGAGCGCCCCGTCCGCGGCTCCACATCCACCCGCGCCCACTCATCCTGCGCGAGTACCAGAGTCCCGCGATAATGCTGCGCCAAATGTTCCCGCACCACCGCGCGACTATCGAAACGAAACCCCCACGCCCGACGAGCCGCTTCGGGCTCCGCGCGCCACACCAGCCACGCCGCCACAATCACCGCCCCGGCTTGCGGCAACCACGTCAGCCACCGACGGGACCCACTCCTCGGCCACGGCAACGCGGCACCTGTCACCACCACGAAAGACATCAAATAGAAAATCGGTAATTCGTAACGGTCCGAGTACTTCGCCGTCCACGACAGCGCAATCAGCAGGATCACCGACGAACTCAACATCCACAAACTGCCCGGCGGCCGTCGCTCGCGCCCAGCCAGCACAAATCCCAGACATCCCAGCGCCAGTAACAGCCACGGAATCGATTGCCCCAGTTCGCGCCAGTACAGCGCATGCGGTATGGCATGGCCCGAGCCATAATCGCCCGCCAGCAGCAGCGTCACCTCCAGCGTCCCCGCCTCGCGCGCGACGTTCCAGTTCTGCAGCACGGGCCAGTAAATCCCCACCACGAGCACGCCAAACAATCCCACAATCCACGCCAGCACGGTGCGACATTCGCGCCAACTCCACACCACGGCCTGTCCGCCCAGGAGCATCACCCAAAACCAACCGACGTACTTGCTCCCGGCCAGCAATGCCAGCGCCACGCCGAGCAGCACCGCACGGCGGCGGCCCGATTCCGCGCCGAAAAACGCCAGCGCCCAGAACGACGCCGACAGTCCGAGCAGCAGCAGCGTATCTTCCTTGAAATAATGCCCGATCTCGTACAGATCCGGTTGCACCAGCAGCACCGCCCCCAGCGCCACACCCGTGATCGTTCCTGCCCACACGACGGCCAGATCGACCAGCAGAGCGTTCGCCAGCGCGAGATAAAGAGCCGACAAGGTGCGCCCCACCTGCACGACTGCCTGCGGGTCGGCATTGCGTCCGGTCAATCGCGCCACGCCATCGGCGAGAGTCAGCATCAACGGCGGATGATTGAAATTGCGCCGCGCATCCGTCACCTGCGAGACCTTCGAGGACTCGTCGTTGTGGTAAAGCCACGAAAAATGATTATCGCGCGTGTAGAGTTGCAGCGACAGCGCCAGCACCACCGCGAACAGCAACACCCTCGGCAGACGACCTCCGTTCACGCACAGCCTCCCGCCGCTGCGCCAGACGCCCACGCCCATTGAAAATTAAACCCGCCGAGATGGCCCGTCACATCCACCACCTCGCCGACGAAAAAAAGTCCCGGCACGCGCTTCGCTTCCATCGTCTTCGACGACAGCTCGCCCGTGTCCACCCCGCCGAGCGTCACCTCCGCCTTCGAGTAACCCTCCGTGCCTGCCGGATAAATCTCCCAGCGATGCAATGTCTGCGCGATCTCGCGGAGTTTCTTGATCGCGAACTGATTGATCGGCTTCGACGGACAATCCCGCGCACACCATGCCTGCACGAAACGCTTTGGCAAGCGCTGGCTCAATACATTCATCAACTCCGTGCGCTCCGGTTGCTTCGACACCAGCCACTCCTCGAGTTTTTCGTCTGGCGATAAATCAATCGTCAATGGCTGCCCCTCTTTCCAATACGACGAAATCTGCAGGATGGCCGGACCGCTCAGTCCGCGATGGGTGAATAAAATATTCTCGCGAAAACGACGTCCCGCGCACGACACCACCACGTCCATCGAAATGCCGCTCAGCTCGCCATACGCATTCACATCGCGCGGCGAAAAAGTCAACGGCACGAGACCCGGCCGCACCTCGGTCACATTCAGCCCGAAACTCTTCGCGATCCGGTAGCCGATGTCATTTGCCCCGAGTTTCGGGAATGAGAGTCCTCCTGTCGCCACCACGACCGACTCGCACGACATCGGTCCTTTGTCCGTCTGCACGATCAACCGCGCCGATCCCTCCCCCGCCGGAGCGGCTTCCACGCCGGTCACTTTGGTATTCACCAAAATCTCCACCCCGGCCTCGGCACAATCCTGCAGGAGCAACCCCGTGATCTGCCGCGAGCTTTCATCGCAAAACAGCTGGCCAAGTTTCTTCTCGTGATAGGAAATCCCGTGTTGCTCCACCCAGTCGATGAACTGCTGCGGCTTGAAGCGCGCCAAGGCCGACTTGCAGAAATCGGGGTTACCGGAAAGGTAGTTATCCGGCGTTGCCAGATAGTTCGTGAAATTGCAGCGTCCGCCGCCCGAAATCAGGATTTTGTTCCCAACGCGGCCATTATGTTCCAGCACGAGTACGCGCCGTCCCCGGCGCGCCGCTGTCACGGCCGTCATCAACCCCGCCGCACCCGCGCCGATAATGATCACCTCGGAATTCACAGGAAGTCATTGATACGGAAAGACGAGCCAAATGAAAAGGGGAACGTCACCCGGAACCGCCCTCTCCTTTCCTGCGGTCTCCAATGCGAGCATTACGCCGCAAACGACGCCCAAGAGATTGACATCTTTTCGCGCATTGCGTTGAATGTTCCATGCCTTTGTCCTCGAATCGGTTGAATGAATTGACCAGCGCCTTTGCCGCGCAAAAGATCCTCGTCATTGGCGACCTGATGCTCGATGAGTTCATCTGGGGCAAAGTCTCCCGGATCTCCCCTGAAGCCCCCGTTCCGGTCGTCGATGTCCAGCGCTCCGAATTTTATCCCGGTGGTGCCGCCAACGTCGTCCGTAATCTCTGCGCCTTCACCCGTCACTCCAGCATGGCAGGCGTGATCGGACAGGACAGCGCCGGAGAGAGAATCCTCAATCTCCTCAAGGAGGACGGGGCTTCCGTCAGCGCCGTACTCCAGAGTGCCTCCCGCCCCACCACGCTCAAGACCCGCATCATCGCCCGCCAGCAACAGGTCGTCCGCGTCGACCGCGAGACCAAGGAAAAGCTCGCCGATGCCGATCACCAATGGCTCATCGACCAGATTGCCGCACTCGTCGGCCAGCACGACGCGATCATCATCGAGGACTACGCCAAAGGACTCGTCGACCAGCGACTCGTCACCCGCGTGATTGAGGAAGCCCGCAAGCAAAAGAAGATCATCGCCATCGACCCCAATCCCCACAATGCGCTCGACTTCACCGGCGCCTCCGCCATCAAGCCGAACCGCAGCGAAGCGTTCCAGATGGCGGGACTCGAATTCAGCGAAACGCGTGACGATCTGATGCGCGCCGCCGAAATCCTGCAAAACAAGTGGGACCCGCAATACCTCTTCATCACTCTGAGCGAAGAAGGCGTCCTCCTCCTCGAAAAAGGAGCCCAGCCCTACCACACGCCGACCCGCGCGCAGCAGGTCTACGACGTCTCCGGCGCGGGCGACACCTCCATCGCCGTCTTCACCCTCGCCCTCGCGGCGGGAGCCACCGGCCCCGAGGCGACCGACCTCGCCAACCATGCCGCCGGCGTGGTCGTCGGCAAACTTGGCACCGCCACGCTGACGTTGGAAGAACTCCGCGCCAGCTTTAATCTTTAATTTTTTATGAGTAAACCAGCCGTTTTTTTTGATCGGGACGATACCCTGATGCGCAATGTGCCGTATCTCGGCGATCCGTCCAAAGTGCAAATCTTCCCCGGCACCGCCGATGCCCTGGACAAGTTAACCCACGCCGGGTTCGCCCTCGTGATTGTCAGTAACCAATCCGGCGTCGGCCGTGGTTTGATTACCATCCAGCAAGTCGCCCTCGTCACCGAGGAAATGCAGCGCCAGCTCGGCGACTCCTACTTCACCGGCATCTACAACTGCTACGCCGCCCCAGGCCAACCCGGCGACGACAACCGCAAGCCGAGCCCCGTGCTCCTGCAACAGGCCGCCGTCGCGCACGATCTCGACCTCGCGAAATCCTACATGGTGGGCGACCGCCTCTCCGACGTCCTCTGCGGCAAGAACGCCGGATGCAAATCCGTCCTCGTCCTCACCGGTCCTAGCTCCCCCGAACGCGAAGTGGCCCGCAACGAAGCCCACTATGTCGCCGCCGACTTGATCGAGGCCGCCGAGTGGATCGTGATCGACTCGAAGCGAAAGTAGTTTCATGCACAAAGCCGTCATCGTCATTCCCGCACGCTACGCCTCGTCCCGGTTTCCCGGCAAGCCGCTCGTCCCCATCCTCGGCAAACCGATGATCCAGTGGGTGTGGGAAGCCGCCAGCCGCAGCAAGCAAGCCTCCAAGGTTCTCGTCGCCACGGACGACGCCCGCATCGCCGACGTCGTCGCCAATTTCGGCGGCACCGCCGTCATGACCAAGGCCACCCACCGCTCCGGCACCGACCGCATGGCCGAGGTAGCCCGCAAGCATCCCGCCCGGATGTACGTGAACGTGCAGGGCGACGAACCGCTCCTCACGCCAAAGGCGGTGGACGACCTCATCGCCGGCATGGGCAATGCCCCCATGGGCACACTCGCCCACCCCATCGAAGCCGAGTCGGAATGGCGCAGTCCCGAAGTCTGCAAGGTGGTCATTGACGTCGACGGCTACGCGCTCTACTTTTCCCGGTCCCCCTTGCCCTTCCAACGCCAGTACGATCCGGCGGTGCGGGCTTGGCGGCATGTCGGCATCTACGCCTTTAAAGCGGAGGCGCTCAAACGATTTGTGGGCTGGAAACCCAGTCCGTTGGAAAAGGCGGAGAGTTTGGAACAATTGCGCGCCTTGGAACACGGAATGAAAATCAAGGTATTGCCGACGAAATTTCGTTGCGCCGGAGTCGATACCTCCGCAGATTTGACCAAAGTGGAAAGCCTGTTGGCTGCGGCCAGGAAAAGACGATAGCAGGCCACTTAGTAACCTACACGAAACATGAAATATATTTTTGTCACGGGCGGCGTTGTGAGTTCCCTTGGAAAGGGTCTCACCGCTGCAGCACTCGGCACCCTCCTCGAACGGCGCGGCCTCAAGGTTGTCCTCCAGAAGTTTGACCCCTATCTCAACGTCGACCCCGGCACGATGAGCCCCTTCCAGCACGGCGAAGTCTACGTGCTCGAGGACGGCGCGGAGACCGATCTCGATCTCGGCCACTACGAACGCTTCACCTCCAGCAAGCTCACCCGCAAAAACAATCTCACCACCGGCCAGATTTACGAAGCCGTCCTTGCCAAGGAACGCCGCGGCGATTATCTCGGCAAGACCGTGCAGGTCATCCCGCACGTCACGGACGAAATCAAGGCCCGCATCCGTCAGGTCGGCCAGTTCCAGGATGCCGACGTGGTCATCACCGAAATCGGTGGCACCACCGGCGACATCGAAGGTCTCCCCTTCCTCGAGGCCATGCGGCAGTTCGCCCTCGAAGTCGGCCACGACAACGTCCTCTTCATTCACGTCACCCTCGTTCCCTACATCAAGGCCGCCGGGGAGCTGAAATCCAAGCCCTCGCAGCAGAGCGTCGCGAAATTGCGCGAAATCGGTATCCAGCCCAGCCTTCTCGTCTGCCGCACGGAATACCCCATCGACCGCGAGATGCGTCACAAGCTCTCGATGTTCTGTAATGTCCCGCTCGAAGCGGTCATCGAGGAACAGGACGTCGCCTACACGATTTACGAAGTGCCCCTCATGCTCCAGCGCGAGAAGGTGGACGAAATCGTCTGTAAAAACCTCCGCCTCGACCTCCCGCCCGCCGACATGACCGAATGGCGCAAGATGGTCGACCGCATCATCTCTCCCAAGCACAAGATCAACCTCGCCGTCGTCGGCAAGTACATCGAGCATCAGGACGCCTACAAGAGCATCTACGAAGCGCTCACCCACGCAGGCGCGGGTGAGGACACCGGTATTGAACTGATCCGCATCGACGCGGAAGACATCGAGGCCGAGGGCGCGGAGAAATTCCTCGCCGGAGTCGATGGCTTACTCGTTCCCGGCGGTTTCGGCGTCCGCGGCATCGAGGGCAAGATCATGGCGGCGAAGTACGCGCGCGAAAACAACATCCCCTACCTCGGCCTCTGCCTCGGCATGCAAATCGCCGTGGTGGAATTCGCCCGCCACGTGCTCGCGCTCAAGGGCGCGCACAGCCTCGAATTTGATGTGGAAACGCCGCACCCGGTCATCACCCTGATGAACGAGCAAAAGGACGTCGTGAAAAAGGGCGGCACCATGCGCCTCGGCGCGATGCCGTGCTTCCTGCGCGAAGGCTCCAAGGGCCGCGCCGCTTACGGGGGCATGGAAAAGATCATGGAACGCCACCGCCACCGCTACGAATTCAACAGCGAGTACCGCGAGCAGATGGAAAAAGCGGGCCTCATCGTCTCCGGCGCCTCGCCGGACGGCAAACTCGTCGAGCTTATCGAACTGCGCGATCACCCGTGGTTCGTCGCCTGCCAGTATCACCCGGAATTCCTCTCGAAACCCAATTCCCCCCATCCCCTTTTCCGCGGATTCGTAAACGCCGCCCTCAAGCATGCAAAAAAGATTTAAGACTCCGGACAGCCTCTTCCTCATCGCGGGCCCGTGCGTGCTCGAGAGCGAGAGCCATGCCCGCGGCATTGCCGTGAAGCTGGCCCGCATCTGCGATAAACTCGACATCCCGCTCATCTTCAAGGCCTCCTTCGACAAGGCCAACCGCTCCAGCGGTGCGTCCTATCGCGGTCCCGGCCTGAAGAACGGACTCAAGATTCTCGCGCGGATCAAAAAGGAAATCGGTCGCCCCGTGCTGACCGATATTCACGACGTCTCGCAGGTCAAAGCCGCCGCCGAAGTCATCGACGTGCTGCAAATTCCCGCCTTCCTCTGCCGCCAGACCGATCTGCTCATCGCCGCCGCGAAGAGCAAGCGCATCGTCAATGTGAAGAAAGGCCAGTTCCTCGCCCCCGAGGACGTCAACAACATCGCGGCCAAACTCAAGGCAGCCGGTTGCAAGGACTACTGGATCACCGAACGCGGCACCACTTTTGGCTACCAGAACCTCGTCGTCGACATGCGCGGTCTCGCCATCATGCGCGAAGCGGGTCATCCGGTCGTCTTCGACGCCACCCATTCCGTGCAACGCCCCGGCGGACTCGGCAATCGCACCGGCGGTGATGCCAAGATGGCCCCCGTCCTCGCTCGCGCGGCCGTGGCGGTCGGCGTGAACGGTCTTTTCATCGAAACCCACCCGAATCCGGCCAAGTCGCCCAGCGACGGCCCCAATATGATTCCGCTTGCGCAGATGGAGCCCCTCTTGCGTAAACTCAAAGCCATCCATGAAGCGGCTCTTTAAGAGAACCCTGATCCTCAGTGTTTCCGCCCTGCTGGCAGGCGCGGCGGTTTCGTCGGCGCAACAGCCGACGCCGGAACCCGCCAAAAGCCCCACCAGCAACATGACCCAGGGGCAGGTGACCAAAGGGTTCACCCTGCCGCAGTACACCGATGGCAAGCTCACCGCCATGATTAATGGCGGCGAAGCCCGCGTCATCAGCGTCAACCGCACCGAGATCACCGCCTTGCGCGTCGATCTTTACGAGGACGGCAAAGTCGCCACCACCATCACCTCCCCCAAGAGTGATTACTGGAATGGGGACAACAAAATGCGCACCCGCTTCGGCGTGGAAATCGTCCGCCCCGACATGACCGTCACCGCCCAGACCATGGAATGGGAAATCAAGGAACAACGCGGCGTCCTGCGCCAGAACGTCAAGGTGGTCCTCAATAATCTCGATCTCGCCAAGCCCGCCGAAACGCCGAATCCCGCTGCCTCCGCGCCGCTCGGCGTTCCTGCCCCCGGCACCGAACCGCTGACCACCACGGAAAGCTCCCCACTCCAATTGCAACAGTCTCCCGCTTCTTCCACACCCTCCACCCTCCTCCCTCAATGAAACAGACCCTCCTCCTGCTGGCCCTCGTGACTTGGAGCCTCTCACCGTTGCACGCGCAAACCGCGGCCAAACCGGCGGCCGATGCCAAGACCTCCACACCCACCGTGGTCACCTCCGACGTGTTCAAGATGGACATGCCCGGCCATCAAGGTCTCTTCACCGGCAACGTCGTCGTCACCGCGACCGATTTCAAACTCAAGGCCCGCGAAATGCAGGTCTTCTTCGACGACAACAACAAGATCAAACGCATGATCGCCCGCGGCAACGTGGAAATCGACGCCACCGACAAACAAACCAAGTCCGGCCAGGCGGAATACATCATCGCTGAAAACAAACTCATCCTCACCGAATCGCCCCAGGTGCTGCAAAACCGCAATACCGTCACCGGCACGACCATCACCATCTACCGCGACACCAACCGCATGGATGTCGACGGTCGCAGCCGCGTTCTCCTCTACGAGAGCGGCCCCACCGAAGCGAATCCGAAATAAAGTCGAATCGCAAAGCGCTCGCTTCCAATTCAAAAGCTTCTCAAGAGTCGTACCTCAGGATGTCCTTGCGTTTTGAGTTTTGACTTCCCCCTTGCGCCCAGCACACAATCCCTTTCGTACCCATGAGCACTCCTGACGAAACGCCCCAGACTCCGCCCGAGTACGTGGAACCCGCCGCCGAAGCACCGGCCGAGGAAGCCCTGCCCGAGGTCTTTGCTCAGGAAGCCGACCCTCAATATGAGGAACCCTCGGCCCATCTGCCCACCGAACCCCTCATCCGCACCGAAGGGCTGATCAAGGAATACGGCAAGCGCCGCGTCGTCAATGGCGTCCACATCGAAGTCCGCGCCGGCGAAGTCGTCGGCCTGCTCGGCCCCAACGGTGCCGGCAAGACCACCACCTTCTACATGATCGTCGGCCTCATCAAGCCCACCGGCGGGCACGTCTACCTCGCCAACGAGGACGTCACCGACATGCCCATGTACCGCCGCGCCCGGCTCGGCATCGGCTACCTCCCACAGGAGGAATCCATTTTCCGCAAGCTCACCGTCGAGGAAAACCTCATGGCCATCCTCGAGACGCTGCCCTACACCCACGACGAACGCATGGCCCGCTGCAACGAACTCCTCGCCGACTTCGGCCTCGAGCATGTCCGCCACAACATCGCCATCACCTGCTCCGGCGGTGAAAAACGCCGCGTCTGTATCGCCCGCGCCCTCGTCACCTCCCCCTCGATCCTGCTCCTCGACGAACCCTTCAGCGGCGTCGACCCCATGGCCGTCTACGACATCCAGCAGATCATCCTCAGCCTGCGCGAACGCGGCATCGGCGTCCTCATCACCGACCACAACGTCCGCGAAACCCTCTCCGTCGTCGACCGCGCCTACCTCATCTGCGAAGGCCGCGTCGAAAGCCAGGGCGATAGCGACTTCCTCATCAACGACCCCGTCGCCCGCGACCTCTATCTCGGCCCGCGATTCTCTCTTTGATTGAGCCTTGAGCTCAATCAAAAGTTCTAGGTACTCAGTTCTAAGCACGAAGTAAGGAGCTACCTCTCCCGCGCTAGCGTCCCCTACTTCGTACTTTTCCCCTGCCTGCGGCAAAAATCTCGCACACCTAGCTCACGTAGCAAACCTAAGCCTAACGCTTCGGCCCTTACCCGTGCTTAAATACCCCCATGGCACCCGTCTTCCCCTTTCCCATTTCCAAACTGGAATGTGCAATCCCTCCTTCCCGCACCTCGCCACCTTCCACACCCTGTAGACGTTGGGAGCGCTTCGGAGCCGCGATTCAAAAAAAATTCACCCCACCCCATCCCTTTCGCACATGATAAACTTCACCCTCTCCGAATTGCAAAACGCTCGGGAACTAATCCGTTTTCTCTAGCCAGAACCTTTTTTCTCCGCATCCACCCCAAAAAAAATTTGCGATTCCCTTCATCTCCGCGCGTTTATATTCCGATCTTTATATTAATTTCCATTTGCACGCACAAAACTTGCTACTAGTTTGAGGTGTATGGCGAAAAAGACGAAGCCTCCTGTCGTCAGTCCTTCGCCCGAACCGGCGGAAACGCCCGAGTTCGGACCGTCGCTCGATTCACTGTCGACACTCCAAATCCTCGATCTGGTCAACCAATCCATTCCCTACGATTCCCCGGCGCGACCCGAGTTGAATTACCTCCGTCTGCGCGTCGAGGAAATGGAAGTCACCAATGAGCAGGCCCGCGACGCCATCGAGAAACTCGACGCCGCCGTCACCAAGCTCTCCTCCCCCGCCAATCGCACCGGCACTCTCCTCGCCCTGCCCAAGCCCGACATCGCGCTCGTGGTCAGCAGCGGCGCGGAATACTACTGCTCGATCGATCCGCGCCTGAGCCAGACGGAACTTCTCGTCGGCACGAAAATTCTGCTCAACGAAGCCTACGCTGTCATTGGCGATCTCGGTTTCGAACTCGGCGGTCCTGTCGTGAAAATTTTTGATCTACTTCCCGACGGACGCCTCCGCGTCGGTTCGGAAGCCGGCATGCAGAACAGCCTCGTCATCCGCTCCGCCGCGCTCGGCAAGGAAAAGCTCAAGGTCGGTCTCGAAATCCGCCTCGACTCCTCCGCCCGCGTGGCGCTGGAAGTCGTCGCGAAGCCCGAATCGAAGGATCACCTTCTCGAGCGCGTACCCGAATTGCCATGGGAGAAAGTCGGCGGTCAGGCCGAAGCCCGGCAAGCCGTGCGCGACGCCATCGAATTGCCCCTGCTCCACAGCGATCTCTTTGAAGCCTACAAGCACACCACGCCCAAAGGCATCCTGCTCTACGGCCCTCCGGGTTGCGGCAAAACGCTGCTCGGAAAGGCCACCGCTTACAACCTCACCCGTCAACTGCGCGAGAAGACCGGTCGCGACCTGCAAGAGTGCTTCATGCACGTCAAGGGCCCCGAGATTCTTAACATGTGGGTCGGCGAATCGGAACGTCAGGTCCGCGAAATCTTTGCCCGTGCCCGGGAAAAGGCGAAGGACGGTTATCTGCCCTTCATCTTCATCGACGAAGCCGAATCGATCCTCGGCACGCGCCGTTCCGGTCGCGGACACAATATCGTCAACACACTCGTCCCGATGTTCTGCGCCGAGATGGACGGCATCGAATCGCTCCACGAGATGGTCATCATCCTCGCGTCGAATCGCGCCGACATGATCGACCCCGCCATCTTGCGGCCCGGTCGCATCGACCGCAAAATCAAGGTGAACCGCCCGAGCCGTCAGGAATCGGACGACATCTACCGCATCTACCTGTCCCCTACACTACCCTTCGACGCCAACCTCGTCAAAGAACACGGCAACGACACGAAGAAAGTCGTCGACTACCTCATCGCGCAGTTGCTCGAGGAACAGTTCAGCCGCAAGGATTCGAATCGTTTCCTCGAGATCACCACGCGCAGCGGACGTCACGAGTTCCTCTATCGCGGCGATCTCATCAGCGGTGCGATCATTTCGTCCATCGTGGAACGCGCCAAGGAACTCGCCATCAAGCGCGCCATCAGCTCGCCCGATCATAATGGCCTGTGCCTCGCCGATCTGCTCACTTCGCTCGAAGTGGAGTATCAGGAGAACGACATCTTCCCGCCGTCCGACATCACCGAAGACTGGATGAAACTGGTCGATCAGGACCCGGAAAACGTCGTCAAGATTTCACCCGTCCGCCCCCGCCGCAACGAACCCTCCACCTCCTCGATTATTTAACCACCGCCACAACCTCCACTCCTTTTTCGAATGCAGAGCAAAATCCCACCGTGGTCCGTTTGCTTCGGTCTGGAAACAGAAATCGGGATCGCCGTCGCGGAAGATCCCGAGGCGGATGTCGTCGAGGAGTCGATCAAACTCGTCCGCGCCGCCGCCCGTCACGGCCTCGCCAACCTGTGGGACTACGCCACGGAAGACCCGCATCAGGACACCGATGAATCCAATTTCGTTTCGCAGGATTCCCAGCGCGAGCTGACCTTCTACGAGATCAAGAGCGACCTCGTCCTGCGCAATGGCGCGCGCTTCTACAATGATCACGCCCACCCAGAGTACTCCACTCCCGAGTGCGCCACGCTGCAGGAACTCGTCGCGCAGGACAAGGCGGGCGAGCGCATCCTTGAGGAATGCGCCCGGCAGGCCACGCGCCACGGCTCGCGCACGATCCGGCTCTACAAGAACAACACCGACTTCCGCGGCCACAGCTACGGTTGCCATGACAATTTCCTCATCCCCCGTGCCATTCCGTGGGACCGCCTCGTCGATGCGATGACGCCGTTCCTCGTGACGCGCCAGATTTATTCCGGCGCGGGCAAGGTGGGATGGGAATGCGAGAACTCGACCATCGGCGGCGGCTTTCAAATCTCCCAACGGGCCGATTTCTTCACCGAGCTTGTCAGCATCGACACGATGAATCGCCGCCCGCTCATCAACACGCGTGACGAGCCGCACGCCGATCCGTCACAGTACCGCCGGTTCCACGTCATCGTAGGCGACGCCAATCTCTCCGAGTTTTCCACGTGGCTGAAGATGGGCACCACCGCGCTCGTCCTCGAATCGCTCAAGGAGGAATCGCTTCCGACCGCATGGCACCTCGCCGATCCGTTGCACTCGCACCGCGACATCTCGCGCGATACGACCTTCAAGTGGGAGCTCCCCCTCGCCAATGGCAAGATCACGACGGCGGTCGAACTTCAAATGCGTCTCGTCGAATGGGTCGCGCAACGCGTCGATCTCTCCCATCCGGAAAAGCGCAAGGTGTGGCAGGATTGGAAAGAGACCCTCGAAACGCTCGCCATCACGCCGCTGCAATGCCGCGATCGCCTTGACTGGACCGCGAAGTATTTCCTACTCGACGAATTCCGCAAGGCGGAGGGCCTCGAATGGGACAACCCGTGGCTGCAAAGTCTCGATCTGGAATATCACCTCCTCAAACGCGAGGAAGGCCTCTTCTACGCGCTCGAAAGCTCCGGCCAGATGAAGCGCATCATCACCGAAGCCGAGGTCATCCACGCCTTGCAACAACCGCCCACCTCCACCCGCGCCTACCTGCGCGGCAAGTGCGTGCAAAAATTCGCCAAAGCGGTCAAAACCGCGCAATGGGATCACATGGTCCTCGCCTATCAGGATCGCGAAATCCGCCTCGACCTCAGCCGCGCCTTCGCCGGGAGCGAACTCGAGGAATTCATCGCCGCGATCGACCGCTCCTCCACGGTGGAAGAATTCATCAAGTATTTGGAATCCAGACCCGTTAGATAGATAGGGCCGACAACGGCATGGAATAAGCAGCAAATCTTGAAACCCCATTTGCAAAGCGAAACCACAGAACTAAGGTAACTATATGCCTGATCAAGGACAAAAGAACCGTCCGTCCGGTGGCCCGACAGAACCTCCGAGCCCAGGTGGCGGACCGCACTCCCCGAAGGTGGAACGTCCCAGCGTGGACGACCTGCTGAAACGCATGCGCAAGGTCGATCCCGACCAAGCCAAACGCTATCGTCAACGCACGGGAGAATAACTCAATGGACACACGGGGAAATGGAACCATGCCCCTCGCTACGGTGCGAGGGGACGGAGATTTTATCGCCTTATTATCCCAGTCCGGGATGTGGCCCACCGCCACCCAGACGGGCGCGGTGAATGCCGCAAATCCGCACACCCCGGAGATCGTCGCGACGACGGTGCTCTCCTTTCACTATAAGGACGGCGTCCTCATCGCCGGTGACCGCCGCGCCACCGCGGGCCACACCGTCGTGTACGACCGCGCCGACAAGGTGATCGACATCGATCCCTACACCATCATGGCCATCGCGGGCACTCCCGCCACCGCCTTTGAAATGGCGCGTGTCCTTCAACACTCGTTCCAATACTACCGCCGCAGCCAGCTCCAGCCCTTGAGTCTGGAAGCGAAAGTTCGCGCCCTGGGCAAGTTGCTGAAAGATAATCTCGGCATGACCCTCCAAGGCATCGGCGTGGTCGTCCCGATCCTCGCAGCGATGTCGCCCAACTCTGATCCGCACCTCTACTTTTATGACGCCATGGGCGCGCAATTCCTCGCCGCCGACTTCGCTGTCTCCGGTTCGGGATCACCCGCCGTGCGCAGCGTGTTGCAATATCTCAATCGCTGGAGCGGCAAACCCACCACACAGCGCGACGAAAGGGAGAGCATCGAACTTGCCCTGCAACTGCTCGACGTGGCGGCGGAATCCGACACCGCCACTGGGGGCATCGACCGCCGCTCGCAAATCTTTCCGCAGGTGAAACTCCTCACCCGCGACGGCATGCGCACCATTGATCAGGAAACCCTCGTGAAAATTCTAGGATAATATGATCTCCGAAGAACCGTATCGTTGGTTGGAAGCCATCCGCAATCGCCGCGAATACATCGAGGACCAGATGCAGGGCGGCCTGCCGGTCGTCGCGATCAATGGCGAACCCGGCATCCTTTATCTCACCACCCGCGCCACGACTCCCAAGATTTTCGAAATCTACGATCATCTCGCGCTCGGCTGCCTCGGTCATCCCGCCGATCTGGAAAAAGTCCGTCAGGCTGCCATCGATGCCGCACATCTCGAAGGTTTCACCCGCTCGCAACACGACGTCACCGCGCGCCGTCTCGTGAATTACAATCTCGGACCCGCGCTAAAGAATGCCTTCGAGCAAATCTTTGCCGCCCCGCTCATGTTCCGGGGTATCCTCTGCGAACTCGCCGATCAACCGGCCAACGACGCGGCGTGGGTGATCGACTACGACGGCACCTATCAATCCCCGCGCCCCGAGGAATTTCATCGCGGCCTCATCGTCGCCGGCCGCAAGCGCTCCCAACAAAACTGGGAGCAGCTCAAGGACAAGAAGGGCGAACTCCTGCACGACTGGCCTGCCATGGCGCTCTCGGCCCTGCGCATCGCTGCTTGGATTCGGCTTCTGGAAAAATCCGAACAGCATGCGGAGTGGAACGACACTCCCGAGATGCTGCCCGATCTCCTGAAAATCTTCCCCGAGGGACTCGAGTTCTCGGTGCTCGATCGCAAACTCGTAGCCACCTCGCAGGCCTATCGCACTCCCGCCTCAGCCGAACTCGGACTGGGCGGATGAGTTTTCAGTTCTACGTTTTCCGTTTTCAGTAAAATCAATCGCTTACACTCCACCAACCCCGAACTGAAAACTTTTCCAACTAGCTCTTCTTTATGAACCGTCTCGCTGGCATTGAAACGGAATACGGTTGTCTGGCCCCGGAATCCTTCGGATTGCCGACTGTGCCCATTCGCGTCCGCGATCACGCATTCAAGAAAAAGAAGCTCGGCCTGATTGATCTCCACGACCGCGACTACGATGAACCCGCGGGGAACGGCGGCTTTCTCTTCAACGGCGGCCGCCTCTATCTCGACATGGGTCATCTCGAGTACTGTACGCCCGAGTGTAAAAATCTCGCCGACGTGGTCGCTTACGAACACGCCGGTAATTGCATCCTACAGCAATCCACCCAGGAACTCGGCCTCGATAACGACGTCTTTTTCATCAAGAACAATATCGACCACTACACCAGCGCCACCTTCGGCTGCCACGAAAACTACTCACTGCGCCGCGACGCGCCCCTCGCCCAAAAGAACATCGATTCCCTCCTCGCCTTCCTCTCCGCCCGCATCGTCCTCGTCGGCGCGGGCCGGGTTGGCGTCACACTCGCACCGCGTCGCTATCATAAGGTTGAAGATACGGAACCGGTCCACTATCAGATTTCCCAGCGCGCCGATTTCATCCAGACTGATATTTACGAATGGGTGCAGTTCAATCGCGCACTCATCAATGCCCGCGATGAACCGCTCGCCGATTACCGCCGCTTTCGCCGCCTCCATTTGCTCCTCGGCGATTCGAACATGCTGGCTTACACGAATGCGCTGAAGATCGGCACGACCTCCCTCGTCCTCGATCTTCTGGAGGCCAATGCACTACCGAAACTTTCGCTCGCGAATCCCGTCATCGCCATGCGCCAGATTTCACATCACCCAAATGGCAACTGGATGATGAAACTCCACGATGGCCGCGAATGGACCGCGCTCGATCTGCTTGAGGAATTTCACCGGGCCGCCACCAGCGGCGCCATCTTCCTCGACGACGACGCCCATTGGGTGCTCAAGGAATGGGAATTCTGCGTGCAAGCACTGCGCCACCAGCGCGACGCCCTCATCGGCAAACTGGATTGGGTGACGAAACATTTCCTGCTCTCGTCCTTTGTGGAGTCACAGAAAATCGAGTGGACCGATCCGTGGCTGGAAAGTCTCGATCTCGAATACCACCAACTCAATCCCAAGCGCAGCCTGCTCGCAGGATTACCCGGCACGGCTCTCGACAAGATCGGTCTTCCCGAACTCACAAAACGGGATTACCAAGTGCAGCCTCCCACCAATACCCGCGCGTTCCTACGCAGTGAAGCGATGCACATGATTGTGCAGAAAAAACTCCCCTACGTGCTCGATTGGGATTTGATCTATATCGGTGAAGGCCGTCAGATTCAATTGGACGATCCCTACTCCAACGACCTCAGCACGCTCAAGGATCTTACCCATTTTCAGGGCTGATCCGATCAAGCCATTCTCTACGACTTCTCTTCCTTGCGGGGGAAAAGTTCGCGGGCAATCTTTTGGATCTTGGTCGCCACCTCGGTGCATTTCTCACTCGCGGTCTGGATATTCTGCGAGAAACGTTTGCCCTTCTGCCCTTCGGCAAATTCGTTGCCCACGAGAAACGCATAGCCCATGAGCGGCGTGAGGTGATTGTTCAAATCATGCAGCAGCTTGCGCACTTCCTGGCCAATCGGCGAATCGGTTTCCCCCATCGTAAGAAAGCAGGTGGCGAGATTCCAGTCGGACGGCGTCGTCACCTTCAGATTGAAACCGGGATAATGCACCACCCGCACCGGCTTGCCATAAAGTTCCACCGCCGCCGTATCGTCCGTCACCTGCACACCGGAGGCGGCTACGTGATCATACGCTTCGGCCAGCAGCGTCTTGCGAAAAATCTGCGGGGTCTGCACCGACCAGATCACGTTGCGATCGAGAGTCTGCACCACATTGCCTTCGGCCGTGACCTCCTTGAGCGTATCGCTGCTGGGAGTTCCGCAGACCGCCGCGCCCATTTCCTGCGCCGCTGCCAAGACGGTTGAGACCAGAGTCTCGGTCACAAAAGGACGCGCGGCGTCATGAATCAAGACGTACTGGGAATCCGTTGAAACAGCGGCCAGGCCGTTGCGAACAGAGTCCTGCCGCAGCACACCACCATGCGCCAGCTTGATCTTACCCGTTGCAATCGCTTCGGGGAAGAGTTCCTGCACCTGCGTCTCGGTTTCCGGGCGAACCACGAGGATAATTTCGCTTACCAACGTCACCGCCTGCAATCGTTCTAGCGTGTGGACGAGCAGTGGCTTGCCTGCAAGCGGGGTCAAAAGTTTATCAAACCCCATCCGCTGACTGCGGCCTGCGGCAACGACGACGGCACTGACTTGATCGCTCATTTTCTTTGGCTCCGGCCAGAGCGTTCGGCTTTCTCTTTATCCCTGCCGGAAATTTCCTCTTTCGTGGCAGAGTCCGAGTAAAACAAAACACCGTGACGACGGATGTTAATGATGAAGGCGGCGAGATTATCGGCCACTTCCTTGTTGTTGAGTAGCATCCCGACAGCCCCCTGCCCTTTTTGAGCTTGTTCCATGAGGTTGTCCACCCGTGTTAAAATCGAGCGCGCTTTGACAATCGACTCCTTGAGATCGGCGCGGGTCTGGTCGGTGAGAATGTCCTGATTCACATTGGTCAGCGCAGTCTTGAGCTGCTTGATGGCATCGCGGGCATCCACCACCAGCGGTCCTGTGCTGTCAGCCAGATCGTTCAGTCCAGTGCTGCGGGCACCCTCTACTTTTTCGCCCGGTTCATAATAGGGCTCCACATTGCCGTTATAGAGTTGCACATCGACAAAGCGGTCGCCGAGCAATCCGGAGGAACCAATGACCCAACGCGATTTGCGGCTGATCTTGATCTCGTCGAACAGCTTCACCGAAACTTGGACCGCGTTGCCATTGTCAACCACCTTGGGTGGAGTTGTCACGCGGCCAATCGGCGCGCCAGAGAGATAAACATTGGAGCCCTTGAGCAAGCCGCTCGCATTAGGAAATGTAACGTCGAGAGTATAGTAGGAACGGATCTGCTCCCCCATCCGGCCAAAGGTGACCACTAGCGCCCCGATAATGGCCAGGCCGACCAGCACGAAGACGCCAACTTTGATTTCGAGCGATTTATTCTGCATACGTTTCTCTTTTAAAATATAGCGTCCGAAACCATGGAAATACCACGCACAAACCGCATGACCACGGGGTCCTCTGATTTTTGAATCGCGTCTGGCGTTTCCACACAATAAATCTTTCCTTCATGCAACATCGCGATGCGATCAGCGATTTCGTAGGCACTCACCATATCGTGCGTCACGATGATCGCCGTCATATTGTACTCTTCGCCTAATCGCAGGATGAGCTTGTTGATGCTATCGGAAACAATCGGGTCCAGTCCAGCAGTCGGTTCATCGTATAGCATCAGGGAGGGCCGACTGATGGCCGCGCGCGCCAAGGCCACGCGCTTCTTCATACCGCCGCTGATCTCGGATGGCATTTTGCTTTCCTGCCCCGGTAGATCAACGATTTTAAGAGCCCGCGCCACTTCCTTGATGATTTCAGCCTCGTTCAGCTTCCCTTCTTCGCGAAGAGAAAAAGCGACGTTTTCACCCACACTGAGAGAATCGAAAAGCGCACCATTCTGGAAAAGCATCCCCATCTCTCGCCGAACCGTCGTAAGGTCTTCTTCGGAAATAAGGGTAAGATCCCGTCCCCGGAAAAAAACATGTCCTTTGTCCGGACGCAGTAATCCCATGATGTGGCGCAATAGTACACTCTTGCCCCCACCGCTGCGGCCGATGATGACCATGTTTTCGCCTTCGTGAACCTGAAGGTTCACGCCATTGAGCACGTGCTGCTTCTGCAACCGTTTGTGGATATCCTGAAGATCAAGCAAGGGAGCGCTCATGGTCAATTCGGGAAGAGGAGGTTAAGCAGAAAGGTGAAGAAGAAATTGGCAACCAATACGGCCAGTGAGGAATCCACGACGGCGTCCGTCGTCGCGCGTCCGACTCCCTCCGCGCCATAGCCGCTATGCAAGCCTTTGTGGCAACAGATTAGAGCGATCATCATGCCAAAAAAGAATCCTTTGATGGTGCCAATCCATACATCCTTCGCCATGGTATACTTCAGCGTGTTGTCCCAGTAGTAAACGCCATCCACGCCCAGCATGCCCACCGCCACGTAGTACCCCGCTCCGATACCACATACGATGGTGATGACAGTCAGAATGGGCATGGCGATGGCCATGGCCAGAAAGCGCGGTACGAGCAGGTACTCGGTCGGATACACTGCCAAGGATCGCAGGGCATCAAGTTGCTCGGTAATTTTCATCGTGGCCAATTCCGCCGCCAAGGAAGATCCCACGCGGCCCGCAATCATCAACGCACACAGTACCGGCCCCAGTTCGCGGCACATCGCCAAGGCATTGACCGGCCCCCCTGCCGAAGGCATGCCCAGCGGTCCAAATTGAAATTGAATCTGGGCGGCAAATACGGCGCCTGTAAAAGCTCCCGTGGTAATCACCACAGGCTGGGAGCGCACGCCGATCAAATAAAGCTGCTGGAGGAGCAACCGGCAACGCAACGGATAGCGAAACATCGCGCGAATAATATCCTGCAACATCAGGACCAGTTCACCGCTGGCGGTGACGAGCCCGATGACGCTATGGCCAAACCGTTGCGCGACGGAAAGTAACATGGGGTGAACGTTACCCAAGCCGTCTGCGTCCGACAAGGGGAACGTGCGACAGTTTTGTTCTTTTTAACTTAACAGTATGAACTGTCGTCCTATTGGAACGAAAAGGCTTCTTTGATCGGTGTCCCGTCCCAGTCTGCTGGTATGCGTACCCCCAAAAGCCACAAAGCGGTAGCCGCCGTGTCATAGGTGGTAATCGGCGCAATCAGATGCATTCCTTTTTTAACCCCTTTGCCCCATGCCACCCAGGGGATATTCATGTCGACCGGATCTTCCGTACCATGCCCCTTCTCATGCCCTCCATGGTCAGCCGTGAGAATGATTACGCTGGATGACTCCATTCCCGCCGCCGCAATCGCAGTGCGTACTTGCGTTAAGGCCTCATCGCAATCCAACAAAGCGGCCTCCTGCTGTACGGAACCCCAGCCAAACTTATGTCCGATCGAATCGGGATCAGCGAAATGAATGAAACAAATAGAGGGGTTCGTCTGGGCCAAGAGTCTTCCCACTGCTGCGGCCACGGCTTTCGCATCCGATTTCGGGTGCGGCCAGACAAAGGTATCGACCGAGCCCGGCAGCTTCAAATGTTTGAACTTTTCCTTACCCACAAACATGGCCGTGCCCAGCCCCTGCGCCTTGGCAAGACTAAAGACCGTGGGAACAGAGACCAATCCCTTTTCAGGCTCCCACTTATTCCACAGGATCTTGTGCTTCTCCGGTCCTACTCCAGTTAGCATGGATGTATGCGACGGCAAAGTAATACTGGGTTTCGTAGTACGGGCAGTCCAGGTGGAAGCCCCTTCTTTCACCATCTGGTGGAAGCAGTGCATCTGCTCGTTCTTTTCGATCATCCCCGGTGCGCCACCTCCACCATCGAAGCTGATGATGAACACGTGCTCCACCAGTTGCGCCGCCAAACACGGCATCCAGGAAAGTCCGGCAACTATTAGCAAACTCAGCAGAAGGCCTTTTTTGATCATGGTCGTTTTGATACGATAGGAAGCTTGGATGCGAATGCAAGTTTTGCCGTCCATCACCAGCCACTTCACGCCCGTTGAAAATGCGCCCGCATCCAACGACGTGCGGTTTCCAGCACGCTATAGGCACAGGGCACGATGAACAAAGTCGAGAGCATCGACACCATCGACCCGCACAAAATGGTCAAGGCCATCGGCACACGCGTTTCCGCGCCGGGTCCGATCGCTAACGCAGGAGGAACGGCTGCTGCCATCGTCGCAAAGGAGGTCATCAACACTGGCCGCAAGCGAATCGGGCAAGCCTGCCGGAGTGCCTCCTCAGGCGTCAACCCGTCGCGTTCGCGCACCTTGTCGGTAAACTCCACCAGCAAGATCGAGTTCTTCTTCACAATGCCAAAGAGCAGGATCAAACCAATGACACTGTAGAGATTCCAGCTCTGGCCAAACACAAACAAGCCCAGCGCGGCACCACTCAAGGCAAAAGGCATGGCAAGCAAGATCAGGAAGGGTTGCGAGAAGCTATTGAACTGCGCCGCCAGAACCATATACGCAACGAGAATACCCAGTCCTAATGCCATGCCCATGTCGCGACCGAATTTTTCATTCGTCTCCGCCGTTTGCGATGGCATGAGCCGGTAGCCTTGGGGAAGCGTCTGCTCGGCATGCTGTTTGATGCGCTCCATCGCGGTGTTGTCCGCCACCCCTGGGGCGGGATTCCCCATGATCGTGATGGACCGCTCGCGATTACGACGGGCGATGGTCTGCAGGCTGCTGACCAATTCCGTCTTGATGACATCGCGGATCGGCACCACCTCGCCATAGATATTGCGCACAGTGAGCTTGTTCAAATCCTCCACCCGCTCGCGCTCATTCGCCATCAATCGAAGCCGAACGTCATAACGACGGTCATCGTTGGTAAATTTTCCCTGGCGCACGCCCCCTATCGCGGCCGTCACAGTTTCTGCAATCGATTCGACTGTGACACCTCGGGCAGAAGCCGCAACACGGTCAATAAACACGCGTAATTCGGGCTGCCCCTCCTTGAAATCAGTATTCAAGTCAACCGCGAGCTTCTCGGCCTTCATCCACTCCATGAGCCGCGCCGCCTCCTTTTTCAACACGTCGAGATTCGGCCCCTGCAAGGAAAACGTCAGGGGGAAACCCATCCCTCCTTCCGGACCACCCTTGGACAGGTCAATCAGGAAGGACTTCAGATCGGAAATCTTCTCCAGCTCCGGACGCAGTTCTTCCATGACCTGCTGCTGGCTGAGCTTGCGCTCATGCTTCGGCTTCATGTCGACGAACATGATGCCGTTATTGATGTTTCCATCGAAGAAACTGCCAGCGGCGAGGAAGTAGGTGCGGGTTTCAGATCGCTCCTTGATGATTTTCTCCGCTTCGCGCAACCGCTCTTCTGTATAAGCCAGTGAGGAACCGACCGGCGTTTCGAAGCGGATCATCAGCGTGCCCTGATCCTGCGCTGGAGAAAACTCACCCGGCACCCGACCGGCGATGATCAAGCTCAACGCAAAGGCGACGACAAATCCGCCCAACATCCACCCTCGATGGTGCAGGCAATATGGCAAAGCGCGCCGGTAGAGCGCGGTCAGCCAATCCATCAACTGATCCACACCCTTGGTAATGCGATTCGTGCGCTCGATTGCCAGAAACGAAGCGCATCGCATCGGAGTAAGCGTAAGTGCTTCCACCAGCGAAAGCGCGACCGCCGCGGAAATTGTGATCCCAAATTGGAAAAGAAATTGACCAATCACGCCACTGACAAAAGCGATGGGCAGAAAGACGGCCATGACCGCCAACGTCGAGGCCAGAGCGGGGCCGGTGATTTCCTCTGTCCCCTCAATGGCAGCCTGCTCCCGGCTCTTCCCCATCTCCATGTGACGCACAATATTCTCCAGCACCATGATGGCATCATCCACCACCACACCGATCGCCAACGAGAGTGCCAGCAAGGTGAAGATATTGAGCGTGAAACCGAGGAAATAGAGGATGATGAATGTACCGAGCACCGATGTCGGAATCGACATGACCACGTTGAATGTGCTGGAGAGAGAACCAAGAAAAAGCCAACAAACCAGAGCGGTCAGCACCGCCGACAAAATCAGCGTGAACTCCGTTTCGTCGACCGCTTCCGTCGTGAATTTCGATTCGTCGTAATTAATCTGAATCGTGACATCCTTCGGTAAGGTGGCCTGGAGATCTGCCAGCGTCTTCTTGACCATGTTTGCCACTTCAATCGAATTCGCTCCCCGCTGTTTACGAAATCCGATCCCACCACCGCGCGTCCCATCGATTTTCGAGATGGAGCGCACATCATTCAACCCATCCTCCACCTTCGCCACATCCCGAATGCGGATCGAGGAATTATAAATCGGCTGACTACCGCGCTGCTTGATCAGGATTTCACCCACCGCGGCCGGCGACACACCCTCCCCCATCAACCGCACATTGATTTCCTGCTTTCGGTTTTCGATGATGCCCGCCGCTTGTTCGATGTGCTGCGTACGCAACGCATTCTGCACATCGAGAATCGTCAGATCATACTCGGATAATTTGTCGTGATCGACCCATACCCGCAAATTCCGCTCTGCAAATCCGCTCAAGATCAACTGCCCCACTCCGGGCAAAACCTGGAACTTGTCCCGCAAATACCGTTCCGCATAGACAGTCAGATCTAGCAAACTGCGCTCCGGGCTGCTCACCCCGAGCCACATGATTTCCTGATCCGAAGGATTCACCTTCAAGATCAGAGGATTGTCGACTTCCAGCGGCAATCGGACCCGCCCAATATTCGACTGCACTTCCAGCAACGCCGCATCCGCGTTACGGCCCGGATAAAATTCCAGCGCGATTTGCGCGACGCCCTGATAAATCGTGGAGTTGAGATTCTTGATGCCGGAGACATTGACCAGCGCCTGCTCCATCTGATCCACAATCTCCGTCTCCATCACCTCCGGTGCGGCTCCCGGCCACTGTACTTGCACCAGCACACTGGGTACTTCCACATCCGGCAGCAAACTGACGCCCAAACGCGCAAAGCAGATCGCGCCGAAAATGATCAATGCGGACATCAACATCCAGGCAAAGACCGGACGTTTGACGGAAATTTCAGCGAGTGTCATAGCAATTATTTAGTAACACCCGAGGCCACATAGAGCCGGATCAAATTGAGCCGCGTATTCGCCCGCGCCGTCGCTTCCTCGCGGCGCAAGTCATGCAGAGTCTGCAGCGCATCCAGCACATCAATATTATTCACGATATGCAGATCGTAATCGCCCTCCTGCGCACGGAAGTTCAGCTCCGCCGTCTTGACAGCTTCGTACAAGCGGGCGAGCTCCGCCAACGAGGCATTGAATTGGTTAAAGGCCGTGCGCACGTCACGTTCGGCTTCACGTTGAATCTGCGACAAATCGAGTTTCTTCTGCGCGAAAAGCGACTTGTTTTGATCCACTCGCGCCTCGATGGAGCCGCCATCAAAAATCGGAATCTCCAATGTCAAAAAGCCCGACCAATCCGTCTGTCCCGGCGTATCGGTGTTATAGAAGGCATAATTTCCCTCGAATGATAATTTCGGCAAATGCTCGCCCTTCGCGGCGGACAATCTCGCGCGGGCCGAACGCTCCATTTGAATGGCCGCCAGCACATCGGGTCGATTCGCCGTCTGAGCGAGATACTCCCCCATTTGCAATCCATCTGGCAGCGGCGTCATGTCCCACTGCAGAGCCCATTGCGTCGAAGGCACGCCGATCAGAAAGGCGAGCATCTCACGGGTCGCCACCATCAATTTTTTTGTCCGCTCGATACTCACCCGCGTCTGCGCCAGCGTGGTCTGCGACTGCAATAATTCACTATCGCGGGACCGGCCAAGGCGCACCCATTTTTCCAGCACCTTGATACGGTCGTTCAACGCCTTCACGACATCATCGAGAATATGCAAATCCTCCTCATAGCTGATCGTCTGGTAATACGATTCCGCCACGGTCAGATAAAGATTCTGCCGCACACGCCGCGCCGTCTCACGACTACCTTCCGTTTCAGCCCGCATTGCCCGCGCAGCTTGAATATCGCGCAGTCCGGAAAAGATCGGCACCTTGACATTCACCCGCGCTTGACGCGGTTGCAGGTCATTACTCCCCACTACGTCTCCGCCCAGAGCCAGATTGCTGCTTGCGTTTCGGTCCTTATAGAAATACTGCTCACCGACCACTTTCACACTCGGCAGGATCGCCCCAATCGCTTCCCGGTAGCGCGCCTGGGCAATACGCACATCCTCATCACTTAACCCTATGGTCTCCATGCGCAGCAAAGCCAGTTCGTAGCAGGTGGCCAGATTCAATGCTTCGCCATGGAACACTTGCACCGGCTTTTTCGGCACAAGTGTTGCCCTCGCCTCCTTCACCGGTTCCACTGCAACCACGGGCAGCACCAGGCATAGGAACAATCCCAACCAACGCCAGAGATCACTCACGAGATTCCTTCCGCCAAGACATAACAGCGCACCAGATCGGCCATCGCCTTGGCTTTCGCCGACCAGTCGAGTTCGGGATTTGTCTGACCGTCAAAGAGCAGGCCGGAAAAAAGCGACAATAGCAAACTCGCCGCCCCGGCGGGATTCAACTCCGCCCGCACCCACCCGGCCTTTTGTCCGGCGCGCAAGGCCTCAGCCAGATTTTTGCGCATGGCACAGTCAAGAGCGATGGCTTTCTTCCGAAAATGCTTGTTGCGAAAGAGCTCAAGCCAGCTATCGGCTCCCAGTTTGAATTCAGAGGGAGGAAGCAGCACCGGCCAATCCTTTGTTTTCATTCTGGACAGCCAAAGAAAGCCCTCACGATTGCCCAATTTACGCAATTGCTCAAAACCCGCCGCAAATTCCATCTCCGCGATGGTGGCGATGATCTCTTCCTTTGTGGAGAAATGACGAAAGACCGTTCCCGAGCTCAATCCCGCCTGGGCGCAGATTTCCTCCGTCCGGGCAGCGTGAAATCCCTTCGACTGAAACACACGCGCCGCTGCCGCCAGAATCTGCCGGCGTCGTTCGTCATGCAGGCTTTGATCCTTCGTACGCGACATAAATAAACGGAGTAGTTCGTCGCAATATAGAAATCAACGCGAACATGTCAAGCCCTCCAGTCTCATTCCCGGCCTATTCTAATAGCCTCCCAGCGCATTGACCAAACGCATCGAATTCCAGATCACGCACCCGCACCTGGTGTAAAAAGCTTAAAAACGGTACGTCATTGAACCGGTAAGACTCTGGTTGAGATAATCCGGATTGGCCTCGACGTTGTAGCCAAGCCCACCGGAAAACCCCTCACTAAATCGCACTTCCACACCTGTTCCCGCCACTGCGGCATCGCGCCCGAGGGCGGCGCCACTCACATTGAACACCCCGCCGGTACCGTTGGCAAAGGCCGCATTCACCGCGCTTCGGTTGTCCATATACTCATGCTGCCAGCCAAGGTTGACGTAGGGCACCAGTTTGATCGTGGTGCCGTCCACCTCTACCACCGTACTGGCCCGACCGCCCAGCGTACTCCGCAGGGAATCGGATTCCTGCGCCTGAATCGCCAACGGTGCAAGCGAACCACTCTCTGTATAGCGATCAATCCAGAGATGCGCGTAATTCATTTCCAATGTCGGCCAAAAGGTCCAAGCCCCCGCCTTGAAATCATGTCCCACTTGGATCTGCGAGGTGAATTCCGTACCGCCGGTATCGCCACGCGCCAGATCTCCGATGGATTGACGCTTGGTCAAATAGGCATGCGTGCCACCACCAATCGATCCGCTCAACCAGCTTCCATTGCCCCAACTGTGACTGGCATAGAGACCGATCTTGGCGCTGTCATCCTTCACCGAACCACCGTTTCCGATATCCGCATCGGTGCCTTGATATCCCGCATAAACACCCAACGCCGTACGCTTGCCAATCCGATAATCCACCCCGAGCAGGACGCCTCCCGTGGTAAAATCGAACCCAGTGTTTTGCGCATCTCCATCGACATCGCCAAAAGTCCCCTACCCCGAAATGAAGAGACCAAAGTTCGGATCATCGAGAATCGTCGGCTTGGCAAGTTGCGTTCCCATCGGCACGGGTCCCACTCCCGCGAGCAGACTATTGCGATGAAACTCGCGCCCCGGATCCCAGATGGTCAAGCCACCATTTGAAAATCGTTGTCCCGATCGAATTTCAGAAAAGCGATTGCCAAGCTGACCAAAGAGAGCCCGCGAATTGGCGAAACTGAATCGGTTCATCGAAGTCAATTGCGCTGGCGAGATCAAATCAAAAGCCGCAGGAAGGGAGGAACCCGGCAGGCCATTGAGATAATCAATCAGCGGTACCATCCCCGATTGAGCACTGACCGCATCCAGCGCGTTCGCGACAGCGATCTGATTAGGCGTTTTCGCAAACGGCGCAAAGGAGGTCTGAATCGCCGTAACCGTCAGATTGTAATCGGTCGTCACACTGCTCGTATAGCGCAATGCGTTGCCGAGCGAGCTGATCACCGCATCGAAGTTCCCCGTCAAGGTCTCGCCCTGGATCAGCGTAAATGTGTCGCCCGCATGCGGTGTGTAACCAAATATGAGTTGCAACGTTCCTGCAAGCGCTCCCGTGCCCGTGATCACGATTTGATCGTACTGAGTTCCCGCCGTGGTGCCATTCACTTCCATGACCGTCGTAGCTCCTGGATGGAGCGTCAATGTACCAATCGTCAAAACTCCAGGAGATCGGCCTGGCGACAAATAACCACCGGCATTGACCGTGACTGAACCGCTTATGACTCCGGATCCACCGAGCAGACCTCCACTATTCACCGTCACATTCGAATTGAGCAAATCGCCCTCGATAAACAGTCCCCCACCATTCACAATCGTGGGACCGGTATAATCCAGCGTGCCAATTAATCCCGTATAACCACCCGTCTGGATGACGGTGATTGCACCGGCAAGTGTTGTTGTGCACCCGCAATTCGTACCGTCATCCGTGAAAAAGTATGGATTCCCTGCTGTCGCCGTGTGATTAAATTGGATCGTGCCAGTTCCCGCACCGACATCAATCTCAACCCCGTCAAAGAAACCCGGAGCTGTTGGTGCATCTGTCGCCGCAGAGCCAATGTTGAGCGCCCTCGAACTCCCCGCCTGAGCGCCTATAGTACATTCGTTTAACGTTTCTACATATTAAGGATGATGGAATCGAGGGTAGCCAGGAAGCGGTCAGGTGGTGGCTGGATTTCACGCAAACGGGCTTTGATGGTGTGCCAGCAGTGTTCGATGGGATTGAAGTCGGGGCTGTAGGAGGGCCGAGGCAGGAGCGTACATCCAGCTTCTTCGATGAGTTGACGGGTCTTGGGGGATTTATGGAAGGAAGCGTTGTCGAGGACAACGGACAGTCCGGGGCGTAACTCGGGCAAGAGGACATGCTTGAGCTAGGCGTTGAAGACGTCGGTATCGGCGTGGCCTTCAAAACGCATGGGAGCCTTGAGGACTCCCTGGTGCAGCGCGGCGATGAGACTGACCCGGGCATGGGGTTTGGCGCCGCAAACGGGAAACTCGACTTTTTGCCCCTTTACGGATCGGGCATAAGGGCGGTGAGTTTGAAACTCAATGCCGCTTTCGTCGAGGTAGAGGAGCTTTTCGCGGGGGATGTGACCGAGTTTCTCCAGAAACTCCCGGCGCGCCTTCGCGTCTCTTTCTCTGGAGTATAAGGCTTTTTTTTCGAGTGATACCCCAGCGCTGGCAGGCGGCAAAGAGCGAGGACTGGGCCACGCCAAAGTGTCGGGCTATTTCCCGCAAGTAAGCGTCGGGATGGCTGCCGATGTATTCGAGCAACTCGCTCTTTTCAAGCTTACGCTTTCGCGCTCCTCGCCGGGGAGCACTCACACCCCCGCATTCCTTGCTTTCGGCCAGCCAGTTGTAAACGCTCTTACGGTCCACCTTGAACACTTTGGCCGCCTCGGCCTTGCCTCCATGTCCCGCCTCAAGATAGGCCAACACACGCTTCTTCAACTCGACGCTATATCCGTAGCCCATCCCTCTTTTCTATCTATTATAAGTAGAAATGTAAAACGAATTTACTATAGAATGACCAATCCGGTCGTCGGGAAAAACGATTCCACCCTCTGAAATCGTTAACACACCATGGCCCGTCTCTCCAATGCTGCATCTGGTGATACCCGCCATCAATATGGAATTGCTGCCACTGGCGTTGACACCCGTTACCACCACGGTATGCGTACCTGTGCCTGTGCCAATTTGTATGTCCGTAACGAAAGCCATCGCGCCATCGGCCAACGTGAAAGTACCGGTCTCGCCCTTGTAAGTTCCACCCACGTCCCAACTCGTATCCGTTCCGGTCACCAATACCGTCCCCACGCCGCCACCCGTTCCCACCTCTATATCGCCGTACACCAAGGCATATCCACCGTTCGAGACGGTGAAAAAACCGTTTGCCAGATCTTTCCCCACATACAGATTTCCCCCGATGGTCGTTTGCGATCCCGTTCCAGTCACCAGCATGAGACCGGTCGTACCGTTGAGCTCTCCAATAGAGACATGGCCATCAATAATGGCGCCCCCTCCACTTGAGATCGTCAATGTCCCAGTTCCTGCATTGGCAACAAACAGATCCGTCAGCACGTGCAGGAGCGAGCTACTTCCCTCCACTGTTACAGCACCGCTGGAACCGGCATTGCTGCCGATCCGCATCAGTCCACTCACATCGACAAATCCTCCACTGGAAATTGTCAACGAACCCGTACCCGAATGCCCCGCCAGCAGATTACCGGAGATCGTCCACGATGCAGCCGCATCGACCGTAACCGCCCCGTGAATACCTGAACTTCCTCCGATGGAAACATCCGTGCTAAAGGCCGCTACTCCCGCATTAAAGAGAACCGATCCGCCCGTTGCATTCCCCACCGTCAGCGTGGTTATCGTAAAATCCGTTCAAGTCGAACGTCGTGCTGGCCCCTTGAATAATCGCTTCGTCACCGTCATTAAAGACACCGCCCGACCAGTTTGCTCTCGTGGACCAAAGACCATCCGGACCAATCCATGTCTGCACCGCCGCGAAAGTCGACCCCGATCCCCAAAAAAAGACAAAACCGTAAAGGGCCATGGATCGGACAAGCATGCCGCGAAGCTACGAATAATAATGATCAATCGCAAGCTGCTTATGATACTAATTAATAAGCCTATTAATATTTTTAATTATATAGGAACACGAAGGACCACAAATTTTGGTCTATATCTCGATCCTTCGATGAAGTGGAAGGCAGCACAGCGTTCAGCAGTTCGAACGCGAGACTACGGAGTTCATACCTCACAGATCCTTCTAGCCCGGAGGGTTGTGAGTTTTATGTTCTTTGGGCTACGCTGTCCTCGACAGCCAAGACCACTAACGGGTATTGGCTGTCTTCGGTTACTCGCTCCATGTCCCATTCGGGACAATGCGATGGCCTGTGACTGTCAACAGAGCTTAGTAACTTAACACCAAGCCCAAGTTCGCACGCGAGCCGCGATGCTCATCCAAGCTTTGTGCGTGCAACTGCCAGCCGTAATCAAAACGGAGGTTCATGTAGGTATTAATGGAGTAACGAACTCCGACACCCACGCTCGCAAGACTTGTCGTAGAGGTTTCACCCGCCTGCAAATTCACATTGTTTACCTGGCTATAATCCCAGAAAGTGAGGAATTGGAGTTGATCCGCCATGGCCTTGGATGCCGTCTCGGAGAACAAGGCCGCAAGGCTCACGGCAGGCGTGCGCAATTCCGTGGTAAAGAGGAAACCCTCGTCACCCGTCACGGCGTTCATGTCGTAACCACGATTATTCAGGTAGCCACCCGCCGCCAACTGTTCACTACTGAGGAGATTGCCGTTGGACGTCTGTACGGTACCGCGCAGAATCCAAGAAAAATCCCACGGCAAGCGCGTGTTGCGCTCGGCAATAAAAGTCTCATATGCGTACTCTGCCTGCGCGCCAAAGCGTTGCGACTGAAATTCCGCGATGTGATTATTATCGGTGAGATTACCCGGGCTGTAGGTCACTGTAAGTCCCAGCGAAGTCGCGCCGAGCGGATCATTCAGCGTGGTCTTGTAGCCTGCCACCCATTGAACGACGTCAGTGGTTGTATTGAAGACGGTGTCTCCACCAAAACCGAGATTATTATTGCTCTGCTTGAAGTCGAATCCAGCAGAGAAACTCTGCCGCCACTTGCCAATCCCATCGACGTTCACCACGCCGAGCGGAATTTCGTAGCGGGTGCTGGCCTGCCAGCTAATACCGTTGAGTTGTATGACGCCCCCGGTCTCGGCCTTCGATTCGGCATAGCTTCCGAAGAAAGTCAGATTGTGGCGCCATGGCAGCGGAATGATGTAGCTGCCGGCATGGCCACGCACGCTGTTAAAGTCGCCGCTGGTGGTGTACTGGTAATTGAGTTGCTGGCTGGTACCGAAAAGATTGCCGTAATTGAAGCCCGTCAAATAACGATCATAGCCCGTTACGCGATCGCCGCTATCTTCGTAGCCTGTGTAAACCCGCAATGGGAAGCGATCCTTCACCTTCAATTCCAAATCGGTATCCCCCCAATCCCGCTCCGGGAGAGAAAAAGAGGTTGGCCGAACGGAACGGATTCTGATTGATCCAGTCGAGATCCGACTGCAGGCGCGAGGCACGCATCGTCTCACCCGGTTTGGCGCGCAAATCATCCGTCAAGATACTGTTGGAGAACCAACGATTACCGCTGACACTGACCTGCCCGACTTTGCCTTCAAGAATGACCACCTGCACCACCCCATTGGTGATATCCTGTTCCGGTACGATCACATCCACCACAGGCCGGTCATGATCCCGGTAATATAGCACCGTCTTCGCAATCAGATCGTCCAGTTGTCCCTTGGTAAATTTTTTACCTAGATAACCGGACGCTAATTTGCGGTAGGCTTCCGCGTCGGGAATATTGACCGCCGAAAGCTCGACTCCGTCTTTGATCTTGGCGCCTTCCGGCTTCACATCATTCGGTGTGGGCAGAAAAACGAGCCCCTTTAAGGAGTCGAGTAACAAGGTATCTGCACCCGGGCCGGAAGTCAGTTTCGGTTCAGGCTGCGAAACGGTTCCACCGGGTGTACGTGCCGGCTCTTTGGGGGACAGGCGTTGGTAATCCTGTGCCCGTACAGTCGACAGCAGCACAGCCGTCACAACCAAAACCACACTTAATCTGCTCATTGCGTTCATGATTCTCTCATTCCAATTATAAATCCCAACTTGATCCTGCCGCGATCATTCCAGGTATATTACGACCACCCGTACCATTGCGGAAAAAGATCATCACACCACCCGGCCCAGCATAGCGCGCATCAAGTAGCTGCTGATAGACATAATTGGAACGATCAAAATTATCAAATGAATTCATAAATTCTTCAAAAGTAGCTCGAAGCGCTGGATCAAGCGGAGGCACCGGTATAGGGGGGGCATAGGGCAATGGATTGATCGGCAATGTTTGCCACGCCAGGAAAGGATAGCCGTCGTTTTTGCCATCGTTTCCGACAATGTAGTGCGACCAGACCGTCGTGAAATTCCAGCCAACGCCTGTGTAGAGTGACAATTCGCGCATCTGCAAGGTGTACTTACCAATCCCGGCCGCGCTGCTAAAGAGACCACTGGTATTCATATCCCAGAAGCTGTCGGTCGTGGTACCACCCAATTGCTGGCCGACCAAGCCGCCCACATTCGTCGTACCGGTTACCTTGCCCGTGCTGAAGGTGCGCGCAATTGTGCTATTATTTCCACCCACCAAACCACCTACCTGAGACACTCCGGTTACTAAGCCACGGCTGTAGCTATCTTGAATCGTTCCAAAATTACGGCCTACCAAGCCGCCCACAAACTGGGCACCATTGACGCTGCCTGTACTGACGCTCTGGTCGACGATGGCTCCTACGTCAACGATACCGACCAAACCGCCCACTTTGTTAACCACATTACCTGAAACAATGTTTCCGCTCGCCTCAGACTGATAGACAGTCGACGTGCCCGTCAGGAATCCGACGAGTCCGCCCACGTTCTCAAATCCATCCCCAACCGTTACAGTCGCCGAAGAGGAGATATTGCGAATCTGAGCAATCGCTGCATGGCCAACTGCGCCACCCACGCTGGTCCCATTCGCCAACCCCACCACATCACCCGAGCCATGGCTGCCTGACAGGGTGCTGGAGCTAAGAGATCCAACCAGGCCACCCACCGAATGCTTGCCAGTCACCGTACCCGTATTGAGACCCTGAGTCAGAGCGCTCAAATCGAGAAGCCCCGCGAGACCGCCCACCGCGGTGGAAGTCCCCGTGATCGCCGCAGAATTTGTCACACGCGTGATCGTCGTACCCCAACCTGCGCCGACAATACCGCCCATGTAGCTGGTACCAAAGATCTGCCCATCATTACGACTATCCAAGATCGAACTGTTCGTGCTCGCACCCGCAATACCGGCGACATACTGGCTGCCTGTAATCGTAGCCGTTGCCTCGTTGATGCTGTTACTGATCGTGCCTTGCGTAATCGCTCCGGCAATGCCGCCTACAAAGGAGGTGCCTGAGACCACCCCGCTATTGGTCGCATTTTGCACCACATCATTAGCGCTGGAACCAAGGATACCGCCGATTGTGGAACCGCCGGCTATGGCGCCCGTATTGATCACGCGCAAGACCGTGCTGCTACTACCGACGCCGAGGATGCCGCCGACAAAGTTGGTACCGTTTACCGCCGCCGCATTGGAGCTGTCGAGAATCCAACCGTAATCACTTTGACCAACCAGACCGCCCACGATCTGACCGCCCGTGACAGTCGCTGTCGCAGTATTAAAGCTGCCGCTCACCGTGCTGTTCGGATTGGAACCAACCAAACCGCCGATGCGTGAGCCCGTGCCGATAACCAAACCACTGTTGGTGCTGCCGGTCAGATAGGAACTCACGTAGTTCACCCCAACCAGACCACCCACATCCGACACGCCGCTGACCGTTCCCGTATTGACGCTGCCGCTGATCGTGCTCGTCGCATTCCAAGCCGTGAGGCCACCCGCGTAACTCCCCGTCGCGGTAACCGTACCGGAATTCGTGCTACCCGTTATCGAGCTGTTCATGCCGTTGCGACCGACCAAACCGCCGACAAAGTAGTTACCACTGACCGTCGTCGTGTTCACGCTGCCCGAGACGCGGCTCGTTTCGCTGGAACCAACCAAGCCGCCGGAGTAGCTCGCGGTGCCGGAGACCAAACCGTTATTCGTGCTGGTGAGAATATCAGACTGGGACAAACGTCCCGCGAGACCGCCCACATAATTCGCACCGCTCACCGTGCTGGCATTCACCACGCCGCTCAGCGTACCGTTTACTAATTCGCCGACCACGCCGCCGACAAACAACGGACCGCTCACGCTCGCGCTGGCCGTGGAATTGCTGATAGTCCCCTTCTCAAAGTAACCTGCCAACCCACCCACATCGCTCGTCGAGGCAGAGGCCGCCCCGGTCGCGCTGGAGTTGCTAATATTCGACAGCGACGACCAGCCCACAATGCCACCGACGTAGACCACGCCGCTGACCGTCGCTGAGCTCGCGCTATTGATGATGGAACTCAATGAGCTCTGTCCCACCAGTCCACCAATACCGGAGTTACTGCCCTGCACCGTGCCGGAAGCTGTCGAATTCCGGAGAGTCGATTGCGAGGCAAAGCCGACCAGCCCACCGATGGAATTAATGCCGCGCACGTCACCTGTCGAAACGCTGTCACTGATCGTGCTCGTCATGAAAACACCGACTAGACCGCCGATGTTGCTGCCAGTCGTTCCCGTCACGGAACCGGCATTGGTACTATTAAGAATCGAGCTCGACGTCATGCGCCCCGCCAGACCGCCCAGTTGCGCCACACCAACCACCGTACCGTTATTCACCACACCGCTGAGCGTACCGGAAACGAGATTGCCCACGATACCGCCGATCTGCCGCGACGCACTTATGGTGCCGCCAAAGGTGGAATTACTGATTGTTCCCTGCTCAAAATAACCGGCCAAGCCGCCGCTCTGCGTCGATGCGCCGGTGATCGTGCTGCTCGCGCTCGACCCAGTAATGGTCGTCTGCGTCGCCCAACCCACGAGACCGCCCGTATAAATCACACCGCTGACCGTTGCATTACTGTAGACCCCGCTCATCGAGCTCAGCCAGATCGAACCCACAATGCCGCTCACCCCGGAAGAACCCGACACCGTGCCAGTAGACCGTGAATTCAGAATCGCCGATTGATACGCATAGCCCGAAATACCACCGATATTGTTCGTTCCCGAGATTGTCCCGGTCGAAAGGCTATTGCTGATGGTCGTTTGATAAACCGCGCCAGCCACGCCACCCGTGAGACTTCCACCCGTCACCGAATCCCGATTCGCACTGCCATCTATCGTACCGCCACCCATGTAACCGACTACGCCCCCGATATAATCTGCCGTCCCCAAAACAGGACCGGCATTGGTGCTCCCCAAAATCTGCCCCCCGATGCTGCGCCCCACGATACCGCCCACATTATTCACGCCGCTCACTGTCGCGGTGTTCCTGCTGCCATTGATCGTTCCGCCTTCATTCCAACCAACGATACCGCCGACAAACGCACCACTCGCGGTCACCGTCATCAGATTATCGCTGTTGGTAATCGTACCCGCATTATATCCGGCAATGCCGCCTGTGTAGCTGCCACCGGTGACGACACCCTGATTATTGCTGCCGCGGATCACACCCGTCGTGTCATTATAGGCCACCAAACCGGAAATGTACGCACCCGAGCCGGTAATCGAGCCCGTATTCGAACTGGTACGGACCGAGCCGCTATTGTAGGCCGCAATGCCGCCGACTGAGCCCGTTGCGGACACCGATCCGCCATTTGTGCTATCCAAAATCGTCCCAGTGTTGGTTGCAACCAAGCCCGCAATGAACGCGCTGCCGGTAATCGCGCCCAAATTGACAGACGTATTCACCAAGGCGCTATTGTGGCCGGCAATGCCGCCCACATAGTATAGTCCGCTCACCGTTCCGCTATTGAAACTCTGGTAAATCGAAATCGATCCGGAATCATTCCAACCGACAATCCCGCCCGCGTAACTCCCGGACGCTTGAACGCCTCCGCTGTTGGTAACATCATGGATGACGCCCCCGTTCGTATTCATTCCCGCCACACCAGCGACATAGCTCACACCCGAAACAGTACTGGTGTTTTCACTAAACTGAATCCTTCCATCGTTGTTATATCCCACCAAACCACCCGCGTAGCTGCCTGTCGCGGTTACCTGATCGTTGTTGGTGCTGCGCTTCACAACGGCTGTATTATAGCCGACCAAGCCCCCGACATACGTCCGTCCCGAAATCGCCCCGGCATTGGTGCTCTGGTCAATGGTTCCGCTATTCGTATTCAACCCCGCGATACCACCCACAAAATCCACCCCCACCACGTTATCGTTGCTACGGCTCTTGGAAATGGTGCTCTGGTCATTCACGCCAGCCACGCCGCCAGTGAAACTGCCCGTCCCAGTCACCTTGCCTGTATTGCGACTGTCCGTAATCTGTGCCGAATTGACATTCGCTCCCGCCACGCCGCCAACGTAATTCACACCAAAAACCCGCGCTGTATTGCGGCTGTCCGAGATTGTGCTGCCATGATTCACACCGACCAAGCCGCCGGTGTAACTGCCCGTGCCAGTCACCCGAGCGCTGTTGGTGCTGGTTTGCAGCGAGGCGCTGTTCGTTTGAATGCCTACGATGCCACCCACATAATGGACACCGCTTACGGTACCGTCGTTCAGGGCGTTACTGAGTGTACCGGAGTTAAGTCCGGCAATGCCGCCCGTATAGCTACCACCCGAAATGCTTCCAGAGTTGCTCGCATTGAAAAGATAGCCGGTCGAGCTATTGTAGGCCGCGATACCCGCAATGTAAGCACCGCCGCCCGCGACCGTACCCGTGTTGCCTACATTCGAAATCGTTCCGGTATTGGACGCCGTGATTCCGGCCACCAACCCCGCACCAGTGATGGACCCAGCGTTTCTACTGATATTAATGACCCCGCTATTGGAACCAGCAATACCCGCGATCAGGGTGCTACCGCTGACAATGCCTTGATTGTACGCAGAGGAAATCTGTCCATCGTTCACGCCAGCAATACCGCCTCCCAGCGATACAGCGGTGATCAGCCCCTGGTTGGACGCCGTAGTGAGGGAAGCCCCGCTGGAGTTTTGCGCGACAATGCCACCGATCCGGCTCAAGCCCGTGACGGCCCCGTAATTAGCGACGGAGAGAAGACTGCCGCCACTGTTATTGATACCAACGATACCCGCAACATAAGAGGAATTGGTCGCAGCGACCGCGCCGGAATTCGAGCTATCCTGAATGGTGTTGTTATTCATCCCCGCAAGGCCGCCAACGTTCTGCGTACCGCCAAGGCCAGTGATGCTCCCACCGTTTACGCTGTAGCGGATCAACGTTCCACTGTTCATGCCCGCCAGACCGCCAATATAGGTGGAACCGGTCGCGGTTACCGATGCCATATTGGAATTGGCTTGGAATTGGGAGTTGACCAATGCCCCCACGATTCCCCCGACAAAGAGCGAATTTGTAACATGGACCTGGCCGATGTTCAGGCTCGCCGTCACCGTGCCTCCGGAACTCCACCCCGCAATGCCACCCACGCGCATCGAATCGCTCACCGTGACCCGCGCCCAATTCGTGCCATACCGAATCGTACCGGCATTGTAACCGGCAATACCACCCACGTTCTGCAAATTCGAACCGCTCACCGTGCCGGTGCTCGTATTCGAGCTATTCTCAATCAGGCCATAATTATCACCCGCGATACCGCCCAGCGCTTGCCCTGTCGCCGTCACCGCCGCGCTGTTCGTGCTGCTGAAAATACTGGCCCCACCCGCGTTATTGCCACCGACCAGACCACCGACGCGGGACGCACCGGACACCGTTCCGCTTGTCACGGATGAACTACTGATCGTGCCGCTGTTGAAGCCCGCCAACGCTCCCGTATAGGAAGCACCCGCAATTGAGACATTGGAAAGAATCACGTTGGACACCGTCCCATTCACGGCACCGAACAAGCCCACAAAGGAGGTGCTGGTCCGCGCGATTTTCAACCCACTGATCTCCTTGTATCCGCCATTAAACGAACCCGTGTAATTCCCGCCATTGGTGCCGATCGGCACGAAGCCCGCGCCCGAATTCCAATTCGCCGTGCCGGAAGCGTTGATATTATTCCCCACGAGATAGGAGAAGGTCAGCGGCGAATAGGCCACGCCCTGCAATCCGTACACATCGGTTAAAATGTACGGCGTGCCCGTCGTGCCGTTTCCACCCGTCGCGCGCAGGAATTGGGCACCGGCCGCAATCATGAAATTGTTCGCCGAGAACGCCGGCAGCGCCGCGCTCACTTGATACCATCGACCTTGGGTCAAATTGAAAGTACCCACCGTAACGGAGCCATTTACCCCGGTCGTGATCGACTGCGCCTGATTGGCCGCGGACAAATTGAGAATGCCGTTCGCACCATTGATGGCCGCGTTGATATAGATATTATTAGCAGCCGTCAGCGTCAAAGTCCCCGCACCAGCCCACGATACGTCCACAGACACGGTGATATCTCCCGCCCCACCCGTACCAATATTCGTATCAATCGCTACGAGGCTGCCACCATTCAACGTCGTCACAAAGCCGCCCACGTTGCCCGCATCGATTGTGAAATCGACCGGATCAATCAGCCAGAAACCGCCCGCGCCCACATCGATCAGACCACCCTGCAATTCCACCTGCGTGCCGCTGGTTTCAACAAAGCCGCCTGTTCCATCGCTCTTGCGCGTGGTCAACGTGCCCGTATTCTTCATCGTTCCGCCATCGGAATAAAGTTTGATGCGACCACCGACATTGTTGACTCCCGTGGCGCGAATGGTGCCGCCATTATTGATCGCCAGTGCATACGCATTACCGCCCGCCGCTTTGAGTTCAGCCTGCGCAGCGCGAATCGCCCCAAGGTTATTCACCGCGCCGTTCGATCCAGTGGCCACAAAGAGCCGATCATCGCCCTCTTGCTGCAGCACCACATCATGACCGCCCGCGAGCCCCACCACGCCCTGCTCGGCAGTGATCGTGCCTTCGTTGCTAACCTGGCCCGCGATCAAATAAACATTGCCGCCGAGGGCGTTGATCTGGCCTTGATTCACCACCGAGGCGCTCGATGTCCCAATAAAGCGCAAGCTGCCACCACCCATGAACTGGGCGTTGTCCACATCCAAAGTGGATGCCGTGAAAGAACCTGCATTAACAACGCCACTCGGCCCGATTAAGACCCCGTTCGGATTGATCAGGTAGACCTGACCATTGGCCTGTAATGTGCCGTAAATAGCCGAAAGATTACCACCCACCACACGATTCAACACCGCGCTGTTTGCATCGGGTTGCAAAAACTTCGTCAATTCGCCGTGGCCAATCGAGAAATCCTGCCAATTAATGATCGCCCGCGAACTCCCCTGCGTAACGGTCACGGTACTGCCGCTTGTCTGAATCGACGCACTGCCCGCAATAATTTCCCCACCCGTCGGATTCGCCAACACGAGCGCCGGGCTCAATTGCCAAACAAAAACCAGAAAAGTCAAAATTCCATGCGCAACACGCTGCTCCCAAGTCAAATGATGTCGAATACTTGATGCCATGGCTGATTCTCTCCTCAATTTGTACAGCGGTTGTCATTTAACCCTGTCAAAAGACGCAGCGACATTATACTTGAGAGAACAACGCGCAAGCCTTTGATACGCAGTATCTTAAATTATTAGAAAGCCAGATATCGAGCAAACTTACTAGCAGCAAATCTAATGCACTACAGATATAAGAAGCGAGTAGCAGAGATGGGACTCTCTTTTGGGAACTGGTAACACGTTCCCGAAATAGAAAAGCGCCCCACCGTGGCTGACACAGTGGGGCGCTTTGTGAAAAGGAGTAATTATCGTGCTGAGGTGTCGGTCGTCGCAACGGAGATCGGTGCCGTCGGCTTTGCCTTGGCGACCTTTTCCTTGTAGCGAGCCGGATCGGCTACCAATAAAGTGCGACCGTTCACATGCACGACGCCAACGGCCCGGGTGACGCCCTGAGTATTGATGGCCAGTGCGTACACATTTCCGTTAGCCGCAGCTAATTTCTCCGCCGAACCGGGTGTATTCGCGACATAAATACCGCTTTCACCCGTTTTAAAGGGAAGGGTAGCCGTGTCTTTGAGAGTCTTGCTGCTCTTCTCCACCACCACGGTAGCGTGGGGACGAGAGGAGGGAGCGGTGACCTTCTTGGAGGTGGGCGCTGGTTCGGCGTGCAACAGGGGCATGGCCATCAGACCAAAGCCAAGAGTCAGGGCCGAAGTGTAGGTGAAGAAACGACGGTGAGTACGGTAGGTGAGCGATTGGGTTTTCATAGCATCCTTGCTTTTTTAACCTTTTCGACCACGCGCCAAGGAACGTTAGGAAATCTTTCAAAGAAGAAAATAATTCCTACTACTTTCCCGCACCGACCGGCACAGCCATTTCAATCCGCATCCGTACTGTTACCGGACAGTAAAAAGACGTTGGTTGGCCTTTTCAGACCCCCAAAGAGTAGCGAACAACCAGCTACCTTTTTTGTGGAGTTATCCCCACAACTGGCGATCAAGCGTTCGGTACTGGATCGCCTCGCTGATATCTTCGGAGTTGATCTGCTCGCGGCCAGCGAGATCGGCAATGGTGCGGCTAACTTTCAAGATGCGGTCGTAAGCGCGCGCGCTGAGTTGGAGTTCTGCCAAGGCCATGCGCAGCAAGCTCTCGCTGTCGGCATCGAGCGCGGCGTAAACCTTCAACTCCTTCGAATTCATCTGCGCGTTGCACCGGGTCTTGCGTTTGCCCGCGAACCGCTCGTTCTGCACCGTGCGTGCCTTCAGCACGCGCTCGCGAATGGAGGACGACGGCTCCCCGGCTCCGTGTTTGAGCAACGTCTCGTGCTTCACGGCAGGAACCTCGACATGGATGTCGATACGGTCAAGCAGCGGACCGGAAATCTTGTTCAAGTAACGTTGTGTTTCCACGGCGGTACTACGTCCGTTCTTCGCGCCGGTCGGCGTCGGATTCATCGCGGCCACAAGCATGAATTGCGCGGGAAAAGTCATCGTTCCCGCCGCCCGGGAGATGGTCACCTGCCCATCCTCAGATGGAAATGCTTAATGGGTATTTTGTCAATATGCGCTTTTTTGCAGCCTAAACTACTTTTTATGAGTTACTTACAACTGCTATTCTGCGACTCAAACGTGGGCTTCTTGTGCTTTCAGCGCGTAGTGGGTGCTCCAACCTCTACGGCATACCTCTGCCTTACAGGCAGAGTCATTACGTTCTGTCCCTTAACAGCGACCTCGAGGATTCCGTTATAGATGAGATCGTGGAAAAGCTGACTTTGGCATCCTCAGTTTGCACGAGCACGTTCCTCAACATTAGCGAATAGCTCTGAGACGAGGGTAAGGGCGTCTCTTTGGGCCAAAGAGTCATCTCGCCGTCGAAGACCATCTTCTACTCATTGACCTTTGCGTGGCCGGCGGATTCGTTTAGTAGCCCCTCGAATTGCAGTCTCCCTTTGCGAATGCCGCGAACAAACTGAGATCTAGCACCGAGCCGAATTCGCTTAATTTCAGGTCTCTCTGGACTCGAACAATCGACTCGATGGCCCAAGTCCTATCTCGTTGATCCTCAATCGGCGCACCTTGCCACGCCTTCCTGAGTAGAGTCGCAAGGGGATAATGACTTATACCAATTCCCAATGAGCAGTGGTATTAGGCCCATTCGATGGAAACGCCTGCGCGCTGAAAGGGCTTCAGGGAGGAGGTGGCAACACCTTCATTCGTCACCAATATATGTATTTTGGAGAGATCCAGAACTTTGCTGAGCGAGCGTTTTCCAAATTTGGTCCGATCCAAAAGAAGAATCACTTTGGCGGCAGAAGTGCACATGGCTCGCTTGACTTCGATTTCCATAGGGTTGGGATCGGTGAGCCCCTCCTCCGCAGTGAAACCCGTGGAACTGATAAAGCACAGATCGCTTCGATGCGTATGGAAAAAGGCCACGGCCTGCGGCCCGACAAATGTTCTGGAAACATGACGATAGATGCCCCCGCTGGCCATTACCGTATCGGTAGGACGTGTTTGGCGTAAGGCCTCCACGCTGTTGGAGAGAATGGTCAGATTCTGGACTTCCAGATAGGAGAGAACGCTGATCCCGGTGGTGCCCCCTTCCACGGCGATGCTTTGTCCTGCGCGGGGAAATCGATGAGCCGCGTAACGAGCCAATTTTAGTCGATCTTCGGAAACGGCGGCGGCCTTGGCAGTATAGTCGGGTTCTGGCTCTCCCGCAGGCAGCGAGGGAAGAGCGCCTCCGTGAACGCGGCGCACTTCTCCCAAGTCCTCCAGTTCCCGGAGGTCACGCCAGAGAGTCATAACCGTCAAGCCCAATTGTGCAGCCGCCTCCCGAACGCGCAAATTCCCTCGCCGACTTAGTTCAAGTCGGAGCCAATTACGACGTTGTTCTGGGAGTAATTTAGGCATGGATTGGAAGGCTCGATATGTTATAATTATTAACAAATTCTAAAATAATACAACATTGATTTTGCGATACACTGAAGTCCGCGTATCTTTTGAGCATGAACTTGCTCTTTTGCGGGGTCGATGCGGGAGGGACCTCCTGCCGGGCCACGGTACTATCCCCGGATGGCGGACAGCGTGGTTGGGGCTACGCATCAGGAGCTAATCCCACGCATGGCGGTTGGAAAATGGCGAGCGCTACCATGCATGAAGCCGTGCAGCAAGCCTGCTCCGATGCCGGAGCCAAGATGGAACAGATCAAGAGCTTGTTTGTCGGCATGGCTGGCGTCGTGACAACGGAAGACCGCTCGCAGTCGCTGGAGCGTTGCCGGAATTGGCCTCTGGCTGAAAATTGCATTTATGGAGTGGACCACGATATCCGCATTGCTTTACAAGGTGGACTTTCCGGACGTCCGGGGATTGCCTTGATTGCGGGAACCGGCTCATCCTGTTACGGAAGAAATGATCTGTATGATTTCTGGCAGGCAGGCGGCTGGGATCGGATTCTGGATGATTTGGGCAGCGGCTATGATTTGGCCCAAAAGGGCATGGCGGCGGCTTGTCAGAGCGCTGATGGGCGTCTGAAAAAAAGTCTGTTGGAATCGTGTTTTTTCGGCGCTCTCGGAACAACGAATGTCTCGGACTTTTCCCAGAAAGTACATCGCCCCGGCATGGCACGGCACGAGATCGCCGCGCTGGCGCCGCTGGTCTTAAAGGCGGCAGAAAAGAATGATGCGGCGGCGGTGCAAATCGTCACCGCCGGAGCCAACGAGTTGGCGCGCATGGTCGAAGCCGTTTCCGATAAACTTTTTCCCCAACAAAATCCCGAAGTGGTACCCATTGGCGGGTTGATCGAAAAGTCAGAGAGTTATCGTCACTACGTGACAAACGCCATTCTGGCGCGTCTACCGCGAGCCCGTCTCACGACTGCCGAACTGAGGCCAGCCGTGGGAGCATTGGCCCTTGCGGCGGCACAGGTCAAACATCCCGTTGATTTAAAACACCTGCAGTTGTTGTCTGCCCAAGCAAAGGAGTAAGTGATGACCTCTTTATTTGACCTGACCCATTATTACAATAGCGCGACCGGGGAGATTTCTGGCAGCCAACGCGTCGAGCGGAGATTGTCTGACCTCAAGGGCTGCTACGCTGACGAGTCCGCCTATCGGGAATTGCTTTCGCGGGAAGATTCGTTGCTTTACGCCGTGGCGGCCATCGAGCCAGCGTCGAACGAGGGAGATCTTCACTATGGAGTGGGGATTCTCTATCCCGGAAAAGTAGGCGCTGAATATTTCATGACGAAGGGACATCTTCACGCGTGGCGACCTGCCGCAGAAGTTTACATCGGTCTTCGGGGAAATGGAGTCATGCTGCTGGAAGACGAAACCACAGGCGAAAGCCGTATGGAAGTTCTCGCCCATAATTCCATCGTCTAGGTCCCCGGCCACACGGCACATCGCACTATGAACACCGGCTCCGAGCCGCTCGTTTATATCGGGATTTATCCGGCAAAGGCCGGTCATGATTACGGGGCCATTGCCGAACGCAATTTTCGAAGCGTCGTTGTCGAAAAGCAGGGACAACCCCAACTGCACTCGCGCGACAAATGGATGCAGCAATTTTAAAAAGGAATCCTCCCTTTATGAGTAAATACCGAACCAAACCCATTCCTGACTCAAAACCAAAGGTCGATTTTATCGAACGACCATGGGGAAATTTCAAACAATTCGCCTTTAACCAGGATTGCACCGTCAGCCTGATGACAGTAACGCCGGGACAACGCTTGAGCCTCCAATCCCACACCGGTCGCGCCGAACTCTGGATCGTTTTAGACGATGGGGCGCGAGCGCAAGTCGGAGAGTCCATTTCCGAGCACAAGACAGGCGATGAAATCTGGATTCCCACCAACGAAAAGCATCGCCTCTCCTGCGTGGCGAAAACGCCCGCGCGTGTGCTCGAGGTCGCCTTTGGCAACTGGCAGCAGGCCGACATTACTCGCTATGAAGATGACTTCAAACGCCCCGAGCAAGGCGAATAATTTCTTATGAAAGCATTTTCCGAATTAGCGCAGCCACTGGCCATTACTATGTGGGATTTTTCGTGGCTGGAGCGACGCTGGCCCGGAGCCGGTTACGAGGATTGGGATGAAGCCCTTGATGGTTTGGCTGAACGCGGCTATGACGCGGTGCGCATTGATGCGTATCCACACCTTGTTGCAAGTGAGCCGCACAAGACCTGGGATCTCCTGCCCTGCTGGAATCAACAGGACTGGGGTAGTCCCGCCTTGAATCGCGTTCAGGTATTGCCCGCACTCGCAGAATTTATTCAAAAGTGCGCCGAGCGAAAAATTAAAGTGGGGCTGTCCACCTGGTTTCGACAAGATGCAGGCAATACTCACCTGCAAATTAAAGATGGAATTGCCCATGCCCACATCTGGATCAAGACTCTCGAACACATCGAAAAGGCAGGACTGCTAGAGCACATTCTCTATGTAGATCTTTGCAATGAGTGGCCATTGGATGTATGGGCTCCCTTTTATAAAAATCCCAATGGAGGCAATGATTGGAGACATCCGAGTTGTCTCCAATGGATGGAACAATCCACCGCCGAAGTTCGTAAATTTTACCCTCAGATACCTTTGACTTATTCCCTCTGGCCCGATAAGGCCTTTCAAAAAGGAGAGTTATCTTTTTTTGATTTTCTGGAACCTCACATCTGGATGGTGCAGCAAGGAGATTTCTATTCGCGTGTGGGATACAAATACGAGAGATTCGAATCCATTGGTTACGAAAATATAGTGCGCCATGCCGAGCCGCTCTATCGAAGTAATCCCGATCTTTGGCAGGCACAGTTGAAAGACTGTATCCTCTGGCATGCTGAATTATCCCGCCGCACAGGCCATCCTCTGATGACCACAGAATGCTGGGCCATTGTAGACTATAAAGATTGGCCCTTATTGGATTGGGGCTGGGTCAAGGAACTCTGCGCGATAGGTGTAGAAACCGCAGCGGAAACGGGCCGGTGGGCGGCCATCGCAACCAGTAATTTTTGCGGACCTCAATTTCGGGGCATGTGGCGGGACGTTGCCTGGCATCAGCAATTAACGAAGAAGATTCACCAATCGAAATTCCCTGGCCGCGACTAATCCATGAGACATCCAAACTACGATAAATTTCCCACCGTCCCCGTTCCCGCCCGTCACGCTAAAGAATGCTGGACAGGATGGGTGCACATCGCCGGAGAGATTAAGCGGTCCATTTCCCAAAAAAAGACTTCGGCATGCCCGCGAATCGTCGTGGCGATCGAGTGCTATCCTGGCGTTTTGGATGAGGAAATCAGAGGACAGCTCGAGCAAGTTTTTCTGCCGGCACTCGTTCTCGATTCGAAGAAATCCTTCAAAAGTGAATCCGACATTGGCCGTCTGCTGGCTCCAGATTTAGGCGGCAATGATCCGGTTTTCGGCTACATGAGCCGATTGCAACTGGAGGATTTTCTGGATACGGCAAAGCTTCTCGATGTTCGTCGGGAAATCGAACAACAGACGGATGGCGTTGTATTCGTCATTGGACCGGCCGCCGTTTTAATCGCCTCCAAGCCCGATCTTTTTATTTATGCCGACATGCCCCGATGGGAAGGACAGCTTCGGCAGCGGCGCAACGAAGTTTCCAATCTTGGCGTGAGCAACAAGGAGTTGAAGGCTTCGCTCCAGTACAAGCGCTCCTTCTTTATCGACTGGCGCGTCTGCGACCGACTCAAGCAGCAGACCATGGAACAATGGGATTATCTGCTTGATACGACAGATCAGGGGAAACCCAAGTTAATCACTGGCGTGTCGCATCTGGCGGGATTGCGACATGCCGTAACCCGCCCTTTTCGCGTGGTGCCTTTTTTCGATCCGGGCCCATGGGGCGGTCAATGGATGAAGGAAGTTTGCGATCTGGACCGGTCACAAGTCAACTACGCCTGGTGCTTTGATTGCGTGCCGGAAGAGAACTCGCTTCTGCTTGAATTCGCCGATGGAGTGCGCGTGGAAATACCAGCCATTAACCTAGCTTTCAACCAGCCCAAAGCCTTGCTGGGAGAACCTGTGCATGGTCGTTTCGGCCCTGAATTTCCCATCCGATTCGATTTTCTGGACACAATGGGCGGAGGCAATCTCTCCTTTCAGGTGCACCCCACAACGGCCTTTGCGCAAGAGCATTTCGGCATCCACTATACCCAGGACGAAAGCTACTACATGCTCGATGCCGGGAAGGACGCGGTGGTTTATCTAGGCCGAAAAAATGAGGCGAGCTTTCCCGATTTAATAGCAGCGCTTGAATCAGCGCAACACGGCGAAAATCAATTTGCCGATGAAAAATTCGTAGCCCGGTGGCCAGCCAAAAAGCATGATCATTTTTTGATTCCCGCCGGAACGCTGCACTGCTCGGGAGCCAATGGCATGGTACTCGAAATTTCCGCAACACCCTATATTTTTACTTTTAAACTGTGGGATTGGAATCGCCTGGGAATGGATGGACTACCGCGTCCCATGAATATCCAGCGCGGGCGACAGGTCATCGATTGGTCACGCGACGAAGACTACGCCCGCACAAGACTCATCAATCAAATCACCCCCGTAGCCAGCGGAACCGGTTGGCGTGAGGAGCGAACCGGTCTGCACGAAGCGGAGTTTATCGAAACACGACGGCACTGGTTCACCGACAAAGTGACCCACGATACAGGCGGTCAAATATCCGGCGGCGTCCAGGTGCTTAATCTCGTACAGGGCGAGGAAGCCGTAGTCGAAAGCCCGACCGGAGCCTTTGAACCTTTCACTGTCCACTACGCGGAAACATTCATTGTCCCTGCCGCAGTCGGTCCGTATACGATACGCCCAACGAGTCAGTCATCCAAAGATGAATGCGCGACAATGAAAGCATTTGTCCGAACTAGACCTTAGAAACTCACACCCAATGAATCCAAATCCCGAAACCAGTGGTCCGGACACGACTTCAGCTCTCCCAAAAAATCAACGCCCATTGTATGAATGGTAGTGAGATGTCCCGTATACACGCTTCGCGCCGCGGCAATAACTTGTTTCCATTGAGCGTCCATACCTGTCGTATGATCCAACTGACTATCCAATCCAAGTGCTTCGCTACCGGTTATTCCATATCGAATTCTTCAGGACGGTTATGACATCTCATTCGCATCCCGACCGGATGCGCCGTGTTATGCCAGTCCGGTTCACGCATACTGGCGCACCGGGGAAAGGAATAGTTGGTCATACCGGGATCGACAAGGAGCAGTCGTCCCGCTGCCTCCAAAAGCAACCCACCTCGGTCATAATGATAATGGCCTGTACTGGGGCGTTCCGCGGTCAGGAGCAATTGGCCGGGAGTGGGAGTAGACCATCGGACAGAACCCAAGCCAGATGCCATGCCTAGAATGCCGGGATGGACGACAGGTTTTGTGGTCGTTTTCGCCCGACGTCTCATCGGAAGCAGCGAGCAGACGTCCCAAGCGGTAAATTTTTGCTTCTGGAATTGAGTATCCCACCGATGTTTGAGGAATGTCGCTGTCGCATCGCTCTCTAGTGTCGATAGCACGCTCAGTGGCCAAGCTTCACATTCCGAAGCGCAGATGGGCAAATGAAATCCGGTTGGCTGCAAGACTGATGACATGATCTCAAGGTAGGCACCGGATTGAATAAACTTTTTTGGAAGCACCTCCTTCAACGGCTTCTGTTGAAAAGCAGCATAAGCCATCCACGCCGACATCGCAGCATTCATACTATAGGAAAAGTAATGTGGGCCTTCGCAGCAATGACCGTCCGCGGCCAGATAGTTATCCAGAACTTGACTGTGATCCCGAAAGGCAATCTCCACCTGAGACCGATAGCGGCTCTCTTTGCTCTCCCGCCACAAGGCCGCAGCACCGGCCAGCCGGATTGAGTTGAAAACAATTCCCTGGTTCATATACCAGCGGTATCCCGGTTCCACGCATTTGGCATCAACCAACGTCCAGGCTTCCTCCACGCGCCGCCAGACAAGTTGACGTCCTTCATCAGTAAGGACGTCGCCAACAAATTGAAGTGCAAAGGCGGCCGCGAGCAAATTGTGAGATTCCACAAAACACACGTGATGCCAATCCGAGCCGGGAAAACAGGCCTGCGGTCCTTCAAACCAGTTCGGCGTCCATGCCATCGCCAGCAAAAAGCGCGCCGCCAACTGCGACCAGTCTGGTCGGTCGCATAAATAGCCCGCGAGTGATAGCATCGTCACCGGATGATCCCAACCACTGGAGACAAATACTATGGAAATTAAACGGAACAATCTGCCTCATGTTGCTTACGCAGCGGGTCGCGCGAACTTTCTTAACCGTCCGCTTTCCTACCAATAAGTGAATTGATATGGATCGAATATTTTGAAAAGTGGGGTGTAAAATTCAATTTTGGCGGCGTCACTACTCACCTCGACTGCTTTGCCTTGATCGGAGTCATCGACCATATCGGCCCAAAACGAGACGTGATCTTTATCAGTTGCACCTATGGCCCTGAAAGGGAGAATCGACAGGTGTTACAGCGCTTCGGACCGGTGAATTCGACCTCGGGCGGGAGACGTCTGAACGTCATGTTCACTCGGGCAAAGCGCCAAATGGTCATTTTTAGCTCGATGCGCGCCGAGGATGTCCGGACGAATACGCCAGATGAAAAGACCGGACGCGGTTACCTCAAACGCTTTTTTGAAGTTTGCCGAAACCGGCGTCTTGGACAACGCCTCTGGACCATCCGACCACGAAATTGGTCCGGACTTTGAGGTCGCGGTTGCTGATTTTCTGCGATCTAAAGGCTTTTCCATCGTCCCGCAAATCGGCGTCGCCGGATTCTTCATTGATATGGCGGTTTGTCACCCAGATAATAGCGAGAAATACGTCCTCGGCATCGAGTGCGACGGAGCTAGCTATCATTCCTCGCGCACCGCTCGCGATCGGGACCGTCTTCGCGAGGAAGTATTGCGCAGCCGTGGCTGGAATCTCCACCGCGTCTGGACAACCGATTGGTTTTATCAAAGAGACGCCGCGCAAAAGAAGCTACTGGCGGCAGTTGAGAAGCATCTTAAGCAGAATGCAGCTCGCTAACCCCAGATTTGCCGATCAAGGGATCGGTATTGGATTGCCTCACTAATATCGTTTTCTGAAATGTCTGTCCGTCCCGCAAGGTCTGCAACAGTGCGCGCGACTTTTAGGATTCGATCATAGGCTCGCGCACTCAATTTCAGCTCGCCTAGCGCCATACGTAAGAAAGTTTCACTATCAGAGTCAAGAACCGCGTAAGTTTTGAGATCCTTTGTCGTCATCTGCGCGTTGCAACGGGTCTTTCGTGCTGAGAATCGTTCAGTCTGGCGTTGGCGAGCTTTAACCACCCTCCGCCGAATTGTCGCTGAAGATTCTGCGACCTCCGGTCGAAGAAGTGTCTCATGCTTAACGGCAGGGACTTCAATATGAATATCTATTCGATCGAGTAAGGGCCCGGAAATCTTATTGAGATAGCGCTGTGTCTCCACTGCGGTGCTTCTCCCCTCTCGGCTTCCGCTTGGGCTGGGGTTCATCGCCGCGACCAACATAAAGTTACAGGGAAAAGTCGTCGTGCCCGCAGCACGCGACAGAACGATCTTACGGTCTTCAGATGGAAGTGCGTAATGGGTACTTTGTCGATTTTATAGTTCAAGAGGGCATTTGGGAGGTGTCACTCTTACTCAAGATAAACGGCGTCCTTATTTTTCACGAGTTTTCCGCCTATATTCTGGGGCTGACCGGTGGAGTTGACTGCGACAATACGGCCATCGGCGTAAATCGTTCGGGACAGCCCTTCGCCCAGCGTTTCGATGGAATGAAGATCAACCAGCGCGCGGTCTCCAAATCGCTGGCAGCTCAAATTCCATGACGAGACAGCGTAATCCCGCACTTCGGCGTAAGTCGGATTGACATGCGGTCCGGGAATCGGCCTGGCAGAGATTTCAAAGAATGGCATGGCGCCAACGCGGACATCTTCCAGTGTCCGAGCAAGGCCGGATTTCTCCGGTAACGTCTGGTGATAGCGGAGGCTGTTGTGTAAAGCGATCGGCATGGCGGGAACAACTTCGTCGAACCATTCCCGCACATCTGTGCTCTCGAATGGCACATTGTCGATGTAGGCACCGTCGAGCAAATCGGTGTATGGCCCGAAGGGAAATTCCGCGCTCAAGGTGCCGAATTCCTTCCGTGTGTAGGCGAGCATATCGCGCATGGCGGCGAAGAATTCTCCTCGCGTGGCCGGATGCTTCGGTGAGTGGCACGGATAGAAGGCACCCAGGGCGTCGAGATAATAGTTCCCCCGGATGCCGAGCTTATGCATGTGGGGAAAGGACTCGCGGAGATAGTTGAGTCCGCAACGTGGGCAGATCTTGTGCACAAATCCGCCTGACCACGGGATGTTGCGCCAGACGGTTCCGTCCCGCAGCACAACAAGATCGTCTCGATTGAGATTGTCGGCCAGATCATACGCATCATAGCAGTTATCATGCACTGTGATTACGCAATCGTGCTCGCGTCCCCATTGGATAAGGCGCTTGAATTCCTCTTCGCCGCCCTCAACGGGATTGACCGGGAAGCGCTGGGGATAACGGCCATCGTGGCCTTCGAAATTCCATCCCACCATTTGAGCCGTGATCCTTTCGATGCCATCCGTCTGTATAGTAGCGAGAATGTCGCGCGCCTCTGCGAAGGTCGTAGCCGAGTGATATGCGCCGCGGCCATCGAGAGCCAATTCCTTGTGCCCTTGGAAAATCTTGAGCAGAAAGCCGCGGGCGAAATGGTCGAGCTCCGCTGGGTTGCCTTCCTTTTCCTTCCACGTTCGCAAGCCACGTTCCTCGCGCAGAAAGGTACGGTATTGGCGGGCGAATTCCTGCCAGCCTCCAGCAGCAGGGTCGAGCAGGCAAAAGAGAATGGAGCGGTCGCCACCGAGGCGTGTGTCCTGATGATCCCAGCGGTAGACAAGCCCGGCGTGGATGGAGTAAGTCGACGAGGCATCCCAGTGGGAACGCGCGACCGCTTCTGCATCCGCATCGCCCTGACTGACCATCGCACACCACGACGCATCATTGCGATGCATGCCGAAGCAATTGAAGTCACTGTGCAACGTCCATTGTTCCTGCCGGGTATAAAGGGTAATCCGTTTTTCCCTCGCCACGGTTTTATTGAAGTGGTGGAGCACTCCTGTATTGCACGGCAGAAACAGGTAGCCTTCCTCTCCCGGAGTGGCGGGGGAGAAGCCGGGGAACAGATCGAGACGCAGCAATTTGCCGAAGCCGGGTTGGAGCTCCACTAGCGCGTCATCACGCACGGTGACGCGCCACCGGACGCCGTCCGCGAGCGGTATGGCCACGATTTCAAACTCGAGAACCACGCCCACGTACGGTAGTGAGACGCGGCAGGGCAGCATCCAGCCACAATCCGCACGGGAGAGTTTTTCCCAGAGCGGCTCAGCGTCCACCCACTGGGGCTGCGCTTCCATGCTATTATAGATTTCACAGGTGGCAACGCGGGTGATACGGAGCGATTCACGCCAGCGGGGGTTGTGCAGTTGAATGGTGCGCGTGCGTGAATCAACTTCAAATAGGGTGGGGTTCATAAAAAACGATAGGAGTAACGACAGGCGGTCCGGCGTCAGCGGTTAGTTTTGACCGCCGAAGAAGGCCTGCGCATTGAGCGAGGAGACTTGATTCGAGGAGGAATTTTCCACATGACCGTCGAGGAAGAATATGCCGCAGTTCGTATTGGAATGGCGGTAGGAAATTTGATTCAGCGCCGAAATGAAAGAGGTGTTCAAGGCGTCAGCTAACAGCATCGTTTTCGACGGGACCTGAACCCAGATGGACATGGCTTCACGGTATCCGTCGACTTTACCGCCCTGCTGGATTTTGGTGTTGATTCCGTAACTGCGCCGCGGAGTCCCGTCCTTGGCGATGAAGGGACAGGTGAAGACGCGCACGTCTTTGAAGGAGGCTCCGTAAAGCTCTTCTCCCGCCGAGGAGGGGGTGATTCCAAGATAGGGCGCTACTCTGATCCTCCAGGTATTTGATGTTGATGTGGGGAGCCGTCCGTCGTTCTCGATCGCGTAGGTCTGGCAAGCCATGCCGAGTTGTTTCAGATTATGCAAGCAGCTTGCCGTCCGCGCCTGATCGACCATGTCTTTAGCCTTCGGCAGAAGCAGGGCGCAAAGGATGATGACGATGGCGAGGGCTACGAGCAATTCGAGGAGGGCGAATGCTACGCCGTGGCGCCATCGTATCGGGGCAAGGCCAACCACCATAAAAGAAGAGGAAGTATTGGGGTTAGCGAAGGTAGCTCTTGTGTCCGGAAAACTTGGATCGGGCGAAAAGGCACAAGAGCGAAGCGGGCACGAGCAGCGAGACGGTCGGTTCAGGCACCGCATTGATATAGAAATTCGTGTAATTCACAATGCCAGTGGTAGAGCCAGTACCGTCGCCTTCATAGTAAAGTCCCACATAGCCATTGGTGTATTGGGCGGAGTTTAACACGCCATCGATGGAGCAGATCACGGTTGGATTGGTGAAGGCGGCGTCCGAGAGGCGGCTAATACCAGTGCCGCTGCCGGGAATGGCGGAGTCGGCGATCAGTTGAAACGAATAGTTGGTCGAGGTTCCATCCGCGTTCGGCGTGAGGACGAGTTGCATGAAGTAGACCGTCGACGATGAGCCATAGGCAAAAGAGGATGATGAGGAGATGTTGCTCCCCACCGCGCCTCCGGTAAAAGAATTCAGAAACAGGAAATCGTCGGACGTAGAGGTGTTCACGGTGTTCTTCACGCTGAAAAGCAGCCCGTTGGCCGTGTTACTGGAATCGGACAGTCCAATGAGAATTCCGGTAGAGGCAGCGTTATTGGTGGTGCCACTCGATAGCGAGATGAGTTGAGTGCGGATGACGAGGGAAGACCCAGCCTGAAACTGTTCGTATCCAGCGGGACGGGTGGCGTTGCTCACAGTAGGTTGGGCGTCATCGTAAACAATCCAGGCAGAGTTTGCTGTGGCAGTGGTGCCGTATTTCAAGGCACCGCCCTGGACAAGAAAATAGCCTTGAGTCGAGCCATTGTCGAAACGGGTAGTCGAACTGCCGGAGGAATTCCCGGAGCCGAAGCCTGCTTGGCGATCGCCAGAACCAAGGCTGAAGTCAAATGATGTCTGTGCGAGCACGGATTGGGTGCAGAGGAGAGCGACGATAAGAGCAGCGGGTAGCGTCTTCATGATTATTTTCAATGGAGGTTGGGGTTAAGTTAAAGGGAGAGATTTTCGGAAAATTGCGGGGCGTGCTGCGGTCCGCTGGAGCAGACTCGCGCGTTGTACCACTCGATTACGGGCTCGCAACGAGGATTGATCATCCGGGCCACGAGGAGATCGACGGCGCGCTGGGCGAGAATTTCCAAGTCAATCTCAAGCGCAATGATGGGAAGCGAAAACACGCAGGGTGTTTGCAAGTGGGTTTTCACGGCGACTTGCGGTATGTAGGTTCCGACTTCGCGCAGGCGGAAGGTTAAGCCCTGAGCCACCATATCGTCGGGCACAAGGAGTCCATCGGGCCGCTTTTCCTCGGGAAGTCGCAGAAGATGGTCTGCAGCTTGAAAGCCTCCCCGAATGCCGCCAGCAATGGCGATGCCGGGAAGTGAATCGATGCGGCATTGAGGTAGCTCCTCTTTCACCAGGGCGCAGCCTTCGACGAGGCGGTGATAACCTGCGGTCGCTATGGGATGAGTTGTGACAAGACCGAGTCGCTTCGCTCCCCGACAGGCAAGTTCGCGTGCGCTATTGAACACGAACGCTCCTGCATCAATGACGATGCCGAAGTCCGGGGTCTCCCAGCCTGCGACACCGCACACGGGAATCTGGCGGTTAACAAGACGGGTAGCCGTGACAACGCCATCAATGAATTCGCCGGCAATATCCTCAGCCAGGCCGGTAAAATCGGCGGCCTCCCGGCTGTCGACTTCTTCTCCTGGAAGAGAGTCGGGCGAAAGCATGTACGTACGGTCGGTACAATTCCTCAGGGCCAACTGGCGGTGTAGCGAGTGTGCGAGGACGGAGAAAAATGGACTGGCTTGAAATGACGGTGTCACGATGCCGACCGTCCAGATACGGCGCAACGGATTAAGCGGATGAAGTGCTGTGATCACTGTGCCGGAACGTTGACGGCGTGTCAGTACGCCATCGGCTACCAGCCATCGCATCGCTTCACTGACGGTGCCGTGGCAGGAGCGGAGTTGGCGGATGAGATCGGACTGCGGAGGCAGACGATCGCCGATCGTGAGATTGCCCTGATGGATCAGGCGCAGAATTTTGCGATACGCATTGAGGGCTTGATGGCGTTGAGCTTCAGCGGCGCGGATTTTGGCAGATACCCTCTTCATGGAAAGGAGAATAACCAAGCCGCGAAATGATTGCAATTAAAAAAATCAGTTGACTGATATATTTATTTGGAATTTAATGGCGGCAGATGAACGAATTTATTGTCGAAGCCGATTTCTGTGTAATCGGCGGTGGCGTCGCCGGCATCTGTGCGGCGTTGGCGGCTTCCCGAGAGGGACTGCGAGTCGTGCTGGTGCAAAACCGCTCTCTCCTTGGTGGGAATGCCTCGAGTGAAATCCGCCAGGCTATCGGCGGCGCTGGTTTCATGGGGCATTTCCCCGACGCTCGTGAAGGCGGAATTGTTGGTGATTTATGGACGCGCGTGCGGCAGGGCTGCTTTCGCAACAATCTCAATGACTATGCCGAGAGCAGTGTGATTTTCTGGGATCTCTGCCAGAAGGAAAAAAATCTGCAGCTCTTTCTCAATACACACGTCACGGCGGTGGAAAAGAAAGGCTCCCGGCTGATCTCGATCACTGGCATTCAGACGAGCACAGGTCGGACCATCGTCGTGCGGGCCGCGCAGTTCGCTGACTGCTCCGGTGATGCGAATGTTGCCTACCTTGCTGGGGCGGCCTTCATGTCGGGGCAGGAGGGCCGTGATGAATTTGGAGAATCACTGGCTCCCCACGAGCGCACTTCTTTCACCATGGGCAATACCCTTCTCTTCCAGGCGGAGAAGCTGGACCGTCCCGTGCCGCCACCGCATTTCGATTGGATTGAGGATCTGCGTGGTCGCAAAATCTGGTGGACGTTGCATCCGCCCGTTGGTCCGATGGAATCCGGTTGCTGGACGTTTGAATACGGCGGCACGCTCGACACGGTTGCCGATGCGGAAAAAATCTATGCCGAGCTGCTTAAGATTCTCTATAGCGCGTGGAGCGATCTCAAGCTCCGCCCTGAATGCGGCATGGAAAATTACCGCATCAGCTTCGTCAGCGGTCTACCCGGCAAACGCGAAAGCCGCCGCGTCATCGGAGACTACATTCTCTCGCAAAACGACATTGTAAGCATGCGGCGCTTTTCCGATGATGTTGCCTATGCAGGCTGGAGTCTCGACCTGCATCATCCCGAGGGTTTTTACGGTCCGGGCCGTCCGACACAGTTTTGCTTTTTCCCGGAGATCCATTCGCTGCCGCTGCGTTGTCTGTATGCGCGTGATCTGGATAATCTCTGGCTCGCAGGGCGCGATATCAGCGTTACGCACATTGCCCTCGGTGGCGTGCGGCTCATGGCTACGTGCGGTCTGGCGGGCGAAGCGATAGGCACGGCCGCGACCTATTTTGCGCAGGCTGGATCGTGTCGCGAGACGGGGCGTCGGTTTATCAAGGAAATCCAGCAAACAATCTTGCGCGGTGGCGGATTTATTCCCGAGGTTCGCAACAACGATAGCAGCGATCTTGCCCGGCACGCCATTGTGAGCGCTCATAGCGAAGCGGTTCTCGAAACGGGTGAGCCAACCGAGTGGGTGGCGATTTCCAATGGAATCGGTATTGCCTTTCCTGTTACCGCTCAACGACTCGGTACGTTGACGCTCTGGACACGCAATGCCACCGCTGCGCCGGCAACTCTCCGGGCCGTCTTGCAACCGATTCGCGCTCTGCGCGATTTTCATTCCACCAAGCCGCTGGCTCAAGCGCGTAGCGAAGCGCCTCCAGGCGAGGCGCAAATCGTATTCACTTTCAATGCGGTGGGGCTGCGCGACGACGTCTACATGGTGCACGTTTTTTCCGACAGCCGTGAACTCTGCCTCGGTCAGGTTCGTCGCCGAATCACGGGCGTTCATGCCGCAGATCATTTCCCCGATGGTAACGAAAACGGCTGGGCCATCGAACTTGGTACACCCAATCCCCCTCACTGGGTGCGGCGTTTTAACAACCAGCGAAACAATGCGCCGGAGGAGTTTCATTCGACGCCATGCTTTACGCTCCAACCGCCGTCTTGCTGCTACAGTGCCGCCAACGTCATCAACGGCTTCAATCGTCCCACCCGCCTGCCGAATTTGTGGGCATCAGATCCGCGCGCGCTGTTTCCGCAGGAACTCATTTTGCGCTGGCCCGAGCCGGTGTGTCTCAAGGAGATTCGCATTGTTTTCGATGACGACATGGACCTGAGCATGCCTCCACTGGTGCCGCTTTCGACACTTGTGGCTGACTATACGCTCGAGGCCGAGACCGATGCCGGTCCGCTCGTGCTTGCTTCAGTAAAGAACAACGGGCACCGGCTCGCTATCCACTCTATTTCTGGCGTTTCCACCCAGCTTTTGCGTTTGCGTATTGAGCGCATGCATGCCGGTGGAACGCAGGCTCGTGTTTTTGAAATTCGTTGTTACGGCCAAGGGCCGTGTATCGCTCCGGCGTCTTCCTGATTCAACTTCCAACCCTCCTCTACAAAACTCATGAAACAAATTGTGTACGGATGTCTCGTCTTCATTTTTGCAGCCACGGCATTGTCTGCAGCAAACACTCCAGTCAAGCCCCTCACCGTTCTCGCCCGCGCCGAAGGTTGGAACGTGCGTGGCAAAGCAACCTGCCGCCCCATCGATAAGGGCATTGAAGTAACGCCTTCGCTCGCTACCCAGACCGTCACTCTCGATTGCACCGCGCCCGTTTTGCTCGATGGTAAAACCGGGCGTATAGGGTTCTGGCTCTATGCCAAGACTGCCAAAAAAGGAGAAGTGATCGTGGTGCACTTCCGTCTGCGCGACGCGGCCGGTAATCCGTTCGAGTATAACACCGGTCACGACGAATGGAACGCCATCAAGATTTACTCCGGTAACTGGACCTACGTTGACTCCTATCCGGTTGACGCCCGCGACGGTAATTTCATCTCTGCACTGGCCGGCTTCCGTCTGGGAGGTCCCAAGCCGTCGCCGCTACCTGAACTCCCTTTTTCCCTCCAAGGTGTCATCATTTCCGCGCCCACCGGTAGCGTCATCGAGCGAATTCAATTGCGCTCCCCTGTTTTCTCGCAGCTCGATTTCCGCAAGTCGGAATATTACTGGCAAGCACGGGATCGTGCTCTTACCGTCGAGGAAACAGGCAGTGCCGATCCGTTTGTGCTGACGAGTGATTACGCCGATCATCCGGGGGACTATCAGCTCTACTGGATTCTCAGCGAAGCGCGCGGGGGTGACGTGATGGCTACCGGCACGAAGTCATTCACCATTGAGAGTGATACCATTCCGGCCATGGACCCGATCACGTTGCCTCGCCTCTCGCCGGGTAGTTATCATTTGCATACCCGGCTTTGGAACAAAAAGGAATCGCCCCAAACCTATCGCGAAAGTGATGAATGGTTTTTTGTCTATCGCGGCAAAAAAATCGCGACGAAAACGGCGACGTTTCCCTCGATATTCGACCGCATCGCCATTGATTCCAGCACTCCGTCCGGTGTGCATGAACCGACTGACAGTCTCGACGTCCCCGTTGAAATCGCCACGGACGGCCTCGCGGCTGGACCGTGCCAGCTTGAGTGGAAAATTCTCCATTTTGATCGGCGTCCCCTCGACGCGGGCATTATCGCGTTTACTCCCGATGCCTCCGGCCGCTTCCGCGGCAGCATTGCTTTCAAGCCGCCGGGTGATGACAACGTTTTCCAAGTGGAAGTCGCACTCACTCAAGGTGGGAAGACCCTCGACCGTAATAAAAAGCTCGTCGGCTTTCGCGGCATTGCTCCGAAACCGGCAGAGTATGACAAAACCGCGCCGGAATTCGAACCCGCCATCTTCATCGGCATCACCGCCATCGGTTCTAAATTCCGCAATGACGAGCGTTACGAGCGCCACTTAAAAGCGCTTCGGGAAAAGGGAATTCGAGGGATCGAATATCATGTGGAATGGTCAGCTATCGAGCCGCTACCTGGCTGTTTCACCTTCGCCGAGATGGATCGTCACATCGGAATGGCCCGGCGTCAGGGATTCAAGATCATGATGCGGCTGCGCTCCGAGTTTCCCCGTTACACAATTCCTAATTGGGTCACTGGCGACTTCCTCTGTCAACAGGACGGGCGTGCCGACGGCTTGATCTCCTCGGGACCGGTTCCTTCTCCCTGCGACGTCCGTTGGGTGGGTGAATACGAAAACTACCAGCAGACTGTCGGTTGCCGCTATGCCTCCGATCCATGGGTTATTTCTTACAAAATGCCGCAAAACATTCGCGAAGCATACTGGATCGACCGTCCCTTCCGCTATCAGTTCACCGACTACAGTGACGCCGCAGCGGAAGCCTTCCGCCAATACCTCAAAGTCCAGTATGGAAGTCCCGCTGCCGTTGCCAAAAAGTATGGAAAAAATTATACGGCATGGGATCAGATTGAGCCGCCGCAACCGTACGCTGCTACGACCGCACTCAATCTCACCCCCGAATGGCGCGACTGGTCCGAGTTCAAAAATGCTTTCTATAACGCGAGTCTCGTGAACCGGATTGAAAAAATGCACGCCGCCGCGCCCCGCCAGCATCTCTACGTTTATAGTATCAATGCCCTTACTGGTACGCCCACAGTCGAAACTCTTCGCCGCTTCCCTCGGTGCAACGCATCGTTGGCAACGGGTGGCTCATTGCCCGTTGGCGAGATCAGTCATACCCGCCTTTACGCACCGGAGTATGGATTGACCGTCGTTCCTGAGCCGAACGCTTACGCCTTGCGCAATGCCCCGGATGCGGACAGTCATGCTGGCATGGCGCTGGAAGGTTCCGCTGGGAAGGGGCCTCGTTTTTATTCGTACTGGGGCACGGCGGTGGAGCCGGGCGGCACCGGTTCCGATTTCCATGCAGCGCTTAACCGGATGGCACAATGGAATCCGGCATACGAAAGCGTGCCCAAGCTAACGATGCCGCAGGCACCGGTCGCCTTTGTCTTTTCCTGGACGGGCATGTGGTACGGACAGCGGGCCATGTACACGCAGACGTTCGCAGACCACAAGCTCGAACGGTATCGAACCGCGCTCCGGCATAACGGAGTCGAGGCATTCGGTGCGGATGATACCTTCACTGTTGAGATGCTGCAGCGGTTTAAGATTCTCGTGCTTCCCCCGGAAACCAGTCCCTCGATGACGGCGGAGCAGATTAGTAATATAGTCGAGTACGCCCGTGCCGGTGGCGTTGTCGTCTTGACGCCAGAATCAGGAGGCGTCATTCCCGATGCACCACAAAAAACGTCCGCATTACTGAACGCGCTTGGGATTAACCGGTCTGCCGCTGCAGCCATACCGCAAGCGCAGTCCGTGGGCAAAGGTACCGCGTGGATCTGCACTGACGGAAACGCGTTGAATGCTTATCTTGGTTCGGAGACATTTCTTGAGATTCTCCGTGCCGCCGGGGGTAAACGGTATTTCCGAGCGGGCGACGGGAAGGTGATTGCCACATTGCATGACGGACAGGACGGTTCGTTTTATCTCTATGTCTATAATGCGGGCGCAGCGAATGAAGTGAGTCTCACTGCCGTTGAGTGGCCTATGGCAGGCGCAGCGTTTGAGGTGAAGGATCTCATCAATGGCACCCGTCTAGACGTGGCAGGTGCACCGGGGACGTCGTTTACGATTCCGATGGCGAAGGGACGGGCTGGATTTCTGAAAATCACACGGAAGTCATGAGCGCAGGAAAATTCATCATCGGGCTGATACTGGGGGCGCTGGCCGCCACATCGGTAAGGGCGGAGGTGACGCTGCCTTCGCTCTTTTCCGATCACATGGTCCTACAACGGTCGGCCAAGGTGCCGATTTGGGGTTGGGCCGCTGTAGACGAAAAAGTGAACGTTCATTTGGCGGGGCAAAGCGCTGCGGCGGTCGCCGACAAAACGGGCCGTTGGGAGGTGGCATTCGATCTGGCGAAAACGGAAAAAGGACCGCATACGCTGGAAGTTCAGGGTGCGAACTGCGTGGTCGTGCGGGATATCCTCATTGGCGAAGTGTGGCTCTGCTCCGGGCAGTCCAACATGGGGCTGCTGTTGAAGGGAAGCGTAAATGATGTGGCCGAAATCGCAGCGTCGGTTAACGACCAGTTGCGGGAATTTCACGTCGACAAGAAGCCATCGCTCCAGCCCGAGTCCCGCGTAGGTGGTGCGTGGCGCGCTGCCGGACCGTCCACATCGGGAAGTTTCAGCGCAGTAGCCTATTATTTTGGCAAGGCGCTACAACAGGTTCTTGGCGAACCAGTCGGTCTTATTCACGTCTCATACGGCGGCACTCCGATCGAAACATGGATGAGCAGCGAGGCGCTTGATAAGGATCCTGCACTCGGTGCGTCAGCTCGCAAACATCTCGATGAGCTCGCGCGATATCCGTCCGAGAAGCAACGCTTCGTCGCACAGTTTCGCGATTGGACGCAGCGTTATGAACGTACCGATCGACCACATCTCGATCCTAAATTATTCGCCGCGCCCGATATTTCCACCAGCGGCTGGCGCGAAGTCACGCTTCCGGGAACCGTACCCGAAACCACTACGGGTGGCGTGGTCTGGTTACGTAAGGAAATTGAGATTTCCTCTGCGTGGGCTGGCAAGAGTTGGTCGCTTTACGCCGGCATACCGCAGCAACTCGAAGAGGTTTATTGGAATGGGCAAAAGATCGGTGAGATGACACTCGAGAAATGGCGCGGCCGCGATATGCCTCGCTCCTACGACATCCCCGCTGCCCTGGTCCGCGAGGGAAAAAACGTCGTCGCATTACGCGTTTATGCCCCGTACGGACTGATCAGCATTCTCGGCTCGGCCAATGAACTTCGCCTTTCCACCATCCGTCCACTGGCTGGACCATGGTTCGCCAAAATGGAATATGCCTTGCCCCCCGTACCAGCCGAGGCCGATGCATCGCGTCCAGTCGCTCCCGCAGTCGTGTCAGAACCGCAGGGCGTCGCCACTACGCTTTACAACGGTTCGATACATCCGCTCATTCCCTACGCGCTACGCGGCTTCGTCTGGTACCAAGGCGAAAGCAATACGCCGCGGGCGTGGCAATATCGCACCGCCCTGCCATTACTCATTCAGGACTGGCGCGAAAAATGGGGCGGCGCACAGCTTCCTTTTTTCTACTGCCAGATCGCCAATGTGCAGGAAAAACTGACGCGTCCCGGCGACAGCGCCTCTGCCGAATTGCGCGAGTCCCAGCATCAAACGCTCGCAGTTCCCGGTACCGCGGAAATCGTCCTCATCGATCAAGGCGAAGTCGACGTTCACTTCCGTGACAAAAAAGAAACGGGCAATCGCATCGCGCGTGCGGCGCTTGCTCTCACGTATGGAAAAGGTGGATCCTATTCCGGGCCGGTTTTCACACGGATGGAAAAAGAGTCGGGCACTCTCCGTCTTCATTTTAACCACGCCGATGGCGGACTTGTGGCCCGACCAGTGCCGGAACGCTACATTGTCCGCTCGAGAACCGGCGACACCAAGCCGCTTATTTTGCCGCGTCCCGGTAGCGCTCTGCAAGGCTTTGCCATTTGTGGCGAAGACCGAAAATGGGTGTGGGCGGACGCGCGTATCGATGGTGACAGCGTTATGGTTTCCTCACCGGACGTACCCGCACCTATCGCGGCGCGCTATGGATGGACGGAAAATCCCACGTGCAATCTCTACAACGGTGCCGGTCTTCCGGCTTCGCCTTTCCGCACCGACGATTTCCCGGCCATCACTCGCTCCGCCACATACTGACCTGAAGCTTTCCGGCGCTTGGCTTCCCTCTCGGAATGACTGAAATCCGTTCAATGCGCGCATTCCTTTCATCGGAGGATGAGAAAGACGCCCAACACTCCAATATCCGGATTGAATTCGGTCATGGCGGCGACCATTCCAACTCGGTCGGCAATATCTTTGAGTACACGCAGCGCGGCTGGCACACCCAAGATAAAAGTCTTTTTGAGATATGGTTGAAATCAGGGCTCGCGCCTGAACTCTCACATTTTTTCACGCGGCTACGCGTTCCCACTGGGTGATCATCTTGACTACCCCCAGAGCTGGCGGTCCAACGTGCGATACTGGATCGCCTCGCTGATGTCTTCGGAGTTGATGTGCTCGCGGCCCGCGAGATCGGCGATAGTGCGGGAGACTTTGAGAATGCGATCGTAGGCGCGGGCGGAAAGTTGGAGTTCTGCCAAGGCCATGCGCAGCAAGCTCTCGCTGTCAGCATCCAGTGCGGCGTAGACCTTCAATTCCTTCGAACTCATCTGCGCGTTGCACCGGGTCTTGCGCTTGCCCGCGAACCGATCGTTCTGCGCCGTGCGCGCTTTCAGCACGCGCTCGCGAATGGAGGATGACGGCTCCCCGGCACCGTGTTTGAGCAACGTCTCGTGCTTCACGGCAGGAACCTCGACATGGATGTCGATACGGTCAAGCAGCGGACCGGAAATCTTGTTCAAGTAACGTTGTGTTTCCACCGCCGTACTGCGCCCGTTCTTCGCGCCGGTCGGCGTCGGATTCATCGCAGCAACCAGCATGAATTGCGCGGGAAAAGTCATCGTTCCGGCCGCGCGGGAGATCGTCACCTGCCCGTCCTCCAGCGGCTGGCGCAACACCTCGAGGGCATTGCGTTTGAACTCGGGCAGCTCATCAAGGAAGAGGACTCCGTTATGCGCGAGGCTCACTTCGCCGGGACTCGGATTCGCCGTCCCACCGATCAGGCCCACGTCGGAAATCGTATGGTGAATCGCACGAAACGGGCGCGAGCGGACAAAGGCGTCCTGTGCGAGCAAAAGACCGGCCACGCTGTGAATCTTCGTCGTCTCGAGCGCCTCGTCGAGCGTGAGTGGCGGAAAGATGCTCGGAATGCGCTTCGCGAGCATCGATTTGCCGCTCCCGGGCGGACCAATCATGAGAATGTTGTGACCACCCGCGACGGCGACCTCCACCGCGCGTTTGACGTGTTCCTGTCCCTTCACCTCCGAGAAATCGAGATCGCCGCCCTCGTGCTCGTCCAGCACGCTGGCGGGATCGACCGTCACCGGTTTCAGCTCGATTTTCTTTTCGAGAAAATCGGCCGCCTGCCGCAGATTATCGATCGCATAGACCGCAATGCCTTGCACAATGGCCGCTTCCTTTGCATTCGCGCTCGGAACGAGGATCGCCTGTTTCTTTTTCTTCTTGGCTGCGAGGGCGATGGCGAGCACGCCTTTCACCGGACGCACTTCGCCGCTCAACGCCAACTCTCCCACGATCCAACACTTCTCCATCCGCACGGAGTTCAATTGCTCGGAAGCGGCAAGAAGACAAAGCGCAATCGGCAGATCGAAGCTCGGCCCTTCTTTTTTGACATCGGCGGGTGCCAGATTGATCGTCGTGCGGCCATAAGGAAACTTGAATCCGCTATTCTCCACCGCGGTCTTCACCCGGTCCCCGCTCTCCTTCACCGCTGTATCGGGTAAGCCCACCACGACCACTTTGGGCAGGCCGTAGGTGCAATTGACCTCCACTTCGACGGGATAGGCTTCAACCCCCCAAACGGCTGCGGAAAAGGCTTTGGCAAGCATGTATCTCCAAAGGAATACAACATCCCCCCTTCGAGGCGAGGAAAAAAACCAGCCTCGCCGTTAGCGCTCCGTTATTCCTCCTTCTCCAGTCGGACGCCCAATAGCCGCATCACCTCGGCATGAGCCAGAATCACATCCGGATCGCGCTGCAAGGCGGCAAAATAATGTCCCGCCGCCCCCTTATCCCCATCGGAGACCAACAGCAATTCCCGGCAGCGATTCGATAAATCGCCAAGCTGTGTTATCGTGAGTGAGCCGTTTTTCCCGATGGCTTCGTCCATGGACACGATCAGTTGGGAATAGGGCCGCAACCAAGAGAACCATGAGTCCGTCATCAACAGCCGCACGAATTCCGCCGGGGAATCGATCGTTCCCATCACCCGTTCATATTCGACCCGCTCGGAATCAACCAAGGCCTTGTGCAGTTGGAAAAAGGCGTCCCGCAATTGTCTGAATTGTTGCGGATTGGAAATCGACTCCCCATTCATACTTGCCAATTTAACATCGAATAGACAAAAAGAAATGGTCGCCACGGCGATTATCCGGAAAACAAACCCCTCAAACTTAGGAGAGTGATTATGATCCAGAAAAGCCTCGCGGAAATGATCGTCGAAACCCTGATCGCTGCCGGCGTCAAACGCGTGTACGGCGTCGTGGGCGATTCCCTTAACGGCTTTTTGGAAGCCGTCGGCAACAGCAAGGAAATCGAGTGGATTCCGGTGCGCCATGAAGAAACCGGAGCCTTCGCCGCAGGCGCCCAGGCGCACCTCACCGGTGAACTCGCCGTCTGCGCCGGAAGTTGCGGTCCCGGCAACATGCATCTCATCAATGGCCTTTACGATTGCCACCGTAGCCGCGTCCCGGTCCTCGCCATCGCCGCCCACATCCCCAGCAGCGAAATCGGCAGCAACTATTTCCAGGAAACTCATCCCGATCAGCTCTTCAACAAATGCAGCCATTATAGCGAGCTCATCACGCATGCCGAACAAATGCCGCGCGTCTTGGAAATCGCGATTCAAACCGCCCTCACGAAACAAGGCGTCGCGGTGGTGTCCATCCCCGGCGACATCGCCCTGCGCCAAGGCAATTACCGCAAGCCCAGCGCCAGCGTGAAACGCGTTCAGCCGCTCCTGCGGCCCTCACATGAGGAAGTCAATGACCTCGCCCGTCGGCTCAATCAAGGCAAGGCGATCACCATTCTGGCCGGTGCCGGTTGTGCCGGAGCGCATGCCGAATTGATGCAACTGGCCGAAACGTTGAAGTCGCCCATCGTGACCACTCTCCGCGGGCGCGAGCATGTCGAGTACGACAACCCCTACGACGTCGGCCTCACCGGATTGATCGGCTATTCCTCCGGCTACCACGCGATCATGGATTGCGATGTCCTGCTCATGCTCGGCACCGATTTTCCCTATACGCAATTCTATCCGCAAAATGCGACCGTGATCCAGGTCGATCGACGCGGCGAAAATCTCGGCCGCCGCACGCGGCTCGATCTCGGCCTCATCGGCGATGTGAAAGAGACGCTGCTCGCTCTTGCGGACAAGCTGGAAACCAAAACCGATGACACCCACCTCAAAACGTTCACCGGTCATTACGCGAATGTCCGTCGCGGTCTCGATGAATTGGCCGTGGGAGTTCCCGGACGGAAACCGATCCATCCCCAATACGTCGCCAAGATGATTGATGAACTCGCCGCGGAAGACACCATCTTCTCCTGCGACGTCGGCACTCCCACCATCTGGGCCGCACGCTATCTGCGCATGAACGGCAAGCGCCGCCTGCTCGGCTCGTTCAATCACGGTTCCATGGCCAATGCCATGCCGCAGGCCATCGGCGCACAACTGCAATTCCCCGGCCGACAGGTAGTGACTCTCTCCGGCGATGGAGGACTCGCCATGCTGATGGGCGATTTACTCTCACTGCGCCAATTGAAAGCGCCGATCAAGATCGTGCTCTTCAACAACAGCGCACTCGGCTTCGTCGAACTCGAGATGAAAGCCTCGGGATTTCTCGAGCATGGCACCCGTTTGGAAAACCCCAACTTCGCCGAATTGGCCAAGGCCGCCGGCCTGTTCGGCGCACGTGTGGAAGACCCCGCCGATGTGAAGCCCGCCCTCGCCGAAGCGTTCGCCCACGACGGCCCTGCGCTCGTGGACATGGTCGTCAACCGGCAGGAACTTTCCCTGCCACCCTCCATCAAGTTCGAGCAAGCGGTCGGCTTCAACCTCTGGGCGCTGAAAGCCGTGCTCAGCGGTCGCGGCAACGAGTTGATCGACCTGGCGAAAAGAGAACTGATTCGCTGATCGTCAGTCGATTCACAAAATCACCATCGCATCACCGTAGCTGTAGAAGCGGTACCGCTCCTTAATCGCTTCGCGATAGGCGTGCATCATCAGGTCGTAACCACCGAGCGCGCAGACCAGCATCAGCAACGTCGACTGCGGCAAATGGAAATTCGTCACCATCGCGCCGACCCGTTTGAATTCATACGGCGGATAGATGAAAATCTTCGTGCGACCCCGTTGCTTCGACAAGTCCCGCACGCTCTCGAGCACACGCGTCACCGTCGTCCCCACCGCCACGATCCGCTTGGATTGCGCCACGCGTTCCGCCAATCCCTCGGGGATGGAAAACCGTTCCTCGTGCATCTCATGATCCTCCACCAAGGCCGTCTTCACTGGACGAAAGGTTCCCAACCCCACATGCAGCGTCAGAAACGCGTGATTCAACTGCCCCAAAATCCCCGGCGTGAAATGCAATCCCGCAGTCGGCGCGGCCACCGACCCTTCCTCCTGCGCGAAGACCGTCTGGTAGCGTTCCCGATCGTTGATGGGATGAAACTCCGCACCCAGCTTCTCGCGTTGTTTCAGAATGTACGGCGGCAATGGCATCTGCCCCAACTTCTGCACATCGAGCGGCTTGAAAAAACGCAGCACCCGCTCCCCGCCCGGCAGCGTCGTCAGCACCTCGGCGTCGACCCCGTCAGCGAACTGCAGCACCATTCCCGGCTTGGCCTTCTTACCGGGCTTGACCAGCACCACCCAGTGCTGCGGGCTCGACTCCTCCAACAGTAGGATTTCCAGCGCGTTATCGACAGTCCGCATCAGACTGGGCCGTACCCGCGTATCGTTGAGCACCACCAGATCGTCCGGAGACAAAAGAGACGGCAACTCCCGAAAGACCCGGTGTTCAATTTTCCCCGATTCCCGGCGCACCACCATCAGGCGGGAATCGGCGCGATTCGCGGCTGGAACGGTTGCAATCAATTCCGGCGGCAAATCATAAGCAAATTTAGCAGTTTCAAGCATATCTATTAGAAAATTTCACTCACACTTCTTGACTTTTACGCAACTTAGGGAGAGATTTGTAGCATTAAACCTGGAGTATTTAAATGCAATCTATTCGTCGTAGCGATTCCTTTACCTTGATCGAACTATTGGTAGTTATTTCCATTATTGCGCTTTTGGCCGGCCTTTCCTTACCAGCTCTGGGTAAAGCCATGACCCAAGCCAAACTCACCGGTGCTCTGGCCAATATGCGCTCCATCTATACCGGCGTGCAACAGGCGGCACTGGAAGCAAGCACCACTGGAGCCGGCATTAGCTGGCCTGGCGAAACCAACTCCAGCTTCACCTCATTTGGCTCCGGTCCCAGCTATGTCCAAGCACTGGTCACCAACAACGTATTCAAGGCTTCCGACTTGAAGATCTTCACTACCGATGGCGCGCAGGCAGCCTTCGACGCCAATAACATCTCGCCCAACAATCTCTCCTTCATCATCTATCAAGTGGCTGAAAACGACGACAGCAACGCCATTTTTCTAACCACCAAAAATTTCGAGTACTCGAACAGTGGTGCCACAGTTGACTCTACTGCCAAGCCTTTTGGCGGCAAGGGATTCGTGGTCTTCCGCAAGGGTGGCGATGGCGTGCCCTACAGCAGCACCAACATTCTCATCACGGGCAGCTACACCAATCAATTGGGCGTACTACCGATCATCAAGACTCCTCTCTCATACAAATAAAACTCTCTAGTCTCCTGTTTCGTACAACCGCCGAGGACGCCAATCCTCGGCGGTTTTTTTGCGCAAAACGCCGCCACCACATCGCTCTCCACTAAGGCGGCACTTCGATATCCACCTAAATGCTGCGCCCTGGGTGCGTGCTGCCGCGCGGCACTGATTGAGCAAGCGCGTGCATTCAAGCCAACGTTGATTTGCTTGCCGGAAACCTTAACCAACGCATAATACATTTCATCCCATCCCCTTGGTGAAGAGATAGACCCTATAGCTCAAATGGATAGAGCATCGGTTTCCTAAACCGAGTATCCCAGTTCAATTCTGGGTGGGGTCACTCTCTTTCGAGAGCGTGGCGAGATTCTTTTCCCGCATGAGGCGGGTGACTTCGATGATCGTGGCGACGGAGAGGTTGCAGAGTCGCCAGAGGGTGCCGAGTGTCTGGGGGCGTTTTTGGATGTGTTGCCAGATTGTCGTGGCGGCCGTTTCCGTTTCGGGGTCATTCCAGGTGAATTGGTCGCTTTGGCGTGAGAGTTCGCGGCCAAGATCTTTCGAGCTGGGGGCTAGGATCTGGTAGGTATCCCGTTTTGATGCAGCCTGCATGAGCAGGTCCATGCCTTGGAGCCAAATTCTTTCCCGGTCGTCCGTCACTGCCAGGGGTTCGTCTGCGGCTTGGAAGGCAAATGAACCGTCGAGCTTGTCTTCGACGAAGACCTGCCAGATGGCTTCGACTCCGTGGAGGTGCAGGTAGCGTCCTTGTTCGACGTTTCCGTTGACGAAAAAAAAGCGACCGATGAGATCATTGCTGGCATTGGTCAGGATGAGTTCTCCGGTGCGACCGCTGGATTGGAGTGTTTGGAAAATAATGAGCAGGTCAAAATTTTCGAGGTTACCGCTGAAGTCGACACTATAGCTCATGTAATAGTGGTTCGAGGTGAAGCGATAGAGACGTTCGGCGAGATTGGAGGCGAGAAAGATGCCAAAACTGGGAATGGCTTCCATGAGTTTGAAAAACCATTCGCGGGAGAATCTGCGCAAGTGTACATCTTCGCAAATACGCACTGTCGAGATGCGGGGCCGTTCGGTAATCACGCCCATTTCGCCAAAGATGTCACCGCTGGAGAGGTAGGCGACGGAGCGTTGGGAACTGCCGCCTTCGGCTTGCAGAACCACTTCGACTACGCCCTTTTCGATGGCATAGACGGCATCCGCCAGTGAGCCTTGCTCAAAAATGACTTCGCCCTTTTTGCGATCAACCATTTCGGTGTGCCGGTCGATGAGGCGGCGTTTTTCTGGCGGGAGCGCGTTATAAAAGGCAAGGAAGTTGGGCAACGGCTTCATGAAATGCTATGGATTGGATCGTTAATGAAGCTGGGCTTCGATGAATTGTTTGTCGTAATCGAGCTTAGTTAATTCACCGACGAGGACTTGATACTGCTTGCTGATATCTTCCATGCGAGACCGGCGCGGGAGATCGTTGGAGAAGTTGGCGTTATACAGGTTCACGGCGGAGCGATGCGGCACTCCCTTGTATTGGCCGTCGAAGTATTCGACGCGGTCGAGCAGGTTGATCATGGCGTAATAGGTGCTCTGGATTTGCGGCGGCATTTTCTTTTCGAGCTGGGTCAATTGCTCGCGCACGCCGGTATAGGTGGCCTTCGGCAGGGTGAAGACCAGGATCTGGCGGTTGCTGTATTTTTTCTGCTCTTCCTTGTCGAGGGAGTTAAAGAAGAGCATCAGTGGTCCCGCGGCATTGAATAGTTCATCGATCGCCGCGGTCGGAGTGAGCAGGGTCGGCAGCGTGCCGCGCGTTTTTTCGCGGAGATATTTTGCCGAGAGATGATTGGGCGCGAGGTCGAGCACCTTGTCCAGTTTGGCGGCGGTCGTGGCGCTGCCGATCGATCCATTTCCATTCAGATCCTGCTGCAGTTCGGCAAAGACTTTGATGGCTTCGTTGAGTTTCTCAGCGCGATCCTGCCGCGCCAAACCAATGGCTTCATCCAGGGTGTTGATGGAAAAAATCTGAATCTCGCTGGCGGCTCGATAGCCATTCATGACCATGAGATTGGCCACATCGGTTTCGTTTTCGACCGGAATGCCCACGAGTTCGCAGCCTCCCAGCTTGGCGCCTCGAATCTTGGTCGGCACGCCGCCGACCTTGCGGACTTTGCCATCGACGGTGATGTCGCCGGTCATGGCCACCTTCGTATCGAGGGTGAGGTTATCGAGAATCGACATCATCCCCACGGCAAACGCGGTCCCTGCCGATCCTCCGGCCATTTTGGTGTATTTGTCTTCGAAGCTGAGCGTAAAATTAATGCCGTTGGCAGATTCCGGATGCCGCATTTTAATGAAACGGAACGCCTCGCTCAGGGCGATCTTCATATCCTCTCCCGCCTTGGCGGAGAGTTGACAGGTACTTCCCCCCTCAGCCGGGTTGGCTGTGGTGATAATCTCAAGCACCTTTCCGCCCAAAACGTTATCGTCGGAACTCATGACCACCAATCCCTTGATCTTGCTTTGGGTTTGCTTCAAGGCGATCGAACTGGTTGTCGGATTCGTGGGCGCTGTCGGTGTGGCGGGCGTAGTGGGAGTTCCCGGTCCTGTCGTGGGAGGTGAGCGAGGCGCGGGAGCCGAGGCAATCACAGCCTGCCAGGAAACGGGAAATTTTCTCTGCTCCATTTCGGCATTATAGAGCAAGTCTTCGTTGTCGGGATCGATTGAGGCCAGAAAATCGAGAAGGTAGGCGGCAAAATGGGAGTCGCCGCGAGCGCTGTTTGGTCCCGTCTGCAAATTTTTGACCTGCATCTGGAAGAGCTTGAGAAACTCCTCGCGGCTCAATGTGGATGAGCCTTCCGGAGTATAGCCCCCGCGCTTGAGTTTGCCGTTCAGAATAATCGCCGCTTTACTTTCCGGGTCGAGGCGCATGGCGAGGGCTAGCGCTTTGGCCCGGAGGGTGTCTGCCGCGGGATTGGAGGCCTCTACATACCGGGCGTATTCGGTGAGCGCAACGGCCAATTGGGAGCGTTCTGGACTTGAAAGCGCTGTCTGGTCGGGATTGTACGGGATGGCCTGCCAGTTGGGCGATTTGTACTCCGCCCGTAGTAAGCCGGGGCCACAAAACGCCAGCAAGAACAGGCTCCCCAGAACCATTCGCCACATCCTGATCTCCCTCATTTGCATCCTCAACTCTCCGTCGTTTACAGTCCCGGCAGGCCTTGTGGCATTCCCGGCATGGCAAACTTTTTGTATTCTTTCGGCACCTCGAACAGGCTGGCGTCGGGGGCTCCTCGTTGGAACTTCCGGAAGTTCGCCACAACGGATTGGCCACCCGCGTCGACGAGCATCTTGATCGGGTCATTCGTGGCCGCATCAAAATAGAAAGTGGAAACAGTGGTCGGCGAGCCGTCGCCGGAACCGGGCGAGGTGACCTTGTATTTGTTGCACACGCGGCCATTCACGGTTTCCTTGCCGAGACTTTCCCACTGGGCATTCGCGGCGATGGCGGTGGGATCGGCCTGCTTGGCCTGCGTGTCATTCATCGGCATTTCCATGTACTGCTTCTGTGCGACGATGAGGGTGTACATCACCTTCAGGTCGCTGCGGGAAATGACGATGGTATCGAGCCCTTGTGACGTCATTTCCATCCGGCTCTTGTTTCCATCGACATAGACTTTCATCACGCTTGCGGGGGAGCTGCCGATGAGGGATTCCACCTCGGCGCTGTATTGCCGGGGCATTTCGAAGGGAGCCGGTCCGGCCCAAAGGGAGGTGCTTAAAAACGCCGAGCCCAGAAGGCTGGCCATGATCTTTCTTCCCGCCCTGAAGAGGCCTCGTGTCATGGCTTCTATGACGCCTGTTTGGGAGACGTTTGGCAAATCAAAAAAAGCCTTGGTCAAGGATCTTTGGGAGGAGCGGATGGAGCCGGGGGTAGCTAAAAAAACTGCGTCGACAATCGGCTACAAGGATCGACCGCCTCTGTTGGGTGTCGTGGGGGTGTCGACGAGAAATTTGAAATGGCAAATTTGAGATTTCAAAGGGGTTGGGGCGGCGCATGCGGTGAGACTATCACAATCCGGGCGGGAGTGTTTGTCTTAGGTGAGCTATTTGAGCTGCGTGTGCGATATTTTTGGCGTGCAGGGCTGCCGGTTGGCGCATCTGAATGCGCCCTCCCCACTCTTGGCACCTGCGGTGCCAGCCGGGGGTTCACAGAACCGTCTTACGGCTCGGATTCGGAGTTTTGCGCGCAGTAAGCACGAGGCCTGACGAGCCTACAACGGCAGGAAGAGCTTGAACTGGGTGCCGCGGCCGGGCTTGGAGTCGACGAAGACCTTGCCTTGGTGGTTCTCCACAATCTTGCGCACGATGGCCAGGCCGATGCCGGTGCCCTGCTTTTTGTAGGTCAGGAACGGGGCGAAAATGTTTTCCAGCTGCTGTTCGTTCATCCCCTGCCCGTTGTCTTTCACCGACAGGACAAGGTGCGGGACGCCTTCCAACATTTCCCGCGCGGCGCCGAGGCGCAGCACGCCATTGCCATCCTTGGGCATGGCGTCGGAGGCGTTGAGAATCAGATTGAGCAAGGCTTGCTCCAGTTGGGCGCGGTCGGCCTTGAGGGGGGGCAGGTCAGCTTCAATGACGCGCTTGATTTCGATATTGCAGGCGTTGAGCTTGTGGCGGGTGAGCAAGGTGATGTCGTCGAGCAATACCTTGGCATCGATCGCCTCCTTGGTCGGTTCCGAGGAGCGCGCAAAGCCAAGTACTTGGTCCACGATGCGATTCATCTGCCGCATCTTTTCGGAAATGACCTGGGCGTCGCGCTTGGAGGCGTCGTCCATCGGCAACGATTCCACCAACGCGTGGAAAAGCATCTGCATCACTGTCAGCGGATTTCGGATCTCGTGCGCGATCTCCGCCGCGAGCAAGCCCAGCGCGGAGAGCCGTTCGCTGGCGCGGAGTTTTTCCTCCATGTCGACGATGCGGTTGAGGAGGCGCCCCTTCTCGATGGCGACGGCGGAAAGATCGGCCAGCGCGGTGAGCAATTTGATCTCGTCGTTGGAAAAGCGGTGGAGCTGTTTCGTGTAAACCGCGAGCACGCCGAGCAGCTTGTCATTGAAAACGAGCGGGACGGCCAGGAGTGACACCAGTCCTTCCTTCTTGGCCACTTCGAGATGGCGATAGCGGTGATGCTCGCGCACGTTGAGCACGGAAAGCGGCTTGCGGCGGGTGACGACCACGCCGAGAAGCGATTCGCTCACGGGCAGCGGCGGTTTGCTCTGATAATTCTGCCCGGCCCCGTGCGAGGCGCGCAAAAAGAGTTCGCCGGTTTCCACGTCGATGAGCAACAGCGAGCACAGTTTCGTGCGCATCAGGCGGTTGGCGTGGCGGGTGATCTGCTGCAGCGCCTCATCGAGATTCGTCTCGGAGATGATCATCTGCCCCATGTTCAGGAGGCTGGATAATTGCAGCCCCTTGATGCGCATCTGGTCGATCTCCCAGGCTAGCTCCAGCCACTTGGAGGCCTCGGCGGCAAAGGCGAGCAGGCGCGTTTCATCGAGTTCGCTAAAGGCGCCAACGCGGTTGGAATCGACGTTCAGCACGCCGGCCACGTTGCCGCGGATTTCCACGGGGACGGCCAATTCGGAGCGGACGCGCGGATTGGCCCGGACGTACTTCGGTTCGTTCTGGACATCGTTGATGCGCATCGGCTTTCCGGTCGAGGCGACCCAACCGGTGACGCCTTCGCCCGGGCGCAGCTTGAGCTTTTGCGCTTTTTGCGAGAGGCCGATGCTGGCTTCGATATCGAGCAGGCCGGTGTTCGGATTGAGCAGGACGAAGGAGCCGGTGTCGGCCTGCGTCACACGCACGGCAGTCGCAAGAATGCGCTGCAGGGCGCGCTGCGGATCGAGCAGCAATCGCAGGTCGCGCAAGCCCTGCGTCAGGAGTGGTTTCTTTTTAACCGCTTTCATGGCCTCGTGGCACTTTTGGTCACGGCCTGGGTGATGCGCCGCAACGCGTCCTCATCGGTCACCTTCTCACCCTTTTGGTCGGTGATGTAGAATGTATCCAGCGCCGCGCCTTTTTCCGTCGTGATGCGGGCGAATCCGATATCAATCTCGTTGTCCGCGAGACAGCAGGCCACGCGGTACAAGAGTCCCGGTTGGTCAGGTGTCTGGAGATCGAGCAGGGTGTAGTCGCGGCTCGATTCGCGATCGAAGTATATCCGGGTGGGAAATTCCGCATCCTCGTAACCGGCCAGACGTTTGCCGCCGGATTCCTGGAGGTTGGGGAATTCGTATCCCGCCTGGCTGAAGGAGCGGGAGAGATTTTCCTCGAAGGCTTTCCGATCGCGCGCATCGGTCACGGCCTCCTGACGGTCCGTTGCGACACGGAAGGTATCGATGACGATGCTGTCGTCGCGCGTGTTGATGTCCGCGCTCAAGATGGAAAGCCCGGAGGCGGCAAATGCGCCCGTGATCTTGGCAAAGCAGCGTTCCCGGTCCCAGGTGACCACCGTTACCACGGAATGGCCCTGGTCGGGTTGGTGCAGCCAGTGAATCGTCGGCTTGAGCGACGCGTCGTCGTGCATGACCTGGCTGAAGAAAAATTCGTGCACATACTGGATGTGCGTGGCGATGAGCGACTCGGGCAGGTTGTTGAAATAGCGCGCTGGCAGGTTCTTGAAGTGCGCGTCCACCTCCCCGGGGTCGATCTCGTTGCCAAGCTTGGTCTTGATGCGGGTCTTGAGTTCCTCCAGCGATTTCTGCTCCGCCAGCTTGAACTCGTGCCCGCCTTCCAGGGCGCGCGCCGTCCGGTTGTAGAGCTGCCAGAGGAGCAGTTCCTTCCAGTCCGACCAGAGTTGTCGCGAATCGGTTCCCTGATAGTCCGCGAAGGTGAGCAGCATCAGCATGTCGAGCCGTTCCTTGGTCTGCACCACGCGGGCAAACTCGAAAATGGTCTCTTCATCGTCGAGATTGCGGCTGCGGGCCGTCTCGGACATGGTCATGTGGTGATCGACGAGGAAAACCAGCGTGGCCAGTTCCTTGGCATCGAGATGCATGCGGCGCGAGACGCGCACGGCGTTGACGGCGCTGTCCTCGGAGTGGTGGCGGCTGTTGGAAGATTTTCCGGTGTCGTGCAAGAGCATCGCCAGATAAAGCAGGTCGGGCCGCTCCACCGAGACCATGAGCGGTTCGTATTTGCTGAAGGGCGGCTCTTTCGCGCCTAAAATCTTGTCGAGCATTTCGAGGCAGACAATCGTGTGCTCGTCCGCCGTGTAGCGGTGAAAGAACTCGTGCTGCACCAGGCATGTCAGCGGGCGGAATTCCGGGAAAAGCCGGCCGAGCACGCCGTGTTCGTGCATGAGGCGGCAGATGGCTCCGACTTCGCCTTTCTTGGAGAACAGCTTGAGGATCATCTCCCGCGTCTTCTTGTGGTAGATGAAACTGCGGTCGATGATCGAGAGTCGCCGGCGGATGCGCGCGGAAAGCTCCGGGCCAATCTCGGCGTGACGCTGCTGCGCGATGACAAAGACGCGGAGGATGCGAAACGGGTCCGCGGTAAAGATGCCGGGCTCGGAGGCCTCCAGCGTGCCGTTCTGCAAAATGAATCCGTCGATGAGTTCCGGCTTCGCGGCGCGGAATGGGAGGAACGACCAGCGCACCCGGTGCGCCTTGGCCTGTGTCCCGGCGAAGCGGCGCGCGAGATTGTTCGTGAGCTGGAAAATGGTGTTGGTGTGCTGATAATAATTGCGCATCAACGCCTCGGTCCGGCGCAGGATCGTGTGTTGCTTGTACTTAAAGCTGTTCGCGATGCGGCCCTGCAACTGGAGCGTGAGGATGTCGCCGTTGCGCTTTTGCAGATAGTGCAGTTCGGTGCGCAGGCGCAGCAGGAAATCGTAGGCCGCGTCGAGCTGCTTGCGCTCCGTCACGGTCAGCAACTGCGCTTCGACCAGTCCGCTGGAGGTGGCAATGTTGCGTTTCACCTGCGCCATCCAAAGCATGTTCTGGTAATCGCGCAATCCGCCGCAACCGTTCTTCACGTGGGGTTCCTGCAGGAAAACCGTGTTGCCGAATTTGGCGTGGCGCTCCGCTTGGTCCGCGAGGCGCCAGTCGAGAAATTCCTGTTCCTTGCCCTTGATGCACATGCGCTCAAAGGTGCGTCCGAATTCTTCGTACAGGGAACCGTCGCCGATCAGCAGGTTCGACTCGAGCAGAGAGGTCTTCGTCCGCAAATCGGAGTTGGCATTCTCCACTTCCTCGTTGGAGGTGCGGGTGGCGTGGCCGACATGAAACCCCACATCCCAGAGCATGTAGAGCACTTGTTCGACGACTTCCTTCACGAACGCCGCGTCCTCGCGTCCTTTTGCATCGTGGAGAAAATGAATGTCGATATCACTGCCGGGATTAAGCTCCCCCCGGCCAAAACCGCCGACCGCCATGAGCGAGACTCGCGGCAGCTTTCCCTTGTAGCCGCGCGTGCCGCTCTGCCACGCGCCTTCCCAGACATGTCGCAACACGACGGACATGAGATCGGCGCGCTTTTGCGCGAAACTGCGACCGCCTTCGCCGCTGCCGTGCGCGAGCTTGAGGCGGTGTTCTTCCAACTTGAGAAAGCGACGATAGAGATCGAGCAGATCCGTGGGCTTCAAATTCTCCTCATTCACCAGTTTGCGCTCGGCATGGCGCAAAACTTTTTCGAGGTGAACCGGAGGTGGTGGCATTGCTCCTCATAGTATGAAAATCAGCGCGTTGTGCAAGGGGACAGCGCGATGAATTTGCAGCAACCGCGATCAAGGCATCGATTGCAATAGCAACATCCCAAGCCAGACATGACATCCACCTCAAGCGAGTCTCGACAGAGCCGATCGGTTTTCGTTATCGTACCCCTCCTATGTCGAAACTCGGATTGAATGTGGACCACGTCGCCACCCTTCGTCAGGCGCGTTATCGTGACACCACGCACGGACTCACCCCCGAACCCTCCGTTCTCACCGCCGCTCTCCTCGCCGAAAAAGCCGGAGCCCACGGCATCACCGTCCACCTGCGCGAAGACCGCCGCCATATTCAAGACGCCGACGTCGCCCTGCTGCGCCGCACGATCAAGACTAATCTGAACCTCGAAATGGCCGTCACCCCGGAGATGGTCCGGCATGCGCTCAAGACGCAGCCCGATGAGGTCTGCCTCGTGCCGGAAAACCGGGCCGAGGTGACCACCGAGGGCGGTCTGGACGTGAAGCGGAGCCTGGCCCGCATCAAAAAGGCAATCCTACCCCTGAAAAAGGCGGGCATCCTCGTCAGCGCGTTCATCGCGCCGGACCCGGATCAAATCCAGGCGGCGGCCGACATCGGGGCGGATTATATTGAACTCCACACCGGCACCTTCGCCAATGCGACGACCAAGCGCGCCCAGTTGACCGAACTCAAGCGGCACGTGCGCGGCGAGGCGCTCGCGAAGCGGCTCGGCTTGAAAGTGAATGCCGGTCATGGCCTGCACTACACCAACGTGCAGGTTTACCTGAAGGCGTTGCCCGAAGTGGACACGCTCAACATCGGGCATTCCATCATTTCCCGCGCTGTCTTCGTTGGCCTCGACAAGGCTGTGCGCGAAATGCTGGCCCTGATCAAATAGCTGCCTTCCGACCATGAAAACCTTCGGCATCGGCATCGACATCGTGGAGACGGCCCGCATCGAGCAGTCCATTGAGAAATTCGGCGACCGTTTTCTCCAGCGGATCTACCTGCCTGCGGAACTCGAGTATGCGCACAAGATGAAGCATCCCGCGCTGCACCTCGCGGCGCGGTTTGCCGCCAAGGAAGCTCTCAGCAAGGCGTTCGGGACCGGCATCGGAAAGACAATCGGCTGGCGAGATCTGGAAGTCGCCCGCACCGGACCGGGCGCGCCGCAGGTGGTGCTGCACGGCGGGGCGAAGGAATACGCAGAAAAGATCGGCGCGATTCAGGTGCTGGTGAGCCTCTCCCACACCGAGCACTACGGCGCGGCCAGCGCGATTGTGAATATCGGAGAGAGTGCGGACTGATCTCCAGGCTTCGCAACAAACCGCAGCTTTGACATCCACGGCGAGTTGCGGAATTGTAACGGAATACTTTTTACGACTGATTATATGACGACTCCTGCCTCCCCTTCTCCCCTCGCCTCCGACGCCGCTTTTCTCGAATCCCTCGCCGCCAAGGTGGGTACGCCGTTCTGGCTGTACGATGCGGGCGTAATTCGCCGCGCAATCAACGATGTGAAGTTCCTCACCTCCGCCCCCGGACTCCAGGCCCGCTTCGCGATGAAGGCGTGTCCCGCCACGCGCATTTTGAAGGAAATGCAGCAGGCCGGAATCTGGATCGACGCGGTCTCCGGCAACGAAGTGTTGCGCGCGCGCCAAGCCGGGTTTTCCGGTGGCAGCCAGCCGCCTGTGATTTTGTACACCGCCGATGTCTTCCGCGACAACTGGTGGGAAGCGGTCGGCACGCATGGTGTGCTGCCGAATATCGGATCGCCCGGACAACTTCGCGACTTGGAAAAGGCCGGTTACCGGGGCGCGATTGCCCTGCGCGTGAATCCCGGATTCGGTCACGGCCATGTGAATTCGTGCGACACCGGCGGGCCGAGCTCGAAGCACGGCGTCTGGTTCCAAGATGTGGCCGAGGTGATCGTCTTCGCCAAGAAGCTGGGCTACCCCATTGTCATGATCCACGCCCACGTGGGCAGCGGTCCGCAGCAGGAAGAACTCCGCGCCAATCTGAAGCGGCTCGCGGAGGAATTCGCCAGGATCGCCCCGCAATTTCCGAATCTCGAAGCCGTCAGCCTCGGCGGCGGTCTGCCGCACAATTACCGGGGCGGCGCGGCGATTGATTTGAAGGCGCTCGCGTCCATCCTGACCGACGCCCATGCCCTGCTCTGCAAGGCGGTGGGTCGTCCGATCCGTCTCGAAATCGAACCGGGCCGTTACTACGTCGCCGGATCGGCGCAGCTCGTCACCCGCGTGATGGATGTGAAGAAGACCCGCGACAACGAAAAGGGCAAGGGTGCCACGTTCGCCATGGTCGACGCCGGTTTTGTCGACCTCGTCCGTCCCGCCATGTACGGCTCCTATCACCGCATTTCCATCCCGGCCCGCGCCGGTCAACCGACCGAACCGGTCGTGGTGGCGGGTCCGCTCTGCGAATCCGGCGACGTGTTCACCCGCGACTCGAGCGAATTGCTCGCCCCGCGCGATCTGCCATTGCCGCACACGGGCGACCTGATGGTGCTGCACGACGGCGGCGCTTACGGCTATGCCATGAGCTCGAACTACAATTCGATTGGCCGCGTGCCTCAGATCTGGCTGGAAAGCGACGGTAGCACGACGTTGATTTCGCGCCGCGAGACGATCGAGGATATTCTCAAGGCCGAGACGGACGAGAAGTTGTAAGCCTCGCGTGTCGCGAAGACGCTCCCCGGCTTAACGTGCCGCCAAGGCTATTTCTTGGAAGTCATCACATCCCGGGATTGGGATTGATTTATCGCAAACTGAATCGACCGCAGCACATCCATCGCCCGAATCAACGCCACGTCCTGCAACGCCGCATTTTTCGTCCCTTCATTCTTGCTCACCAGCTGCTGCGACAACACCTCGTCCAGCTCCGGATTCTCCCCATGCACCAGCGCCGCTTCGCTCGTGCGGGCGCGTGGCGTCAATTCCTGCACCGAAGGCATCGCCGTGCCATCCTGGCTGCTTCCCTCCAAGGCCAGACGCTCCGATTGATCGTCAATATACAGTGCGATATCCGGCACAATCGGCTTGCCAAAAAGCTGCGTCCCGTCCGCCAGGGAAGCCTGCCCCGTCGCGAGCCGCAGATACCGGCCCGAACTCAATTTCGTCTCTGTAAAATACGCCGCCTGTCCCGCTGTGGATCGCCCGACCAAAATGGCATGCGCCTGTTGCCGTAGCACCGCCGCCAAGGCTTCCGCCGCGCCCATGGACCGGCGATTGGTCAACACCACCAGCGGCATTTCCACCTGCCGTTTGCTGCTCGTATTGGTGCTGCGGTAAATCTGCTGCGGGATCTGCAATCCCTGCACCGTAAAAAGCGTCTCGCCCGGAGCCGTGAAAATCGACGCCATCCGCGCCGCGCCCGAGTAATCGTTCGCCGTCTCGAAATCCCGCAAATCCAGCACCATGCCAATCGCCCCGTTCTTCTGCCAATCGTAAAGTTGGTTTTCCAGTTGGGCCCAATCCCGGTTCGGCTTGAACGTCGCCACGCGCCAGTACGCAATTTTTCCCGGCAACAATTCCGCCAGAATCGGCCGTGGCGCGGGATTGGCCAGCGCGGGCTGCGTCATCAACATTGCCCCGCCGCCCAGCCGGTTCAACACCGCGCTCAGCGACGCATTTCCGATCTTGTTGTCCGTCACCGCCGCTGGATCAGCATAGCGGGATTTCAGGAGTTGCATCACTTCGCCCAACTCCCGGTCATCCGGCGATGCCTCCGTGGGAGCCGTCGGCACCGACCCGGAGGCCTGCAGGAATAATCCGGACGAAAGCACTCCCAGGAACACCACCGCACGCCACGCTTGGTGCCACTGAAGTACGCGCCCTCCTCGCGAAGCGAGTTGTCCGGATTCCTGGTTCATACTGCCGTTAATTTCGCCGCAATATCATATCGGAATTGCGCTCCTGCAAATTGAATTTTTGAGACACCATGGTACGCCAGCTCCCGGGCCCGCTCCAGCGATTCGTCCCAAGCCGTTACCGTCAGGACCCTTCCGCCGCTCGTCACAATCTCCCGGCCCTGCTTTTTCGTCCCGGCCTGAAAGACCACCAAACGGCCCATCTCATCCGGAACCAAATCCAGTCCCTTGATCGCGTCGCCAAGTCGCGGTTCGCCCGGATAATTCGCCGCAGCCATCACCACGCTCACCGCTGACACCTTGCGGAACTTCAAGTCCAGCTTCGCCAACCGCTTTTCCGTCACCGCCCGAGCCACCTCCAGCAACGGCGTTTCCAACAACGGCAGCAACACCTGCGTCTCCGGGTCGCCAAAGCGAACGTTGAACTCCAATACCTTCGGTCCTTGGGCGGTCAACATCAGCCCCGCATACAGGATACCGCGAAAATCGATTCCCTCCTGCTTGAACGCGATGAAAAGCGGGTCGAGAATCGTCTTGCTGATCGTCTCCAGCATCGCCTCGTCCACCAATGGTGCCGGAGCATATGCCCCCATCCCGCCCGTGTTCGCGCCGGTATCGCCGTCGCCGATGCGCTTGTGATCCTGCGAGACCGGGAAATACCGATACGTGTCGCCATCGGTGACCACGTGAATCGACGCCTCGCGGCCCACCAGAAATTCTTCCAGCAACACTTTCGCGCCCGCGCTGCCGAATGCCTTCTCCACCATCACCTGATGAATCGCCATCGCCGCTTCGCGCGGTGTTTGAGCGATCAGCACACCCTTGCCCGCGGCCAGCCCATCGGCCTTGATCACCTGCGGATAGCCGAGCGATTGACTGTACAGGTGCGCGGCGTTGGCATCGGTGAAGCTCTGTCCCTTCGCCGTCGGCAGATTATATTTCTGCAGGATGCCCTTCGTGAAAACCTTGCTGCCTTCGAGCTGCGCCGCTTTTGCGTTGGGGCCAAAGATCGCGAGTCCCAGCTTTTCGAACGCATCCACGACCCCGGCGCACAGCGGCACTTCGGGACCGACGAAAGTCATATCGGGACGATGCTTCTCCGCCCAACGGGTCAGCTCCTCGATCTTGCTCACGGCGATCGGGACATTCTCCCCCAGCGACGCCGTCCCCGCATTACCGGGCGCAATAAAGAGTTTCAGCGAGGGTTCGTCCGTCTTGAGTTTCCAGGCCATCGTGTGTTCACGACCGCCCGAACCGATGATAAGTACTTTCATGGATTGGCAGGAATATAAATGGTGGGTTGCGCCGGGAGAAGTTCCGCGTTGACGGAAAATTCCGATTTCGTAAGCCGCTTGACGGGCAATTTCTGATCCTTCAGATAATCGTCCAGCGACCGTAAATTCATATCAGGCGTTTGCTCGGTTTTGTACGTGATCGGCACGATGATCTTCGCCTGCAAATCCGTCGCAATGCGATTCAAGTCCGTCACCGTCAGAAACGGCGAACCGACCGGCAGAAACAGCACATCCACGCGTCCGATTTCCTGCCGCTGCCGCGCATCCAGAACATTCCCGATCACTCCCAGATGCGCGAAGTTCACGCCATCCAGCGAGAAGACAAACGCCGTGCACTTCGGCGCATTCGGACCGATCTTGCTGTCGCGATTCACGCTGACTCCCTTGAAGATCAACCCGTTCGCCTTGTTCACGCCCACGGCCGTGTAACTGCGGAAAATCTGCGGGGTGCCAAAGAGCAATTCCCCCGCGGCGTGATCATCTGCCTCCGTGCTGATCAAGACCGTGTCCGCCGGAAGCCGTCCGGGAAAAAGATACTTCACCGAGTTCCGCGCAAACGGATCAATCGCCACCCGGACACCCGTCGAATTGATCAGATAAATAAACGCGTGGCCATACCACCGCACCAGCGTGCTCGGTTCCGCGCTCGTCGCGGGCGGCTCCGAAGCGGCCGCCGCAGGAGTTACCGGTGTCGCAGGCTTCGCCGGTTGGGAAGCCCGGTTATCGCCCGAACCCGGCATGGGTGCCGCCGTGTCCACCGCGCGCGCGCTGGAAGAAGAGCTCGTCGTGCGATTCGACGCCGCCGGCTGTTTCGTGCTCTGGGCACAGGCCAAGCCGATCCCCAGTAAAAGGACCGCCAGCACACTCAGAGAAACCCGTTGGAGCCGCAGCATGATGTTCACCCCTGCAGGCTAACCTGTGCCGCGCCTTCGCCAAGCAAAAAGGCGACCCCGCACGGCACAGGCTATCTGGACCTTCGGGCCTATCGCGCCTTCACTACCGCCCGGTTCACGGCGCTGAGCACGGCTTGATACGAGGCCTTTTCGATATTCGTATCGATCGCTGCGCCGAAGCACGAATGCACCTTCGCGGTTTTCACCTCGATATAGGCCACCGCCTTCGCTTCCGCGCCGCGCCCCAGCGAATGCTCGGAGTAGGACAAAATCTCGAACGGCTCGACACCGGCTTGCTTCAACGCATGCACAAACGCATCGATCGGGCCGTTGCCGTTGCCTTCGACCGTGTGCAGCTTGCCGCCCACGATGACGCTCGCTTGAATCGTCGTCGTGCCGTTCAGCTTCACCGGCTTGACGCCCCGCAACGTGATCGGCTCGTCGCGGTCCACGAATTCCTTCAGGAACGCCTCGTGAATCAACACCGGCGGCAATTCGTCGCCGCGTTCATCCGCGATCTGATTAATGTATTTGCCCACTTCCTTGTGCATCAACTTCGGCATCTGGTAGCCAAATTCGTTTTCCAGAATGTAGGCCACGCCGCCCTTGCCGGACTGCGCGTTGATGCGGATGATCGCCTTATAGCTGCGGCCGATGTCGCGCGGATCGATGGGCAGATAGGGAATATCCCACAACGCGTCTTCCGGTTTGGATTGCTGCTCCTTCATTCCCTTGTTGATCGCATCCTGATGCGAACCGGAGAAGGCCGTGAAAACCAAATCGCCCGCGTAGGGACAACGCACCGGCACTTCCATGCGCGTGCACCGCTCATAAATCTCACGCACTTCCTCGATATTGGAGAAATCCAGCTTCGGGTCGACGCCCTGCGTGTAGAGATTCAACCCCACACTCACGATATCCACATTGCCCGTGCGCTCGCCGTTGCCGAAGAGAGTTCCCTCGACCCGATCCGCCCCGGCCAGCATGCCCAATTCCGTCGCCGCGACACCCGTGCCGCGATCGTTGTGCGTATGCAGGCTGATGATCGCCTCATCGCGATGCTTCAAATTCCGGCACATCCATTCGATGTGATCCGCATGCACGTTCGGCGTGGCGATTTCCACCGTCGCGGGCAGGTTCAAGATAATCTTGTCCTCCGTCGTCGGCTGCCACACATCGCACACCGCGTCGCAAATCTCGCGGGAAAATTCGACTTCCGTCAGGCTGAAACTCTCCGGCGAATACTCGAACCGGATCTTCGTCCCGTTCGCGCGCGCTTCCGCCGCCAGCTTCTTGATCAACGTCGTCCCCTTCACCGCCAGATCGATCACCCCCTGCTTGTCCAAGCCGAACACCACCCGCCGCTGCGTCGGGTTCGTGGAATTATAGAGATGCACGATCGCCTGCTTCGCGCCCTTCAAGGACTCGAACGTCCGCTCGATCAGGTCGGGGCGCGATTGCACCAGCGTCTGAATATACACATCATCCGGGATACGCTTCTCATCGATCAACCGGCGCATGAAATCGTACTCGATCTGCGACGCGGACGGGAAACCCACCTCGATCTCCTTGAAGCCCACCTTCACCATCAGATCGAACATCTCCAGCTTCTCCTCCACACTCATCGGGATCGGCAACGCCTGATTGCCATCGCGGAGGTCGACGCTGCACCAGATCGGCGCTTGCGTGACGGTGCGGTTCGGCCACTGACGGTCGGGCAAATGAATGACCGGCGCGGCTTTATACTTCGTAATCGGATGTTTCTGCATACGGACTTCTTTCTAAAATGACTTTACTTAAAATGATTGATCGGTTCTCTGGCCGTTTTTTTGAAAAGAGACGCTTCCCTGAGTCGCAACGACTCATCACAGGCCCCGAATCCGGCGAAGGGAAGAAAAAGGCAACAGCCAAGCGCCCCGTTCCCTAGGCCAGCAGGCCGGGAAGCAGACTAAGTCGAAGCGCCAGATGAAAGTGCGTTGCCATGACTGAGATGTACACTACCGTTATCGACCCGTTTGGTCAATACCTTAGCCAGCAACGGCCCAGCAACATGATCTGCGCAGCAAAGCTCCCACGCCTTTCAAACCCGGAGGGTTTGCAGCCAATAGCCGGGGGTTGAGCGCAGCGACACCCCCGGTAACTGCACCACCTCAACCTGCCCCCGGAGGGGGCACAGCAAGGGTGAGCCCACCCTGTCCAAATCAAAATACCCCCACGTTCCACACTTGCCCCTAAAATCGGCCAGCCTCGAACCAGGCAGCTTAAGGATATTTTACAGACTCGGATTCCGAATATGAATTTTCTCTTCCAGCGATGAAAATCGAAATGTGTTTTGATCGTCAATCCGACCAGAAACGATCAGTTCCTGCCGCGCGGGATTGGACCACGAAAATTTCATTTCCACACTGTAAAGGATATTGGATGGATCAAGTATCTCCGAGCTAAAGGTTTTACCTACTTTAGCTGACAGCTCCGTGAAATCCATATGGCGGTACTGCTCCAAGGCCTGTGACAAAATCCTATATGCTACAGTCTTGTCCACTTAACTCTCCTTTATCTAAGTATGCTCACAGGAAGAAGTAGGAGCCGTCCTCCGTCTGTCCTTATTCGAGGCGCACTTTCCAATAACCGGGCTCGCGTTTGAGATGCATGACAGCCACAATCCAGAGGCGATCCGCGTCTTCCAGATAGATGATTCCGTACGGAAATGAGAGGCTAAAGTGCCTACGGGCGGGCGGGTCAAACTGCCGGAAGGTTTGGGGATGGGCACAGACTTCGCGGATCAATTGCTCCATTTCGAGGAGGAAGCGCTGGCCAAGTTGCGAGTCAATGGCCGCATAGTAAGCCACCGCTGCGGTGAGCTCGGAATCGGCCGCGGGATGGAAAACCGCTTTCACGAACGGATGGAGCGAGCGGCGCGGGCAAGTGCTTCTTCCAAGGGGACGCCTTCCACTTGGCCGTTGACGATCTCCTCAATGCGGCGGCGGGTCTCGATCTTCCAAGCGGATTCGACACTCGGCTCGATGCCGCCATGACGCCGAATCAAGATGCGTTCGATCAGCTCAGCCGCGACATCGGCGGGAAGCTGGGCCGTCTCTTCGACGATTTGATCGAGCGTCAGTGTCATACGGGTAACTTAGGCGATTTTCGGAATGATGGCAAGCCGCCCGGCGGAAAGGTAAAGGGGGAAGTACGCCTTCAAGGGAGATAATTTGGAGTGCGGGAGCTTGCTCCCGCTTTGCCGTAAGGCGGCTTGCCGCCGTTGAGATCGTGAATCGAAAAGCAAAAGGCAAAGCGGTGGCAAGCCACCGCACTCCAAATCGTCCATCGCCTCATCCAATCATCCTAATCGGACGCCATTCGAGATCAGCCTCTCCCCTTCCCGCAAAAATCTCGCACACGTAGCTCATATAGCTCACCTAAGCCTAACGGAATCGTGGATTTTCCGGTAGGATGGCCTCATGCCTGAACTGTATTCCTCCCCCGCTCGCGCTCCGAAGGACCGGACCGAACGGGAAAGTGGTGACGTTCGGAGCGGTTGGGAGCTCGCACCGCGTTTTTCTTTCCGCAGCCCACGCCCCTCTCCCGGCGTGGGATGTGACTCGTCTTTACAGGCTGGACCCCGGCGAAACTCCCGTCTTGTCATTCCGCCGCAAAAGTCCGAATCTGTCCCCCTCACAACCCTTTAAAACGAGACCACTTTATATGAGTACCCTCACCACTTCTCCGGCCTGGAAAGCCCTTCAGGACCACTACGACAAGACTCACAATCTCCAGATGCGCGACCTTTTCGCGCAAGATCCGAACCGCTTCATCCGCTTTTCCCTGCGCCTCGGCGACATCCTGCTCGATTACTCCAAGAACCGCATCACCAACGAGACGATGCCCCTGCTGCGCAATCTCGCCGTGCAGGCCGATCTGAAGGGCTGGATCAACAAGATGTTCACCGGTGAGAAAATCAACGTCACCGAAGACCGCGCCGTGCTGCACATCGCGCTGCGCAATCGCTCCAATCGCCCGATCCTCGTCGAGGGCAAGGACGTCATGCCCGACGTGAACGCCGTGCTCGCGCACATGAAGAAATTCTGCGAGCACGTCCGCAGCGGCGAATGGAAAGGCTTCAGTGGCCACCGCATCACCGACGTCGTGAATATCGGCATCGGCGGTTCCGACCTCGGCCCCGTGATGGTCACCGAGGCGCTCAAGCCCTACGGCAGCCCGAACCTCCGCGTTCACTTCGTCTCAAACGTCGACGGCACGCACATCGCCGAGACGCTCAAGTCGGTCTCTCCCGAAAGCACCCTCTTCATCGTCGCGTCGAAGACCTTCACCACGCAGGAGACCCTCACCAATGCGATCTCCGCGAAGGAATGGCTGCTCAAAGCCGCCGGTGGCAATCCCACGGCCGTGGCCAAGCATTTCGTCGCGCTCTCGACCAACGCAAAGGAAGTGTCCAGCTTCGGCATCAACACGGAAAACATGTTCGGCTTCTGGGATTGGGTCGGCGGCCGATACTCACTCTGGTCGGCCATCGGGCTCTCCATCGCGCTCTCGATTGGCTACGAAAACTTCGAAGCACTCCTCGCTGGCGCGCACGAAATGGACGAGCATTTCCGCACGGCCGATTTCGAACGCAACTTGCCCGTCACGCTCGCGCTGCTCGGCATCTGGTACAACAATTTCCACGGCGCGGCCAGTCAGGCCATCCTGCCGTACGACCAATACATGCACCGCTTCGCCGCGTATTTTCAGCAGGGCGACATGGAAAGTAACGGCAAGAGCATCGACCGCCAGGGCCACCGCGTGGATTACAGCACCGGCCCGGTCATCTGGGGCGAACCCGGCACGAACGGCCAGCATGCGTTCTACCAGCTCATCCACCAAGGGACGAAACTCATCCCGTGCGATTTCCTCGCGCCCATCGAAAGCCAGAACCCGATCGGCGAACATCACCCGATCCTGCTCTCGAACTTCTTCGCGCAGACGGAAGCGCTCATGAAGGGCAAGACCCGCGACGAAGTGATCGCCGAATTGACCAAGTCCGGCCTCAAGGGTGCGGCGCTCGAGGCTCTCATCCCGCACAAGATGTTCGAGGGCAACAAGCCCACCAACTCGATCATGTTCAACAAACTGACCCCGCGCACGCTCGGCGCGTTGATCGCCCTGTACGAGCACAAGATCTTCGTCCAAGGCATCCTCTGGAACATCAACTCCTTTGATCAATGGGGCGTCGAACTCGGCAAGCAGCTCGCCAAGGTCATCCTGCCCGAGCTCACCACGCCCGGCACGGTCACCAGCCACGACTCCTCCACCAACGGCCTGATCAACAATTACAAGTACTACGTCGAGAACCACAAAACGGCCTAGTCAGCCGCCACCCCTGCCCCCGCAGATCATTTCGGCCTTCCCAGAAAAAGGTATTGCCGAAGCGGGGGCAGATTCGATAACGTAGCCCTCCTGTTTCTACCTGCGCGGTTAGCTTAGTGGTAGAGCGTCCGCTTCACACGCGGAAGGTCACAGGTTCGAACCCTGTACCGCGCACCATTTTGGTCGATTGACCAGTCGCGACAAGACCGCCTTCTTCGCGTCTAACCCGCTTATTTTCTGAGAGATCAGCAAAAGTTTTTTTCCGCCATTATTGCGGCGGATATAACTTGGAGCTCCGCATTCGGCGAAGAAGTCCAAGCACAGGACGTGGTTGGCTCCTTCGGCTCGCGTGGGGATCACGCGAGTCGACTTTCCTCGGCGGCGTTGTTTCCTGATCGAGCGTTTCGGTCGCAGGTCGCAGTCCCGACGAGGCCGCTGGATCAGCTTCTTGCCCACCCTCCAGCCTTCCTCTCGCAGGAACCGCGTCAGCTTGCGGTAGCTCCCCCAGGCAATCGTGCTGGCGTAATAACGCCACCATCCTCCGGAGTAGCTTGTCCATTCAATCAGACTATGAGCACCCGGATGTGCAACAGGTGGCTGGCTACGATCTTCTTGAGCTCCGCGTTATCACACGTCCCCTCCCGGTAGCTCCGCGCGCCGCGCAACTCCATCCCGCTGTCCAGTCACTGTCGGCTTGCCTCAATATCCGAATGATCTCCTCGGCGTTGTGTCGCTTCTGCTTCATGATTGGATTCTTCCTGCCTTACCAAATTAATCCTCTCACTCATTCTGGACAGTTTATGGGGCACAATCAAAACCATGTGACATGGAAGCCTCCCATCCGCCGTATACCCTTTCGTTCGCAGGAGACAAAAGTCAATAAATCAGGACTGCACTGATGGCATCTTCAATTTCCCCTGAAAGACGAGATAATCGATAACAGTTCCATAGTGAATTAATGAGCCCGAGGTATTCATCTGGGCATCTGAGAAATCATAGAGTTGAGGAGAATGCGACTAGCCAATTCATGCGCCCGCCGGTTAGGGTGATTCAATCCATTGATGAGCCATAGATCGGTATCAAACCCATCCTCGGCCAATCTTTCCCACTCTCGATGGATATCCGCTAACCCCGATTTTTCCTTCTCTGCGATGTGTCGAATAGCTTCCGCATAGCAGCCCAGCACTCCGTCAGTCTGAGTGCGAATAATCTTCTCTGCCATTAGGTCATGTTCAGGATGAATCCGCATACTTCGACGCTTTGCCATGAGCGGCGGAGTGAGTAGCACCACTGCCGCCGAGGTTTTAGCCCGTACTTGCCTGATGATTTGATTCAAGGCGGCACTAAAACCTTGCAAGCCCTCCACCCCACCCAACGAGTCGTTTAATCCGAAGGCAATTAAAACCAAATCCGGATCATGACGTAGAACGTCTCGCTCCAGTCGTTCGACAGCCTGGACCGCCGTTCCTCCTGAAACCCCTGCATTGATCGTACTGAATGTTGTCGAGGGAAAGAATATTTCCAACTCCTCCTGAAATAATTTGTGGTAAACGCCTCCACTATCGAGCAAGCGATGCTCCATCACGCCTTGAGTGACACTATCGCCGAAGGCTACAATCACAATCGGCTTTTGAGACACATCTTTGGCCTTCTCCCGGATTCTATGAAAAAAGCGGCTCATCATATAAAAGTCTCAATGCCTGGTTCAACGCTCACTAAATAAAAGTTCCCGCATCCAGCGAGTAGAGCGAGTGGCATCACCCGCCGCGATCAGCTCTCTCATTTCATTACACCGTTTGGGTGTAAGCAATTTCTCCACCCCTTGAAGAAAGGCCACACTCTCCCTAACGGCAGCCACGCCATCCTCTCGATAAGGATATTGATCCATCGAGTACCATCCCGCATAACCACTTTCCTTGAGCCAGAAGAGCAGTTCGAAATACTCCACGACGTGCAATGAGCCAACAATCATATCATCATCCCACGTTCGATAATTATCGTTGAAATGCATGTGAAAAAGACGGTCACCATAATGTTGTAAAATCATCGCCGACTCGGCCGCATTCTCGCCAGCCATCAACGCGTGGCCCACGTCGATGCAAACACCCACATTCGACAATTCTGTTTCATGAGCCATCAAGAGAGTATCCGCAGCTCTTGCCTGGAACGAATGCGTGCGCGGCTCCTTGGGTTTATATTCAAGAGCAAATTTAAGATTCGGGAACTCGGCAGCGACAGCACGAATTCCTTCCATCTGCGCACGACGCTGACCTCGATAATCAGCAGTTAATGGGTAGTCGTAACCATCCTGCCCCAGCCAGAGATTAATAAGAGGGCAACCGATTTCAGATGCAATGCGGCTGACCGCGCGCGTTTCTTCCAACGCCTGTTGGCGAATCGCTGGATCTTTGGCACTGAAACTTCCATTTCCCCACCGCTTTTGCGAGAAAAGATCTGGAATAATGGACACACACGAAAGCTTGTTTTCTTCGAGGCAGTGTTTCATTTCGGCAACATTTTTCTCCGTAATGTCCCAGGTGCCGACCAGTTCGATTCCGGCAATGCCTGGAATGGCGGCCGCCTGGCGAATCATTTCTCGCTTCGGCAGGGTTTCCTTATAACCCGTGGGCAAAAAGCGATCACAGGTGTTGCCGAGATTTCCAAGTATAACAGAGTAACGATTGGACTTATTCATAGAGTGATTCCACAAAAACGGAAATTTCGCGTGGAGCCTGCACAGTGGTTTTTAATTTACCATCTGGGCCGCGGTGCCATTCCATTTTCAGCAGACCATGCGGCGTACATACCTCGGCACACGCGAACTCAAGCCACAAAGACTGCGGACGCAGAACGACTTTACGCCAACCGGGCTCAACACATTCGATATGGAAGAAAAGTTGCGGCAGAAGATACACCGGCGAACTAGACCAGCCGTGGCAATGACTGCGGGTTGGAAAGTCAGAATGCGGTTGATTGATCATTTCCCAGAATGTAGTCGCCCCGGCATCGAGCATGCTTCCCCATGACGCTTGCAACAGCGCCAGCGTTTCCGCGGCGCAATTTGACTTCCGTAAGGCTTCGAGCAGAAAGAAAAGCGCATTGGGGCTGCCAACCCGGGCCATTTTTTCAGGAGGGTGGAGACAGTTTTCCAATGCCTGCGCGCAATGACTTTCAGCCACCACATCGTACAGTAGTGCGAGAAAAGACGTATGCTGGGAAATACTGGGGCTTCGGCTACCATCAGGCAATATCGCGTCAGGGTAAGCTCCTGCCGAGATATCCCAGAGTTGATTGATCGCAATGATCAGTTGTTGTCTTTTTAAAACAAAAAAAGCGTGATCATCGATCAAGCCAAGGGTTTGAGCAGCATGTGCAGCTCCATCAAGAGCTGCTGCGAGTAATATACTATTATGGAACACTGTCTCGCGATCCTGATCAATAGCCGTCCAATCAAAGAAATTCCAAGCAGGCGCGCTAAATAATCCGCAGCCCGTGCAGTAGCGCAAGGCAGTCTCCACATTGGTTTTCATCGCGGGATATAACTCGCGAAGGAAACTCTCATTGCCAGAGAGCCAATAGGTTTCCCATACGGCAATTCCCCATAGAAAACTAAACGACGGAATGATCACATCCCATCCACTCGGACACTGGCTCGCCACAAGAGGCAGTTGTTTGAGTGAATGCGCCGCCACGCGCAGGGAATGCTCCGCTAGGTCCGAAGCTCCAAAAGTGTACTGGGAAAATAGTGCTTCATTCTTGGCATCGCCAATCCAGAAAACCTGTTCGTAAGAGGGACAATCCGTAAATGTATCCTCCATACATAGAAGCAGAGTCCGCTGGCTTTTAATAAATATTCGATTGAGTCGCTCGTCGGAACAGTGGAATGATCCGCGCTGTTTCGGCTCGTAGGTCGATTCAATAACACCAAGCCGATGAACTTGCACCGGTCCATTACGAAAAACTAATTGCACATAACGGAATCCCCGTCGCTGTCTGGAAAGAAACTTTTGCTTTCCACCGCCTGCTGTATAGCGGAATGAATTGCGATAGCTGATGCCATCGTACTGGTGCATATACTGAATGCGCTCCCCTTGGAGATACTCAAAAAAGTAAGCATCAATCACGGTTCCCGCCGCAGCCTCGATCTCCATGGTAAAAAAACCGACCGTCATCTCACCGAGATCAAAAAGCCGTCTTATTCCACGCGCTGAGGATGTGGCCTCAGTAAGATCTCCTGTTTCGACTCGATCTGTTCGCACAGAGAGATACGCGTCAGCAATAGAAAAATCATCTGGAGTGAGTGCGGAGAATCTCTCCATGTCCGGCTTTCCGGCTAACTGCAACACTTGCCGCTGAAGTTCTTCCTTGTGACTGAGAAAAGTCCCTCCAAACGGTGGAACAAATGTTCCAGAGAATCCATGAGATGGACCTTCTCGATCCAGAAAACAATTGGTATCAATACCCGCCGTCCACAATGGCCCCGTGCTGGCCCAAGCCGTCAGACCATCGGGAAGTGGGCATTTCCATTCCACAGCACCTGTTGCTTCATAGTTAATAGACAGCTCCGTGCCATGATCGTATTCCGTGCAAATGCCGATAGTGAGCAAATGCGTCCCCGGAGAGAGAGACAAATCACAGCTTTGCAGGTCCTGATCGGTTTGAAAATCAATCCGCCGTCCATCTACAAAGCTACACGAGATAGGTCCCAAGAGGTGCAGCCGAATTTGTAGGTTTTGAGTGCAATTCAGTTGACTTGCCAGTACGCCCGCCATGCCGTGCAGATTACTGCCCTTAGGAAATGGCGACAGATGCCAACGCAAAGGGATCGACCATCCCTGTCGAAGACTACATATCGTCTCAGTGCGGATTGGTGCAGAGATATTTTTTAACTGTCGACTCAGCAGGCCCGTAGTTCTTGGTTGTAGGGGCCGTTTCGCTTTTTGTGCTATACACGCCGGCTCCCATCCATCTTGCGATACACGCGCGTCAAAATGCTCTTCGAATCCGAGTTGGCAGGAAATGCGCGGCACACGTTGAGTCCACTCGATGGCGCGTCGAACTCTCCAACTTTCATCTGTAATCAGCAGTGGCGACTCAGAACCATCGGACGAGAACACGGCCAATAGTCCGGGCTCTCCTCGCCTATACTGGAATGTATCGACACCAAAATGAACCACCATGATCGCAATGCGATTAGCTCCGATTTTAAGATGATCAGAAATAATCCTCTCGTCGTAAAAACCATAGTCTGGATAGCCACGCGCCGGGCCATCCATGATCCACTCGCCATTAATGAAGAGGCGATAGCGTGAATCGGCAGTGATGGCTACAGCTACCGGATTACCTCCGCACCAATACAGCTCACGTTCAAACTCGTACGTGACATTCGCCTCCTCAGGAGCATATCCATCCGCCCAAATCCACTGCCCATCGGGAAAGGGAAAATCCTTTTTGCTCATGTCGCTAAGTCAGAAATAATTTCCCCCGAGGACGAAGCCATGGAGAGGCTATTTCCCATGCGATCCTTCAGGCGATAAGCGAAAATCTGACGACCTGCCTGATTCTTCCCAATCCACACAGAACAACTCCCATCGCTGTCAGACATCTCGATGCGCTCTTTACCATCCCATTGAGCTGAGAAATCTTCCTGCCTGACACTGCTGGACTGAATTCCCATGGCGACCACAAAATGAAAATCGGGCGTTCTGGATGATTTCAGAGAGAGATGAAAACCGCGTTGCTGGGGTCGCGATCGCGTCATCACATAGACTTCCGTTTCAACAATGGTCGGCATTATTTTGTGCGAAGCGATCGGATTGAGGTTTTCAATAACCAGACGACCAGGGCCATTTTCCATGACGAAACGATTTGCGTTTACTGAGCGCGCCGCTCGATCGGTATGCAAACGCCATTCGTATTCGTGCGGTAAAGTGGAACGTATTGTATCGAAAATCACCAGAAAGCGGCCATCCACCAGAATTAAGTGCCGTCTCATTTCCTTGAGTTGCAACTCATCGTCATAGGCTGCAGTAAAGACAGCGCTCGCTGCAGCGACCTGCTGAGTGTGCCAGACATTCTCCATATGGATTTTGTCATATTCGCTATAAGGCTTGGCGGAGAAAGTGCTCCATGGAGTGCCTCCCTTGTGCTGGCCGATGCCGTCGACAAGAATAGAATTATGATCGGCGGTCTCCTTTTTCCCAGTGTAGCCCGTATCATTGGCCAGAAAGACGCCTTTTGCAAAAAGCAGGAAGGAGCCCGCATCGGGATGGGCATGGCCTAATTCTAAATGCCACTGCGGATAGTGCGGTAGCAATGTCGCGAGATGGTGTCCGGCGGGTGGTCCACTTTTGAAAGCAAGAGCAGTGGCTGTTGGAGCATTCCAACTGGAACGCCAGTGCAATACTTCGATATCATCGAAATAATGCGAGTTCGACAGCTCGGACTCTTTTGATGGCACCGCAGAGTTGACGTTATGCGCGATAAGTAACTGCAATGCGCCGTCAAGAGGATGTGTGATCTCTGGATCGGGCAGGCGTTGGAGAAAATCACTCCAGAACGTTTCCTTTTGCTCGCGAGCCAACATCATGAGCAGTGAGCGGAAAATATAGGTAGGGACAGTATGCCAAGGCTTATCGTACCCTGGCGTAAAACCAATTCCATCGGGTTCGGTTCTCGATCCCCAATCAGCAAAATCGAAGACAAATTTGGGGTCAGGCAGGACGTTGTGAGCAAGATAGTACCCGGCACGTTTGAACATCGGGAAGGAGAAGAGATCTTCACCGGTTGTGCGTTTCAGAGCGGTCGCGTAGCAGATCGGAAACTGCATGGTGAAACACCAGTAGCCAACACCTTCGAAGAACCAGCCATCCTTCGCCAGAACATCAAAACTTTTCTCCAGAAAATCACGACTGAATTTTCCCCACGCACGCGCTTTCTCTACATTTTCATTCAGCGCCATGGCAGCAATTCCAAGTGCGCAAATGGGGATAATCATGTGATTCTGCTCATAGGAATAGACCGGAAACGCTTCGGGATTGGTCAAGTCGGCATAAGCTTGCTGCGCCTGAGCGTGGAGTGTCTGAAGCAGTGCCTCCTCGAACTCTGCATCGAAAACTCCACGTAAGAGATCGTCCATCAGTGAAAAGGAGAGCAGGAAGTGACCTACCATCAGATCGCGATTTTCGAAGGCGAATCGTGGGATCTTCATCGCAGGATGTGACTTTAGGATGGGAAGCCACTGTTGCAGCAATGCACGATAGGATTCGTCGCGCGTGATGCGCCAGGCCGCAGCAACCCAGGTTAGTGCAAGGGCCGTGTCGATGACGACTTGGTCGCTGCCCGATCCATCGGCTTGGAGAATGGTTTCAAACGGACGCGGATTTTCCAGCAGCTTCAACGCGCTCGGCGTGGGAAGTCGCAAAGACGCGGTGGCTTTGGCCGAAACAAGTTCCGATTCATTAATGAGAAGACGGGGATGAGAATGCATTATTTTTTTGTTGGGGGTAAAAGATGTAACCATGGGAAACGGGCAGGCAATTTCCCTGAGCCGATTCCTTCCGCCGCCCCAATCCAGCATTTTCGGCCGCTGCCATCGTTGTCGTTGACGATGAAGTTCGCGGCGAGGATGGAATCCGCGGCAGGTTTCGGGCCGCTTCCGTAAAAATAGGACCATGGAACGAAGGTCTCATATACCGTGTCATTATCTTTGCGGACGATACACGCCTGAATTTCGGGCGGATCTTCTCGTTGCGGGTAAGTTTGGATCAGTCGGCGCTGCCCATTAGCATCCAGAGCCAAGCCAATCTCCCGATTTCCCGGCTGATAGCCTGCATCACCGCCTTTGGTCTGCGGATCATAGGCTAGCTGCATGCTGTCGTAGTTCCAGAAATCCTGACCGTTCGCAGCTACATGCTTATTATCACGCACGATATAGATGGCATAGAGCCCCACCTCATTCCACGCATAGCCATAACGCACGCTAAGATCTTCCAGTCCTTGCCAGGGAATGGAAGGATCAGGCGGCGCAATATCATTACGCTGATCGAGCGTGTTCGTGGCGATCCGGATTTTGGAGGGTGAAAGAATCCCATCGATGCGAATCGTTTCCGGTGGCAAGTAGGGAACAGGGACTAGTTTTTTGTTCAAAGCTCCCTTTACGACAGAGTCCGCTCCGGTGATTTGAACCGAGATCTGCAATGTGGACGAGGCAAATAATTTGTCTGATCCTAAGAGAGACACCTTATTTTCCCCAGGGCGAAGCTTAGTCTGAGTGGTCCAGCCTTCCACTTTGATCTCCGCCGGGACTTCTTCCATGAGAAGACTTTCTATAGTGAGATTGAGCGCATTGATTTTACTCGCCCCAATGTGGCTAATGATAAAGGGCTGTTCCGGGCGCCACTTGATCTTGGCCAGATGATTCTTCAGCGTGCCGGCCTGAGCGAGGCTGGTCACAAAAAAGGTAGGTCCGCGAGTCAATCGCACGGTGGAGTCGAGAGAGTGCTCGCGCCCATAGAGATCGATGATGGTAACTCCATCCGAAAAACGCTCTTTCGGGGAGACATCGTAGCGCGTCGTCCAGATCGCAGCGACCGCTTGCTTAGTGAGAGGATTTTCAAACCAATAACCATTCAACGCCGGACTAAGATTGAGTTTTTCGCCCGTACGAGCACCCTCCAACAAGGAGGAGACGGCGGCAAAGGCATTGACCGCCGGAGTGGGTCGCATCCCTTTATATGTTTGAAGAAAGAGGCTGTAGTCGTAGCCGCGTTCGTTGAGGCCGAGCTTGTATTGATAGCCGCGAAACCAGGCGAGTTTTCCAACACCGGGCACGGCCTTGAAAAGGACGAGAGTCTGTGCGCAAATAGCCGCGTAGTCTCTGGTGGATGGCGACAAGTAGAGATCGTTCATGGGATAGGCCCATCCCAGCTCTGTCGACCAGAGTGCCTTATCTCTCGTGTACTCCGCGGCGACTTTCACATTCTTTTCCAAGGCGCTAACAAGATATTGATCGGGCCACATCACGGAGCCGTCTGGACTGATGTAGCGCGTGCCTGAGTAGGGATGGGCGGAGTAGTAATCCACCTTACCCTGAGTGTCCCGCAGCATCTTTTGCGTGAATCCGAGAACGCGGGAGGCTTCGCCTGATCCACCGCCACCCAATACAGGAATGGTGGGATCAACTTCCTTCGTGACCTCGTAGCCTTTTTTGAGCAAAGCGGCCGCGGCTGCGGCTGCCTCGTCTTCGTTCACCAAGCTGGTGCGCCCAATAGTGATATCCGGCTCGTTATTGATCTCCACGGCTCGCGGTGCCACGGGTAACGCTGTGAGAGCCGCACGCACCCAATCGCCAAAGCGTTGCAGTGGTTCCGGCTGGTTGAGTAGCACCATATGTTTCACGCCCAACCAATTCGGCATATTAGGTTCAAAGGTCCAGATCACGCCGAGTCCGGCCTCTTTGCAGTCCAATCCTTCCTGAACATATTTATCAAAATCAAAGACACCCTGAGATTTTTCGGTCCACTGCCAATAAAAGAAGATTCGAAAAAAACGAGCACCGATTCGCTTGGCGGTGCGTGGATGGGTCATGGTGCACAGGCCATAAAGCGATTCTTTAAATGGAATGGAGTCCAGTTGAGGCGGCCGCACGACAGCGACCGTAGTCCGAAAATCCTCAGCCTCCTTTCCGAGCGAGAAAGTACAGTCGGCAAACATGGGGCCAGGCAGATCCAGCTTCACGGGGACTTTGACTGTGGCCGATGCGGGAATTCCCACTTTCTGCGAGAAGCTCCATTTACGATCATCATCGGTAGTGATGTGCACAGCGAGCTCCGCAATTCGCTCTTGCCCGGTGCGATTGCGAATTACCGCCTCAACAGTTTTTTCTTCGCTAGGAAAAAAGACATTATCGAAAGCACTGGCAGATATAGAGAGGAGACAAGGAAATTCGGCCGATGGTTTCCGTGAAGTATAACCGAACCGTGAGACAATTAGTTTTCCTTTGGTAACCGTGGAGGGTGTGACCAATATGCCCACGTTTCGCAAGGGAAAATGAATCACGCCATCTCCTTTTCCCATGGTTCGCACAAAAGTCTTCCGATCCAGTGGCAAAAGAAGACGTTGAGCCGTGGTATCGACCAGCTTGAATTCGGCCGCAAATCGCTGTTCATCTGCGCCCTCAATAATGATCAGCCCAGTAGCGCCGACGGCACCTTGAAGATCAACCCCAATTGCCATCGCGGTATCCGGCAGTGGCGCAGATCGCCACACCCCCGCCCAGCCGTTGCTCTGTGGGAAATCATAGTCCAATGCAATACCGCCCGATTTTTCGTCATCGGCTAGATGCAGAACCTCATTAGAGCGACCGCGGGCATTGATTTCGGGTGTCCAGAATACAACTGACTCTTCAGGAAATAGCGCGAACTCCCCAGTTTTGGAATTGTCTGCGGAATGCCCCATCTGTGCCGAAAGCGTGGAATTCAAATTGAAAAACGAGATGAGTCCAAAGCAGATTGTGAGCATTGCCGAGATATGGATGGGGCGTAGGAAAAAATAATTCATAATACGGAGACCAAAAAATTATTTGTCGGATGCAGTGCTGATCTTAATGTCATCGATATCGAGCATCCCTTCCCCCCAACGGCGAATGAGAACCGTTTTAATCGAGGAGAGCGGAATACTTCCTGAGGCAGCTACGGAGATACCATCGAGAATCAGATCAGCCGAATTCGCTGCTTCGTAGAGATAAAGTTTTCCCGATGTCGGCTCCGCCAAATTCGTGCGCAGCGTTACATTTCTGATCTCAAGAGTATACCACGTCTCTTTTTTGAGTTCCTTGACGGAATATTTCCCCATGTTACCGCGAAAGGCACTTTCGCCGCCACCTTGAGAAGCCGCGAGCTCGCCGGTTCGAGCATTAATGCTGATATAGAACCCCGCCGAGGTACTACCGTTATGTAGAGCAACATCGAATAATATTTTCCCGCTGAAACGAAAAGTAATTTTAAAGGTGAATGCTCCATTTGTGCTGGACCATATGGGACCTCCGGATTCATAAACCACCATGGTTTCCCGTTTCTCCAGCCGAAGTCCCTTCCCTGAGGAATATCCCGCTTCCTCGATAATAACGGCACTCCCGGCTGGAGCGGGACCTTCCTGGCGCCAGCCTTCCACGGTTTTGGAGCTCAAGGGGGTGTTGGGCGCCACCAGGTCAAAGTTTTCATGAATGCCCTGCCCATAAAGAGGTAAAGCGGTCAGTGTGAGGGCGACGAAGTATTTCGCATTTTTCATATGTGAATCTGATTGCAATTTAATAGTAGCCGCGGCCATTAAGAGCACTTTGTGCCCAGCGTTTGTCACCGTATTGAACCCGCTCAATATGGCCATCGACCATCAAGACATTGGCCCAACCGGCATGGCGCGCATTCCAGCGTGATTTTGTGTCAGCGGTTGCGATAGGATTATCCAGCGAAAAAATGCGGACAGCATCACCATCCATCAGTAGGGGCCAGACTGATTTGGCCGTCAAACCAATGGAGAAGAATTTAGGCAGTTGATCAGTGCGAGACGAGGTTGGTTGCCACAGGGGCAGGTCGGACATCGAATAGGAGACGACACCTAAGGCCGGGTTTGAAGGATATATTGGCCCCATATTTCCCACCGGACAGACCAGAATTTTCGTCGTGCCGAGATAGTTTGGACCAGCGATGCGCCCCTTCCCAAGCAAGATTTGATACCATGGGTAATAGCCGCCGTTAGCGTCATCAGCCGAAGGTGGGTACATCCCCTCATTTTCCGAAGCATAGAGCGTGAAACACGTTCCAAGTTGACGCAAGTTTGCCTGACAGGCGGCTGAGAGTGCGGCACTCCGCGTATTGTTAATCGCCGGGATCATGAGCGCCACCAGAATGGAAATAATTCCCATGGTCACCAGCAACTCGACAAGTGAGAATCCGTGACGGTTCATGCGTGGGGCTTTTATAGCCAGGCGTGCAACTTGGATATTCTACCGAAACGCAGCAGCCGAAGCGAGACTTAGGCTAGGATCTGCCTTTTTTTCGAACAATACAAGATCACGCCCCCCGCGATTAAGTATTGATACAGGAGTCCTACCGCCGGCGGTTCCGGCACCACCGTCAGAATCAAATTGGTCCCAACCTGGTTTATGTTCCATGTCCCATTCCCAGCTATCGACACATCTGTGCCAAGGGTGTAGGCAGAACCATTCAAGGTGATCGAAGTGAAATTGCCGGTCCAAGTAGTGGCGGAGATTAAGGTAAAAGTATCCGTGCCCGAACCGGAATAAAGGTAGGAACCGGAATTGAGAGCTAGAGTGGGAACCAAGATAGATCCCGCCCGCATTGCGGCTATTGAAATGTCTCCAAATCCAGATGATCCTCCATTAAAGACAAACGCGCCTGCCGTGCTGCTGCCGCTGGTGATGGTACTGAGGGTCAAGTGACCACCCTCATTCAGGATGAGTTGTTGGGTACCAGAAGCACCAAATTGAACCGAGCTAAACGTAGCGGACGCGTTGGTGATGGAAAACTGGCCGCTATTGGACAATAGTCCACTCGCCGTAAGGGTTGCTCCATTGGAGATGGAGACGATGCTGTTTATCCCCGTCTGGACGCTGGTATTGTTGCTACCGCCCAGCTTCCCTAATGTTAAACGGGCTCCGGTTCCTGTCACATAAAGAGCACCGCCACTGCCAAAACCCACATAGCCGGTTGCGTAACTTTCCGCCGAACTAATGGTAACCGTGGAGCCACTGAGAATGGCAACTTTGGAGTTTGCGATATCATTGGGCACTGATCCATCTCCCGGCGTTGACCATGCAGCAGCGACCGACCAGTCGCCACTTTTAAGAGAGCCGCTGGTAGTGTAGGTATATTGAACTTGAGCCGACGCGCTCGTCGTCATCAGGCTGGCGAGAGCGACCACCATTATAACGAAGGTTACACTGAGAGGAAGCAGCCGTGCAGGCAGTCGGACAAGGAGGTGAACAGTTTTCATGGATGTTATTTTTGTAATATTCGCTTTCCATGATCATTATCTGTGATTCAGAGCCTTAAGCCAGAGAAACAGCACTCTCACATTAGAGTAGCCAACCAAAAAAATCAGGGCTGCTTTTTTAATGTCCCCCCGTCTACCCAATCTCCCTCTACCAAGATCCGTTGCGGCTTGTCCGGCACTCCTCTTTCTCCGCGTTGAATCATAGCCACGATCAGATCGGTCGCTACCGCCCCGATGAGAGCGGAGTCTTCCCTGACACCCGATAAATGAGCGACATCGGGAGGAATGCCTGAGCACGCCAGCCCTAGGTCCTTAGGAAGCTTGATCCCGAATTTTTTCAAAATATTTAAAACCCGCCAATCCTGAGAGACGATGGCATCAGGACGATATTTGCCAATCCAGTCTCGCAAAGCATTCGGTTTTTCTCGGTAATTCGCCATGTAGGGAGGAATGGAGACAGTGCTTGGATGTAGAAACTCGCTGACCAAATAGCTGGCAAGCACATTGTGATCGTAACGTTGGTCATCCGCGAAATTGAGAACCATGCCAATGCGGCGGTATCCCAGACGACGCACTTCTGCAATTGTTCGCAGCATATAGCGGTAAAAACCAGGGACGACAGCGTGAAGCTTTGGTTTTTCCAACGTATAGCCAAAAGTAACCACAGCGAAATCTTCCCAAGGAAATTCCAGCACAGTGTTCGCTTTCGGCTGAGGGCAAAGCAGTAGTCCTGAAACATTGCGAGCCCGCAAAATTCCTGCAATGCGCTTGATATTAAGACCGCGTGCATTGAGATCGAATTCCTCAATATTGTAGCCATGCTGTCGGGCCCGCTGTCTTATGGAGTTAAAATAAACGCTGAAATGCGGAGATGTCTTCCAGTCGAACCCCTCGCTGGAATTCGTCAGCCAAGCCAGCGTTCCATGAAACGCCACCGGGCGTTGACTGGTACGATAGGCAGCCAACGCCGAGAGCATCGGATCATGCGCATAGCCAAGTTTCTCGGCGATCTTCCGAATCTGCTCACGAGTAGCGACTGGGATGGACGGATGATTGCGGAAGACCATGGAAACGGTGGTGTGATGGACCCCCGCCGCCTGCGCAACGTCCTTCTGCGTAACCCTTCGCTTCATATTACTCTAATGTGCGAGTAACGACCTGTTTGTCAAAACCATTCGTCGGGCGCTTACTCTTGCACAGGCGAAAGCACTCCATTTATGACAACAGTTAAGCAAATCGGTATCCTCGGCTGCGGGGGAATCATGCAGACCATTTATTCTCCCATACTTCGCTCACTGACAAATCAGGTACGCGTCACAGCCCTCTGTGACTTGAACCCGCAGAATCTGCAGATCGCCAGTCGGCTCTTTCCCGAGGCAACAGTCTATGACAATGCAGAGCATTTGATCAGCTCTGCTGAGTTGGACGCAGTAATGATTCTCACCACGGAACGCGCCAACGCGAAGATGGCGGAGCTAGCTTTACGCTCGGGCCTGACGACCTATCTGGAAAAACCACCCGCAATTTCGCTCTCCGAGTTTGATGCTTTGCTCGAAACCGAGCTATGCGCCTCCGTCCGCCTCTTCTCGGCCTTCAACCGCCGCCATACGCCTCTGCTGGGGAACTTCAAGCTGCCTAAGTCACCCCTACGACAGGTGCGCGGCCGCATGGAACGGCTACGCCGACCAGTCCCGTCGTTCCCCTATACGGCAATCCACTTGATCGACTCCGCTCAATTTCTTGTAGGAGAACCCCTCACAGAAGCGAGGTGCCTCTATGCTCAAGATCCCCGAGCGCAATGGACAGTTCAGGGAGTCTGGAGCAGCGGTGCGACATGCACCTTGGACTTCGTCCCGGATGGTCTGGAGCATTGCGAATATCTGATATTTGAAGGTGAGGATTATTCTTGGGAGATCGAGTTTCCCAATTGCGAGGGGCGTCTGCCAGAAGGAAAATTCGTACAACACAACGGAGCCGATACGAAGTCAATTACCGCTACCGGTGCGGCAGACGATTATCTCGAACAGATGGGCTACGCCCCTTCTTTCCGTGGGTTCATCAAAGAATTGAGCAGCGAGAATCCCCCTTCCGAGCCCTATCGATTGGCCGCCAGCCGAACCACCATCTCCATTATGGAAACCATGATACCACGGAAGAATAGTCCAATGGCGCCCATTTCGACCGCGTGCATGCCGGCCTAGTGCCTATTCGCCAGTCATAGCCTCGTTTGCGACCTATGCTATTCAATGTCAGATAACTAGGCATCGCATGTTAAAATACACAGATCATCATATAGGCGACGCTTGGTTTTATATTGAGGAAAACATGGCTCATGCCTTTTACCTCATTTGCCCACATTCAACGCCACCTCATACACATTGGGATATCGGTCACGCGACAAGCCGTAATCTGATCGATTGGGAAATACAACCTATCGCGTTGCAGCAAGGAGCTGGAGGATCTTGGGATGAATGCTTGGCCACCGGTTCTGTTTTTAGAATGCATGACAAGTACGCGATGGCGTTCACCAGCCATCTCAAGGCTGAAACGGGATTAGCATGGTCACACAACCTCTATGAATGGACGAAGGACCCCGTTTTTCCGATCACAAGCGTTGACGCTCGATTTTACGAATTAAATGGCACCGGGGAACGAACCTTTCGACATTGGCGAGATCCGTTTGTACTGAATCACGATGGCAAATGGTATCAGTTCGTTTGCGCCTCCAACCCCTTGGCTCCTCTCGGTAGCCGGGGCAGCGTAGGTGTTGCGTTCCTGAACGGCACTCAATGGGAGATTCAACCTCCACTGAATCTGACACCTTTCTGTCAGGAGATGGAATGCCCTCAGATCTATGTGTGTAGAAATAACTATTATTTAGTGTTCTCTACGTTTGAACGATTCATTGCGCCTCAACAGCATGAGAGATTTGGAATGGGCAAGCTTGGCTCAGGCACATTTGTAATGATGGCGGACAATTTGTTGGGTCCCTATCATATTGCATCGGAGCCACGCATTCTGCCTCTTTCCCTCAAGAACCAGCCCTACGGCTGTCAATTAGTAAACTTCAAAGGACGCGATTATTGCCTCGGAACCATATGGGAAAGCGACACCTCATATATGAGTAATCCCTATCCTGTAGAGTACTCAGCGTCGGGGATCCATATCAGCTCTACGCTTTGATGAAAGCGATTCGACTTTGCTCGTAACGTCTGTATGGAGGGCAATCTGGTCAGATGAAAACAATTTTTTGTTTTGGCGAAGCTCTTTGGGATTGCCTACCTGAGGGGAATTTCCCGGGTGGCGCTCCCCTTAATGTCGCCTTTCATCTGAATCAGCTTGGCGTGCGTGCCTTCCCCGTTACAGCAGTGGGACTTGACCCCCTCGGCCGTGAATTAGTCGACATAGTCCGGCGCTGGGGAGTGAGAACAGATTTTATCGGCTGGCATCCGACCTTGCCCACTGGAACTGTCGCAGCGGAAATCAATGCACAGGGCGATGCCCGCTATACGATTCGAGAAGACGTGGCTTGGGACGATATTCCAGTTACAGCGCAATTACTCAGCGCGGTGGGCAGCGCGGACGCCGTGGTCTACGGCACGCTCGCCCAGCGTTCTGTGTCGAACCGGCTCCAACTCGAAAAGCTACAGCAGGCAAGCGTGAACACATTCACGGTATGCGACGTGAATTTGCGTCCACCCTATGACGATCACGAACGAGTCTGGAAGTTGGCGAGCCAAGCGGATCTGGTGAAACTCAATGACGGCGAACTCCGCACACTGCTCGACGACACTCGGGAACGGCGCAGCCTAGAAGCGCTCGCGCGGTTATTCGCGACCGAGATCGGAGTCGATGCGGTCTGTGTAACGGCCGGCGCAAAAGGGGCTGGACTGCTCCACGCGCATGAATGGCATTGGTGCGATGCGAAACCGATCACGACGCGTGACACAGTTGGAGCGGGCGATGCCTTTCTCGCTGGCCTTATCTCGCGACTACTTGATCCCCACACCGCACCGCGCGAGTGTCTGCAGCATGCCTGCCGATTGGGCGAATTTGTGGCGTCACGTCATGGTGCGACGCCGTTGCATGCTGAACGATGAGGAATAGATGATGGAAACCGAACCTACATCATTTCAACTTTCAAATTAGAGATTCAGACGCGAGGTGTGACAGCTTCTAAACACTCTAGCGAAAGCATTGCATGAATTACGATGGCCAACGCCAGCAACGCTTTCTTGCAGAACAAGACTGCAAATGCTCCGGCCCAATACTATTACCCCTTCTGATAAATCATGCTTCCGAAGGGATATATTTACTATTACGGCCTCTCTGAAAATTTCGCTCCTAAATACAAATGCCAAATTACTTATCGTGAAAAGTATACAATCTATTGAAGGTTTTTAATGCCGGATTCAAAATTTTGACATGAAGCGATCCGATCTTCCACAAGCGATACTCGACCTGGTACGCCGGGGTACAGTTATCCCAGCCGCACCATTGGCATTAAATGCCGAGCGTGAATTTGATGAGCGCCGCCAGCGCGCCTTGATCCGTTACTATCTGGATGCAGGAGTTGGAGGCGTTGCGATTGGAATGCATTTTACGCAGTTTGAGATCAGGAATCCGGGCATCGATTTGTTTGAACCCGTCCTGCGCATTTGCTCGGAAGAAATCGATCGGTATGTACAGAAAAGCGGCCGTCCCATTGTCAAGGTAGCAGGCATCAACGGACTGACCTCTTCTGCCATCCAGCAGGTCGAGCTAGCCCGCAAGCTGGGATACCACTTTAGCATCGTTTCCATGGCGGCATTCCGGGGAGCCATGGAGCAGGAGATGATTTACCATGTGAGCGAGCTCTCCAAGGTGATGCCTCTTTTCGGGTTTTACCTTTTGACGGGGGTCGGCGGCATCAAACTTCCCTATACCTTCTGGCGGGAGCTCGTCAAAATAGAGAATATCGTCGGAATTAAGATAGCGCCATTTGATCGCTATGGAACCATTGATGTCGCGAGAGCCCTTGCAGACTCGGGACGGGAAAACGATATTACTCTCTATACGGGAAATGACGACAGCATCGTCTATGACTTTATTACTCCGTATCGATTTTCATCTGCATCCTCGACTAAGACGGTAAGGATTCGCGGCGGACTTTTGGGGCAGTGGGGCTGCTGGACTAAGCGAGCTGTTGAACTCCATGAACGGTTACTCAAGATTGTCGATCAAGGTGAAACTGTCACCCCGGATCTCCTGACTCTATCGGCGCAAATCACGGATGCCAATGCGGCTATCTTTGACCCCGCTCATAATTATGCCGGCAGTATCCCTGGAGTGAACGAAATACTCCGTCGACAAGGCCTGCTGGAAGGTAATTGGACTTTGAAGCGCGACGAAGTTCTGTCCCCGGGACAGCGCGAGGAAATCGATAGAGTGTGCAAGGCCTATCCTCACCTGACGGACGATGATTTCGTCAGAGAAAACCTTAACCGCTGGTTGAACGACTAAAGACTAAAATCACATGAAAAATATTCAGACAATTGAGAATACCGAACTTCCCGCGTCATTTCACGATGAGGCGCATTTGGAGGAGTTCATGTCCATTCCTACAAAGGGATTGGTCGACGATTTGGCCAAGATCGATGGCGATATCGCAGTTCTTGGCGTGGCAGGGAAAGTCGGTCCCACTCTTGCCATGATGGCGAAAAAAGCCGCCCCATCTAAGAAGGTGATTGGAGTAGCTCGCTTCTCTGATCCGGACGTCAAAAAGCGTTTGGAGCAAGCAGGCGTGGAAACGATTTCATGTAATCTGCTCGATAGAGATGCCGTGGCACGCTTGCCCAAGATCAAGAATGTAATTTATATGGCGGGCAAGAAGTTTGGAGCCAATGAGGAGGCTCCCTTTACATGGGCGATGAACGCCGTGGTGCCTGCCTATGTCGCGGAGCACTTCGCTGCTACGCGCTTCGTGGCTTTTTCGACGCTGTGCGTTTATCCTTTTTCTCCAGTAAATGGTCCAGGCGCTACGCCGGATGACACGCCTCCAACACCATTGGGTGAGTATGCAAACTCTTGCGTGGCGAGGGAACGTGTATTCCAATTTTTCTCCGAAAAGACCAAGAGCCCCGGTCGACTTGCTCGGTTGAACTATGCGATCGATTGCCGCTATGGCGTCCTGATCGACATCGCTCTAAAGGTGCTACATGGCGAGTCGATCGATATTCGTACCGGCGTGGCCAACTGTATTTGGCAAGGGGACGCCATCGCGTTTATCCTGCGAAGCCTTCTGCACGGTTCCATTCCTGCCAAGGCAATTAATATCGGCACTCCTCAGACGACCAACGTGCGCATGGCCGCCACTCGTTTCGGCGAAATTTTTGGAAAGACTCCAATCTTCTCGGGTACGGAACAACCTACGGCCTGGCATAATGATTGCACGGAAGCGAAAAATTTGTTCGGTAATCCAGCAATTGATCTGAAGACGATGATTCGCTGGAACGCCGATTGGCTCCTGCGGGACATGCCGCTGCATCACAAGCCCACCCATTACGATGAGCGAGAAGGAAATTTCTAGAGCCTATTAAGCACTAAATGGATGCGGCGACCCGCTATGGAATAGCGGGCCGTGTTGATGCTTTTCAGATCATACAACGGCTGGCGCATAAATTTTAAAAATGAAAACTCTATGAGCGCTACGCGGATATCGATGCGATGAAAACAGAGCTGCCTGAAGGAAATACAACCAACGCCAGTAGCGCTCGGAATTGCAGGTGGCAAGTTCTCTTGGCCGGTACCGGGATTAATCTGGCGTTGGGGTTTCTCTATGCCTGGAGCGTCATTAGCAAGAAAATACCCGATGATTGGCACTGGTCCGAAGCCGATCGGGTATTGCCTTACTCGATAACGTGTCTGGGCATATCCCTGCCCATGGTCTTCACCGGGTGGTTCCAAGATAAATTTGGACCACGCATGGCAACGACCATTGGAGGAATATTGGCTGGTGGTGGCATAGTACTTGCCAGTCTGAGCCACTCGCTTATCGGCTATGTGTTGGGCTTTGGTGTATTATTCGGCGTTGGAACATCCTTCGCTTATTCAGCGGTGACGCCAACCGCTGTTAAGTGGTTCTCTCCCGCGCGGACCGGAGCTGTTATTGGCGTTGTGGTGGGCGGGTATGGACTCGCTACGCTTTATGCCGCTCCCTCTGCAGAGTTCCTGATAAATGCCTATGGACTACCCGCGACGATGTTTTCGATCGGTGTCATGTTCCTTGTAGGAATTGTAGGACTTTCCCAGTTACTCGTACTGCCAAAGACTTCCTCGGATTCAATAAAAACAGAGAATGCGAATTCACATAATAATTTTTCGCCAGGCGAGATATTAAAGACATGGCAGTTTTACGTGATTTGGTTTACGTATGCCTGCGGATCGGGGGCAGGCTTGATGATCATCTCGAAGCTCGCAAAAATCGTGGACCTGCAAGCGGGACTAAAACTCGGCTACGTATTGGTGGCATGCCTCGGGCTTGGCAATGGTGGTGGAAGAATTCTGACTGGCGCAATATCGGACAAAATCGGGAGAAAATCCACATTGCTTATCTGTTTGGCCTCCCAAGCTTTCATAATCTACCTTTTATCAAAAAGCAATGGCTCCACTTACGGAGCCCTCCCTGTATTTATAACCTTATCAACGCTTGTAGGCATAAACTATGGAGCGAATTTGTCTCTCTATCCATCGATCACGAAAGACTTTTACGGATTAGAAAACTTTGGGGCTAATTTTGGCCTGATTCATAGCGCTTGGGGAATGGGAGGATTTATTTTATCTCTTTTGGCTGGGTACACATTTGATCAGACCCATTCGTTTCTATTTGCCTATAATTGTTCCGTTATGCTTTTGCTTTTAGCCTTTGCATTGATTGTGTTTATAAAGCCTCCTTTGAAAAAGCCCCCCTCAGGGGAACATAGAGTTAGTTCGAACAAATCACTTTTATTCAGAAATTTATGAAACACCCCATCTATTTTGGATCGATTGCACTCGAGTCCAATCGCTGGAAGCCAGAATGCCAGCCGAGTATCTACTTTTCAGAATGGCTATCTCGGGTGAATCAAGCAGGATTTGATGGCATCGAATTGTGGCAACGTCATTACACACAAGGTTCGCGCGCTGAAAAAGAACGTCTGACCTCCGGGCCTAATCCACCGGCTATATTTAACTCATACGCAACTTTTGAGAATACAGACGAATCGCGATCACAGCGAAATGAGATTGCCCAAGCCATTCTTGAGACACGAGCCCTGGCTGTAAAATTTAATCTGGGAACAGATGCTTTCCGGGAAGAAGAATATATTGCGCAGTTTCGTGAATGGAGTGAAACCCTTCCATCTGAGATGGCGCTCCTATATGAATGTCATCCTGGCGATATTGGAGATAAACCCGATACAGCAAAGGCCATCCTAAAAAAAATCAATAATCCCAATATTGGAATTATTGTACATCCATTTTGCCTATCTCCTGATAATTTGCATGCATGGTTTGATTGCTTTCCGGATTTGATACGCCACTTGCACGTTCATCAGCGAGATGAAGGTGGCGTATTCAATCTTCTGGAATTCTCTGCAGAAGGAAATGAGGCGCGATGCAGAATTCTCCGCCAGAGAGGTTTTCGAGGTACTCTGACTGTAGAGTTCACAAAAGGGACTGCGTTAGTAAGAGAAAACGCTGATGAGATTTTCCGCAATGCGTGCTCAGATCTCCAATTTTTACGTAGCAATCTCTCTTGAACTGAGAAATTTCGATCAGCCATTACTAAGAAAACGGAAAACGGCGAATCTGAATCATAAGGATAGGAAACTAATTTTGAGCTTTTACAATTGGCTGTAAAAGCTAGGTACCACAAACTGCCTTTGCATGAATCAACGTTACATTGCAAAAAAGCTGGGCATCAGCCAAGTAGCCGTTTCTCTAGCTTTACGCAATGATCTATCGATATCTGTAGATTTGCGCAATCGAGTCAAGGCTATGGCCAGTAGCCTGGGGTATCAGCCAAATCCGTATGTAAGCGCACTCATGACGCAAATTCGAACGTCTCGCAAGCCTAGCGAGAAGGGAGCCTTGGCCTTGCTTGTCGATGTGCTTAAGTCACGGGAATGGGACGCACATGAGTCCTATCGAGTGTATTACAAGGGCGTCGCGCGCCGGAGCGTTGAGTTGGGATTCAATCTGGTACGATTCTTCCTCAACGAGCCAGGCATGGAAGCTAAAGACGTGGACAAAATTTTACACACACGTGGGATTCGGGGTCTGATTCTGGCGCCTCCCTATTTAGGCAATAAAAAGTTGGATATTCATTGGGAGCGTTATGCCTGTGTGGGTACCGGGTACGGCTGGGCGGAACAACAACTCGATCGCGTAGCTCATGATCATGACCAGAACGTGGTCATTGCTTTTCAAAAGCTATCAGAATTAGGTTATCGCCGTATCGGAATGTGTGTTTCTCCGTTCTATGCCAACGGTCGCGGGACGCGCTGGCTGGACGGATTTCTGGCGTGTCAGTACAGATTACCCCAAAAACAGCAGGTTCCGCTCTTTGTCGGCTCTGTGGAGGATCATTCTTTTTCAGCGTTTCGCCAGTGGTATCGGAAATGGAAGCCGGATGTGTTGGTGTCGACCTATGGACATGAAAAGCAGTGGTTGGATGAAATGGGTTTGCGCATTCCGAAAGACATCGGAATGGCGTATCTCATTCGTCCCTCAAAATCAAAATGCGCGGGAATTGACGATCGCTATGAACACATAGGCGCTACGACAGTCGAATTGGTAGCCTCTAAAATTACATTCAACCAGTACGGGATACCCGCCATTCCCAAGATGATCCTTATCGAGGGGCGGTGGTTGAATGGTAAAAGTGTATTAAGCCAGCACTAACGTCCGCGATTTTTCAGTAGTTTGTTATATTTAGCGTTAATTTTATCGGATGTATTCGGGGCGTAAGGACAGAGTGTATGACTCACCTATATTTCTGAATCATTCTTTGGAATTTAGCCTGTCAATTGGACTCTTCGCTGGTGTTGGTACCGCGCACCATTTTCCCCTCCCATTGCGACAGCCTGAGGGCAGTTGCGTCTTCCCTAAAACAATTCGGACTTTGGCGCTTCCGGTTTTTTGCCGTATCGAATAAAAGGTTTCGCCGGTGCGACGGGCAATCCGAGCACTTCATTGAAGGTGCGGAAATGCTCCTTGGCTACGGAGCGAAGACCGTCCGCTCCAAGCGTTTCGCCAATCTTTTTGCCCACAGCTTTGACTTGCGCGGAAGCCCCTTTAGGCAGAGTAGCGTGAACACCTTCACCCAGTTTTTGAAGACGGGTGAGGAATTCGCCGCGCGCTAAAATGGAAGCCGCCGCGACGGCGATATCGCTTTCCGCCTTGGTTCGTTGCTGGAGCACAATCCCCTTCCCGCGCTCCTTGAGGGCGCGCTGGATCAATACCGGATTTGCAAATTGATCCGACAACGCGCGCGGACAAGTGGGCACGATCTCGAGCAGGTTCTCGATGACCGTAGCGTGTCCCCAGGCAAGGAGGCGGTTCAGATTTTTGAATTTTCCGTAGAGCTCGTTGTATTTCGTCGGGTTGATCGCGATGACGTTCCAGCGGCGACCCAGCACTTTCTTGATCTCCTCGGCGAGATCGAGCGCCTTCTTGTCGCTGGTGATTTGTTTACTGTCCTTCACCCCCATCTGCATGAGCGTCCGCGCCAGATCCGCATCCACATAGGCCCCCGCAATCACGAGCGGCCCGAAAAAGTCGCCCTTACCGCTTTCGTCGATCCCAAGGTGAGGCTGGAACATCTCGGGATTGTGCACCTCGTCATAGCCCAGCTTGGCTTCGCCGAGCACGCGGGGCTCGAGCGTGAACTCGACAAATTCCTTGGCGCCTTTGCCTTGTACGAGCAGCTTGCCTGACTGGTAGGCATTGATGGTCAGCTTGGTCTTTTGCGCACCGAAGTGGGCATACGGCACATCGCGGAATTCGAAGTTCTGTTCTTCCAAAATTTCCCGCAAGGACGCCACTTGTGCGTCATTGATTTTAAATGTAAACGAATTAGGTTCTGACATGCCTCGCACCAAGGTTACGGACAGCACACCGACGAAAGCAAGCCGCTCCGCACTTTCTTCTGAAGTGATTCATTCTTTTCAAGTCCGGCTTCCGGTCTGGTACGAGAAAAACAAGCGCGATCTCCCGTGGCGGCACACGCGCGATCCGTATGCCATTGCGCTTTCGGAGTTCATGCTTCAGCAAACACAAGTTGTTACCGCCACGCCCTACTATCAACGCTGGCTGAAACTTTTTCCCACGTGGCGGAAGCTGGCGGAGGCACCCATCGAATCCGTCCTGAAGGCATGGGAAGGGCTCGGCTATTATCAACGGGCGCGCAATCTCCACAAACTAGCGCAAGCCGTCGCAGCCTCTCCCTCGGGCGAACTCCCTTCTACAGCAGAGGCGTTGCTTGAGCTTCCCGGCATCGGCCCCTACACCTCCCGAGCCATCGCGAGCTTCGCCTTCGGCGAAAGCGTGGGTGTGCTCGATGGTAATGTGATCCGGGTCCTCACCCGTGTCTTCGCCCTCACCGGCAATGTAGCGGATCGCGCTGTGCAACAGCAACTCTGGTCGCTGGTGGAACAGCTCACCCCTTCGCGGGGGGCCGATACTTATAATCAGGCCATCATGGAAATCGGAGCGCTGGTCTGTCTCCCGCGCAAGCCGGCTTGCCTGATCTGCCCCTTCAATGCGGTCTGCTTGGGGAAATCTGACCCGGAACGTTACCCGGTGAAAGAACGCACGGTGACCAAAGTCGTCGTGGAAAAAATCGCTGTGATCGAGAACAAGAAACGTTGGTGGTGTGTGCAGTCCGCCGCCTCGAGACGTCTCGCCGAATTCTGGCGTTTTCCGGACCTTGACGAAAGGACGATGATCTCTGGGCAGGAGCTCATCCGCTTCAAATATACGATTACGAATCATCGCATCGAACTGACCGCACTTCATGCGATCTGGAAAAAAATGCCGCCATCCGCGAGTGGCCGCTGGTTAACGAACGAGGAGATCGAGTCGCTTCCCTTCCCTGCCGCGCATCGCAAAATCGCACGGCAGTTGGCGGAGTAGAAGACCTCGATCAGGACGGTTTGACAGGTGTCTTCGCCGGGGCGTTAGCCGCTTCCGCGCGGGCGCTTAAATCGCCCTTTGTCTTGGCCGCCACAGGTAGGGGCTGCCCCGGCAACCACCAACTCCACTTGCCCATAATCGCCATGGCGCTCGGAGCGAGAATCAGACGGATGATTGTAGCATCGATGAGGACCGCAAACGAAAGTCCGATACCCAGCTGTTGCGTTTCCACCACGGACCCAAACGCGAAGCAGAGAAAGACGCTGACCATGATGAAGGCGGCCGAAGTGATGATGCCGGCGGTTTTTTGCAAGCCATCTTCCACGGCGATCCGCATATCATGCTGATCGAGCCAGCTTTCACGGATGGCACAGAGGATGAACACCTCGTAGTCCATGGATAAGCCGAACAGCGTGCAGAAGAGCACCACCATCACAATCGTGTTCACGCCACCCGTCTGGATAAAGCTCCCCAATCCCTGCCCCCAGCCGTCTTCAAACCAGAGCACCTGGAATCCGTAAGCCGCCATGACACAGAGGAAGTTCAATGTGATCGCCTTCAGCGGCACCAGCAACGCCCGCATGTAATAAACGAGCAACACGAATGTCGTGCACAGTGTGATGAGAATCACCTTGGGCAGCGCCTTGAAAATCACCTCATCCGCCGACGTCGTCGTCGCGGCAACGCCCCCCAGCAAATACTTCGCCTCACCGGGATATTGCGCCTGTTCGGCGTTGAGCACCTTCTGAATCTCCTGCAGCCAGCGCGTGGCTGTGGGTGATTGTGGATCGGCCTTGCTCACCACGAGAATCAAGTTTTGCGAGGAATCCGTGCCGGTCAACACCGCCATGCGCGCCCGACGGATTGATACATTCTCCGGCGTCTCTGCGAGCGAGATCACCTGGCCCGTATTCGGTAGCTGGCGCAACTTCGCGACGAGGTCCGCCTCGCGCTTGAGTCCGTCTCCCGTCATCCAATCTCCGTTCGGATGCTGCGCGAGGATGATCGTCGGCATCAGCCAGCCTGCTCCCATTTCTTTTGACAGGCTTTCGTAACCAATGCGAGCCTCCGCCTTGTCGGGCAGAGTGTTCACCTGAATCGAGGTCACCTGCAAGCGCGTCAACGGGTAGGCTACTGCCAACAAAGTGGCCGCTCCGGCAGCGAAACAACGCCACGGATGCGATAAAACCACGCGAGCCCACCAATGGTAGAAACGACGGGTCCGTTCACTGAAAGTACCGTGATGGCTGATGATCTGCCCCCACTCCAGCAGCGGGCCCAGCAACAGAATAAAGGCCGGTAGGAGCGTCAGCGTCGATGCCGCCACACAGCCCACCACCAGCATGCCTGCGACGGCGATGGAATGGAAAAATTGCAGCGGAATGATGAGAAGCGCCACAAAACCGCTCATGACCATCACAGCGGATGTCACCACCGTATGACCAGCCGTCTTGGCCGTCACGTGCAGCGCTTCCTGCGTGGTGAGGTGCAATTCCCGCTCGCGCCGGTAACGGGCCAGAAAGATCAGCGAGTAGTCAATGCCCACGCCCAATCCAATCATCGTGATCAGATTCGGCACAAAGAACGTCACTGGCCAGTAGGCGGCCAGAATGCACATGGCTCCCAATGAAATCAAAACGCCCAAGCCCGCCACCACCACCGGCAGCAGCGCCGCCACAAAAGAGCGGAATACGATCAAGAGAATGACGAACGCCACCGGCAGCGCCTTCATCTCCGCTGTGCGCAACGCCTCGGTCGAAGCCAGATTCAAATCCATGAACAAGGCCGGACCACCGGTGACATGCGGAACTTTGTCTGGTGGCAGCTTCACCTGCTCGCGTAGATGTTGGCGAAGTCCGGGGATCAACTTCTCAGCTTCGGCATAGCTGGTAGCCTTGAGCTCCACAAATGCCGCATGCCAGCTATCGCGAGGCCAGACTTCCAGAAACCGCTTGGCATCCGAGGCCTCCGATACTCCCGGCGCCGAACGCAGTGCGCCCATGATCTCCTGCCACCGCGCCTGCCCCTCTTCGGGGGGCAAATCCTTCGCGTCCCAGATGACCGCCGTGGGAAATGCAAGCGAACTGGAGAAATTATCGACCAGTGTCTTGCGCACCTTTTCCGAATCGGTGTCGCGGACCCCCGTCAGTGTCCCCTTGATTTGATGCGAGAAATTCCATGCTGGTGCGGCCAGCCACAGGGCCAGTACCAACCATGCCAGAAAATAGGCCACGGCCCGGCGCCGCGACAAAAAACGATGCTCACCCGTCATTGCTGCCATGATTTTTGCCTACTTCTGAATCCAGGTGCCGTCATCCTTTTGCACCCATTCACCGGGAAAGGAGCGGTCGCGCCACAGTTTTGCGTAATCGCGCTGCACCATTTCCATCGGCTTGCCATCCTTCTCCGCCGTCGCGAGATAAATAACAGCCCGGTCGTTGTTTTCGCCATTCACAATGCTCTTTTCATACTCCGCGTACTTCGCATCGTCCGGCACCTTGCGAATGGCGAGATAGCCCTCTCGGTCTTCCCCGATGAGGCGGTCATTCTTGAGAGCCTGAACCTCGGCCATGCGATTGCGCCGGGCAATGGCGGCCTGCATCTGGTTGGCCTCGTCTTTTTGTTTTTTCGGGTCGCTCTTGGTATAGACGTCGACCTTCATATTCACGTCGATTTTGACCGGGTCCGGTGTCGCCACCTTGATCGTCGGCGAACAACCGCCGGCCATGATGACCGCCAGCAATAAGAAAACCCCGGACTCCCTTTTGAATATCATGCGATACGACATGGCACTTGGATTCATAGTTTTATCTCTTTGTCTCCGGATTGGCAACTGCAGAGCTTGGGGATTCCTGATGCCAGTTTACCGTGAAATTTCGCTCTCCCTGCAATCCGCTCAGGCTCAACTTCCCCACTGCTGTGGGATTCTGGTAGTCCAAAGTCAATTCGCCCTTGGTATAATTGTAGGTGCGAAAGGATTCCAAGGCGATAGTGATCAGATCCCGTTTGATGAAATTCCAGTCTGCAGGCATCTTCTGCACGAGTTGATCAATCGATTTGATTTGCATGACGCCAGGAGGTTGCAACTTCAGATCTCCTGTCGTATGCACAATTTCGGTGGCCCTGCCGTTGACGGCCAGCTTGCCATTGAGGACCCCATTCAGACTGAGGTACGCCGGGGCAAGCTTGGCAACCATTGGCTCAGAGTCCACCTTCATCACGAAGAAATGTCCCTCCCAAGGATATCCATTCTGGAAGAACACCGCGAAATCCGCCGTAAGAAGTCCTTTGTAACAGTGCCCCTCCATACGGCCATAGATTCCGGTTCGATCAAAAGTGACGGACGACCAGGCGTCGGTGACTTCGAGATCATTCCAGGAAATCGATTTGATATGAATCGTATTGACCACGTTGTCCGCATTCTTATCGCCAAGCGGCAGGGAAAAGGCGATCTCCCCGCGCATCTCCCGCCAGCGAATCTTGTACTCGGGATAAAAACGATCCTGGGACGGAATGATGACCTTGTTATTGATCGAGATTTTATCGAGTTGATCCAGACGGATATCCTTCGCAGAGGAGACAAAGGTAAAGGGCAATGTCACGCCGGGCTGACCAAAGGCATTGACCGCCAGCTTGCCCGCGCGGACTTGAAAATCATGAATTTTCCACGGGGTCTCTCCTTCGTCCTGAGTAGTGCCATTGGACTTCGCGACAACCTGATCCGCACCGCCGGCATTGTGCCGCTGCTTGCCAAAACGATCTGTGAACCAGAATAAATCCGGCCCCAGATAAATAATTGGCCCAATCAGCTCCACCTTGCGAATTTCGCTGCGCCGCAGTTCCTCCCACGTAAAAGTAACGTTGATCGCTTCGAAAAAAAGGACGGGCGACATCGGATCGTACGGAGAATTGATGGTCAACTTCTCCACCGTGGCGACCTGCTCCCGGTCGATCCCCACTCCAGTGCCGGAGAGGCGCACATCGCGAAATTCCACCGGCTTCTCACGACCTACCGTGATCGGTATTGCCGGAACATCCGCGCCGAGATTATCGAGCATGAGCGTGCCGGAATCGATCTTCAGACTGGTGATCGACCAGTTGCCCGACAAACCTCCACCCCCGCCCGTCCCCTGCGCCTTGTTCAGACGCGCCACCCAGATTTGCGGTTTGCGTACCTCCACGGATGCGATGCGCCCCGCGAGCAATAATTCCATCCAATGCCAACGCACCGAGATGCGAGCGGCGGAAAAAAAGACGTTCTCGGAGCTTTCATCATGCGCCCCCTTGCCCATTCGCACACCGCGTAAAGTCAAAGCCCCCTCCTGCCACTCCACTTTGCGAATGGTAACGGGAGCCCGCGACACATCCAAAGCCCGTAACACCACCTCCGTCGGCCAGTAAAGTAGCAGCACCACCAATGCCACCACGCTGACCAGTAATGTCGCCAGGATCAGCGCCGCATAAGTGCGTTTTTTCTTATACCAACGGCGCGGGCTGTTGGAATTGGGGTCGGCAACAGACATTCCTTTAAAACTAGAACGTTTTTTGCCCTACGTCACGCAGCTTTACGACGTCATTACCAGCGGGGTCAATCCACTCATTAACCCACTCGCCCGCGCCGATAGAGTTCCAGAGCCTTCACCCGCTGCTGTGCGTGATCCACTATGGGAGCCATGTAGGAAAGCGAATCGGCTTCGGGTACGAAACGCGCAATAAACTTTCCCTCCGGATCAAATTTAGCCGCCTGGCTGTTCGGATTGAAAATGCGGAAATACGGCGCGGCGTCGGTACCCGTCCCGGCGCTCCACTGCCAGCCGCCGTTATTGGAGGCCTGATCCGCATCAACCAGCTTCTGCATAAAATAGCGCTCGCCCCACTGCCAGTTCACGAGCAGATCTTTCGTCAGAAACATGGCCACAATCATCCGTAATCGGTTATGCATCCAACCGGTCTGATTCAGCTGCCGCATGGCCGCATCGACAATGGGGAACCCGGTTCGACCGGCACACCATGCCGCAAAATGCTTGTCCTTATTTTCCCACGCCAGTGCGTCATACTGCGGACGGAAACAACCCGCTGCGGCATGCGGATAATGCCACAACACCTGACGGTAAAATTCCCGCCAGATAATCTCCCCAACGAATACGTCAATCTCGGCACTTTGCGATGGATGGGTCAAACGCGCGCGATCCACCGCCGCCAGCACGGTTCGCGGCGAAACCGTTCCGAGGGCCAGATGCGGCGACAAGCGAGAGCTCCCCTCCATCGCTGGAAAGTCGCGACGAGTACGATAAGTGAAAAGCGGCCCTTCCGCGAATTGTTTCAAAAGCCGTCGCCCCTCTCGTTCGCCACCTGCCGGAACATCGGCTTCGAGGGTAAATCCGAGCCCGGTCAGAGTAGGTACAGTCTGGCTCTCGATTCGGATGTCCGGGATCGAAGAAAACTTAACAACTGGCCATGGTTCTGAACGGGGCCGTGAACGCCATACTTTCGCATATGGCGTGAAAACCACATACGGCTTTCCGTCGGCCTTGAGAATCTCGTCGCCTTCGTGAATGACATCATCCTTGAAGGAACGCACTTCCCAACCCGAAGCGCGGGCTTGTTTTTCCACCAAAGCATCGCGCTCGCGGGCACGGGGTTCACAATCGCGGTTAAAGTAGAGAGTCGTGGCCCCCGTCTCCTGCCCGAGCTTGCGCAATACGGCCCATGGATCGCCTTCGCGCAAAATCAATCTTCCACCGGCCGCTTCTATATTTTTCCGGAGAGATTGCAGACACTCCAAAAGGAACGCCACGCGCGGCGCTCCCATTTCGGGAGCCCTCAGGACCGCAGGATCGAAAATGAATACCGGAATCACCTCCCGGCTCGCCCGGCAGGCGGCATGCAACGCCGTGTTATCACCCAATCGCAGATCCCGCCGAAACCAGTGAATAATGGCGGTCACGGCGTTAACCCGGTAGTTACTTTTTCTCCGTCGTCATGGACGATGACGCCGCTTTAGCCGACGCCTTCATCAATACGCTTTGTTCCAAGGCGGCAAAATCCGCGAGTGACAATTCAAAAGAAGAAGCCTGACCGTCCACTTGCGCAGCCCGACCGCCACTCATCAAGGACGCTCCCACACGCAGAACCGTTTTGCCTTCCGCCGTGATCAAGACAACCTGCATGACTGGTTTATCCAATTGGAATATCGGCAGAGGCCTTCCAAGCCACTGAGTGGCTCGCAAATTACATAAAATGGAAAGCTGCGCCTCGGCACGTATCGCATCGACAGCATACCCTTCGGTCGTGGTCGTGTACGCATCCTTCGATTCACGCTTCAACGTCGTACTGGTCCCCTCTTTATCCGTGAAAATGATTTCCTTCACTTTGTCCGGCTCCAGCCGCATCACTTGTGGATCGCGCCAAAGCAATGGATCTTTCGGAATCGAATCAAGCGCTCCCGAGGGAACGCTGTAGATAAAGGGCTCGGCGGAAGTCATGGCATAGATCTGTTTTGCATCCACTTTTCCGAATAGAAAATCAACCGTAACGGTCTCCTTATCTTTGAGATAACGCAAGGTCACCTTCGTCTGCGGCTTATCCAGCCCATAAGGCCGCAGATCCGTGGCGGCATCCTTCACGAATTGAGTGGATTGCATGAGCACCATGCGATTTACAAAGTCCTGAATTTTGCCGGCTTCAGCACGCATGTCAGATTCGCCATCAAACATCCAGATTCCGTCCTTCTTCTGAACGGCAAGGTTCTTTCCTTTCTGCTCAATCGAAAAGCCCACAACGTCGGCCGCTGGAATGGAAACGAGCTTTTTGTCGCGACTCTCGGACAATCCCATCAAGAGCTTCGTCACCGCGTCCTTGCTGATTGTGAATACGGAATTACTCCGCACACGTTTCGCATAAACTTCCTGCGGCTTATCCTGGGGCGACGTTCCAATCACAAGCGAAAGCTCCTCCGGTTCGCCCCGTCGCTGCACGGTGATCTGCGCTGTCGGCGAACTCAAACCATACGTACTCAGGTTCGAACTCTCATCCGATATGAAATTGATCACACGCAAGTCCTGCACCTGCTTCAACCAAGCGTCCATGCGTGCCTTTTCCGCGCGCGCTACCAATGGCTTTTGCAAGGACCATTGATTATCCTTGGCCCGGGTCACCTCTACATCCCGCGCCACCTGTGAAGCACTCGTAAACTCGCGCACCGAAGCCCGGTCGATGGTCACGGAATCAAAATCAAACACCGCCCGGCTGCGCAAATCGGTCAGACTACGATCAATGATGGCCTTGGAAGTCGAACGTATGATGTAAATGGGGGCATCCGGCTTGGCAGAAGCCCGAGCGTAGACCGTCTCTGTCAGCGCCACATTGCGCCCAATCAGGAGCACGTGAGATTCTTTCGGGGAGCTGAACGTCACGCGAACGACTGGCGGATTGAGATTCCATTGCTTGATCGTCTCTTCTTTCACCCCGGGCAGCGTGGAATAACGAATGATCCGCTCGCTGCGAGCGAATTCCAGCTCGCCGAGAATCTGCTGCACCACACCCGCCTCCGGAAAAGCCTGCACCGGCTTGATAATCTTCCACCGATCATCCTGCTTTTCGAGTACCGTGGTACCGCTGGAGTTGGTGATCTCCAAGCGGGTAATTTGATCCGCCCGAAAATCATAGAGATTGCCCGCTGTCCGCGACGCCTCGTCCGTCGACTTGTATTTGAAGTCGATGAAGTAGATGTAACAGAACAAACCCAGCGCCACCGCCAGGTAAAGATAAGTCGAACGAATTCGTAACATCGTTTATTTCCGGCGAGAATACCAAACCATGATTCCGGCAGTGAGCGCCGCCCCGGGCAGCACCATCCACACCAGCCACGTAATCGTCCTCGATTGGAGCGGGCTGACCTTCAGACCGTACTCCAACGGCGACTTGGGTCCGATGCCAATGACCACATCCTTCTTCAGCATCCAATTGAGACTGTTCGTAAAAAAATCCACTCCGACGCTGTCCAGATTGCGGTTCGTGACAAAACCCGAAGCCCCCACGATCATCAACTTGGTACCAGGAACACTCACACCGTCGGCCGAAATATCGCCTCCGTCGTAAACGGCGGAAACCACGAGCGGTCCCGCCGCATCCTTCGTCGGATCAAACACAGGAGGATTGACCGCGAATTCCGTTTCGCCCCAGTAACCCGGGGGCGTCTTGAGCAGATACGTGACCTTGGAATTCTGACCGCCTCCCGCATCGGGCAAAATCGTTACGGACCGACAATTGCTAATATCAATATTATAGCCGACAAGGCTTTTCGTGGCGGGTTGATTGGCGTTGAAGTTGGTACCCGTCACGGTTGAAATAACGGCCTCCGTTTTGCTATCCAACAAACGGGCACGCGCCACCACCACATTATTCTCGATACGCATGCCATATTTCTGCGCCAGAGCCTCCAGGCCAGAGGTCACTTGCGGATCCTGCAGCAGAATAACCTTCCCTTTTTTATCCAGATACGTAGCGATAGCCTGCGTCTCCGGAATGCTTAACGGCACGCGTGGCCCGGCAATAATCACAGCTTGGGCATCATCCGGAACATCCACCGCTTCACCTAAATTCAGTCGTGCGACCTCCACGTTTTCACGTTTGATGTAGGTGGAAAGTTTTCCCGCGCCAAGCAGGCTGCTGATATCCTCCGGATCGCGCTCGCCGTGCCCCTGTAAAAAGTAAACCTTCGATGGCTTTCCTTCGACCAAGGCCACAATTGTAGAAGTAAATTGCGCCTCGCCGTTAAATTGCTTTAAGACCGGTTGCCCACGAGACATCATTCCTTGCGGCTCAAATTCGCCCAATTGATCTTCGCGTAAAAAGCGGTTGCGATCCCGGTACTCGAAAATCACCAGATTTTCCGCTGCACCGAATTTCAACCGTTTGGACAATTCTTCCGCACGCAGTGGATCGAGAGTGAGATCCACCCGCTCAATCACAATCTTATCCCCGCCCTTATATTGATACTCCTTGATCAACCCTTCGATTTCATTCCGCAATTTCGACGGATTGACATCATTCGGGGCGAAATAGAGAGTGATCTTGACCGGCTCCTTTAAATTCCGCAGCACCTGCACCGTTTTGTCCGATAGCTCGTAAAAACGATTCTGAGTCACGTCGGCCCGGTAATAATATTTGTAACCGAGATAATTCACCATGATCAGGATGGCCAGACTGAGAACCATCTTGACCCAGTTATTAACATTCGCCTGGAAACGCGCCGGCCGAGCCGACAATTCAGATTCTTTCATGGGACAATTCTTAAGATTTCAAACGACGGGCTTCCAAAAAGCGCTGCGTCAGCAGCAGCAGAAACACCGTTCCACTCAGATAAAAAACCACGGGACGTGAATCGAAGATCCCCTTCGAATAGGTATCCATTTGCTCAATGGCGGAAAAGTAGGAGAGCAGGTTTTGCGTCTGGGCGGTAACCTTGAGATAGGAAACAAAACTCATTGAGAATGACAGAAAGATCAGCGCGAAGGACAAGATCGCGGCGATGATCTGGTTCTTGGTCAGTACCGAGGTAAAAATGCCAATGGAAATGTAAAACGCTCCCACCAATACGATCAGCAGGGCCGTATTCAATGTCGGTCGCCACAACAGCGGGACGTGAGGATTACTGAATGCCGTCAGCAGCAAAAGATTAAAGAAAAGCGGTATCCAGAGCGTGATAAAAAAGGAGAAGGCACCAAAAAACTTGGCCAGCACCACTTCCCACTCTCGCACCGGCGCGGTCAGCAACATCTCAATAGTTCCGAGCTTAAATTCCTCCGAGAACGACCTCATCGTCAAAACCGGAATCTGGACCATCAACGTCAGCCAGAAAAAAAACGTATTCACCGAGGCTTGCAGCACGGTCAACTGCCGGATGCCATAGTCGTTAAAGTAGTTGAATATAAAATTAAAATACGCCCCCACCCCCAACGCCGTGGCAAAGAAGACCACGTAAGCAATAGGTGAGACGAAATAGCTGCCCGCCTCGCGGCGATAAAGTGTCCAAAAAGCCATTGAAGTTCCTTGTCTTAAAATGTTGAAATTAATCCTGCGTTAGTTCGACGAAGGCCTCTTCCAGCGTGGCACGCTCGCGCGCCAGTTCGCGCAAATCCCAGCCTTCGCGCTTGATCACCGCATAGACTCCGTCCCGCACATCAATTCCCGGTTTGGCAAAGACCCGCAATTGCAGCCAATCCTTTTCGAGCAACACTTCCACATCCTCCACATCGGCGACAGCACTCAATTTCGCCGCAGCGTCCTTGGCGTCCGCCTTGACTTCCACGCGAAGCGATCCCCCGCCGCGCACAAGCTTGGTCAGGTTGGCCGGAGTATCCGAAGCTTCAATGCGGCCACGGTTGATGATGAGGACGCGGTTACAGGTCATCTCCACTTCGGAAAGAATGTGGGTGGAAAGAAGGATCGTATGCTTCTTGCCCAAGTCCTTGATCAATTCACGCACGGCGCGAATCTGGTGCGGATCGAGCCCGATGGTCGGCTCGTCGAGAATCAACAGATCCGGATCATGAACCAAGGCATCTGCCAAGGCAACACGCTGCCGATACCCCTTAGAAAGTGTGCCAATAATCTTGCGATCCACATCCTGTAGGGCACAAAGCTGCTTCACAGCCTCAAGCCGTTCCTTGATCCGTGAACCGGGAACCTGCTTCAACTTGGCCCGGAAGCGCAGAAATTCATTCACCCGCATGTCATTATACAGTGGAACGTTTTCCGGCATGTAACCAATGCGGCGACGCACTTCCAGCGATTCACTCACCACGTCGAAACCCGCCACTTTCACCTGACCATCCGTCGGTGGCAGATAACCGGACAGAATCTTCATCGTGGTGCTTTTCCCGGCCCCGTTCGGCCCTAAAAAGCCGACTATCTCGCCACGGTCCACTTTGAAATTGAGATTTTGCACCGCGCGAAATCCCGAATAGCTCTTGCTCAAGTTCTGTACGTCAATCATGGAATCCAGCGTCTAAAATTTGTTTTTGCGCTCTGTCAAAGTTTATCGCAGTCTGCTACTCGACAGCATCTTGGAATAGTAGCAAAAAAATCCACAATTCACACCAGCAAAAATTAAAAAATTAAACGAACGAGCATCATCAGCCATTGATCTCCTCTTTCGACACTCCACAGCCCTCTCAATCTCCATTCATGAAAATCATCGCTGTCGCCAATCAAAAAGGTGGAGTCGGGAAAACCACCACATCCGTCAACCTCGCTGCCGCCCTGGCCGAACTCGGCCATGCCACGCTGGTCATCGATCTGGATCCACAAGCTAATGCCTCGAGCTCTCTGGGAAATGTTCCCACGCCGGGACAGAGCATTTATCAACCGCTTCTGAATCATTCCCGCATCGATGAAAAAATTACCCCGACGGAGTATCCCAATCTGAGCCTCATTCCCGGAGAGCTCGATCTCGCGGGTTGTGAAGTGGAAATCGCACGCAATCCCAATCATCTTGTCCGTCTGCGTGAAATTCTCCACGAATATCGTTCGCGAGCCCCCTTCCGTTTCGTCCTGTTGGATTGCCCTCCCTCCCTAGGCATCCTGATGACCAACGCACTGGCTGCCGCAGATACCGTATTGATCCCGCTGCAGTGTGAGTATTTCGCCCTCGAGGGATTGACCAAAATCATGGGCGTGATCGAACAAATCCGCTCGGCAGGCCATAATCCCGACGTCGCAATCGAGGGTGTTGTCCTGACCATGTACGATTCCCGGACGAATCTGAGCCAGCAAGTGGCTCAGGATGTACGCACCCATCTGGGAAATCAGGTCTTCAAAACGATTATTCCTCGTACAGTTCGCTTAAGTGAAGCACCGAGCCATGGCAAACCAGTGCTGGCCTACGACAATTCTGGCATCGGTTCGCAAAGCTACCGCCAGCTCGCCAAGGAACTTGTCGAGCGCCAAGGTTAGAATTAAAACCCGCCGCCGTAGCGAGAAAACGAATCGATCACGCCCCACTTCAGTATTGCACAGCGGCCAAAAAATTCTCATTCTCTCCCGATGCAAGATTTCCAGCAAGAGAACGAAGCCAACATCATCGACAGCCCACCCACCTGGTTGGCCCGCAACAAAGCCCCTGTCATCGCCGGCACTTTACTGGTTCTCGCAATTGCCGTGGGAGCAGCCTCTTGGCAGGGCCGCCGCATTGCCCGCGAATCACAAGCGACAACCGCCCTTGATGCCGCCACCACGCTGGATGCCAAATTGAGTCTGGCCCGGCAGTATCTCGGTACTGAAGCTTCCGCTCTGACCCTATTATCTGCTGCCGCCGTCCAGTTCGAAGATAAAAATTACAACGGTGCAGCCGAAACTTACGCGCTGTTTCTATCGAATTATCCCCGCCATTTATTGGCCAATTCTGCGCGGTTGGGACAGGCCAATGCTTGGGAAGCTGCCGGAAAAATCGATGAAGCCCTTTCTGGATTTATCGCCGTTGGCACGCACAATCCACCGGATAATTACACCCCGGCGGGTCAGATCGAAGCCGCCCGCCTGTATCGGATTAAAAAGAATTATTCGGCTGCACGGCAGTTGCTGAGTGACTGCGTTCGTGACTATAAGAACACGTTTTACGGACAGCAGGCGGCCGAGGAACTCAAGTCTCTCCCGCAAAGCTAGTATCCAGTCACCAAATTGGGTTCAAGCATCCGCGAGGTATTTGGGCTTCAGCTATGACGTGAAGCCCAAATCATTCTCAATCTCTCCTTTTCCAGGCGAGAAAGATCTCTTCCGCCAACTTCAGTCGCGTTACTGAAAATACAAAGGGCCCGTCCAATTGGACGGGCCCTTTGCGCTTTGGCAACTTACCTAAAAGTCTTTTACTGAGGGGTTTCAACCCCTGCATTCGCTGCCAGCGGAGTAGTCGAAGCCGGCGGATTGAGCAATTCACCATTGTTCAGGTAAATGCGGCACGTTACAAAGATGAGAAGATTCTTCTTCTGACTCTGCGTCGCCTTGGATTGGAAGAGACGCCCCACCAAGGGCAGATCCGCAAAGAACGGCACTTTGTCCGTTACCGTCTGTACATCGTCGCGAATCAAACCGCCGAGCACCACCGTGTAGCCATCACGCACAAACACCTTCGTGTCCACGCGACGGGTGTTAAAGATCGGCTGGTTCACCACGTTATTCGAGAGGAGATACTGGCCACCGTCAGCACCCACGAAAATGGGCGATCCGTAATTGACAAAGCCTTCGAAATCCGTCACTTCCGGGAAGAGAGCCAGATCGATGGTCTTATTATCCGCGCCTAACTGCGGACGAACCTTCATCTTCACGCCAATATCGCGGCTTTCGAATTCTGTCGGGAAGGTCGGAATGACGACCGGCGGCGGAATCACCACCACGCCACCCGAGGCGCTGGTTGTAGCAATCGTTGCAGACTCAGCGGGATCGAAAGCGGTGGGATAATAGAACGTACGGGAAATGTTGATTGTGGCGTCTTCGCCGTTCTTTACGCGAAGTGAAGGTGCGGACAAGAGATCGAAGCTGCGCTTTTGCGACATGGCCGCAATTACGACATTAAAGACCTGATTTCCAAGCATGCCCGAAATATTGAATATGTTGGGCTGAGGAGCACCGTTGCCATGCAACAACGAGTCAATACCGCCGACGCTGAACGCCTGCGAACCGCGCAAAGCCGTGGAAGCGGCAACCTGACCAGTGGGTGTGCCATCCGCATAGGTAGGAATCGTAGCGTTGCCAAACGTGACAAAATTAGTCGGATTGAGGTCCAATCCAACGTTCACGGTCAATTCATTCAAGTCAGTCTGGGCAATTTCCACCAGTTTGGTCTGAACATCAATCATGTACGTCGGCGTGGCACCCGCGTTCACCAATTCCTCGATGAGATCCAATTGTTCCTGCGTGTTGGTGACCGTCAGAACCCCCGAGCCAGGATAGTAAACGGCGCTGCTGTTGGGAGTTTTGAAATCCACACCCCGATCTTCCAGCAGGGTCTTTACGTCATTGTTTCCCGTTCCGGCATCGGCACTGCGGACGATTTGGGGTTGGCGACCGCTACTACCGCCCGCACTTTCAGTTGAAGCTACGGAAGGAGCCGGGAAAAAGCTGGGCGGAACATTGAACGAACGGCGCAGCAGCACTTCGGTAGATTCCTTCACCGGCACAATAACCACAGCGAATTCTTCCACCTTGTACTTCACATCGGCGAGCTTGGTGATATAGCGCAAGGCGTCTTCCATGGGGATATTGCGCAAATTGAGCGAAAATGGCTTGGCCGAGCTGAGAGCTTCCGGCTTGACGATAAAGCTAATTCCAAGCTTTGCGGCATCCTTGTCCAATTCTTTACTCTTGGCGGCCAGAGCGTTGGCAGCGTCTTCAATCGAAGCATCCGTAAAGACGAGATCCTTGATGATCATCGACTTGAGTTTCTGGTCGATGGCGAATTGATTGGACCGCGTGAAGGGCTTGTCAGTAATCGGCGTAACCTGATTCAGATTCGTTTTCTTGGGCAGGGACGACCATTTTTCCTCCACCTGACGAAGACGTTCCGCACGGGTTGCGTCACGGGCCACCGCCGCATACTGCGCCTTTTCATTGGTCAATTTCTGAAGACCTTCCAGCGCCTTCATATTGTACTTGTCGATGCTCAGAATTCTTTTAAAGCGCGCTTCTGCTTCGGCAAACTGCCCAGTGCGACGAAGTTGTTCGGCTTCGACAAGAAGCTGTTCAACCAACTTCACATTATCCACCAATTGCGGCGTGACCGCAGGGTTGCCCAAGACATCTGCCTTGCCCGGTTCCTTTTGGACCTGCTGAATTTCAGCGAGAAGATTTTTCGCCTTTTCATTGGTCGGGTCGTACTTCACGACTGTCTCCAGCGCTTTGACCGCAGCAGCGGTATCACCCTTCTTTTTGGCCTGCTGATACTGCACCATGCTGATACGCACGACGCCGTCGCGAGCCCGCTTGATCGCTGCGGCCGCGTTGTCGGAAGCTGAAAGTGTATCCAGCGCAAATTGATATTTGGTCAACGCCGTTGCCGTATCGCCATTTACTTCGGCTTTTTCCCCGTCTGCAATGGATTGTGTGGCGCGGAACACCAGTTCCTGACGACGAACGATTTCGGCCTGGGTCATTGCCGCTGCCGCAGACGGCTTTTCATCCGTAGTCGCTGCTGGCAATTCTTGGGCCACGACCATTCCGGAGGTAGTCAGAAACGCCACCAAGCAAAGGCTGGAAAGTGATTGATTGCGACGCCGGGCCGCCATCGTGATTTTGTTCAAATGGTAAGACATTATTCAGTTCTCCAGTCTTAAGCTATTTGGCAGCCGTCTCGGTTTTCGATTCCACTACTGCCAGGTCCTGATTGTACAGATTTTTGCCGTCGGATTTAACCAACTTGGCGGTAACAAAGATCATCAGATTGCGCTTCACCGATTTCTCGATTTTGCTCTGGAAGGCGCGCCCTACCAATGGCAGGTCCCCAAAGAATGGCACCTTGTCATTGACTACTTGACGATCCTCGCGAATTAAGCCACCGAGCACGACCGTCTGTCCATCCAGCACCTGAACTTTCGTGCTGATGTTACGAACGTTAAATACTGGTTGGTTGACAACCGATTCGGTCTGAACGGTGACACCATTGATCGAGGGATCAGCGAGGGATGTACGCGTAACGATCGCTTGACCGTAGTTGATAAACCCTTCGAAATCGACGATTTCAGGTTGCAGTTCCAGATCGATACGCTGATCGGGATAGGTCGTGGGTGTTACTTCAAGAGTCACACCGATCGGCTTGACCGTAAACTGGCGCGGAGTTGCTGGTAGCGCCAGCGTGACGGGGAAACCATCCACGGCGAACGGCGACGAATTCACCGTCGGACGCTCAAATTCGCTCGGATAGCGCAACTCGCGAACAATTTCCACCTTCGCGCGAGTACGATTCTTTGCTGTCACTTTGGGTGCCGAGAGAAGGTCCACGCCCTTCATGTTATCGATGAGATTGATGACTACGCCCAAAGCTTGGTTGCCAATGACGCCGCCCACGCCAATGGTATTGTAATCGGTAGCACTCAGCGTGTTACCCGTTAGATAGTTTCGAGCCGCTCCAGCGCCTTGCGTAACGTTACTCGCCAAAACTGCATCGAGGCTATTCGGCGTCAGCGCCCCCGACGTACCGGCTGCGGCATTGGATGCATCGCCCAACATCGAAAAGCCTGACGTCTTGGCACTACCGTTGGTGGTAGCAACCGTCGTTAGCCCCGCCGAAGTCAACTGGCTATTTACCGAGTAGAAATAATTAACCGTCAACGCCTTGAGTTGATCGTCAGTGAATTCCACGAGACGGGTTTCAATTTCCACCTGTGGGGTTTCAATATCCGCAGCACCAATCAGGGCCGCGATAATGTCAAGCTGGTCGGGCGTATTTTTGACAACCAAGCGACTCGATCCGGCAAGGAACGCCGCTGTCGCTCCGTCAGGGAATTGAATACCCTTGTCGATGAGCTGCTTCTTAACGTCGATCTTAACCGTGTTCACCTTGGTGGTTTCGGTGCTGCCAGCGGGTTTCGCCGCCGCCTTCAAACCGCCTTCAAAGAAGCCGCCGGGAACCGCAAAGGTACGGGTTTGTAAAACCGAGGAGACCACATTTGGGGGGAGAAGCAAAACCGCGCGCTCTTCAACCTTCACCTGCAGATTGGTGATCGAGGAGATGAAGCGGAGCGCTTCGAGCATCGGCACATCCTGCAAATTGATTGTAACAGCCGGGACCTGAACCGGAGCTGGAGCGGGTGCTTCCTTTTCGCCGGGCTTGGTCGGAGCGGGCGCCGTAGGACTTTCCGTGATCAAGACGAAGTTGATACCGTCCTTGGTCGGATCGAGTTCGCGGCTCTTGGCCGTCAGAACCTGCACAACAGTCTGGATATCGGCCTGGTTAAAATTGAGAGAAGGAATGCGCATTTCCTGCAACTTGCGCGTCATGCGGGCAAGATTCGATTCGCCACCTTCGGAGACCTGAGTCTGCGCACCTTTTTTGGCGTAATCCGCGGGAACGTCTTCACTCCAGAGCTTCGTGACTTGATACATCGCATTCTTGCGCGTCGTTTCACGCTGCTTTTCCGCTGTGCGCATGCGCGTACGATCCAACCGCTCGAGACGGCTACGCGCGGCTTTATTGAAACGATCCAAAGAGAGGATCTGCATGTAGCGGTTTTCTGCCGCGTCGTATTGACCGGTATCATAGAGGCGGTCGCCTTCAAAAAAGAGCTTTTGAATCTGGGCAACCTTCTCGCGGAATTCCGGTGTCAGCGCGGGATTATTGACCGTACCAGCAACGTCGCGAGCCGCTTCGTCATAACTTGCCGACGCGCTTTTGGCATTCGCCAGTTTCGAGCGATAGTTGCTGTTGGAAGGCTGCAGATTAACCGCTTCTTGATAGCTCTTGATGGCTACATCGTACTTCTTGCCTTTCATGGCGGCATTGCCCTTTTGAACAAGGACTTCCGCCATGCCAGCCGCAGCTTTTTGATACGCAGGAGCCGTCGCGCCGGTCTGAGGGAGATTATCGAGAGCGTATTTGAAACGTTCGGCCGCGGCGTCCAGCTGACCAGCTTGGAGCAGCTTTTCACCATCCGTAATCGCCTGATTGGCGCTAAAGGAAAGCTCTTGGCGCTTGGTCATTTCGAATTGAGCCGCCTTGGCGGCGGGACTATCATCGGTCACCTCTGTCGTCGTAGTGGTGGTGGTAACCGTAGTGGTCGATGCCGGGGCATTGGTATCCACTTTCGGAGCCGCGGCCGCTTCGGGCGGCGTGGCTGTTTCTTGGGACGCGGCAATCATCACGAATGATTGCAACAGCAGTCCCACGCATAGGGTGAGCAGGGAAAGACGCTTCATGCTTAGGTTCCTTTTATTGAAATATTAGTAAAAAGTCAAATAGCTTAGTGTATTAACGTTACTTAGTCTCTTTTCGGTCCGCCGATGAAGGAACCTCGGATAGATCCTGGCTCGTTACTTTCGGCACATCTTTTTCTTGTTTCGTCGCCACGTTACGTAGCCGGGCTCCGTTAGCATCCGCTCGCAAAAGCAGGTATTTGATACCGGGCTCTTCAGGAATTTCGAATTCCTTACCCCGTTGAACCACGATTTCCCGATCGGTCTTACCGGGCAACATCATAACGAAACGAGCAGTGGATTCGGGTGAATCGATGGTTTTGTTCAAAACCAAATCAATCGAAAAACCGATATCGGGCTTTTCAATCGTCAGCGTCGATTCATCGACGTCTTCTTCGATCTTGGTCTTATCATTGACGCGCTTGAAGGCATTCTGCTTGAACTTTGTGACCACATAGCCCTCGAGCTGGTCACCAATCTTGACGAGGCGGGAAGGCCGCACCTTCACATCGAGTAGATTGATCTGGAAAACCTTCACGCCGTCGAGGTCGTTATACGACTGGAACTTGAGCCGGAAGGGAATGAGATCAAATGCCTTGAGGCGCAGTTGATCAAAGAATGGAGGATGGCTGGCGGGATCGCGGGGATCGGTCTTCGTCGCATATTCGGCCTTGTTGCTGAAGCCGTCCCGATCAGGGTCGTCGAGACCTACCGTTGCGCTCTTGATATTCAGATTATTCTCGATGAGCCACTGCAGCGGAATCGTATCAATGACCGTGCCCGTATCGGCAGGAATAATCTTTTCGTCCTTGCGATCATAGAGATAGGAGTCCGAAATGAAGAGTAGGCTATCATGGGAGCCCCACGTCGCAGGCTTGGTCCAACCTAGCGTGAAGTTTTCCAGGATTTTTTCGTCAACCTTGTTCACTTTGGAACCTGAGCGGATTTCCGTATTTCCGGAACTGCCGATATCGGCTTTGGCCGGAAAGAAGAGCGCCAATGCCACCGCTCCTGCGGCTAAAAGCAGCAGGCTGACGGCCAAAACAATTTTTTCCCACGACTTGTCCACAGTTACCTCTTCGCTCCTTGGGCGGGTTTGGCGGTAGCCGCTGCCGCAGCCTCGGCCCCTTGGGTTCCCAACCATTCGATCATATCTACACGCATGAGAACGGTGAGCTGTTCTCCACCGAAGATGAAGTCACGGCCCGCTTTTTCATTGGAGCCTTTGCCGAGATCGCCCACTTTGGGGGATTCGATTTTGGAGTTGGTTACTTGAATTGATCGTACGACAAAGAGAACCGGCGTTTTAAGCAGGGAATTCAGGTACGCGCGCAAGCCGGTGGTCGTGCCGACAAATTCCACCTCAAAGGGATAAATCCGATACAGCTTGCCTGAACCAAGCTGACTCGATCCGCGCAGCGCTTCATTCCCCTCGCCGCCGCCCGAGTTTTGGGAGCCAGAGGCGTCTTCGTCAAAGGTCCGGCGAATGGAACGCAGGGCGACAACAGATCCGCCATCGCCAGATTCGAACAGCTTGGTGGCTAACTGCTCAACGCCGTAGAGTTGTTTGCCGAGGGTCAACGTAGCTTGTTCACTGGGATTTGTTTTCTGATAGCGCGAAAACCCGAAATAATAGTCCGCAGGTAGTGCCACGCGACGAGCCTTGGCCAGAGCCGTCAAGCGTTGCACGGTCTGGTCGAGATCGCTGTTTTTCCAGGTGACGGCGTTTTGCGCCTGAATCTGCCCCAGTTTGTTCTCCGGCGATTTCAGAATCTGTTCTTCAATCGGTTTGATCGCGGCTTGCAGGGACTTGATATTGCCCTCGAGCGTTTTGATATTGGCTTCGCTCGGGAGGTAGCGTTGCTTGACTAGCTTTTGCAGTTCGCCGTTGGCGTTGGCGAGGTCAGCTTTGGCCGTTTCAACCAAGCCGCTGGTGTAGACATAGCCACCAATGCCCGCTCCGGTCACCACCACAAAGGCGGCGATCATGCCGATTTCGAATTTGGAAAGTTTGAAGGCCATCGGGGTATGGGGTTACGGCGTGAGATCGATAGGTTTCTTCAGTTTCAGACTCAACTGGAAATCCAGCGCGAGGTGATCGTTATCCGGCAACGCCGTCGTGATGATCACCTCACTGATGCGGGCGGGATTGATATCAAAATACGATGACTTGGAAAGATTCGTCACAAACTTATTGATGACTTCTGGATTCAATCGTTGCGTCTGGGCGTGAGCATGGAAAAGGCCGCGCACCATCAATTGATTGACCTGAGGTCCGGCGGGTGCCTGCCCCGGCTTCGCGCCGGGCTGAGGTTGCGCTGACTTGGCAGCTTCGGCTGAGTCGAGCGAGTTGCCGTTCCATGTCGGCTTGAGCGAGGTGACCCATACACCTTCCGGAATCGCCTGATTCAAGTCATCCAAAATACCGAGCCAAGCGTTGCGCTGGGCTTGCAGCTTGTTCGCCGCGTCAAATTCCACTTGCAGTTTGTCCGCATCGGACGCCTGCTTCCGAATTTTGCCTTCGAAATTTTTGAGGCGGGTGATGTTTTCGTGCACCTCTTGGGCAATGGAGTTGGCCATCGCCTGTTGCTGCCAATTCCACAAGGCCACCAGCACGAAAAGCGCAGCCCAAGCCGCCAAGGCACCGATCAAATACGGTTGAGTACGTTGGCGCGCTTGCACCGACTTGAGAGCGGGCGGGATGAGACTGATTTCCACCGGGCAGGAGCCGGTCTCGCGCAGAGCCAGCCCCACAAGCTCACCCATGAAGCAGCTTTGGTTGCCGAGTTGTTCGCGATCAATCCCAGGAGCGAGATTGACGTTGCGCAGAGGATTAAGGAATTCGACCGGCAGGTTGAGCTTTTCCCCGATGAAGACATCGATATAGGGAATCTGACTGCTGCCGCCCGTAAGCACCACGCGCTTCGGGGCCGAGCCGCCTTGATGGGTACGGTAGAAACTGATGGAGCGGTTGATTTCGTTGTGCAGACGCGTCATCGTACTGCGAATCAGCTTGGAGATGCGCGCCGCGTCGCGGTCATCCGGATCGGCATAGGCACCACCGAGACTGACAAACCCCTTCCCCTTCTTGAGCGTTTCCGCCGCGATGAAGGGCTCCTGCATTTCATTGCAGATGTTCTGCGAGATAAGATTGCCCGCGATCGGAATGCCGCGCGTGTAAAGATTGTTGCCCTCGATGAAGAGAAGATTGGTCGTGCGAGCGCCAAGATCGATAACGAGCGTGCATTGATCGCTGGTCTCGTAGTTGTAACGATAGGCGTTGTAAAGAGCGAGGGGCGCGATATCGATCAGATTGGTATTCAATCCCGCCGCTTCCGCGGAGCGATGCTCTCCTTCTAACAGATCGGCCTTCATCGCAACGATAATCGCCTCGTTCTCGGCACTGCCACCGCGACCGGGCATCATCTGATAATCCCAAACCACTTCATTGATCGGGAACGGCACATTCTGCTGCGCCTCAAAACCAATCATCTGCTCCACCTGTATCGCATCGACAGGCGGCAGCTTCACAAAACGCATGAAAACGGATTGCCCCGAGACAGCGAGGACAGTATTACCCGGCTTGATGCCCGTGCGCTTCAGGATATCGGAGACCGTCTGGATAATGAAGGGAGAGCGATCTTCTTCCTTGTTCGGGTCAAGCCCCAACTCCTGCACGCCGTAACGATTCAGCGTCAGCACCCCGTTTGAGGTGATGAGGAATTCCCCCACCTTGACGGTGCAGGTCCCGACATCCAACGAAATCACACGAGCAGATCCGGCCATGGTTGAGTCTCTGTTTTCAGCTTTGCTTGCGTTACTGCTTCGGTTTAATGACCGGATAGCGATCCGTATCGTTTAGAATGAAGGGAGTCTGATTCTTTGTCAGCACAATCCCGGAAATGATTTTATAGTCCGAACGGGCAAACCAGTTTTCTTCGTCCTTCTTCTTGTCCTTGGAATCAACCACCTGCCCACCCACCACGGCTTGAACGTTGATATTGCACTGACTCAAAAAACGATCGAGATGGTAAGCGGCGACGGCGTCGGGAGAAATATAGAAAGAACCGTACCCCTTGCCGACTGGAACAAGCATGTACGTTACTTCCGCCGTTAGAATCGCCACCGGCGCATTGCGAAAATCTCCTTCACCCGCGCGCGCTTCGACACTGATCTTGAACGTGACATCATCGAGAAAATTCACTTTTTCCTTGGAATTCGGATCCGGAAAAACTTCGTAGGAAAAATCGATCAGCACCCACTTATCGCGCCCTGTCCCAGCGGAGCCTCGCGAACGCCCCAGTTTGTCGGGCGTCATTGTATCCGTTTCGATTTTATCGATCAGAATCCGCTTCTCTTCCGACGCCGCGAGCACATGAGAAAATTCACTTCCGAGCACTAGAAATAGTAGAAGAATTAATGATGACGCAACTCGGATTGAAGAATTAGTCATGGCGGTTACGTTAGCGGCTTAAAGATTGACGGTCAAACTATTTACACAAGATTACGTACAATGTATAAGTTTCCTTTTTCGCTTATTTTCGAGCAATTGACAATCAGAATTGTTGCTTGAAAGCAAAAAATCTCGATGGCCGATGACTTTTTACCGCAACTTATGTCTCCTTGCGTCGTTATTATAGGTTGCAATTGCTATTCTTAAAACAAAATCCGGAAGGAGATCTCCCCTTCCGGATTTCACGGACCATCATTTGAACTTTTTTGGTCTGGCTATTGTTAGTAGCGGTAATGATCGGGCTTGTATGGACCTTCCACCGGCACGCCGAGGTATTCGGCTTGCTTCGGGGTCAACTTGGTGAGACGAGCTCCGAGCTTGTCGAGGTGCAGGCGGGCGACCTTTTCGTCGAGAATCTTGGGGAGAACATAGAGTTCGCCCTTCTTGTACTTGCCGGTAGCGCGATTCTGCCAGAGTTCGATCTGCGCAACCACCTGGTTGGTGAAGGAGGCGCTCATGACGAAGCTCGGGTGGCCGGTGGCGCAGCCGAGATTCACAAGACGTCCTTCCGCCAGCACGGTGATGACCTTGCCATTGGGCCAGACGAACTGATCGACGAGCGGCTTGACCTGAATGCGCTTGAGCGATTTGTCGTTGAAGAGCGAGCCGACTTGTACTTCGGAGTCAAAGTGACCGATGTTGCAGACGATGGCCTGCGTCTTCATCGCGTCCATGTGTTCACGAGTGATGACGTCGATATTGCCGGTCGTGGTGACAAAGATTTCGCCAATCTTGGCAGCTTCGTCCATCGGAACCACTTGGAAGCCTTCCATCGCGGCCTGGAGGGCATTGATGGGATCGATTTCCGTAACGATGACGCGGGCGCCGAGGCCCTTGGCGGCTTGTACGCAGCCCTTGCCGACGTCGCCATAACCGCAGACCACTACAACCTTGCCCGCGACCATGACGTCAGTGGCACGCTTGACGGCGTCGAGGAATGATTCGCGACAGCCGTAGAGATTGTCGAACTTGCTCTTGGTGCAGGAGTCGTTGACGTTGAAGGCGGGCACGAGGAGCGTACCATTCTTCACGCGTTGGGCGAGACGATGCACGCCTGTGGTGGTTTCTTCGGAGAGACCGTAGATGCCCTTGAGCAACTCAGGATTCTTGTCGTGGACGAGGTTGGTGAGATCGCCACCGTCGTCGAGAATCATGTTCAGCGCGGAACCATCCGGCCAGAACAAGGTCTGCTCCATACACCAGTCGAACTCTTCGGCGGTTTCGCCCTTCCAAGCGAAGACCGGCACGCCACGGGCAGCCACTGCGGCGGCAGCGTGGTCCTGGGTGGAGAAAATGTTGCAGGAACTCCAGCGCACTTCCGCGCCGAGATCGACGAGCGTCTCGATAAGCACGGCGGTCTGAATCGTCATGTGCAGGCTGCCGGCGATTTTAGCACCCTTGAGCGGGCTTTTGCCCTTGTATTCGGCACGCAGGGCCATCAGGCCGGGCATTTCGAATTCCGCAATGTTGATTTCTTTGCGGCCATAATCAGCCTGGGTGATGTCAGCGACTTTATAGTCCTGAGCTTTGGCAGGAGCGGCGGTGGTCATTGGTAGGATTCCTTTGGTAGGGTTCGATTCGGAAAGTGAGAGCTATCGGGGTCGGGCGGCCGGGCGGGAGTACATCCCACCCGGCGCATCCCTGAACTAGGCGGCAACGGCGCGGCGCAGGGCGGCGGCCTTGTCGGTCTTTTCCCAAGTCAACGCATTGAGATCATCCACGCGGCCGAAGTGACCGTAGTTGGTGGTCTTGCTGTAGATCGGGCGCAGGAGGTTGAGCTGCTTGATGATATTCGCGGGCTTGAAGCTGAACACTTCGCGCACGGCCTTTTCAATTTGCACATCAGAGACCTTGCCCGTGCCGAACGTATCGACGCAGATGGAGACGGGTTCGGGATAACCGATCGCGTAGGCAAACTGGATTTCTGCGCGGTCGGCGAGACCGGAAGCAACGATGTTCTTCGCGACGTAACGGCCCATGTAAGCCGCGCTGCGGTCGACCTTGGACGGGTCCTTGCCGCTGAACGCGCCACCACCGTGACGGCCCCAGCCGCCGTAGGTGTCGACGATGATCTTGCGGCCCGTGAGACCGGAGTCACCCTCGGGTCCACCGATGACGAAACGGCCCGTGGGGTTGACGAGGTAGCGGGTCTTCTTGTCAAGCAGGCTCTTGGGAAGGGTCTTCTTGATGACTTCCTCGACGATGAAATTGTAGATCTCGCGGTGCTTGATGTCGGCGCGATGCTGTGTGGAAACAACCACCGCATCGATACGGACCGGCTTGAAACCGTCATACTGTACGGAGACCTGCGTCTTCGCGTCAGGACGGAGCCACTTCACCTTGCCACTCTTGCGGAGCTGGGCGAGCTTGCGGCCCAACTTGTGCGCGAGCTCGATCGGAGTCGGCATCAACTCGGCCGTTTCATTGCAGGCAAAACCGAACATTAATCCCTGATCGCCCGCGCCCTGCTCAGCGGTTTCCTTACCTTCGGCCTTCGCTGCATTCACGCCCTGCGCGATATCCGGGCTCTGGCGGGTCAACGCGTTCATCACGTGAACGGTGTCGGCATTGAATGACTCGCCGGGTTCGACATAGCCAATCTCCCGGATCGCTTCGCGCACGGTGCGCGTGTAATCAAATTCCGCCTTGGTGGTGATTTCGCCCGCGACAACGACCAGATTGCTCTTCACGAGCGTTTCGCACGCCACGCGGCTCTTCGGGTCCTGCGCCAAACAGGCGTCCAGCACCGCATCAGAAATCGTGTCGCAAACTTTGTCCGGGTGACCTTCCGTCACCGATTCGGAGGAGAAGATATAGGATTTAGCCATGATTCGAAAATGGTAATTCAAGGTATCGGCTTTGCAACAAAAATATTGACCCATCTTGATATGTAGATATTTTCATTTGCAATCCAGTACGACGTACTAGGTTCTAGGTACTAAGTAGGGAACACCTGCTTCCCCACCTTTTACCTCGTACTTAGAACTGAGTACCTAGTACTTACTTATGAACCTCCGCCTGATCTGGCAGACGCTGAGCGACCCGACCCGGTTGCGCGTTCTGGCGTTGCTGGCGCAGGAGGAGCTTTCCGTGGCGGAACTCCAGCAGGTGCTGCACCTTGGTCAATCCCGCATCTCGACGCACTTGAGCGTGCTGCGCTCGGCAAAATTGGCCGAGCCCCGCCGTGAAGGGAAACATACCTACTACTCGCTCGCGAAGAATCTTCCGGCGAAGACCCGGCTGCTGCTCGATGCGGCGTGGAATACGCTGCCGGAAATTCCGGAAGCCGCGAAGGATGATGCAGCGCTGAAGGTCGTTCTCGATAAGCGCCGTTCCGCCGCGCGGGATTATTTCAACCGCATTGCGGGTCGGCTCGGTAAAAGTTTTTGTCCTGGCCGCTCGTGGTCGGAGGTGGGCCCCCTGCTCGCGCAGCTCGTGCCGAGCGTGGTAATCGCCGATCTCGGCGCAGGCGAAGGTTGGTTGGCCCAACTGCTCGCGCAGAACGCCACGCAGGTCATCGCGGTCGATAACTCGCCGAAGATGGTTGCGTTCGCCAAGGCGGAGCTGAAGAAGAAGAAGATCTCCAACATCGAGTATCGCCTCGGTGACATTTCCGAGCCGCCCATCGATCCCGGCACGATCGACATCGCGATCCTGAGCCAAGCGCTGCACCACACGGTCAATCCCGCGCAAACGCTTTCTGCCGCCGCGCGTTTGCTGAAGCCCGGCGGACGCCTCGTCATTCTCGATCTCAACCAACATCAGTTCGACAAGGCGCGCAAATTGTACGGAGATCATTGGCTCGGCTTCACCGAGGTCGATCTGCGCCAATGGCTCAAGGATGCCGGACTCGAGCATATCCGCGTGCAGTTGCTGGTGCCCGAAACCGAGCCGCCGCATTTGCAGCCTCTCCTTGCAACTGCGAGCAAGCCAGCGGCGTAGAAGGCCGAGGGGAAGAATTCTCGCAGAGCTCGCCAAGAGCGCTAAGGAAGAGCAGGTTCGCGGGCAAGCCGAAAACCAGAGAACCGTCTTCTTCGCTTCTAAACTGCCTCCTCGACAAGCTCGGGATGACGTGGAATGAAGGCAACCTTTTCTCTGAATCGAATCGTCTGTTGATCTTCTCGCTGCCATTTCGTCGTCTCTCCTCAATCCGTCATTTCGAGCTTGTCGAAGAATGAGGAGCCGCACTAACCTTTCTTAAGGTGCTCCATAGTAAGTCATTAGCGTGCATGGAGTAAATCTATTTATGTAAATTCTTGTATAGAAATATACCTTTTTGTTATGCGTGCCGCAGGGGCGTTGTTATGGCAGCCGCGCTATAATTCGAACCTTGGAGACTAGATAGTGTCGACAGGAGATTGGCTGCATACTATAAATCGCCATGGCCCGATCACATGGCAGCCTACCACCGCTACGACATATCGGATGAAGTCTGAATGGTTTGCCGCTCCGAGTCATTGTTACATCAGGTACCGTTGCAGATTGTACTCAAGCCCCCGTTCTCATAGAGGGACTCTCAGCCGATTACCTCTTTGCTGATCGAGGTTGCGACTCTGACTCCATCGTGGATCAAGCCCGGTTGCAGGGGATGATTCCGGTCATTCCTCCTCGCAAAACCCAATCGTCCAGAGAAAATACAACAAGACCCTCTACAAACTTCGTCACTTGGTCGAAAACGCTGTCTTGAAAACTCAAGCAGTGGAGAGGCATCGCCACTCGCTACGCCAAAACGACCGATGGCGAATATGACCGAGTTGCAGTTGCAACGGATCGGACGTCAACTGGGCGACTTTGTGGAAGAGTTCCGGCAGGAACTTGGGCGCAGCGAACGGCGGCATTGGTGCGGGATGTATCTGCGGGGGTTATTTTGGGATGGAGAGCGCAAGTCGATCGAGCCGATGTCAGGGAGATTGGAAGGCGGGGACGAACAGGCGCTCCAGCAATTTGTCAACCAGAGTCCTTGGGACGGACAGGAAGTCGCCAACAAGCTTTTGGGGTACATGGTGAAAGCCGCTCATCTCAAGGCAGCTGTACTGGTTCTCGACGACACGTCCTTACCCAAAAAAGGCAGTGAGTCGGTCGGGGTGGCGCGGCAATACTGTGGCGCTTTGGGCAAGATTTCCAATTGCCAGTCTGTCGTGAGTTGGCAGGTGGTGGGTGATGGGGTTCATTTTCCGGCTTTGGCACAACTCTATTTGCCGAAGCAATGGGTTGAGGATAAAGCCCGGCTCGACAAAGCGGGAGTACCCTTCCATCAGCGAGAGTTTCGGGAAAAGTGGAAAATCGGTCTGGAGTTACTGGATCGAATTAAAGGCCATGTGAACTACCGGGCACTAGTCTTTGACGCGGGTTACGGAGAGATTGGGCCATTGCTGGAAGAACTTGAAAAGCGTGGAGAACCTTATCTGGCACAGGTTCCTCGCAGCCACAGCTACTGGCCAGCCGATATCAAGATTGTCACCGGTAGCAAGCCCACGGGCCGACCGCGTGAGTACCCGGCCATTGCCCCCACCAAGCGAAAACCGCTGACCGCAGCAGCTTGGGGCCAGCAGATCGGACAATGGAAGACCATTGTGCTGCCACATCAAAACAAGACAACCGTCCAAGCCGTCAATCACCGGGCTTACTACCGGCAGGGCCCGCAGCGGTGGCTATTGATCGAGAAACTCCAGGACGCCACCGCCAAGTACTACGTGTCGAATCTGCCTCTGACAACCTCGCTCAAAGAGCTGGTCGAATTGGCTCACCAACGTTGGAAAGTCGAACAAGGTTACCAACAACTCAAGGAAGAATTGGGATTGGATCACTTCGAGGGCTGCTCCTGGCGCGGCCTCAATCACCATCTGGTGCTCTGTTTCATGGCCTATGACTTTCTGACCCTGCTCAAACTCAGATACCAAAAAAACGACACCCCCTCCCTGCCTGAAGTCCGCCGCTGGCTCAACGCTCTCATCGACCTGCGATCCTGCCCGCGTTGCGGTTGCCGCCATAATCGTCACGGCGTTATCTTCCCGCTTCATCCGCCCTGATATTACTTAACGGAGTAGTACTAATTATAGTCAGCCAGGGTTGCTTCCATGGTCAATTTTGACATGGAGGCGTCCAGCGCGGAGAAGTCGCGCATGGTGGATTATTCAGGTAGTGTTAAAAAGAGGAAACCAGACGATGTAAGGCAAGCGATACAAGATCTGGATATTGAGAGAGGCCGACGGCGGCAAAGGAGCCAGCTATACTTGGACTTTCGAATGCCACGGTATCCGAGCATGCTTTGGTTCCAGAGTGGCTTGTAGCCATGGCGTATGCACAGATTTTTTCTCCAGCGGCAGGAGGTGGGAGCGTTGCCACCCACGTTCCATTCTTGTCATCCGCAACAATGGATTCCCATTTAACTGTATCTTTAGGATGGCTCCGTCCACGGCCAAATCGGAACTGATCTTTTGGCATGCGCTTGCACCAAAACTCTACTTGGAACAAATCGCCCTTTGCCTCCACCTCAAGATGAATGCCGCCTTCAGTACAAGTCAGGCGCATTGTGCCGACCGTCGGCCATTGGACATTATCATATAGAATATGATTGAACCATTGACGAGGAATTTCTTCATTACCAACTTGGGTATGACTGTCATTGGGCATCATTACCAGCATCTTTTGGGAAGAGATGGCTCGCCATGTTTCCAGCACAGAGGGCATGCTATAGAAGATGTCATCTGTCCCTGAGAAAAGAAGCGTAGCGGCTCGAATGTTAGCCAAGCCGTGCTTAGGATCCATCAAGGCAAGCCACCGATCAACGCCTGCAGGATCGGTACTATAGGCTTTTGTGAGGGGGCCAAAAACTCCACCCCAATTCAATTCCTTGGCAAATCCCGAGCCATATTTTACGACTGCGGCTTTTACGCCTGGTTCGAATCCAAGGACGCCCAACGTTGCCTGAGCTCCAGCAGACATGCCCGAAATACAGAGCTTGTCAGAGTCCACTTCCGGACGCGATCTTAAGAATTGCAATGCACGACGGATAAATTTGATGCCATTGGCGCGCGGATCCTGTTCCGGAGGGGTGACAATCCATTTTCCTGTGGAAGCATCCTTAACGGCCAAGGTTCCCTTGCTTTTAAATTCGGAATACGGCTTTTCACGAAACTTATCGTCACCCCGATAATTCACTCCTGCCCAATCAATGCAAATGCAGGCGTATCCCGCTTTTGCATATCCAATAGCTGGATCTGGCAGGAGTTTAACGAGACCTGACCCATGCAATTGAACTACTCCGGGCCATGGGCCATTGCCTTTCGGCCTGGCATAAAAGGCGTAGATTCGAGTGCCTTCGCCATTGAATGGGGCTCCGGTTATATAAATTTCAGAAAGAACTACTCCTGGTACCGGTTCTGTTTCCGCCAATGTTTCCATATTAAATGGCAACTCTGTGGGGGAAGGAATGGAGAAGAAGTCATTACGATTATTTTCCTCCGCTTCTCCATGCATGGGAAGTAAGAGAAGAGCTAGCGTGACGATACATAGTCTCGGTAGCATGAATTGTCTCAGAATCGCGAAATGAGGAAATTCTTGGAAAATTAACGGGTTCATACGATTCAAGGTGTTCAATTGGATTCAGGGGTTGTTGGCAAGGTATACTCCATATTACCCAAGGTGATCTTCCACCCACCCGCGGAGTTTTCTGTAATCTGCGCAGGCAGTCCTTCCTCAGGAGTGATAAGAACTGCGAATGAGAATGTTTTGCCGCGGACTATGCTTTTACTGTCGAGAGATGTGACGGTGAGGTGGATTTCAACATGAGGCTCTTTTTCATGCTGGTCAGGAGAGCCGTTGCGCATTTCTATTTTGTCGAAATCGCTTTGTAAAATCCTTCCTTTCAAACTCCCATACGAAAAATCTGTTCCACGCATAAGGTGGGGACGAGTTTCTGGGCCAAATCGCAGCACTCCCTTTGGCAAGGCTTCTGGCCGATCTTGGAGGGCGCGAACGCTGAGGATTCCAACAAGTCCTTGTTTTGTGAAGAGCCAGTTTTCCTTCACCATCCAGTCGTTATACTCCTTTTCTGGGTTTGCTTGCAGTCGTGGAATATAGGAAACTTGTAGAGTTGCAGAGTCTTTGTTGACGATAGATTGGCCTGGGGTGGGAATGAGCTCTGGATTGGCAACCAATCGCAGAGAGTTATAATAAGCTTTTCCGTCCATTCCAGAAATGGGAATTCCGATGTGGGCAAATTGTAGGTAGGCATCGTAGCCATTGGGCAGCTTTGAATTGGCGATCATGGCGCTGGCAAAACTCATGGCGTTTTTTCCCCGGGCTCCCGCCCAGGAAAAGGTGCCGAATCGTCCTCGAAAGCCATCTATGCTGTCATCTTTGACGATATATTGGTCGGGAAAAGGTTCGGGTGTTGGGAGTCCCTTTTGCGCTGCCGCATCGTACGCTTCGCCGCAATATACGATCCAATAGTGCCGGGCAAATGACTTGGCGCGCAGATCTGCAAACCAGCGATTTCTTCCGTCGCCAGTTAACCACGCCACCATCTCCACGGCATGGTAAGGGCCACCTGAGGGGTTCCACATTTGTTTCCACCAAGGGGATGTGGAAAATTCGACCGTATTCTCTGGAGAATATGTATAGGGATAATAGTCCTTGGTCCTGATAATTTGATCCGCAGCCAATGGATCTCCTGTTAGTTGATAACAACGTCCTAAAAAAATGATCTCGAAGCCGTGATAAAGCGGGATTGGAGTGCTTTTACAATAGTACAGCCATGCCCCAGGTGAGCGTAATTGCGTATCCATCGCTGCGATGAATTCATGCGCATTTTCTTTGTATTTTTGATCTCCATACACAAGCCATGCTGCGCTCATGACGGCAGCGTGTTGCGCGTCTGCATTAGGATAGACCTTTGCAGCTTTCGTCGCCCAGTTCGCGTCTGTAGCGTGGCCGTAATCGCGATAGCTATCTTCAATATAGGGGCGCAGGCTACCGGCCCACTCCTCCCACTTCTGGGGATTAATTCCAGGGGCTTTTTTTAAATAGCGTAAGGATTCCAGTAACTGAAGATGACTCCAGAATGAGCCTAAGGGAGATTCCTTTCCTTTCTCTTTGTTTAACTGAACCAAGGCATCCCAGGCCATCGAAGCCTTGGTTATCAGTTCGGCCTTATCTTTGGCCGTACTCTGAGGCGCCGTGCCTCCCCAAGCATACCAGAAGATTTTGTGGGCTAGCTCCTTTTCTGAAAATTGCTCTTTGTCAGGTTTATTTAAACAGCTGCGCAGTACCGTGGCGGTCATCGGCCAGTAGGGATTGCCTGGGGAAGCCGGAGCAGACATTGTTGCCGTTTCTGTTGCTGGAAGAAACGGAGCCGCTGCCAAAAAAGCAGAGACGTAGCATATTGAAGTAAAAAGTGGGCGCTTGCTTTTCATGCGATATTTTGTGCGAATGCGTTACTTTAATCGGATGGCGGCATTCCATGTGTTGGATGCATTGGCAAATCCTCCGGGGCCATCTGAAACTGCAGCGAACAGGCTTTTGGCGATTCCGTTTTCAATATAGAGAAAAGGTCTCTCGAACGATCCCATTTTACGCTTGGCTCCGTTATCCCAGAGAAGCTCCAGGGAGTAAGCCTTTGGCTGTCTGGCCAGTTTCCATTTAAGACCGTCATATGAGACAAAATGCGCTCCCGCAAAGCGTTCGCCACATAAAGAGCCGGTCATATCCTTGGCAATCATTTCATATTGTTCGCCATTGTGCCAAATGAATGGATCTTCGACTTCGCCATCCAGACTTATCTCGCCAATGACTTCATATGGCCCAGTGATATTTCTGGCGCGGGCGGCTCCAAGTTTCATAGGTCCATGTATATTGCCAATGTATGATCTGGATTTAAAAATGAGTAGAACGGATCCGTCTGGGGCCAGGCACGGCGAAGGGTTTGATGTCAGGAAGCTGTAGAATGTATTGGGGCGCGTTGGAAGAATCGGTGTGTCCAGCCGGGTCCATGGGCCGTAAATGTCTTTGGCCAAGGCAACGCCTACTCGTTTTGCGGCGCGTGCAGCGATCACTCGGGAATCTGAAAGTGGCAAAGGCTTTCCTGATTCTACATCTGGTAGCGCATGGCTAATTCCGGTGTAGAAGAGGGCATATCCACCTTCCCATTTTATAATGCGTGGGTTGTGTGTGACGCGTCCATCCCAGTACTGGGCTCCTCGAGGAGGCAGGAGTACGTGGTCGTAGTGATAGGGGCCGTCGAGGCGGTCTGAGGTAGCCAAAATCACCTCTGAGTTGGTCAGCCAGCCAGGATGAAAGGGAAGTGTCTTTGGCCAGCGAGATGCCACCATGCCATAGGTGTCCTCATTTATTTGTGTAACAGACGGACACCAAATCCAATAGTCTTCCATTGAAAAGCCCCCATCTATCGGAGCGGGTTCCAGACGGTCTATCAGGTCGGTTTGTTTATCATGAATCAACCCCAGTCGCTTTGTGGCAACAGGCTTATTCAGTACTGCATTCAATTGCATAGATGTTCGATGTTCTACGGATTTTGGGTTAGGCATCCCTAGATTTTGAGGGTTTTATTAATTGCCAAAGTACGGACCTTCGGGCAGTTCACTGCCTTTTTTATTAATCTCAATGGCGAGCATATGCCGAACCGACATGTCCACGAATAGGGCGTTGACACCGTCCCGGTGTATCATGGCCAGGTCGTCGGTGCCGTACGGCCTAGTTGAGTTAGCCAAGGACATGTTTGAGAAGTAGCACATGTAGCGAGTGGCACCGGAGAGCTTTGGATTGTCTGCCACGATTATTCGGTTACCAGATACTTGAGATAGTCGCACTGGCCCTCCGGCACTTGTCCATGATCCTGAGGAGCCGCCCGAGTATCGGGGCATCAAAAAGGTGTTCGACCAATAGGTGGCGTCGGAAAAAATGGCATACTTAGTGTAGTCACTTTTGGGATCGTTGCCTGGGCATATAAATACAGAAGGGCGTGCCCATCCATCGTTGGCTGAGCTGACCGATGCCTTGCCCACGTATGGATTGAGGGATAAGTACCAACGAATGCCATCTGCGGAGACAGGCGCGTTATTAACCGGAAGATAACCATCGTGATCAACGGCGTAGGCTTGAATGCCGGCTCCAATATTGCGCAGATTGTGGACACATACCGTTGAGTTGTATTGTGCCCTTGCTTTTTGGAGCATTGGTAGGAGCAATGCCCCCAGAATCACCGCAACAGCGATTACGACTACCATCTCAGTGAGGCTAAAGGCACTTCGTTGAGATGGCGTGATCATATGCAATAGTTTGGTCGAGACGAGATTACACTGTTAAACGAGCTCGGCGACGCCATAGCAACAGGCCTATACCAATTGCAGGCAAAAGTACTATCGACACTTTGGGTTCCGGTACTGATTGGAGTTGGAAATCATCATAAAGAAGCGCCAAGCCCGTGGTTCCACCAGAGGTGGAGTTATTTAGAAAGTTGTCCACCCGCAAAGTGCGAACGCTAGGAGTTACATGGGTGCTATCCGTCAAGGTCATGAGAACCTCCCCATTGAGTGTCAGCGAAAGCGTGCTGATACTGCCGTCGGATGTCCAAAGAAAATCAACGGTGTTCCACCCTGAGAGTATCGTGCCCGGCGCAAGGCTAAGCGCAGAGCCAACGATCGTCGCGCTGCCTTGATCTGTGCTGGTTCCACCTCCAGAAGTTGAATTAATCTGAACCGAGCTAGAGCTTAGAGCGAATCCGTAGCCTGGAGTGTAAAACGCAGCTGAATTCAGAGTCCCTGATTCCAAGTACCAGCGCAGATTCCACCCTGTACCCACTCCACTGGTGTTGAATCGAAATGAAAGCTTCAACCCGGGTACACTGCCAGAGCTAGCGCTGAGTCGGTACTGCTGATTGGTCGTGCGAGTGGTACCGCCAGGAGTCGTCATGACGTTATTCTCTGGGGACGTCGGATCACTCGCTATCAGCCACTGAGCATTAGTGTTGCCGGGTGTGACGGCCCAACCGGTTGCGTACCCACCTACTGTGTCAGATGAAAAATCGTCTTGAAGAAGGATGGTGCTGGATGCGGTCGAAACGGATAGCCCGCTGGCCAGCAAATAAATACCCCAAAGGCGACGGAGTTGGTGATAGCGGGAAGCAACGACCCGAAGCAGGTAGATCGACGATGTGGAGTTCATTATGCTAGGTATTATATAATACCTAGTAACGGTGTCAATTCGCAATTTTGCTATTTTGGATGCATCGCTAGATTATTAACTACCAAGAAGTTATTCGCTTTAGAGTTGATATTAAACGCGATATAGTTAGGTTTTTTATAGTACCAAGGCCCATTTTATGATCTCGATTGCTGCGATCGCCCGTGAAGTTGGGGTTTCCCCGGCTACAGTCAGTCACATCCTCAATGGACGTTATTCCAAGGTGGGTAAAGATACTCGACTTTTGATTGAAGCTGCACTACGCAAACACCGGTATCAACGCAATGGATTAGTCCGCGCACTTAAGTCCAACCGAACGTATTCTCTGGCTGTTTTGCTCCCCAGTGTACGGTACAATTTCTACTCGCAAATCCTCGATGCCATGGAGGCGCGGGCGCGGCAAAAGGGATATCATTTGTTTGTCGTGCAGACTCATGGGTCATCCACGATCCTGGAGAGCGAGATCAATCATTTGCGTGAGAGACGGGTGGATGGTTTTGGCGTCAGCTCTGTCCATACAGATTATAAAGTGTGTCAGGATCTTTGGGCCTCCGGCACACCGCTTGTCTTGGTGGATACCTATTTCCCCGGAGCTTCGATTCCTTATGTGGATACGGATGACAAGGCTGGTGCCATTATGGCAGCCGAGCACCTGTTGAATCTCGGGCATCGCTCATTCCTGGTTCATTCCGCATCCGCTCAAGACCAAACTCCCATGGCGTTGCTGCGCTATGAGGGCTACATGCAGACGCTGGCCAAGGCAGGCATTGAGAGCATCATCGAGTACCGAGGAGGACTGGGCTTGGATAATGGATACGCGGCGGTGACGGAAGCCTTTGCCGCAGGAAAGAAGTTTACGGCTGTTTTAGCGATGACCGATATGGCGGCGATTGGAGCGGTGCGTGCTATTCAGGAGGCAGGACTGTCTGTGCCGGGGAATATTGCGGTGATCGGCTACGGTAATTTGGAGGAAGGGCGCTATATGACGCCTCCATTATCTACGGTGAATCAAAGCCCGGATAGAATCGGTACGGCCTGTGTCGATATGCTAATAGATATTATTGACAATGGATCCCAACCGCCGCCAATCGTTTTTCCCCCCGAATTGATCGTACGCGCTTCAACGCACCAGAAAGCACCACTACACAACAGTGGCTAGAAAAATAGCCTCCGTCGAAGGGCGAACCCAAGCCCTTATATATTAATAATAGCAATAGAGTTGACCCGGCTCGCATTGGTATTATATGATACCAATCACCATGAATGCGCGCGTCTTCTTCTATTGTTGCTGTGCTCCGCTCTTTCTCCTTCCGAGTTCAGCTCAAACGGTGCTCTATTCCAATGGGTTTGAGACAGGCTCCTTGAGCGATTGGATCAATCCCAGCGGACTATTCATTGCTGTCGATCCTACGGATTCTTCCAATCACGTCATGTCCACCCCCGGGGCTAACAGCCGGACTACTACCATCCGCAAGACGTTTTCCTCTCAGGATATTCTCAATCATTCCTTGCGGCTCAATGTTCGCATGAATGCAGATTACGTTGGAGATTCTTCTTGGAATGCAAACTGGATGCTTCTCACGGCAGCTTCCTCCACTGCCACCGGATATGGGTTTATGCTCGGACGGAGCACGGTGAAAATTTGGAAAGTCACGAATGGATTCTCTTCCAACTTCACCGAAATCGCCTCCTCTACGCTTTCCGCGGGCATTTTGCAGGCCGGGTGGAATGATCTGCAATTTGATTGGGCCGCCGAGGGTTCGTTACGTCTCTACGTCAATGGCACTCAGGTTCTCAGTGCCATTGATACGACTTATCAACCCAGCTTGTATCAGATCAGCGAACGAGCTTTCCTCAACAATTCGGGCACGGCCGGGCAGGCTCCCAGCGGACGGGTCATATATTACGATAACCTCGTTGTCACAGCCATGAATGTGCCGTTGTGTGAATCTGACTTCGAATCCGATAATTTGAATGACTGGCTAAACGAGAGTTCTTACGTAACTGCGGTTGATCGGCTCAATGCTGCCAATAAGGCATTATCCACGCCGGGAGGAAATTCCCGGACAACAATTCTGCGTCGCGCCGTCAGCAGCCCGGATGCAAGTGGTCACGATTTACAATTGACGTTGCGCTTCAACAAAGATGCCGCAGGCGACTCATCGTGGAATACCAGTTGGCTGGTATTGACAGGCAACCAGAGCAGTTCCCCGGGCTATGGTTTCAATATCAGCCAAACCACTGTAAAACTCTGGCGAGCTGATCAGGGGATCGGTTCAGCATTCACCCAATTAACTACGGCCACTCTGGCAAGTGGCATCTTACAGCCAGGCTGGAATACGGCTCAGTTCATCTGGCGCGTCTCGGGCTCCCTAAAGTTGGTGATCAACGGCACGCTTGTCCTTTCGGGCACCGGTCGGACCTATGCGCCAGCCTGCGCGCAAATCGGCACGGTCTCATTTCTCAACAATTCCGCAACCGCCGGCCAAACTCCCAGTGGGCGAGTGCTCTATTTTGACGACATAAGCGTGGAAGTTATCAATCCCTATTGGGCCATGTGCAACTCATCTGTAGCCAGAGTTCTGGCCATGACTGATGCCCAGCGCACGGCCGATCACTCCGCAGGAGGGGATGCCGTTTTCTGGCTGGCGTGGGGATACACGTCACCGGCGAGTGACTATTATCATAATCCCGCGCTGCTTTCGACATGTGTCGCCACATGGAATCTACTTGTGCCCAGTTACAACGCCGCAAATCCGGCAACGGCCGGTGATTTTTGGAACTATATGCCCATGCTGGAATCCTTGTGGATGATGATGCAGAGCGATGGGGTGGATTACACGATATTAGCCTCGTGGAAGAATGCGCTGTTACCTTACATGCAAAATGAATACGAGAATTACAACTCCCTCAGCACTGCAGGGTCCTACCCCAACGCCGATGCGCAACACGCCGCAATTATGTACCTGGCGTATTTGATTTATGGCGATACCAACTACAAATACAACGCCGCGCTCAACGTCTCAGGAATGGCAAATTATTTTAAGCCAACTCTCGGCGGATGGCACTACTACCGTGGCTCCACGCCCATCAGCATGTATCATAGCTTTGAAGCCATGTTTCTTGGGCGTTACTACCAGTTGAGTCGCGACCCCGTCGCGTCTGCACAATTGATCCAGAGCGCCAATTTCTACCCCTACGTCTACACCTGCGATGGAGCGGCTGAATTCTCGAGCGCTCCATGGTGGAAGCAAACCTGGGCTCCAGCGGGAGGAGCCATACACTCCGCGGAAATCGTTACCTGGCTGACTCAGGATCCGCACAACCGCTGGTACGCCAACTTTCGAAGCAAAACTTCAGACCGCTTCTACTGGAACACCTATAGCGGCCAAGCGTGGGATGCGGGGCGGGGCACTGATACTCCCGATCCTGAGCCATTTCCGGATAACTTTATCGTGGCGGACGATAGTATTGTTGGTGTCCGCGGACGCAATGGGAGCTTCTCGTGGGTGGGATGTCTTGGCAAAAAAGCCCTCAGCGTTGTGGGCTGCCTCTTGTCAAACTCAGCCTACTCCAATGGCTACGACGGCTATATACAAATGGCACACATTGGAATTACCGTTCCAGGAGTTACCAACACGAATTACTATAATCAATTTAGATTAATTGCAGACCCCACGCGCGAACCCACCACGGTTTCGCCAACGATCTCTCGTGTTACCGGGGATGGATACGCCGCTGTGGCCATCAATTATGTTCCGCAAAGAATGTATAGTTCGTTGACTGCATACAACGATTGGATTGCCACGGAAGTCTGGCTATTTACCCCAAACTGCGTTGTGGGCGGACTGCGTGTGACAGCTCAATCCGATAACCCCACCGCAGTCCCGCAGGGTATTGTACGCATGGGGCCATCCTCGCGACCTTACGCGCTAAACGGAAATACCTTCAATGTGGGAAATCTCTACGGAACCATACTCGCTTCGGATTTTCCCGCGTACTCACTCGGGCTGGGGTCGCCGGATTACGGTGAAACCGATCAACGTCCCGAGTTACGCCTATCTTGGACCAGCACACCCAACATTAGCTCCGGGCAAAAATTCGGGTACATTGTAGCTTTCAGTCCCAACACCCCACCAACCGCCACCGCTCAATGGATAAACGATACGACTTTCCAGATACAAACCGGAACCACTACTTACTGGCTTCAATTCCCAATATTGGGAGCCGTTACCGTCACGCATAACTAGTCCAAATTAACATTGAGAACGCGATCTGACAAAAAAATACCTTTGTGAGCCAGAGTTTAGATGATTGGCTTAGCAGATCACTCTATGAAAAGTATAACAACTGGGAATGTGATCCCGGATTCGGCTTTATGGTTTAACGAAGCACGATACGGAATGTTCATCCACTGTCGTGAGAATGGCTCTCCGCGAAAATGGAAACGGTCACCCAATTCACGCACAAACTCTTGTTGCAAGCGGTTGGCCCATTGCCGCGAGACTCCATGCTCCCGCGCGCACCAACTGACAGAAGGATGTTTGCACGGCAGCAGTTGCGGACACAGGCGCAGAGCGACAAGGTGAAAGCGTAGACTGCGTTGCTTCACACCGCCGCGCAGAATCCACTCAAAAATCCGAATCACCGTTTCACACACCAAAGCCAGATAGAGCGCACGCTCATTCTTTTCGCGGTCAAGGTTGGCCGCCGGATCATCAAAGTAGCCACCGGCGGGAAGATGGTGAAATCCCATCATAGCTTGCCTCCCTTGCTCACGATTTGACGCCGCCGATGGCACGCAAGACGGCGATTGCTCGTGAGATACCCACGGACCTCCTGTGGATCGAAACGAACGGCTCCCCCGAGTTGCAGGTAGGGCAGGCCCAGCTTGCGGAGATTGAAAACGGTTTTCAGGCTGACGTGCAAAAAGTCGGCCACCTCTTCAGTCGTCCAAAGCCGGGTATCAGGCAGCGGGACAGAGGCGGAGGTGTCGATGGGGGATGTTTCACTCATGGGTTCTCCTTTGGGTGTTAATTCAAAAGCCAATAACTCAAAAAAATAATGCGGTTACATCGTCACTCGGACTTGGATTGCGCTCGGAGTGCCTCCAGCTCTTTCTCATTCGCGATGCGTTCTTGATTCATCTTTTGGGCGAGTGTGCGATAGCCGCTGAACACTTGCGGCGACAGCTTCCCCTCATGCTTGTTGATGAGGCCGATGAGAAATTGCTTCTCGTGCCACTCAATGTCGTAGACCTCCGGTACAAACGCCGAGGCTACTTTCATGAGCGCCTTTTCGGAGAAGGTCATTTTACCAATGACCGAGTTATAGAGGGCCAAAATGGGAATCTCGTATTCGTCCTTGGCATCCATCGCGCCAAGGATTCCCTCCACGCAGTAATTTACGAACTGGTTGGGGTTTTGCTGGAGGCGGGTGGCCTTTTCCTGCACGCGGTCTGCGAGGTCGGTGCGGAGGACGAGCGTTTGGCGTTTGCGTTTATCGGGCGTTTCCATGCAGGTACTACTACGGCATGGCGCTGACGAAATCAAGCCAAATCATGTGCATTATGTGCTAAATATGTTTTATAGCCCGACCGGTCTTTCCTGTTGCGAATCTCTCTTGATTACTTAGCTCTTAGCTCGAAGCACTAGCTTACTTTCTCGTTTCCAATAGCTTAGACGTTTTCTCTTCTTTTGTAAATAGGGAGCTACTTGCCGTTAAGGGCGTCCAGCGTGAACCGTGGCAGTGGCTAGGCTTCGGTGGGTGAGTTGGTTGCCGGGTCAGGGGCGAGTTTTGCGAGTCTTCGCCTTTTGCCGTCCAAACGCCCCCGCTGCGGCTTGTATGGGGGCGTTTGGTCTGCAAAACGCTTTTCCGTTTGCGACGTCCCTGAAAGAGCGGCTCCCGTTGGTCGCCTCCTGCTCTTCATAGTATCGGATATCTGGCGAAGTGGGGGCTGGGTGGTACGGTCGAATTAAATCGGAAGTTGAATCACCGATCTACGAGGCTATGTTTGTAATGGAAAGCGGATCACGATGATCACCGATCAGAATTACTCATGGGAGGAGAACGAGCGCGAGCACGCCGAAGAGCGTCGCTTGACCGCAGCGTTGATTGCTTCCGGCCAAAAAACCGCTTGGAAAATTCAGCAGTAAAACTCCATTTTCCCGATGGACGCCACGGTTGAAATCGATTGGGCCGATCTCAACCGACGTTATCAACGCGCTCATCCCGAGGCCTGCTTCAATTCCGACGTCGCGTTTATCGCTTTTTCCAAACCGCGTCTCGGCCACCTTTGATGCAGGTGATCTTTCCTGCCTTGCGTAATTCAGCCAAGGCACGATTAAAGGTCGGGCGGCTGATTCCCGGGCAAAGCCGTTCTACATCGGCGAATTGAAATTCAGCCGGAAGCCGCTCGACAGCGGCGACGATCATTTCGCGCTTGGCTCCCTTGACCGTTTTGACCGAACCGACCCGATCCGCAAATTGACGATAGGCTCCCAGAAGCATGACCCCCAGGAAATATTCCCACCATGGCACCAAGTCATGTTTCTGCCCGTGCCAGTTTTTGGAAGATTCGTAGAGAGTACCGTAATAGGAATCCTTCGTCTTCTCCACCATCTGTTCCAAGCTGATGAATCGCCCCACTTCGTATCCAGACTTGTAGAGTAGCAACAAAGTCAAAAGCCGGGCGCACCGTCCATTCCCATCGGAAAATGGATGGATGCACAAAAAATCCAACACGTAAGCCGGAATGATGAGGAGTGGTTCCACCTCTTCACTCGCCAGCATCGTGGCCAGGTCGCGGTGGAGCGTTTCCATTGCATCGGGAGTCGCCAATGCACTCACAGGTTTAAATCGAGTGACCTTGGTGCCATCGGGATGTTTCTCCGTAATCTCATTGTTGGTGGCTTTCCAATGGCCTCCCGTCTTGGTGGAAAATTTATAGAGATCCCGATGGAGTTGGCGCACGACTCCAGTAGTCAGCGGCATGTGCTCGTGGCTGGCATGAATGGTATTCAGCGCATCCCGATATCCGGCGATCTCCTGTTCGGGACGATTCTTGGGCTTGGAACCTTTTTGTACCATGTCCGCAATCCGCTCATAGGGCGCTTCAATCCCTTCGAGACGATTGGAGGATTCAGCGCTTTCAATCATCGACGCTTGCCGTAGCGTTTCCAAGACCTGCGGCGATTGTTGCCGAAACAGGTCTTGTTTCCCCCGGAATTCGCCCAACTCCCGAATGGTGCGCACCAGAGCGCCGGGAAGCCGTTGTCGGTCCAGAAATTCAATGGAAAGAGAGTTTTTCATCGGATAGCGTTAATGTGATCACGAAAGCATTATGTGATCAAGTTATTTTGATGTGATCATGTTCTTTGTAAAGCCAGTAGCCCAAAGAAAAAACTCTCTGGGTCACCGGTTCAATCCTTTAAGCAGCAGGGGCTGGCGTCACCGCGAACCAAGCGTTGGCTGCTTCCGGCGTTACCAACTCTCAGTAATGACCGAAGATGACCTCAGGCGAATTCCCTGCCTCCAGCGCGACCCGTGCCGTGTTGACCGGGTGAGCCTATTAGAGCCAGAGGAAGAGTTAGTATCTGGATGATTTGGGTTATAGTTGGTTGTGGGTGATT
>OFJB01000017.1_pt1 | contig 162301 bp, 159 predicted proteins | sample 1775081 | NCBI WGS metagenome assembly OFJB01 (sample SAMN08195771, study PRJEB24354) | sludge metagenome | isolation source: initial sludge from phenol fed wastewater aerobic bioreactor | place: India: Nagpur | collected 2016-06-05 | reverse complement strand
TGAAAAACTGGCTACGCGCTTCAACGCATTCTTGCAACTTGCCTGCGCTTACATCTGGCTAATGTGAACACGCTCTAGCCAAGTAATGCCAGGTAGGTTGCGTTGCTAATACTCAGTCGAGGCGCCGCTCACCTTCACGGTTCGCCATACGCCGGATAAAGCTGAGCTTTAGCTTCGACCTCTGACGTTGTAGAAACTCTGCTTCCCCCCAATCCCACGTCACCCAGCCACCGCAGCCCACGCCTGCCGAATCCCATCCGCCAGCACTCTCGGTTCCTCCGCCCCCTGAATGCCTGACTGGCGGGCAAAGACGAAGGTCGGTACGGAGCTGACGCCCCAGCTTCGGGATTCGCGTTCCATTTGCTGGACGGTGGCTGCGTCTTCGTCGGAGTCGAGGTAGGCAAGTACGGCCGCCGGGTCGTGACCGCAGGTTGCGGCGACCTGGGCGAGGACTTCTGGGTCGCCGACGTTTTTGCCCTGCTCGAACTGGGCCTTGAACAGTCCTTCGACCAGCACGGCGGCGTCGCCCTGTTGTTGCGCCCAGTGGATCAGGCGGTGTGCCGCCAGCGTGTTGGCGCGCACCTCGATTTTCTCGAAGCGGTAGTCGATACCGAGCGGCGCGCCGATTTCGCGGATGCGCTGCCAGATGCCTTCGACTTGTGCCCGGCTGCCGAATTTCTGCACCAGGAAGGGCAGATAGGGTTCGCCTGCCGGCGGCGTGTCGGGGTTGAGGAAGAAGGGGCGCCAGCGGATTTCATGGCGGAAGTCGGGCACCTCGGCGTGGACGAGGTCGATGGCTTGCGCCAGTCGGCGCTGGCCGATGAAGCACCAGGGGCAGACGACGTCGGAGACGACTTCGATGATCAGTGGTTGGTGGTGGCTCATGTGCTTTCCCATTCTTCAAGAAAGCGTGAGACAAAGCTTTCCATGAATTGGTGCCGTTCCTCAGCCAATTTGCGGCCGCTGGCGGTGTTCATGCGCTCCTTGAGGAGGAAGAGCTTCTCGTGGAAGTGGTTCAGGCTGTGCCCCTTGGCGGCCTTGTATGCCTCGGCGCTGGCGTGCATCACCGGCGGCACGGCGGGGTCGTAGAGCGGCCGGCCGGCGTGGCCGCCGTAGGCGAAGCAGCGGGCGATGCCGATGGCGCCGATGGCGTCGAGGCGGTCGGCGTCCTGCACGCACTGGCCTTCCAGCGTCCGCATCGCGGTGTGTACGCCGGCACCCTTGAACGAGATGCTGCGGACGATTTCCACCACCGCTGCAATGACGTCGCTCGGTGCGCCTTCTTCGGTCAGCAGGCGTTCGGCTTCGCGCGGGCCGATGTCGTCGTCGCCGCCGTGGAATTTCCAGTCGGCGATGTCATGGACGAGCGCCGCCAGTTCGGCGATCTCCGGGTCCGCGCCTTCGGCAGCGGCGATCCGCCGCGCCAGCCGGCGGACGCGGTCGATGTGGTGCCAGTCGTGGCCGGAGCCTTCGCCGCTGAAACGAGCCTGGATGTGGGCGGCGACGCGGGAAATCAGGTCGCTCGGCAGCGGGGTCGGCGGTGCGGAGAGGTTTGGCGCTGGGGCAGTCATCGGTGATGGTGTGTCATTCGGCGTCGAGCAGACGCTCGCACTCGACCATCAGCGTCCGGGCGAGCTCGGAGTGGTAGTTGGGGTCGAGCGCCTGCATCATTTCGTGGGCGGTGAACAGGCCGGCTTCGCGGGAGAGCGTGCTGCGCATGGTGCGCGCCATGTCGTCGCTGAGGCGGGAGAGATGGAGCCGCTCTTCCTGCGTCAGGCTGCGCCGGCTGCGGGCGAGCCAGTCGGCGGCGAGGGCGGCGCCCTGGGCCGGGGTGAGTTCCTGGCCGTGTTCGTAGTAGCTGTCGAGGCGCTGGGCGACCAGCGCGAACAGCAGGGCGATGCGGGCTCCCCGGTCGGTGGCCGCCGGGCTGGGGCGTTGCGGGCGCTGCATTGTTACTTGTCTTTGTCGAGCAGCGATTTCAGCGCGGCGAAGGGCGAATGGGTGGCCACTGGGGCGTTGTTGCGGCTGTCGGTGTAGCCGCGGTCGGCCTCGATCTGCTTCTGGTGTTCGTTGTCGTGGCAGTACAGGCATAGGAGTTCCCAGTTGCTGCCGTCGGCCGGGTTGTTGTCGTGGTTGTGGTCGCGGTGATGCACGGTCAGTTCGCGCAGGTTGGCGTGCGTGAATTCGCGGGCGCAGCGGCCGCAGATCCACGGGTAAAGCTTCAGCGCCCGCTCGCGGTAGCCCTTTGCGCGCTCGTCGGCGGCCTTGCGGGCGTCGGCGACGACTTTATCGAGGCGTTGGTGGTTGATCTCTTTCATGCGTCTTTCCAGTTCAGAAGGCAGCCGCTTCGGCTTCCAGGTAGGCGAGACTGACATACTTGCCGATGTTGTTGTCGAAGCCCTTGGTTTCCTTGGCCCGGCTGGCGACGCGCGGGTCGCGCAGGACCAGCGCCTTGGCTTCTTCCATCGGTTGGCCGGCCTGCACGGCCTTGACGCAGCTTTCGTAGATGCCGGCGAACAGTTCGCGGTTCCATTGCAGCACGCCGGCGCCGGCTTCGCCGTGGCCGGGCAGCCAGATTTTCGTTTTGGTGTTCTTTTCCAGCGCCTCGTAGGCTTTCAGCGTACCGGCGTAGGAACCGTCGTCCATGTTGGCGATGCGCCCGTTCATCGCCACGTCGCCGACGCAGGTCAGGCCGTCGCCGACGACTTCGACGCAGATGTCGGACGGCGTGTGCGCCTTGCCGTAGTGATGCAGGCGCAGGACGACGTCGCCGAATTTCAGTTCCTGGCCGTGGTCGACCGCGACATTCGGCGCCACCACCTTGGTGCCCATCGTCGCCTGGTTGGTCCATTGCTCCATCAGGCGGCGCCAGGTGTTGCCTTCCATGCCCTTGATCTGCTCGATGGTGCCGGCGTGGGCGTGGATCGGCATCTCGCCGTAGGCTTCGACGAAGGCCTGGTTACCGAGGAAATGGTCGCCGTGGTAATGGGTGTTGATGATCGCGACGACCGGCTTGTTCAGCGTTTTCTTCAACTGGCGGACGGCCATTTCGCCGATCTGCACCGAAGCGCCGGTATCGACGGCGACCAGGCCCTTCGGCGTGTCGACGAAGCTCAGGTTGCACATCATCCCCTGGTTTTCCGGGGTCGGGAAACCGTCGGGCGAGAAGATCATCCAGACGTGCTTCGACAACTGGCGCAGCGGATGATCCTTGACCGCCGGGCCGCGCACGAAGTTGTCGAGGTCCTGGGCAAAGGCGCCGACGGCATGCCAGGGGGTGAATTCGGCGACGCCGGCGGCCGACATGGCGGCCACGGCGCGAAGGAAATGGCGGCGATTCATCAGTGTCTCCTGAATTGTTAAAATGGTCGCCTATCTTCGCGCCGAAGCCGGTGCTCGTCTACACTTGCCGCATGCGACGTTTCCCGATTTCCTTCCTGCTGCTTTCGGCGCTTGGCGCACTTTGCGCGCTGGTCGGCCTGCTCAGCGTTGCCGGCTTCGGCGGCATGCTGCATCCGGTGCTCGACGACCCGATGGCCGGTCTTGCCTTCATCGTTTCCGCGGTGGCGCTGATCGGTTCCGGCGCCTTCCCGTTGGTCATCGAGAAATTGAAGGAAGGCGACGGCGGGCCGGGTTAGTCGCGCATCAGCCGCCAGTACTGGACCTTGATCGCCAGCACCGAGCCGGCGATGATGGCGGCCAGCGTGATGAAGGAGCCGAGCGCCAGCGTGGACACGCCGGTGATGCCCTGGCCGATCGTGCAGCCGAAGGCGGTGACGCCGCCGAAGCCCATCAGCGCGGCGCCGATCAGGTGGCTGGCAGTGTCCTCGACGCTGGCGAAACCTTCCCAGCGGAAGCTGCGGGTGGCCAGCGACCACGCTGCCGAGCCGGCGATGACGCCGAGTACCGAGACGATGCCGACGGTCAGGACGCGGCTGCTGTCCGACCACAGCATGAACAGTTCCAGCGTGTAGGCGACCGGCGCGACGAAGGTCAGCGATTCCATGCGGCCGCTGTTGGTGGCGATGAAAGCCTCTTCCAGCGTGTCCGGGTGTTCCGGGAGATAGCCGAGGTGGCCGCTGACATACCAGGCGCCGACGACGAGCAGGCCGGTGCCGAGACCGCCGAGCAGGTTGTCCAGGGTCCAGAAGTCGCGGCGCAGCAGGCAGAAGGCGAGCAGGCCGCCGCCGATGGCGAGGACGGCCAGGGTCGCGGCGCTCGTTTCGGCGAGGCCGAGGCCGCCGAGCAGCGACGGAATGTCCTGCCCTTCCGGCATGGCCACGGCGACCGGGTCGAGGAACTTGACGCGGAAGACGCCGAACACGCCGCGCATCGTCATGTAGGCGAAGAGGCCGAGGACGAGGAAGACGACCAGCGATTTCAGGTTGCCGCTGCCGATGCGGATCAGCGTCTTCGAGCCGCAGCCGGAAGCCAGCACCATGCCGACGCCGAAGCTGAAGCCGCCGACCAGGTAGGACAGCCAGGTCAGGCTGGTGGTACGGTAGATCGACTTGTCGAGGTCGATCAGGCCGCCGGCGTCAAGCGCGCCGGCGCCGAGGATGGCGACGGCAATGGCGAGCAGCCACATGCGCATGCGGCTCCAGTCATTCATGTTGAGGATGTCGGAAACCGCGCCCATGGTGCAGAAATGGGTTTTCTGACCGATCGCCCCGAAGACGAAGGCGATGGCGAAAGTGAGCCAGAGTACGGTGTTCGGGGAAACGTCGACGTCCATGTCAGGTCCGGTAAGGCGTGGGATCGGGAAGGCCGGCGGCGGCGAAGCCCTCGGCACGCAGCCGGCAGGAGTCACAGACACCGCAGGCGCGGCCGAGTTCATCGGCCTGGTAGCAGGAAACGGTGAGCCCGTAGTCGACGCCCAGCGCATGGCCGGTGCGGATGATTTCGGCTTTGGAAAGGTCGATCAGCGGCGCGTGGATGTGCAGCTTCTGCCCTTCGACGCCGGCCCGGGTCGCCAGGTTGGCCATGGTCTCGAAGGCGGCGATGTATTCCGGGCGGCAATCCGGGTAGCCGGAGTAGTCGACCGCGTTGACGCCGACGAAGATGTCGCGGCTACCCAGCACTTCGGCCCAGGCCAGGGCCAGCGAGAGCATGATGGTGTTGCGTGCCGGTACGTAGGTGACCGGGATGCCCGGTTGCACGCCGCCGGTCGGCACGGCGATCGAGGTGTCGGTGAGCGCCGAACCGCCGAACTGGGCGAGGCCGAAATTGATCACCCGGTGTTCGGCGGCGCCGAGCGCCTTGACCACGCGGTCGGCGGCCTGCAGTTCGGCGCTGTGCCGCTGCCCGTAATCGAAGGACAGGCAGTAGCAGTCGAAACCCCGGCTGCGGGCGATGGCGAGGCAGGTGGCGGAGTCCAGGCCGCCGGACAGAAGGACTACGGCTTTTTCGTTCATGGGGCGCGAATATACCCGAATTTGCCGGTCGACCGGGACGGTATCTGCTTGTTCCTGCGCTACAATTTGCCGCTCGCCCCACCGCTCCGGAGAACCAGATGCCGATCCGCCTGACCGCCCTCGCCGCCGCTTTGCTGCTGGCCGGCGCCGCCCACGCCGCCGACCAGATCAAGGTCGGATTCGTTTCCACCCTGTCCGGTCCCGGGGCCGGTCTCGGCGTCGACATCCGCGACGGTTTCCAGCTGGCGATGAAACAACTGAACGGCAAGCTCGGCGGCCTGCCGGCCGAAGTCCTGGTCGCTGACGACCAGCAGAACCCGGATGTCGCCAAGCAGGCGACCGACAAGCTGCTGAAGAAGGACAAGGTCGATTTCATGACCGGCATCGTCTTCTCCAACCTGATGCTGGCCGTCGGGCCGGCCGTTTTCCAGAACCAGACCTTCTACATCTCGGCCAATGCCGGTCCGTCGCAGTATGCGGGCGAGCAGTGCAACCCCTTCTTTTTCAACGTCGCCTGGCAGAACGACAACCTGCACGAGGCCGTCGGCAAGTACGTGCAGGACAAGGGCTTCAAGAATGTCGTCATCGTCACCCCCAACTACCCGGGCGGCAAGGATGCGGTGTCCGGCTTCAAGCGCTACTACAAGGGCCAGGTCAGCGAGGAGATCTACACCAAGCTCGGTCAGCTCGATTATGCCGCCGAACTGGCCAAGGTCCGCGCCGGCAAGCCGGATGCGCTGTTCTTCTTCCTGCCGGGCGGCATGGGCATCAACTTCGTCAAGCAGTTCGTCGCCGCCGGCCTGTCGCGCGACACCCAGCTCTTCGCGCCGGGCTTCTCGGCCGACGAGGACGTGATCAAGGCAGTCGGCGCGCCGATGATGGGCATGTTCAACTCGTCGCACTGGGCGCACGACATGGACAACGCCGAGAACAAGCGCTTCGTTGCCGCCTTCGAGAAGGAATACGGCCGCCTGCCGTCGCTTTACGCCTCGCAGGGTTACGACGCGGCGCTGATGATGGACGCCGCGGTGCGCGACGTGAAGGGCAACGTCGCCGACAAGAAGGCGCTGCAGAAGGCGCTGGAGGCCAAGCGCTTCAAGTCGGTGCGCGGCGACTTCAAGTTCAACAGCAACCATTACCCGGTGCAGAACTACTACCTGCGCGTGATCGGCAAGGACGCCCAGGGTCGCGTCACCAACAAGACGATGGGCAGCATCTTCACCAATCATGCTGACGCCTACGCGGCTCAGTGCAAGATGAAGTGACCCAGCTGGTTCTCGAGCAGGCTCTCAACGGCCTGCAGTTCGGCCTCATGTTGTTCCTGCTGGCCGCCGGGCTGACGCTCGTCTTCGGCATCATGGACTGCATCAACCTGGCGCATGGCTCGCTGTACATGGTCGGCGCCTACTTCGTCGCCGCCGCTGCGCAGGCCGCCGATTCGTTCTGGCTCGGCCTGGGCGTCGGTGTCGCCGGCACCGCCGGGCTCGGCCTGTTGCTCGAACTGACGCTGTTTCGCCAGCTCTACCGGCGCGACCACCTGTCGCAGGTGCTGGCGACCTTTGCCCTGATCCTGATCGCCAACGAGGCGGTGCGCCTGATCTGGGGGCCGGCGCCGCTCATGCTCAACCCGCCGGATGCGCTGGCCGGGCCGGTCGAGATCGGCGGCTTCTTCTATCCGGCCTACCGGCTGCTGATCATCGGCTGCGGCCTGGCGGTCGCCGCCCTGCTCTACCTGCTGGTGGCGAAGAGCCGGGTCGGCATGTGGGTGCGCGCCGGCGCCGCCAACCGGGAGATCACCGAAGCCCTCGGCATCAACGTGCGGGCGCTGTTCACTGCCGTCTTCGTCTTCGGCGCCGCCCTCTGCGCGCTCGCCGGCGGCCTGCTCGGGCCGCTGCTGGCGGTCCAGGTCGGCATGGGCGAGAGCGTGCTGATCCTCGCCTTTGTCGTCATCATCATCGGCGGCATCGGCTCGATTCGCGGCGCCCTGGTCGGCGCACTGATCGTCGGCGCCGTCGATACCCTGGGCCGGGCGCTGCTGCCGACCCTGCTCGGCGCCGTCCTGCCGGCTGACGCGGCGTCCACGCTGGGGCCGGCGCTGGCGTCGATCCTGATCTACCTGCTGATGGCCGGCATCCTCTTCTTCCGGCCGCAAGGCCTGTTCCCGGCGCGCGCCTAGATGGCTTTCTATCGTCCCGCTTCCTGGCAGAAGCCCTTTGCCGCCGTCACCCTGCTGGCGGCACTGGCCTTGCCGCAATGCCTCGAATTCATCGACCAGAGCTACTACCTCGGCCTGGCGACGCGCATGCTGATCTTCGCGCTGGCCGCCAGCAGCCTCAACCTGGTGCTCGGCTTCGGCGGCATGGTGTCGCTCGGTCACGCCGCCTTCCTCGGCATCGGCGCCTACGTCGCGGCGATCTGCCACCAGGCCGGCATCCAGCAAGGGCTGCTGGTGCTGCCGCTGGCGATGGTGGTGGCCGGGCTGTTCGCGCTGCTGGTCGGGGCGATCAGCCTGCGCACGCGTGGCGTCTACTTCATCATGATCACGCTGGCCTTCGCCCAGATGGTCTATTACCTGTTCGTCTCCGCCAGCGCCTGGGGCGGCGACGACGGGCTGCCGATCTATGAGCGCCTGCAACTCGGCAGCTTCAGTCTGGTCGGCGACGCGGCGCTCTACTACACCGCGCTCGGCGCGCTGGCGTTCGCCATGTTCCTTTTCGGGCGCCTGGCCGATGCCCGTTTCGGGCGCACCGTGCAGGCGATCCGCGAGAACGAGACGCGCATGGAGGCGCTCGGCTACCCGGTCTTCCGCTACCGCCTGGTCTGCTTTGCGCTGGGCGGCGCCTGCGCCGGCCTGGCCGGGGCGCTGCTCGCCAACCAGAGCGGGCTGGCCAGCCCCAGCCTGCTGCAATGGACGCAGTCGGGCACGCTGCTGGTGATGGTGATCATTGGCGGCGTCGGCTACCTCTACGGCGGCGTCGTCGGCGCCATCGTCCTGCTCGGTCTGGAGGAGCTGCTGCTGAGCTGGTTCGCGCACTGGCACATCGTTCTCGGCCTGCTCCTGCTCGGCATCGTGCTGTTCGCGCCGAAGGGCGTCGCGGCGCTGTTCGGGAGGTCGCGTGACTGAGAACCTGCTCGAAGTTGCCGGGCTGACGCGCCGCTTTGCCGCGGTCGAGGCGCTGAAGGCGGTCGATTTCGTGGTCGCCGCCGGCGAGGTGCATGCGCTGATCGGCCCCAACGGCGCCGGCAAGACGACCTTCATCCATCACCTGTCGGGGGCGCTGTTGCCGGACGCCGGCCAGATCCGCTTCGCCGGCCGCGACGTCACCCGGCTGTCGATGCACGAGCGGGTGCGCGCCGGCATGGCGCGTTCCTACCAGATCACCAACGTTTTCCTCGGTCTCGCCGCCCTTGACAACGTCGCGCTGGCGGTCCAGGGGCGGCCCGACGCCGGCAGCAGCTTCCGCTTCTGGCGGCCGGTCCGGCGCGAGGCCCGGCTGTTCGACGAAGCCCGGGAGTTCCTCGCCCAGGTCGGCCTCGCCGCACAGGCGGCGACGCTCGCCGGCAATCTCTCGCACGGCGAGCAGCGGGCGCTGGAGCTGGCGATGGCGCTGGCGACCAAACCGCAACTGCTGCTCCTCGACGAGCCGATGGCCGGCACCGGTCCCGAGGAATCGGCGCGCATGGTCGAGCTGATCGAACACCTCGCCCGTCACGTCACGATCCTCCTGGTCGAGCACGACATGGACGCCGTGTTCCGCCTCGCCGACCGCATCTCGGTGCTGGAGGGCGGCGAGCTGATCTGCACCGGCACGCCGGACGAAGTGCGCAACGATGCCGGCGTGCGCCGCGCCTACCTGGGAGACCACCTGTGAGCGCGCTGCTCGAAATCGTCGGCCTGGAAGTCGCCTACGGCCCGAGCCAGGTGCTGTTCGGCATCGACCTGACCATGGCCGAGGGCGAGGCGGCGACCTTGCTCGGTCGCAACGGCATGGGCAAGACGACGACGCTGCGCGCCCTGTGCGGCCTGCAGCCGGTGCGTGCCGGCAGCATCCGCTTCGCCGGCGAGCGGATCGACGGCTGGCGCCCGGACCGCATCGGCCGTGCCGGCATCGCGCTGGTGCCGGAAGGCCGCCAGTGTTTTCCCAACCTGACGGTCGACGAGCATCTGCTTGCCTTCCAGGCCAACCGGCGCGGCGTTGCCGGGCCGTGGACGCCGGCCCGCGTCTACGAACTCTTCCCGCGCCTCGCCGAGCGCCGCAAAAACCTCGGCAACCAGCTCTCCGGCGGCGAACAGCAGATGCTGGCGATCGGCCGGGCGCTCGTCACCAACCCGCGTCTGCTCGTCCTCGACGAGGCGACCGAGGGCCTGGCGCCGCTGATCCGCGACGAGATCTGGGCCTGCCTCGACCGCCTGCGCGGCGCGGGACAGAGCGTGCTGGTGGTCGACAAGTACGTGGAAAAGCTGATCGCCCTGGCCGACCGCCACACCATCGTCGAACGCGGTCGCGTCGTCTGGGCGGGCAGTTCGGCCGAGCTCGATGCCGATCACGCGATCTGGCACCGTTACCTCGGGCTCTGATCAGCTTTCGAGACGGGTCTCGAATTCCGCCAGCGGTACCGGCCGGCCGAACAGGTAGCCCTGGAAGGCGCGGCAGCCGTGCTCGGTCAGGTAGGCGAGCTGGGCGTCGTTCTCGACCCCTTCGGCGACGACATCGAGGCGCAGCGCGTCGCCCATGGCGACGATGGCGCGGACGATCGCTGCGTCGTCCGGGTCGCTGGCGATATCGCGGATGAAGGAACGGTCGATCTTCAATTGCTCGAAGGGGAAGCGTTTCAGGTAGGCGAGCGAGGCGTAGCCGGTGCCGAAATCGTCGAGCGAGAAGCGCACGCCGAGCGCGTGCAGCGCCCGCATCTTGGCCACCACTTCGTCGACCTTGTCGAGCAGCAGGCTTTCGGTGAGTTCGAGTTTCAGGCGTTGCGGCGCAATGGAAAAGTAGCTCAGTGCGCTGGCCACCTGCTCGACGAAATCCGGCTGGCGGAATTGTCGGGCGCTGACGTTGACCGCCAGCGCCAGGCCGGCGCGTCGTGGATCGGCGGCCCAGCGGTGCAGCGTGGCGCAGGCGCTGTGCAGCACCCGGAGGCCGATCGGCACGATCAGCCCGCTTTCCTCGGCGAGCGGAATGAAATCGTTGGGTAGCACCAGCGCTTGTCCCGGTGGCTGCCAGCGCAGCAGCAGTTCGGCGCCGATCAGGGTGCCTTCGGCATTGACCTGCGGCTGGGCATAGAGGACGAATTCCTCGCGCGCCAGCGCGTGGCGCAGACCGGCTTCGATGCCGGCGCGGTGGTCGAGTGTCGTCTGCATCGCCTGGTCGAAGAAGCGGGTCGCGTTGCGGCCGGCCTCCTTGGCCTTGTACAAGGCGATATCGGCCTGCTTGAGCAGGGTGTCGACCGACTTTTCGCCGCCGCGGAACAGGGTGACGCCGATGCTCGCGGTGCAGTAATGCTCATGCCCCTCGGTCAGCGCTACCGGATGCGACAATGCCTCGCGGATTTTCTCGGCGATCGCTTCGGCGCTGACCGCCGCCGACTGCGGGTGCGGATCGAGGTCCTCGAGCATCACCGCGAATTCGTCGCCACCCTGGCGCGCCGCGGTGTCGCATTGCCGGATCGATTGCCGCAGGCGACAGGCGATCTCGATCAGCAGGTGGTCGCCGATGTCGTGGCCGAGGGTGTCGTTGAGAATCTTGAAGTTGTCGATGTCGATGATCAGCAGGGCGCCGTGACCGCTGCTGCGCTTGCCTGCCGCGCAGGCCTGGGCGAGTCGGTCACGCAGCAGGCGTCGGTTGGGCAGCGCGGTCAGCGGATCATAGAAGGCGAGATGCTGCACTTCGGATTCGGCATGTTTCAGCTTGCTGATGTCGGAGAAAGTCGCCACGTAGCCCGTGGTTTCGCCGTTCGCGTTGTCGCTGCGCCTGATGATCAGCCATTCCGGATAGATTTCGCCGTTCTTGCGCCGGTTCCAGATTTCGCCTTCCCAGTGTCCGGCACTATCGAGGGCCTGCCACATGTGCGAATAGAAGATTGGCGACTGGCGTCCGGATGCGAGGATCTTCGGTGTGCGGCCGATGATAACCTCTGGCTGGTAGCCGGTCAGACGGCTGAACGCCTCGTTGATCCAGAGAATGCGTTCGGCGGGATCGGTGAGCATGACGGCAGCACCAATCTGGTTGAGGATGGCGTGCTGACTTTCCGGCGCGACCGAATTGTCAGCGGAGGCCTCCGGAAACTCGAAATTCGACATGACACTCCCTCATGCCTGCGGTTCTAAAGGCAATTTCCATCTTTTTTAGGTATAAACGGAGTATGCCTTAAGTCAGGTCTGGCCAGCAAGAACGCTTCTCATCAAGCCCGGGACAGCAGGCCGATTTCGCGTTCCAGGACGGTTTCGTCGCCAAGATTGAGTTCGACCAGGCGGCGCAGGTGGGTGACGCTGTCGAGGTCGATTTCGTGGCAGGCCAGGCCGTAGGTGTCGCCCTGGTGGTGGACGACGGTGACCGCCATGCGGATGTCGGTTTCGCCGCCGTCGAGGCGCAGATGCAGCACACCCTGGCCGCCGATGCGGGTGTACATCTCGGCGCAGGGGCGGATCAGGGCGCCTTTCAGGGAGAGGTCGAGGACGTCGACCGGATGTTCGCCGTCAGCCAGGAACAGGCGGGCCGGTCCGGAAAACACGATGCGGGTGAATTGCCTGCGATTTTCGGCCATGTTTGTCTCCGGGGGCTATTTGCCCTGCATGTTACCCCAAAGCAGCTTGTGCAACTGCAACTGAAAGCGCACCGGCAGGCCGTCTTCGAGGATCCAGCCGGCCAGTGCCGCCGGCTCGACGCTGCCTTGCGCCGGCGAAAAGAGGACCGGGCAGCGCGCGTCCAGGCCGTGCGCGTGGACGACTTCGCGCGCCCATTCGTAGTCCTCGCGCGAGGCGATGACTATCTTGATCTCGTCGCGCGGCTTAAGGTGCGCCAGGTTGGTCCACAGGTTCTTCGCCGCTTCGCCGGAATCGGGGGCCTTGAGGTCCATGATGCAGGAAACCCGCGGGTCGACCGGGGCGATGTCGAAGGCGCCGGAGGTTTCCAGCGAGACGTCGTAGCCGGCGTCGTACAGCGCCGTCAGCAGCGGCAGGCAGTCCTTCTGCGCCAGCGGCTCGCCGCCGGTGACGCAGACCTGATGCGCCGGATGGCTGCCGACGACGGCCAGGATGTCGGCGATTTCCATGATTTTGCCGCCACTGAAGCTGTAGGTGGTGTCGCACCAGGTGCAGCGCAGCGGGCAGCCGGTGAGGCGGACGAAGACGGTCGGCAGGCCGACGCGCGACGCTTCGCCTTGCAGCGAATAAAAGATTTCGGTGATGCGCAATGCCACTTAGTTCTTCTTCTGGCGTTCCCTGGCCTTGGCGGCGGCGGGCGAGGACGGGTATTTCTGGAGCAGGGTTTCCAGCGATTGCGCGGCGCCCTTGCGGTTGCCGAGTTCCTGCTGGCAGGTCGAGATTGCCAGCAGCGCGTCCGGCGCCTTGTCGCTATCCGGGTAGCGGGTGATGACCTGGCTCTGGGCTTCGATCGCCTTGGTGCAGTTATGTTGCGCCGACCAGGAATTGCCCAGCCAGTACTGCGCGTTGGGCGCCAGCGTGGCGGTAGGGTATTGCTGCACGAAGCTGGCGAAGGCGGCGGCCGCTTCCGCGTATTTCGCTGCCTTGAAGAGGTCGAGGGCGGCGTCGTAGCTGCGGGTTTCCGCGCCTTGATCGCCGGCCACCGTCGCCTGCGGGCCGGCATCGCTGCCGGCCGTCGGCGCGGCCTCGAAGCGGCGCAGCCGGCTGTCGAGGTCGAGATAGAAGTCCTGCTGCCGCTGCTTGGCCTGTTCCAGTTCGTAGCTCAGGGTTTCGACCTGGCCGCGCAGGCGGGCGATTTCTTCCGCCTGACGCTGGATCTGTGCCGCCAGTTCGAGCTGGGCCCGGGCCTGCTGGTCGAAGCGCGCCTCGCTGGCGATCTTCAGGTCAGCGATCTGGCGCCGGGCCTCGTTGTCGTCAAACAGCGCCCAGGCAGGCTGGCTGCCAAGGAGCCCGACCAGCATCAGCAGCGGCAGGCGGCGCATGATCAGAACTCGCCGCGGCCGTCAGGGGCGCGATAGAGGATGTCGGCGCGACGGTTTTCGGCGAAGGCCGTTTCGTCATGACCCGGATTGCGCGGCTTTTCCTCGCCGAGGCTGACCGATTCCACCTGGTCTTCGCGGGCGCCGAGCAGGACCAGGGCGCGCTTCACCGCATCGGAACGCTTCTGGCCGAGCGACAGGTTGTACTCGCGGCTGCCGCGTTCGTCGGTGTTGCCTTGCAGCAGCACCTTGAAGTCGCGGTTGGCGACCAGGAACTTGGCGTGGGCGGCGACCAGCGCCTGGTATTCGCTCTTCACTTCGTACTTGTCGAGATCGAAGTAGATGCTGCGTTGCGAGAGCTGGCTCTTCGGATCGGTCAGGACGCGCGGCAGGCCGCTGGCGTCGAGGCCATCGGCGACCACCGGGGTGACGTCGGGCTGCTGGCTGGCGCTGCGGCTTTCGACCGGGGCGCCGGCATTTTCATCAGGGGCGGGGGTGGTGCTGCAGCCGGCGATCAGGGCGAGCAGCAGGGAAATCGACAACAGTTTTTTCATGATTTTCTCCGACGAGGTTCTATTTCAGGAATGGGCCCCATGCCGGCTCGCGGACGTCGCCAGCGGCAATGGTGAGGCGTTGTTTTATACGACCGTCGGCGGAGACGGCGGAGAGGACGCCGCGCCCGCCAGTTTCCGTGGCGATCAGGATCGTCCGGCCGTTCGGGGCAAAGCTCGGCGATTCGTCCTTGGTCGAATCGGTGAGCACTTGTACCTGGCGGCTGGCGAGGTCCATGACCGCCAGCTGGAAACGTCCCTCGCGCCGGGAGATGAAGGCCAGCGTGCGGCCGTCCGGCGAGGGACGGGGCGAAACGTTGTAGCTGCCTTCGAAAGTGACGCGCTGGGCGGAGCCCCCGTTGGCGTCAACCCGGTAGATCTGCGGACTGCCGCCGCGATCCGAGGTGAAATAGATGCTCGATCCGTCCGCCGAGAAGCGCGGTTCGGTGTCGATGCCGGAAGACTGGCTCAGGCGCTGCAGGCCGCTGCCGTCGGCGTTGACCGAGTACAACTGGGAATTGCCGTCCTTGGAGAGGACAACCGCCAGCTTGCGACCGTCCGGCGACCAGGCCGGGGCCGAGTTGGAGCCCTTGAAGTTGGCGACGATGCGGCGCTGGCCGGACGCCAGCGAATGCACGTAGATCATCGGCTTCTTCTTTTCGAAGGAGACATAGGCGAGGCGGCTGCCGTCCGGCGACCAGACCGGCGAGATGATCGGTTCGGCGGAAGTCAGCGCGGTGGCTGCGCCCTGGCCGTCGGCGTCGGCGACCTGCAGCAGGTACTGGCCGCGCGATTTGACGACGTAGGCGATGCGCGTCGAGAAGACGCCGCGTTCGCCGGTCAGCTTCTCGTAGATGAAATCGGCGATGCGGTGGCCGGCCATGCGCATCTGCGCCTTGCCGGTGACATAGACGGCGCCGCCCAGCGGCTCGCCCTTCTGCGTGTCGTAGAGACGGAAACGCGCCTCGATGCGACCGTCGGCCGCGCGCAGCACGCTGCCGGCGGCCAGCGCGTCGCTGCCGCGCGCTTTCCAGGCGGCGTAATCGACCGGCGCATTCTCATCCATCGTGCCGGCGTTCGGCGGCACCATGCGGAACAGGCCGCTGCGTTCGAGGTCGGCGCGGACGATCTCGGTGATGTCGCGCGACAGGCTGGCGTCGCCGGCAAATTCGGCGATGGTGACGGGAATCCGGTTGGCGCCGGCGCCGGTGATCTCGATCGAGAGCTGGGCCTGGGCCAGGCCAGCGCCGAGCAGGCTGAAAATCAGGAAGATACGGCGGGAAATTCTGGACATTGGTGGCGGTTTCTCTGAATTGTGCGCGATTTTACTCTTCAAATGGCTTGTATTTGATTTCGAGCGTGCGCTGGAATTGGCTGGGGTCGTCGGGTTTCGGCAGCGGCGAGGATTTGCGGATCGCCCGTTCGATGGCTTCGTCGAGCGCCGGCACGCCGCTTGATCGTTTCAGGCGGATCGACAGAACGTCGCCGCCCGGCAACTGGTTGACCTCGAACAGCGCTTCCGGATTGCCGGGCAGGTTGGGCGGCAGCACGATGTTGCCGCGCACCTTGGCGCGGATCTTCGCCGCGTAGCTTTCCAGGCCGCGCCGATTGGCGGCCGCCTTCTGCGCCTGGTTGGCCAGTTCGGCCAGGCGGTCCTGCTCGGCGACAGCCTGGCGCTGGTGGTTTTCGCGTTCGAGCATTTCCTTGAACGGGTCGTTCTTCGGCTTCGGTACCGGCTTGGGTTCGGGTTTCGGTTCCGGTTTGGGCGGTTCGGGCTTGGGCTCCGGCTTTTTCGGTTCCGGCTTCTTCTTTTCTTCCTTGACGACGATGGCTGGCGGCTTCGGCGTTTCCAGCTTTTTCGGCGGCTCGGGCTTCGGTTCCGGCTTTGGCTCCGGCTTGGGTTCGGGCTTCGGCTCCGGTGCCGGTTCCGGCGGGGCGACGCGCGTCGCCTTCTGCGGTGTCGGCGACCACAGTTCGACCTGCATCGCCTCCGGCTCGCTGCGCTTCCACTGCACGCCGAGGAAAAGGGCGCCGACCAGTGCCAGATGGACCAGCAGCGTGAAGGTCAGTGCCTTCTTCTTGCCTGGTTCGACGGGGGTTTCCGGACGCATCGCCTTACTTGACCGCGGTTTCCAGCGCGACGCGGGAGAAGCCGGCCTTCTTGACCTCGTCCAGCACGCGGATCACTTCCTTGTACGGCGCTTCGCCGTCGCCAGCGACCAGCACCGCCGTCTCGCGGGCTTCCTGGCGACCGGCGAGCTGGTCGCGCAACTCGCGCATGCCGGCCAGCGGGCGTTCCTTGCCGTCGAGATCGAAGAGGACCAGGGCGCCGTCCTTGTCGACCTGCACCTTCAGGTACTTGTCCGGTTTTTGTGGTGCCGTGCCGGCGCTCGGCAACTCGACCGAGCCGGTCGTCATCATCGGCGTCGCCACCATGAAGATGACGAGCAGCACCAGCATCACGTCGATGTAGGGGACGACGTTGATTTCGTTCTTGAGTCGGCGCTGGCGCATGGCTTAACGCATCTGCCGCTGCAGGATGTTGGAGAACTCTTCCATGAACGACTCGTAGCGCACCGCCAGGCGGTCGATGTCGTGCGAGAAGCGGTTGTAGGCGAGCACTGCCGGGATCGCCGCGAACAGGCCGATCGCCGTCGCCACCAGGGCTTCGGCAATGCCGGGGGCGACCGAGGCGAGCGTCGCCTGGCCGACGTTGGAGAGGCCGCGGAAGGCGTGCATGATCCCCCAGACGGTACCGAACAGGCCGATGTAGGGCGATACCGAGCCGACCGAGGCGAGGAAGGCGAGGTGCGCTTCGAGGGCGTCCATCTCGCGCTGGTAGGTGGCGCGCATGGCGCGCCGCGAACCATCGACCACGTCCTTCGAGTCGAGGTGTTTCTGGCCGCGCAGTTTGGTGAATTCACGGAAGCCGGCCTCGAAGATACGCTCCATCGAGCCGGTCTGGTGGCGGCCTTCGACCGCGCTCTGGTAGAGGTTGCTGAGATCGCCGCCGGACCAGAAGTCGCGCTCGAAGTCCTCGGTCTTGGCGCGCGCCTGGCGTACCGCGAACCACTTCATCGCGATGTAGTACCAGGACATGAAGGAGACGCCGGCGAGCAGCGCCATGACGATCTGGACGACGGCCGAAGCCTCGAGGATCAGATGGAGGATGGAAAGGTCCTGGGTGACGTTCATTTGAGTTGTTCGAGCCGGGAATGCAGGAAATCGGGAATCGGGGCGGGGGTCATCGTCGCCATGTTGACGCAGGCGATTTCAACCTCGCCGGTGACCAGTTCCTCGTCGCCGCGGCGTACCGACTGGCGGAAGACGACGCGGACGCGGGTGAGTTTCTCGACGCTCAGGCCAACCTCGACCAGATCATCGAGCCGCGCCGGCTTCAGGTATTCGCAACTGGCCTTGCGGGCGACGAAGCCGATGCCGGCTTCGGCGGCGAGCTGGGCCTGGCCGTAGCCGGCGCTGCGCATCCATTCGGTGCGGCAGCGCTCGAAGAAACGCAGGTAATTGGCGTAATAGACGACGCCGCCGGCATCCGTGTCCTCGTAGTAAACGCGGACCGGGATGGAAAACGAGGGCTGGTGGGCGTGGGCTGACATCCGGCGATTTTATCTTGTGCTGGAACATCCTATTGTAACGGCTTGTTTCCACGAAAATATCGCCATTTTGAACTGTCGCCGGGGAAGCTGGTCTTCTGGCGGTCCCTTGCGCATAATGCCCACCATGCCCGGAAAACTCCGCCTCATCGATCGTCGCAGCCTGATCCTGCTGCTCGGCCTGCTGCTCAGCGTCGGCTTCTTCGCCACGACGCTGTTCGGCTACTTCGTCTCGCGCGAGGCGATCCGCAGCGCGATCATCGGCCAGGATCTGCCGCTGACGGCGAGCAACATCTACTCGGAAATCCAGAAGGATCTGGTGCGGCCGGTGCTGATCTCGTCGACCATGGCGCACGACACCTTCCTGCGCGACTGGGTGCTCGGCGGCGAACGCGACGTGCGGGCGATGGCGCGCTACCTGCAGGAGGTCAAGGTCAGGCACAAGGCCTTCAGCAGCTTCTTCGTTTCCGAGAAGAGCACCAACTACTACACCGGTGACGGCATCCTGAAGCAGGTTTCGCCGAGCGAACCGCGCGACGTCTGGTATTACCGGGTGCGCAAGATGAGCGAGGATTACGAGATCAACGTCGATCCCGACCTGGCCAACCGCGACGCGCTGACCATCTTCATCAATTACCGGGTGTTCGACTTCGACAACCGCTACATCGGCGCCACCGGCATCGGCCTCACCGTTGATTCGGTGCGCCGGTTGATCCGCGAATACCAGGCGCGCTTCAAGCGCACCATCTACTTCACCGACGCCAGCGGTCGCGTCGTCCTCCAGGGCGACCAGGCGCAGCTACCCAACCTGCGCCAGCGCCCCGGGCTGGCGGCGCAGCTCGACACCATCCTCAAGCAGGGCGGTGGCATGTACCAGTTCGTCGATGAGGGCGACAACCACATCCTCAACGTCAATTACCTGCCCGAACTGCAGTGGTACCTGTTCGTCGAGCAGAACGAGGACGTCGCGCTCGCCGGCGTTCGCCAGACCTTGTACATCAATCTGGCGATCAGCCTGCTGGTGACGCTGATCGTTACCTGGCTCTGCTACATCACGCTCGGCCATTACCAGTCGCGGATCGAGAAGATGGCGTCGACCGACAAGCTGACCGGGCTGCTCAACCGGCACGCCTTCGGCATCCTGATCGACAAGCTGATCGCCAGCTACCGGCGCAGCCCGCGACCGATCAGCTTCCTTCTCGCCGACATCGACCATTTCAAGGCGGTCAACGACGGGTACGGGCATCGCGTCGGCGATCGCGTCCTGGTCCAGGTTGCCGCCGCCTTGCGTGCCCAGTTGCGCGAGGCCGATTTTGCGGTGCGCTGGGGCGGCGAGGAATTCCTGTTGGTCCTGCCTGGTTGCACCGCCGACGAGGCGCGCAGCGTCGCCGAAAAACTGCGCCAGGCCGTCGCCGCGTCGATTCCCTGCGCCGAATGGCAGGAACTGCGGGTGACGGTCAGCATCGGCGTCAGCGAGTTCGACGGCGAGGAAACCCCAGACCAGGCGATCGGCCGCGCCGACAACGCGCTCTACAAGGTCAAGCAGGGCGGCCGCAACGGCGTGGCGATGGCCGCCGCCAGCGCCTGATCAACTGTCCGAAAGCAGGTCGCGCACCGCTGCGCCGGCCGGTTCCTGCAGGCCGAGGTGGCGGTAGATCGCCGGCGTCGCAATGCGCCCGCGCAGCGTGCGCTGCAGGTAGCCTTGCTGGATCAGGTAGGGCTCGAGCACATCCTCGATGGTGTCGCGCGCCTCGCCGATCGCCGCCGCCAGGTTGTCGACGCCGACCGGGCCGCCGCCGAACTTGTCGATCACCGCCGACAGCAGCTTCCTGTCCATCAGGTCGAGGCCGGCCGGGTCCACGTCGAGCATGTGCAGGGCGCGGTCGGCGATGTCGCGGCCGATGCTGCCGTCGCCCTTTACTTCCGCGTAATCGCGCACCCGGCGCAGCAGGCGGTTGGCGATGCGCGGCGTGCCGCGCGAGCGCTTGGCGATTTCCAGCGCGCCGTCGGGGTCGATCGGCGCGTTCAGCAGCGAGGCCGAGCGGCTGACGATACTGCGCAACTCCTCGGCGTTGTAGAACTCGAGGCGGGCGACGATGCCGAAGCGGTCGCGCAGCGGGTTGGTCAGCATGCCGGCGCGGGTGGTCGCGCCGACCAGCGTGAACGGCGGCAAATCCAGTTTCACCGAGCGCGCTGCCGGGCCTTCGCCGATCATGATGTCGATCTGGAAATCTTCCAGCGCCGGGTAGAGGATTTCCTCGACCACTGGGCTGAGTCGGTGGATTTCGTCGATGAACAGCACGTCGTGCGGTTCGAGGTTGGTCAGGATGGCGGCCAGGTCGCCGGCGCGTTCGAGTACCGGGCCGGAAGTCTGGCGCAGATTGACGCCCATTTCGGCGGCGACGATGTGCGCCAGCGTCGTCTTGCCCAAGCCGGGTGGGCCGAACAGCAGCACGTGGTCGAGCGATTCGCCGCGCTTCTTCGCTGCCTGGATGAAGATTTCCAGTTGTTCGCGGATTTTCTGCTGGCCGGTGTAGTCGGCCAGGCGCTTGGGCCGCAGCGCGCGTTCGAGCGCTTCTTCCTGGGCGGATTTGGCGGTCGGCGCGATGATCCGCTCGAGCGGCGCCAGCTTGTCGGTTTCGATCATGATGTCGTTTCCTCGCGCAGCCAGCGCGTCAGGAGCATGTGGCCGAGCGCCAGCAACACCGGGCCGAGGAAGATGCCGATGAAGCCGAACACCAGCACGCCGCCGAACACGCCGAGGGCGACGATGAGCACGGAAAGGCCGGCGCCGCGCGCCATCAGGACGGGTTTGACGACGTTGTCGATACTGCTGATGATGAGCAGGCCGTAGAGCGCCATGAAGATCGCCCAGCCGGTCTGGCCGTCGCCGTAGAGCCAGAGCGCGGCGCCGCCCCAGACCAGTGGCGGGCCGACCGGGATCATCGACAGGAAGAAGGTGGCGAAGCCGAGCAGCACCGGTGCCGGCGCGCCGGCGACGAAGAAACCGAGCATCGCCACCGAGCCCTGCGCGGCGGCGGTGCCGACGATGCCGAGCATGACCCCGAACACGGTGCCGCGCGCCTTGTCGACCAGGCCTTCGCCGAGTTCGCCGCCGAGCTTGCGGGCGCCGCCGTAGAGCGCGGCGGCAACCACCTCGCCGTCGCGATAGAGGAAGAAGACGACGAACAGGACCAATGCCAGTTGCAGCAGACCGTTGGCGACGACGCCGCCGGCCGCGATCAGGAATTGGCGGGCTGGCGCCACGCCCTGCGCGAGCAGGGTGTTGAGCGCCTCGCGGCTGCTTGCCACTTCGTGCCAGAAGTCGATCATCCGCTGGCCGAACAGCGGCACCTCGGCAAACCAGGTCGGCGGTTCGGTCGGCAGTCCCTGCTCGACATAGGGCTTGACCAGGTCGATCAGGTGATCGGCGCCGCTGGCCAGCGCGCCGGCCAGGAAGATCGTCGGTACCAGCAGGATCAGCACCAGCAGCACGACCATCAGCGCGGCGCCCAGCGTGTCGCGCCCGCGCAGTCGAGGCAGCAGGCGGTCGCGGTAGCTTTCCCAGGTGCACACCCAGATCACCAGCGCGAACAGCAGCGCGCCGACGAAGGGCAGCAGCACGGCGACACAGCCGACGATGATCAGCACCACCAGCGCAATCTGCGCCAGCCGTTTGGGTTCGTCGTCGAGCAGCATCAGCCTTTGGACAACAGTTTGAGCGCCTGGCGGATGCCGTCGGAGGTCCCGACGTCGGCCGGCAACTGCTTCATTGCGGCGGCGGCTTCCTTCTCGTTGTAGCCGAGCGCCAGCAGCGCATTGGAAATGTCGGCGCGGGCGTCGTCGGCCGCGACATTGAGCGTCACGCCGCCAACCTGGGCGAGCTTGCCCTTCAGTTCGAGCAGCAGGCGTTCGGCGGTCTTCTTGCCGATCCCGGGAATCTTCACCAGGCGGCCGAGCTCCTGCTGCGCCACGGCCGCTGCCAGGTCATTGACCGACAGGCCGGAGAGCACCGACAGCGCGGTGCGGGCGCCAATCCCCGAAACCTTGAGCAACTGGCGGAAGGCGAAGCGCTCGGCCTCGCCGAGGAAACCGTAGAGGAAATGCCCGTCCTCGCGTACCGCGAAGTGGGTGAGCAGCGTCACCTTCTCGCCGACTGACGGCAGGTTGTAGAAGGTGCTCATCGGCACGTCGAGCTCGTAGCCGACGCCATTGACGTCGAGCACGATCTGCGGCGGGTTCTTTTCGACGACGAGGCCGCTGAGTCTTCCGATCATGAGGTAATCCGATACTGTATGTCCAAACAGGTTCTCATCCTATCAGTCGTCCGCCGCGAACGCGATACCCCGCCGTCGCCAGCGCCCCCAGACCCTGGCCGCCGTGCGCGTGACAGATCGCGCAGGCGAGCGCGTCGGCGGCATCCGCCGTCGGCGCGCCGGGCAGGTTCAGGAGGCGGACGATCATCGCCTGCACCTGCTCCTTGGCCGCCTTGCCATGCCCGACCACCGCCTGCTTGACCTGTAGCGCGGTGTATTCGGCCACCGGCAACCCGCCATGGACCAGCGCCGACATCGCCGCCCCGCGCGCCTGGCCGAGCAGCAGCGTGGACTGCGGATTGACGTTCACAAACACCTTCTCGATCGCCGACTGATCCGGCCGGTAAGTGGCAATCACCTCGCCGATGCCAGCGAACAGCGTGCCGATGCGCTCGGGCAGCGATTCCTTGTCGTTCGACTTGATGCAGCCGCTGGCGACATAGAGCAACTGGCTGCCGTGCTTCTCGATGACGCCAAAGCCGGTCACGCGCAGCCCAGGGTCGATGCCGAGGATACGGAGCGCGCTCATTGCAGCGGCTTTCCGCATCGCGCGTGGTCGGCTTCAGCGCAGGCTGACCGGCGTCGCCGGTCAAGCGGGCGAAGCCTGCGGCCGAAGCTAAAACCGGTCACGCGCAAGCCGGGGTCGATGCCGAGGATACGCACGCCGCTCACTTCGCCGGCCTCGCCACCAAATATACGCCGCCGACCGCCACCGCCATGCCGAGCACGGCTACCGGCGTCAGCGTCTCGCCGAAGACCGCCCAGGCGATCAGCGCCGTCGTCGGCGGCGTCAGGTAGAAGAGGCTGGCGACATTGACCGCGCTGCCCTTGCGGATCAGGAGGTTGAGCAGGCTGATCGCACCGAGCGACAAAACCAGCACCAGCCAGCCGAGCGCGAACAGGAATTCGCCGCTCCAGTCGATGCGGTAATCCTCGAACAGTGCGACGGCGATACCGGTGACGATGGCGCTCGGCACGAACTGGATCAGCGCGCCGGTACGCAGGTCGAAACGGGCGCAGAAACGTTTCTGGTACAGCGTGCCGGCGGTGATCGCCAGCAGCGCGACCAGCGCCGGCAGCAGCATCGGTCCGAGCGCGCCGTCGCCGAGCTTGCCGGACACGACCAGCGCGACACCGACAAAGCCCATCGCCAGGCCGCCCCACTGGCGGCCGCTGACCTTTTCGCCGAGCAGCCAGCCGGCGCTGCAGGCGGTGAGCAGCGGCTGCATGCCGACCACCAGCGCGGTGATCCCGGCCGGCAGGCCGTGGCCGATGGCGACGAAGACGCCGCCCAGGTAAAGCGCGTGGACCAGCAAGCCGGAGACCGCGATGTGCAGCCACTGTTGCGGATCGCGCGGCCACGGCGCGCGCGTCGCCAGCGCCACCGGCAGCATCAGCGCGACGACCAGGCAGTAGCGGGTGAGCAGGAAAGACAGCGGTTCGGCATGCGGCAGGCCGAACTTGGCACCGATGAAACCGGTGCTCCACAGGAAGACGAAGAGGAGGGGATAGGCGCGTTGCATCAAATAAGAAAGGCGGCGTATCGCCGCCTAGGGGGCGCCAAAATAACCATTACACGAAAGCTTCTTTCTTGAATTCATCAAGAAAGGCTTTTATCTCCTGAATGAATTTCCCTCTATTACGCGCTTGATCAGCCAATTCGAGGCGTCTGTCCTCCTTTGCGCCCAAGTTTTTGCCGCATAGGTCAAGTCGTTTGAGGAAACGCTTCCCATCCAGTAGTCGCGATATGCGTTCCCAATGCGCTGCACTTCCTTCCGGTAATGGAGCTCCAAACTCTCGAATGCGCGTAGCAAGCTCGGAAACGCAAGGAGCAGCTTCACCCAGTCGGTTTTCAATTTGTCGAGGTAAAGCATCAGCGGGGATTTTGTTCAGTTCATCATCAACGCGTATACCATGTTTTCGTCCGGCAATGACCGCTGCAGATATGTTGACGACTGAATCTATATCTCGATAGATTGTTTGCAGCGCATCTTCTCCTCTGCGAACAGATCTTCCCTCGCGATTGGCAACCACGGCTTCAACTACCTCGGGGTCAAGAAGATAGTTCTCTATTTCCCAACGAGGCAGTACGCGAATATATTCTCCGAGCGGGCGCGAGGCATGAAAATTGCCGTCATCCATTTCCCACCAGATGGACCAATGGGGTTCGACTGCAAGGGCATCGCGGTCAACAATCCCAAACGCAGAAAAATGATTGGTTCTGGCCTCAGCAACAAGGGCCGTTACGCGCGAAGATCCTCCCCCACAGCCTTCGTCCGCGGGTTTGAAGTCAAATTCGCCATCCTCGAAAAACCAGCGGTCGCCAATGATCAGGCGATCTTCTTCGGACTCCAGAAAAACTACTACCTTCCTGAAATACCCATACTCAACACGTTCAGAATTCGGCTTTCCTTTGAAAGACGCCATGGGTCAGGCCTCCTCTTTGCTCTTTTGAATGATGTCCCCGCCTTTATGAAGGCCATCCTCGGGAATTTCAAAAGCAAAGGCCTTCAGCATATCTACGGAGTGCGTTGCAGCAATAACCGTGATACCGGGGTCGTTTTTGGGCAAAGCTTTGAGCTGGCGAATCAGGCGGTACTGCCAGCGGGGATGTAAGTGCACTTCTGGTTCATCAATGAATATCAGCGTATGACGCGTCATATGTGCGCCGATACGCAAAAAGAGATGAACCAGATTCTTTTCGCCGCTACTCAATCTGTCCAGTCGGTGACGAGCATCTCCATTACGTACGATGGCGGCCAGGGTCTCAACCGAAATCCCCTCTAAGAATTTGTCGGGTGTTTCGTCAAAGACATGGCGATTGACAAAATCCCTGGCACGATCAAAACGGCCGGGTTGATCGGGAAGCAGGTTTTGATCCAGCCATTTCAACCAGACGAGAAGGTTATCCAAAGAGTCCCGCCAGCGATTGGAATGCGGGTCAAACAAATGGGCGGTACGATATCCCCAATGCTCAGGACGCCCGATTGCTCGCTCGTGGGATGCTACAGCGGGGATATCGCGATAAGCGCTGAAGTACAGCGCTGTCGGCAAATCAAACGCGGTACCAGAAAAGCCCCCAGCACTGTTTTCGGCTTCTTCCTGATTCCATTCTCTGAACGTATCAGTCAGGTCTGCACACAGTTCATCGCTACGACCTATTTCGGTCAGAAAACCTCGTGCTCGACGCCGGTATCCGGCGACATGCCAGGAGTCTGCCTGTGCCTGTGCAAGTTCGGCCGTACCCCAAGGTTTCAGAAGAGCTAGGTCATCGCTGAAGTTGCCAGCGAGCAAAGAGAGGATGATGACTTTCTCTTCACCTCGCCAATAAACACGAATGCGCAAATCCCATTGGGCACGCAGTTCCCCCGAATCAAGGCCTTCAACTCCCCAGTATTTGGGCTCTCGCTCACCCCAGACGCGCATCATGTTGGCCATGATCTGAAGCAGGGTTGTCTTGCCCATGCCATTGTCGGACATGAACAGGAAAGCGTTGCAGGGCGCTCCACTGGCATCCGTAAAATCGATGCCATAAGGCCGCTCCGGGAATGGACCATTGCCATCGACTGTTAGCCAGACAGGGCGGAATTCCAAAATACGGAGAGTTTGCAGGCTCATTGTCAGCCTCCTTTGCAGGCACGAACGCAGGCGGAAATGTCATCACGGCTGATACGAACGCCGTGAACCCGGAAAGTATCGGGACCGGTTCCCGGCTTAATCAGCATATCCCCTTGGCCAAGTAACTTTTCGGCACCCTCATCGTCAAGAATGATGCGGGATTCGCTTCCTTTCTGAACAGCCAGCGCGATACGAGCCGGGATGTTGGAACGCAACAGGCCGGAAAAAGTCTCGGCGTCCGGACGTTGTGTAGCCAGAACCAGATGGATGCCGGCCGAGCGTGCTTTTTGGGCAAGCCGGATGAGCGATTCTTCGACTGCAGGATGCTGCCGGATCAAGTCTGCCAGTTCCTCCACCATCACCACGATGCGCGGCAATTCTTCTCCCTTTGCCTGGGCCTCAGCAAGATTGGCGACCCCCAAGACCTGAAAACGTTGATGGCGTAGTTCCATTTCTGCCACCAGCGCTTTCAGTTCAACTGCTGCCTCGGCCGGTTCAAAAATTGGTCCTTTGCCCGCCAAATGGGGAATGCCGCGATAGGCAGAGAACTCGACCTGTTTGGGATCAATCAGCAACAGCCGAAGGTTGGCCGCAGTTTGTCGCCAAAGCAGTGAAAGGATGATGGCGTGCAAACAGACGCTTTTTCCGCTCCCCGTGGTGCCTGCGACCAGCAGATGGGGCGCGGCCGCCAGATCAAAGCGAAATGGCTGGCCCTGAATGTCAGCCCCCGGCCACACGGGCAAGGGATCGCTGCATTCGGCCCGCACCCATTCGCGTAAAGAGGTGCCGGGCAATAGCTGCCACGATTCGCGGGCGCGTGGCAGATCCAGGCATATGACTCTGGCCTCATCGCCTGGCGAAAGGAAGACGCCTTGGCGCTGCAAATTCAGTGCGATGGCGAGGCGATCCAGGCCTCGGCGAACCCGGTCTGCATCGCTCAGGTCGGAAAGATACAAGCGGTAGCGGGACAAACGAGGACCATCAACCCGCTCACGGATTTCCGCACTGACACCGATTTCGGTCAATGCCCGAGCCAGGTCGTCACGACGATCTTCCCGCGTGACCATGGCTGTGCCGCCGAAAAACTCCTGGTAGAGATAGGCATGGAAGTCATGGTTCTGCCGCCAACTGGTCCGGAATTCGCGCAGCCCACGGCGGATATGACGCTGCAGCAACAACACATAACGGTCTTCATCAGCAAACAAATCCGTATCGTGATAAGCCGAGAGGAGCGCTTTGTAAGCGTCATTGAAATCGCGCGGTCCTTGTTCGTCATCGCTCAGGCCTTTGCCGGCAACCTGTTCCAGATCGTAGCGATGCGGGCTCTCTTCATAATCCAGGGCTTCGTCGGGCGGAGTCGGCAGGCGTAAAGAGCGGGCCAATGCCAAGCGCAACACGTTCAGCTTGGGAACGTTGCGTTTCAGGCCATGTTTGAGGATTTCCCGAACCAGCGTTTCATCCTGGGCACTTATGGCAATATCAGCCATGGCGTACCTTTCGGGCCGGATACATCGGTTGATGGAGGATTTCTGTTTCGCTGCCGCTCGGGTTATGCAATACAAACTCACGATATACGTGAGGCTGGATCAGACGATATTTTTCCTCGTCAAGTTCGGAATCGGTGGGTAGAACGATGACTTGCTGGCTGGCGTGGGGGTAGTAAGCTGTCAGCAAGCGTTCCTGATTGCCCCGGTCGATTCTCGCCAAAGGCGTATCTACAATTACCGGAAGCTGTTTCCCAGAGCAGTCCTTTAGTGCCCAAAGTAGTGCGGTGGCAGCGATTTGTTTAGTGCCAGCAGACAGATTTCCCATGCCAACAGTTTCGCCTTCGAGATTCAAATAATGTAAGGCAAAGAATTCGTCGACTGCGATGCGCCTTACCAAAGTATTGGACGTCATTAACTGCGAATAGCGAAGATTTAAAGCGTCTTCTAGTTCTTTGCGGCTGCTCTCTTTAAGTCGTTGCTTGTACGCATCAAGAAAACGGCTGAGTCTGTTGGAAACCTGCAATCGCTGACGAGCCTGCTCCGAAAGCGCAACCGAGTGTCGTTGTTGATCGATCTGCACAGTCTGATCCTGGGCCAGCTTGGACAACCTTTCACTTTCGTTGCGTCGTTCCTTGATTAGCAGTTTGAGGTCCAGCAGTTTGTTTCCCAACGCTTCAAGTTCGGCCTCTGCCTTGGCGTAGGCTTCCCTTTCTGCTTGACTTTCACTGGTGGCATCGCGCCGTTCCTGCTCCAGCTTCTTGCGCTGGCTTTCCAATGTCCAAAGGCGCGAAAGCATTTCTGCGAAATGACGACGAGCGTCGTCGTTGTAGGCATAACGCTGCAGGACAGATTTGGCCTTTTCTACTTTTGGGCGATCAATCTGGGAGCGGGGTGGCAGATCATCGCCCACTTCGGCCTCCAGAAGTTTGCGCAGTCGATTGCGGTAAAAGCTGTCCTGGCTCGCCTGCAAGGGTAGTGTGGGTGGCAAGGGAGGCGTGTCAAAAACCTGGCCGGGCAAAACTTCTGCCAATCTCCGCAGCAGGGGGGCTGGACCATTGCTCTGTTTTAGCTGCCTATCGAGCAGTTGCATGCCTTTATCGGCCAGTTCTGCAGACAACAAGAGAGGCGCGATGCGCGGCAGGGCGTCAGCCAGCTTGGCGGACAAGGAGGTATGTTCGTTTTCAGCCTGCGTAATCCGCTCCTTGAGGAGCGCTTCGGACAATTGGTTGACCGAGGCTCGGCGTCCTTCCTGGCGGCGCTTGAGGACGGAAATCTCGTTCTCAAGCAAGCCGAGTTCTTCTTCTGCCAGTTGCAGTGCCAGCGCGGTCGCTGCCTGGTCGGCCTGGGTTTTGGCCAGGCGCGCCTTGAGATCTTCCAGGTCGGCGGCGCGGCGGGTGTCCATGGCCGCTTCTTGCCAGTGCTGGTTGGCCGCCTTGAGCGCTTCACGCAGAAGGCCGAGCTTGCCGATGTTGAGCAAGGCCTCGATCTGCCGGACTTGCTCGTCGCGATTGGCCTCGGCGATTTCCTGGATTTGTTCGCCGTCAAAAATGAAAAACTTGATGAACTCGGCGGGCAGGCGGAAATCGAGAAATTCCTGGGCAGCAGTGTCTTCAAGCGGCTGTTCGAGAAAGTCAGCCTCGATGCGTAGCCGGGTTTCGTAGCTGTTTGCCCCGATTTCCCAGACGCGCTCGACCTGGACACGACCGGCGTCTTCCCGCCATACCGCGCGAACCGCGCAGTGCTTCTGCCGGTTTTGTCGGGCACGGCGATTGAGCAAGCCCCACCAGTCCTCGCCGGCCCCGATGACATACTGCTTGTCGGAGGGAGTACGCTCGCGCTGCACCGCACGCCGCAGATTTTCGGTGACACCGCCGAACAGGAGTTTGAGGGCGTTCAGGAAACTGGTCTTGCCAAAGCCATTGCGCCCGGAAATCAGAACGATATTCCGCCCCTCGCTTGTCCCTGCCAAATCGAAGGTATGAGCACCGCAATAGGAGAACAGGTTCTCCAGCGTAATCGATTCAAAGATCATGGAGCAGCGGCGATGTCTTCCTGCTGGACAGCTTTTTCGACTACAAAACGCACGTCCTCATTGAGCGCAGGACGAGCACCACGTTGTGCCAGAGTCGGATATTTCTGATCGACCAAATACAGCAACTCCTCGATCCAGGCCTCCTGGATCTCGTATTCCGAAGCCAGTTCGGCGATGAGTTCCCGGTTCAGATTGTCCATGCTGAATTGCCCCCCTTCGGAGACGATGCGTCCGTAACGCTTGGCTAGGCGAAGTGCCGATTGCGTGGCGTCTCCTTCGCGTTGCCAATGATACTGAATGCATTGCAATTCTTCATCGTCAATCAGCTTGCGGCGAACTTCACTTTCAACCTGAAAAAGTGCTTCCAGAATCTGTTGGCGAGCCGCCAGGGTAAACGGGCCCGGACCAATTTCACCGGAGCGACGCTTGCTTTCCCGCATTTCCGGTCGTTCCCGCCAGACTTTCAGCGTGTCACGGAACTCAGCCAGGGGGCGCATCCACTCGTCGCCTGTGGCAATGAATCCCTGCATAGAGCGGTCTTGACGCACAACGGTACATGTCCAGCAGCCGAACCGGCTGCCACCACAGGAAGGGGTATTGAGATCCAGCACGACAGGGCATTCACCGCCGTTGGCTTGACGGTACAACTCCAGCATGTCGTCGTGCCGCGTGCCCCAGGGGGCTGGGTTGTTGCGGAAAAGATAGTCCCAGACTTCGTCGTTGGACCACTCTGCGATGGGCGTAAACACCAGTGCGTTGGGAATCTCGTGATGCGGATTCAACCCACGGTCATTGGTTTCTCTTGCTTCCATGCGCTGGGAGCGGCTGGAGCTTTCAGCACTGCGTGTTCCGAGCAACAGAAGGACGCTGCCATAACGTTTGGCGATGTCTTCAATGATCCGCCTGGCAGGGCGAATCTTGATTTTGGTTGTGCACCAGCGGAACGAGCGGGTTGGGGGCGGATATCCTCTGCCAATCAGATTGGTCCAGAAAGTCTGATCGGGCTCGGGTTGGACGTGATGCACGGAGATACTGGGTGCGTGTTCTCTGGCATGAAGTTCAATGGCACTCAAGGATGCCGCCAGATAATCCTCAACGATAGGCGCCTCTACCTTGGTGTCGGAGGCGATGATGTGAATCGGTTTACCGGCCCGCGACCCTAGCTCAAGAACCAGCTTGTAGACCTGTTGCAACAAAGCAGTGGAATCTTTGCCTCCGGAATAGGCAACTACCCATGGGCGATCGTCCCGCAGGTATTCGTCGCGAAGACGCGCATGGGTTGCCGATTCGTTGCTATTGGTAGTCACATCAGATATCCGGAAAAGCATGTTGCAAAAATTAAAAAGAGGGGTGGTGTTTCACTCCTCGATGACCGCCGTGGTGTAGATTTCCTGGACGTCGTCCAGGCCTTCCAGCGCGTCGAGCAGCTTCTGCATCTTTACCGCGTCGTCGCCGACAAAGACGTTCTCGCCTTCCGGCTTCATCGTCACTTCCGAGAACTCGGGCGTGAAACCGGCCGCTTCCAGTGCGTCCTTGACGGCGATGAACTCGGTCGGCGCGGTCAGCACCTCGATCGAACCGTCGTCGTTGGTCGCCACGTCGTCGGCGCCGGCTTCGATGGCGGCGTCCATCAGCGCCGCCTCATCGGTACCGGGAGCGAAGATCAGCTGGCCGCAGTGCTTGAACTGGAAGGCCACGCAGCCGTCGGTGCCCATGTTGCCGCCGTACTTGTTGAAGGCGTGGCGGACTTCGGCCACCGTGCGGGTCTTGTTGTCGGTCAGGCAGTCGACCATGATCGCCGCGCCGCCGATGCCGTAGCCTTCATAGCGGATCTCGACGTATTCGACGCCTTCCAGCTCGCCGGTGCCCTTTTTGATCGCCGTGTCGATCTTGTCCTTGGGCATGTTGACGCCCTTGGCCTTGTCGACCGCGACGCGCAGGCGCGGGTTGAAGCTCGGATCACCCCCGCCCATCTTGGCGGCGACGGTGATTTCCTTGGCAATCTTGGAGAAAGTCGCGCCGCGCTTCTCGTCCTGACGGCCCTTGCGGTGCTGGATGTTTGCCCACTTCGAGTGACCTGCCATGCTGATTTCCTGAATGCGAATAACGAAGAAGCGGCGATTTTACCCGTCCGGCGTTCTCCCGTCAGGCCGCCACGCCGCTTTTTGGGTCCGCTTGTTGCTTGTTTTGACGATCTTTTCTGCGGAACCCGCCATCACCATGAAGAAACCCACCCTCAGCCAGAGCCTCAAGGCCCGCCGGCGCAGCCGGCAGATGGTCATCGGCGTCACCTGGTACACCCCGGAAACCTGGGCTCGCGTCAAAGCTACGGCGACCGATCCGGAATGCTTCGAAGACAGCTTCGACAAGTGGAAAGCCATGGCCGTCGCGGCCCGCCGCAATTTTCAGCGCTCCGGCGTGATGGCCCTGGAATGCCAGATCGACCCCGACGAGTTCGCTGCCTGGTGCGCCGCCAATCAGCAGGAAAACAACTCGACCTCGCGCGGCGAGTACGTCTCCGAAGTCCTCAGCGCCGCCCACAACAAGACGGACTGAAAACACACCGGCTTGTCGCATTGCAGACAAGCCGGCGCCCGGCAATCGCCGATTCCCCTTTCGCCACCACCTGTGGCAGGCTGACGCCAGCATCCGCCAGAAAGGGAAACCATGTCCGCCATCCAGCGCATCGCCACCCGCGAAACCGAACTCGGCGCCGGCCTGAGCATCCGCCGCGCCCTGCCCACCCGCCACCGGCGCATGGTCGGCGCCTGGTGCTTCCTCGACCACATCGGCCCGGTCGACTTCGCCCCGGATGCCGGCCTACATGTCGGCGCCCACCCGCACATCGGCCTGCAGACCTTCACCTGGCCCATCACCGGCGAGATCCTGCACCGCGACAGCCTGGGCAACGAACAACTGATCCGCCCCGGCCAAGTCAACCTGATGACCGCCGGCCACGGCATCGCCCACACCGAAGACTCCCCGCAACCGGGCCAGCGCCTGCACGCCGCCCAACTGTGGATCGCCCTGCCGCCCGAACAACGCGACTGCCCACCCGACTTCGCCCACTACCCCGACCTGCCGACCTGGACCACCGACGGCGCCCGATTTACGCTGCTCGCCGGCCACTACCGGAACAAGCACGCGCCGACCCGCATCCACACCCCCCTACTCGGCCTGGACATTGCCGCCACCACTGACGCGACGCTCGACCTGCCGCTGCAAACCGAATTCGAATACGGCCTGCTTCCCCTGCTCGGCCACATCACCGCCGCTGGCGAAACCCTGGGCAGCGACGAATTCCTCTACCTCGAACCCGGCCGCGACCGCCTGCAACTCAAGCTGCCCGCCGGTAGCATAGTCCTGCTACTCGGCGGCGAGCCGTTCACGGCACCGCTCCAGATGTGGTGGAACTTCGTCGCCGGCGACCGCGAAAGCATCGTCGAGGCGCAACGGCAATGGGAAAACGGGGATGCGCGCTTCGGGGCGGTCGGGGACGGCAAAGCTCCGCGTTTAGGAGCACCGACGCTGCCTGCCGTATGGATCCGAGCGTCTTAGCGTAGCGCCTCTCTCGACATGACAAAGCACTAACGCTAGAGTGCGTGCTCCACGACCTACGCAATCAAGCAATGAAGCCATTCCCCGTTCACCGCGCGCTTGGAAAGTTCGGTATCACTTCTCTCGTCCTGGCGATGGCCGGCTGTGCAACGGCGCCGGCACCCATTGCGCCTGAAGCTGCCAATCGCATACATCGTGTCGCCGTAATTTCGTCTACCGCCAAGCTATTCACCCGTCAGTACGTAGGCCTGACGGTATTCGGCAACGAGAGGGAAGAAATCGATATTTCCGACTGGAAGATCGATCAACAGTACGAAGGGCAATTGGCCGCTGAGCTTGAGAAGCTACCCGGCCTGACCGTTGTCAAAGCCCCCTACTCAGTGGAGGCTTTTTTCCATGTCAACGACTTGAACGGTCCGTGGGATGCTCCGGCGTTCTGGGGACCGAATTGGGAGGCGATCGGACCCGCAACTCGCAGTTACTGCTCGGAAAACAAGTTGGATGCGCTCCTCGTGGTGGCCAAAGCGAAGACGAGCGATTTTTTGGGCGGAACAAACCAAGTCATTGGAGGCACAGGAATTTACGTGCGCGGACCAGGAAACCAGATATCGGTCATGCACCTGATTTCAAGCGTCGCACTGCTCGACTGCACTAATGCAAAGCCGCTCGCAATCCGCACCGTCGCTACGAATCAACAAGCGCTTCCTGGCGCCATCGTGCGTTCAGCGCCCCCGGTCAACCTTCCGGTGAATTTATCGCGCACCCCGATTCCTCAGTGGTCTCCAGAGCAGAGGCAGCACATCAAGAGTGAGCTATCGACCCTCCCAACCAGCACTTGGGGAACTACGCTCAGGAGCATGTTTGCTTCTTCGGCCAAACAACCCTGAGCGTCCGCACAACAGCCAACCTGATCCCGCTCGACAGCTAATTGAGGCATTGGGGGGCTTTTTCGCGGAACAGCTTACAAAAGCGTACTTGGCACTCGGGACAGGCATCTCCGCTTTACCCTCCTTCACCCCAGCCCGCCGCCCGGGCGCTAGAATGCCGGCATCTGATCCTGCCCGGAGTTTTCCCCATGTCCGAACCGCTTTACCTCGCCAAGTCCGCCGACGGCTATCCCGCCCTGCTGCCGCAGATGACCAACCGCCACGGGCTGATCACCGGGGCGACCGGGACCGGCAAGACGGTGACCCTGCAGACGTTGGCCGAGCGCTTGTCTTACATCGGCGTGCCGGTGTTCATGGCCGACGTCAAGGGCGACCTGTCCGGCATGGGGGCGGTCGGCACGCCCAGTCCCAAGCTGTTGAAGCGGGTCGAGGAGCTGGGGCTGGAGGGTTATGCCAATTACGCCAATACCGTGGCGTTCTGGGATGTCTTCGGCGAGAACGGCGTACCGGTGCGGGCGACCATTTCCGACATGGGGCCGTTGCTGCTGGCGCGGCTGCTCAACCTCAACGACACCCAGTCCGGCGTGCTGCAACTGGTGTTCAAGATCGCCGACGACCAGGGGCTGCTGCTGCTCGATCTCAAGGATTTGCGGGCGATGGTCCAGCACGTCGGCGACAACGCGGCGCAGTTCAAGACCGAGTACGGCAACGTGTCGACGGCGTCGATCGGCGCCATCCAGCGCGGCCTGCTGACGCTTGAGGAACAGGGCGGCGACCTCTTCTTCGGCGAGCCGATGCTCGACATCAATGACCTGATGCAGGTCGACAGCAACGGGCGCGGCGTCATCAACGTGCTCGCCGCCGAGAAGCTGATCCATGCGCCGGCGCTCTATTCGACCTTCCTGCTCTGGCTGCTCGCCGAATTGTTCGAGCAGTTGCCGGAAGCCGGCGATCTCGACCAGCCGAAGCTGGTCTTCTTCTTCGACGAGGCGCATCTGCTTTTTGACGACGCGCCGGCGGCGCTGGTGGACAAGGTCGAGCAGGTGGTGCGGCTGATCCGCTCGAAGGGCGTCGGCGTCTTCTTCGTCACCCAGAACCCGCTCGATGTCCCGGAAAAAATCCTCGGCCAGCTCGGCAACCGCGTCCAGCACGCCTTGCGCGCGTTTACGCCGCGCGACCAGAAGGCGGTGCAGTCGGCCGCCGAGACGATGCGCGCCAATCCGAAGTTCAACGCCGCTGACGTGATTACCGAGCTGGGCGTCGGCGAGGCGCTGGTTTCCTTCCTCGACGAGAAGGGGCGGCCCAACATCGTCGACCGCGCCTTCATTTTCCCGCCAGCTTCGCGCCTCGGCCCGCTGAGCGTCGATGAACGGCGCGCCAGCATCGAGGCCTCGCCGCTGCTCGCCACCTACGGGACGACGGTCGACCGCGAATCGGCCTACGAAATCCTGCGCGGCCAGCCGGCGGCGCCGAAGAAGGCCGGTCCCGGCGCCATTCCGGCACCTGCCGCACCCGGCGGTCCGGCCCGGCCGACGGCGATGCCGCGCCCGCAACCGGCCCCGGCGCCAGCGCCTGCGGAAACCTCGGGCGGCGGTTTCCTGGGCGGCCTGGGCGACATGCTGACCGGTACCACCGGCCCGCGCGGCGGCCGCCGCGAAGGGGTGCTGGAAGCCGCCGCCAAGAGCGCCGCGCGCAGCGTCGCCGGCACCGTCGGCCGCGAGCTCGGCCGGCAGATCCTGCGTGGCGTGCTCGGCTCCATCCTCGGCGGTCGGCGCTGAGAAGCGCGGTCCCGGCCAGTGGATGCCGCCGGCATGGCAAAACGTCGCCAAGCGCAGGAAGAGATTGGCCGCCTTGTCGGCGAGGCCATGCTGGGCGTCGATCGGGCGGTGAGCGCGGCGGCGACCGGCAAGGATCGCCCGCCCGGCGAAATGATCGAGCTCTGGCTGGGTAGCAAGCTGCTGCAGGCATCGGGTCTGGCGCCGCAGCGGCAGCCGGCGGCGTCGGCAGCGCAGATTGCGGCGGCCGAGGCGCGGCTGGGCTGGCCGCTGCCGGCGCAGTTGCGCGATTTCTATCGGGCCAGCAACGGCATCGCCTGGTCCGCCGTGGCCGAAACCGGCGGTTATTTTCCGGCGCTCGACCGGTTGTCGACCGCTGGCAAGCTTGTCCCGCCGTTATCGCTGCGCCAGGAGGCGCACTGGCGCAAATATCGGGCAAAAAATGGCGAAGACCGGCGAATTGGTCTCTATCCGCCGGGGGTTTTCAGCGTTCTCGGGGAACCGGAGCGCTGGCTCGAATATGCCGAACTCGATCCTTTCCTCGCCCTGCAGCAGGCCAGCGCTTCCCGTTGTCTGCTGATCGCGCAAGGTCCCGGCCTGGCCGTGCCGGTCGGTCATGTGCTCGATGTGGAGAACCTGGTGGCGAGCCATTTCCAGAGTCTTGCCCACTGGTTGTCGGTGCAACTCTGTCTGGGGGAGTGAACAGATGAGGATCGTCCTGCTGCTGTTGTTTCTGGCACTGTTGATTGCCGCCTATCGCCTGCTGCGCCGCTCGCGTTCCGGCCTCGACGCGGCACTCGATGACTACGCCAGACGGCGCGCCACCGAGGATGTGACGCCGGAAAGCGCCCCCTGGTTCGGTCGCACCGGCCTGCCGGAAGCCGACGAGCGCGAACTGCCGCGCTACCTGCGCCGGGAATTCGGCGAACTGCTCGATGTACCGGGCGCGTTGCAGGCAGCCGATCTGGTCTATCTCGGCCGGTTTGCCGATGGCGCGGGCAGCGTCCATTTCTGGCGCATTCCCCGCCGCGACGGAGAAACGGACTATTACGCCTACATCGAGGTCGCTGCCGACGGCGAGACCGCTTGCTTCGGCTGGGGCGACCGCAGCCCCGAGCAACTGCCAGCGCGATGACCGACCTGCCGCCGTTGCACACGCTGCCCGCCTTCGAGGCGGCGGCGCGCCTGGGCAGTTTCCTGGCGGCGGCGCAGGCGCTGCACCTGACGCCGTCGGCGATCAGCCACCGTATCCGGCTGCTTGAGGAACACCTCGGTCAGCCGCTGTTCGAACGCCGTCACCGGGCGGTGGCGCTGACCCCGGTCGGCCGCCGCTATCTCGCCGTGGTGCGCGACGCGCTGCTGCGTCTCGACGAAGCGAGTGCTCACCTGCGATCGCCGCGCCAGGAGCGCCTGCGCATTTCGGCGGCACCGGCGCTCGGCAGCCAGTGGCTGGTCGGCCGCGTCGCCGCTTACCAGATGCGCCACCCGGCGCTGGAGTTCGCGCTTGCCACCGCCACCGGGCTGGGGCCGCTGCTCGCCGGCGAGGCTGACATCGGCCTGCGCTACGGCGAGGAGGAATGGCCCGGCCTGCTCGCCTGGAAGTTGTTCGAGGAACGCGTCTTCCCGGTGTGCAGCCCGGCGCTGGCCGCCGGCCTGACGGTGCCGGCCGACCTCGACACCTGCCGCCTGTTGCGCCACCCGCTGCTCTCATGGGCACGCTGGTTCGCTGCCGCCGGCTTGCAGCGGCTCGAGCCGGCGAGCGGGCCGCTGTACGAGGATGCGCTGCTGATGCTCGAAGGCGCCGTCGCCGGCCATGGCGTGGCGCTGATGGCCGGCAGCCTGGCCGCGCCTTACTTGGCCGACGGGCGCTTGTGCCGGCCGTTTGCCGTCGACTGTCCGGACCGCAGTTTCTATGTCGTGGCGCCGCCGGCGATCCAGGAGCGGCCGGCGGCGATGGCTTTCATCCGCTGGCTGGTGCGCGGTGCGCACGACGCCGTTCAGGCGCCAGCGAAAGTTCCGAGCGCGGCGGCAACAGCATCGATCACCGGCGACCAGCCACCACCCGGCGGCTGACGGAAGAGGCGGACGACGCCCGGATACCACGGCGTATCGTCGCGCCCGTCCAGCCAGCGCCAGTCGGTCTTGTAATCCGGCAGCAGCACCCAGCACGGCTTGCCGAGTGCGCCGGCAAGGTGGGCGACGGCGGTGTCGACGGCAATCACCAAGTCGAGGTTGGCGATGATCGCCGCCGTATCGGCGAAGTCGCCGATTTCCGCCGCCAGGTCGGTGAGCGGGAAGGGCGGTGCGGCTGCCTCGTCCTCGCCAGCACCCTTCTGCAGGCTGAAGAAACGCAGGCCCGGGACGCCGGCCAGCGGCGCCAGCGTGCCTAGCGACGGTAGCGAGCGCTCGCGGTCGTTCTCGAAGCGCGGGTTGCCCTTCCACACCAGGCCGACACGCCTTCCCTCGTCAGCCCCAAGGCGACCGGCCCAGGCGGCGACAGCGGCAGGTTCGGCGGCCAGGTAGGGGAGTTCAGCGGGGATCGAGTCGAGCCGGGTGGCGAAGCGGTAGGGCAGGCTCAAGGGCGGCGTCCAGAAATCCCAATGCGGGTCGGCGACACCGTCGCCAAGCGCGATGCTGTCGTCGACGCCGGGCAGGCGGCGCAGCAGACGGGCCAGCGGCGGATGGCAGAGCACCGAGACGCGCCGCGCGCCGGCCGCCTTCAGTTGCGCGCTGTAGCGACAGAACTGGATCATGTCGCCGTGCCCGGCTTCCAGGCCGATCAGGATCGCCTTGCCGGCAAGCGGCTCGCCCTGCCAGCGCGGCAGCGCCAGTGCACGGTCGAGCGCGGCGTACCAGTCGCGCGCTTCCAGGCGGGCCCAGCCTTCCTCGTAGCGCCCCTGGCGCAGCAGCACGTAGGCCAGGTTGAAGGCGGCAGCGCCGTGCCCGGAGTCGATCGCCAGTGCGCTGCGGTAGCACTGTTCGGCCTCGGCTTCCCGCTTGTGGCAGGCGTAGAGAACACCGAGCTGGCTCCAGGCGTCCGCCGCCTGCGGGTCGTCCCGCAGGGCGCGCAGGTAGCAGGCCTCGGCCTCGGCGAAACGCTTCTGCGCGGCGAGCAGCAGGCCGAAATTGAGGCGCGCCTGCACTAGCGCCGGGGCCAGCGCCAGGGTTTGCCGGTAGGCGGCTTCGGCCAGTTCGCTGCGGTCCTGCCGGTCGTACACCAGGGCGAGGTTGGCCCGGGCTTCGGCGAGGTCGGGGGCTTCCCGCAGGATGTCCTGGAGCAGCACTTCGGCGGCCGCCAGTTCGCCGTCGCCGAGCAGGCGGCTGGCGCTCAGGAAGAGGGTTTCGAGGTCGGGCATGCGGTCGTGGACAAGCTCGGTAATAGGTGCGCCATCCGGAAACGGCAGCTGACTGTTCAGTGGGGTTTCCCGGCGCGTGACGGCGGTTCAGGGCGGCGCGCCTTCAGCGCCCTGAATCTGGTTGCGGCCGGCCGCCTTGGCCCGATACATGGCGCTATCGGCCTCGGCCAGCAGTTGGGAAAAACGCGCCGCGCAATCCGGCGTGATCTCCCGATCCGCGGCCAGGGTTGCCACCCCGATACTGACGCTGCAGGAGGTGACGATGTCGCTGGCGAGGCTGATCGGCTGTTCGGCGACCGATTCGCACAACCATTGCGCGAGTCGCCAGGCGTCGGTGTAGCCCGTTGCCGGCAACAGGATGGCGAACTCTTCGCCACCGATCCGGGCCACCAGGTCGATGTCGGAACGGAAGCGCTTCCGGCAGCGATCGGCGACCGCGCAGATCACGCGGTCGCCTGCCGGATGGCCCCAGGTGTCGTTGACGCACTTGAAGTGATCGATGTCGACGATCAGCAGCGACAGAGGCTGCGTCTGGCGCTGGGCGCGGCGGCATTCCTTCTCGCCCATCTCGAACAGACTGCGCCGGTTGGCCAGGCCGGTCAGCGCATCGGTGGTCGCCAGCGTCTGCAGGATGGCGTTCATGCGGTCGAGTTCGCGGTTCTGCTCGGCCAGCTTGTAATTGGCGGCGGAGATTTCCTCTTCGCGGCGCTTGCGGTCGTCGATATTGAAAGTGACGCCGATGAAGCGGCGGCCGGCGGGTTCGGCGAGCGTCATGATCTTGCCGTAGTTGGCATACCAGACCCAGGCGCCGTCGCGCGAGCGCAGCCGGAATTCGCAGCGGTATTGCCGCGTCCTGCCGTCCAGGTGCTCAGCGATGGCGGCCCGCACCCGCGCCAGATCGCCCGGATGCACGAGGGCGAACAGATCGTCCATGTAGGCCAGCGATTCCTGGCTGTCGTAGCCGAGGTCGCTGAGTATGCGGGAAACCCGGTGCGTCACCTCGCCGCTGATCAGATCGTTTTCCCAGAGGTCCATGCCGGCAGCCTCCAGCGCCAGGTGCAGGCGTTCCCGGTAAGGTTCGCTATCGATCACGATATCGGGCGCGGCATTCCGGCATTGCGTCGCCAGAACCGATGCGGCGCGGCAGGCTGGCCAGCGCTGCACTGGAAGTCGTCAAGTCTGTACTCGTCGTACTTCACTGCGTCTCCTCACGAATATCGTTTTGCGCACGCCGAAGCCTGCCCTTGTCTCGAAATAGTATTGCCGTCGAATCCGTTCTCCGTCAATGCAGGAAACGGCGCGTCCGGCAGGCGAAGTGATGCGACGGTCTGGGGCGCGCCCGGTGGGCTTAAATGAAATGAACTCATGTGTGACGATGAAGATTCGTTTGTTTTCACTCTTGCTCAGGCCGATCCTTTCCTCACCGTTCATTCCGTCAGCGCACGCCTACCCGGCGCCTGTCACAGCGGACACCGTCGCGCCTACCCGGGCGCGCGTTTCAGCCGACCGCCGCTGCGGTCAACCGAGATATCTCCATGAGGAAAATCACCATGCAAGACAAAGACGGATTCATCTGGCTCGACGGCCACTGGTTGCCCTGGCGCGATGCCAAGGTGCACGTGCTGACCCATACCCTGCATTACGGCTACGGCTGTTTCGAAGGCCTGCGCGCCTACGCGACGCCGACCGGCCCGGCGATCTTCCGGCTCGCCGAGCATCTCAAGCGCCTGGAAGATTCGGCGCACATCCTGGCCATCGACCTGCCCTTCGATCGGGCAACGCTGGCCGCCGCCTGCCGCGAGGCGGTGACGCGCAACGGGCTGAACAGCGGCTACATCCGGCCGCTGATTTTTCTCGGCGCCGAGAAGACCGGCGTCGACCCGGCCGGCGCCGCGACTCACGCCATGGTCGCCGCCTGGGACTGGGGCGCCTATCTCGGCCAGACGGCGCTGGAGAACGGCATCCGCGTGCGCGTTTCGTCGTATGCGCGGCACCATCCGAACGTGCAGATGTGCCGGGCCAAGGCCATTTCAATGTACGCCAACTCCATCCTCGCCGTGCGCGAAGCGCGCCGCGACGGCTACGACGAGGCGCTGCTGCTCGACACCGAGGGCTACGTCGCCGAAGGTTCGAGCGAAAACCTCTTCCTGGTCCGCGACGGCGAGCTGCTGCAGCCGGAAACCACCTCGGCGCTCGACGGCATCACCCGCCGCACGGTGTGCACGCTGGCCGGCGAACTCGGCCTGGCGGTGCGCAGCAAGCGCATCACCCGCGACGAACTGTATTGCGCCGACGAGGTCTTCCTGACCGGTACCGCCGCCGAAATCACGCCGGTGATCGAGGTCGACCGCCGGAAAATCGGCAGCGGTCGGCCCGGTCCGCTGACCCGCCAACTGCAGCAGGCTTTCTTCGCCTGCGTGCGCGGCGAGGATGCGCGCCACGCCGACTGGCTGACCCCGGTCTGAGGCCTCAGCCGCCCATGGTCGCCAGGTGGTCGAACAGCGCACGCGCTGCCGGACTGAGCGCGGCGCGTTCGCGGACGCACAGATGGAGGTCGCGCGGCGCCCAGGCGTCGGCGATCTCCACCGTCTGCAGGCGCTCGTCGGCGGCGACCGAGGAGCGCGGCACCATGCCGATGCCGACGCCGGCGCCGACCATGCGGCAGACGGCGGCGAAGCTGCGCACCTGGATGCGCACGTCGAGCCGGCCACCCAGGCGCGCCGCGTGGTTCATCATGAAGGTGTGGATGGCGCTGCCGGCGTGCAGGCAGACGAAGGCCTCGCTCAACACGTCGGCGAAGGCGATCTCGGTTTTTTGCGCCAGCGGATGCTCGTCGGGAACGATCAGCACCAGCCGGTCGCGCCGGTAGGGCGTCACTTCCAGGCCGCCGAAATCGCCTTCGGCGGCGACCACGCCGATATCGACCTGGCCGGCGGCGACCGCGCCGACGATCGCCGGGCTCGGCTGTTCCTCAAGGCTGACGCGGATCTGCGGATGCTCGCGCAGGAAGTCGCCGAGGTCCTCGGGCAGGAAGCAGTTGATCGCGTTGGTGTTGGCGAACACCGTCACCTGGGCGTTCAGGCCGCTGGCGTAGGGGGCGAGGTCGGCGTGCATCTGTTCGAGCTGGGCGAACACCTGGCGGGCGTGGCGGAGCAGCGATTCGCCGGCGACGGTCGGCGTCAGGCCGCGCGCGTGGCGTTCGAAGAGGGCCACGCCGAGGCTTGCTTCAAGTTGGCTCAAACGATGGCTGGCCGACGACGGCGCCAGGTGCACGCGCTCGGCGGCGCGGCTCAGGGCGCCGCAGTCGGCGATCGCGGCGACGAGCCGGAGATCGGGAAGGTCGTAGTGCATGGTTTCGTCTGTATCGAATGCTCGCTTGCGATAATACCAATTGCCGACGACGCCGGCCCGGCGTTCAATCGACCCCCTGCACCTTGCCGGGAAACGCCTTGTCTTCGCCCCTTTCGTTCCGCATCACGCTGGCCTTGTCGCTGGCGGGATTTTCCTGCTTCCTGCTGCTCTACGGCACGCAGCCGCTGCTGCCACAACTGACGGTCGCTTTCGGCATCACGCCGGGAAGCGCCAGCCTGGCGGTGACCGCCGGCACCGGCATGATGGCCTTGCTGCTCATCCCGCTCAGCCTGATCGCCGACCGCTGGGGGCGCGAGCGGCTGATGCGCATCGGCCTTGCCGGCGCCGCCGTCTTTTCGCTGGCCTCCGCCTGGGCCCCCGATTTCTGGTTGCTGGTGGTGGCCCGCGCCGGGCTCGGCGTCTGCATCGCCGGCGTGCCGGCGGCGGCGATGGCCTACCTCGGCGAGGAATTGCCTGCCGCCGAGCGGGCGCGGGCGATGGGTCTCTACATCGGGGGCAACGCGCTCGGCGGCATGGCCGGCCGCCTGCTCGCCGCCGCCGTCAGCGACTGGGCCGGCAACTGGCACGACGGCCTGCTCGCCGTCAGCCTGCTCGGCCTGCTGGTCGCTGTCGCCTTCTGGCGCCTGCTGCCGCCGGCCGCGCATTTCCGGCCACATTCGCTGCAGCCGCGTCAGCTGTTTGCCGATGTCCGCCGCATCTACGCCGATCCCGGGCTGCCCTGGCTGTTCTGCACCGCCTTCCTGAGCATGGGAACGCTGGTCGGCCTCTACAACTACCTGCCCTTCCGCCTCGGCCTGGCGCCTTACGAACTGGGGCCGGCGGCGATCGGCAGCATCTTCCTGCTCTATGCGGTGGGCAGTTGGTCGTCGGCCTGGGCCGGCCGCCAGGTCGCCCGCCATGGCCGCCAGCGCATGCAGTTGCTGATGGCGCTGCTGATGACCGCCGGCATCGCGCTGACGCTGGCGACGCCGCTGTGGCTGATCGTCGGCGCGCTGACGCTGTATACCTTCGGCTTCTTCGCCGTCCATTCGGTGGCCAGCGCCTGGGTCGGCCACCGCGCCGGGCCGCGTCGCGGTTTCGTTGCGGCGCTTTACTTGTCGAGCTACTACCTCGGCGGCAGCGTCGTCGGCACCGCCACCGGCTGGGCCTGGAGCCATGCCGGCTGGCCGGGGGTGACGGCGGCGGCGCTGCTCTGCGCCGGGGCGGTGATCGGCATCGCCTGGCATCTGCGGCGGCTCGCGCAATGAGCGGCAACGGCGGCACCGAACGCCTCGGTCTCCTGCTGGCGCTGGTCGGCGCGCTCGGCTTCTCGCTGAAGGCGATCTTCATCAAGCTTGCCTACCCCTACGGCGTCGACGCGATCACCCTGCTCGCGCTGCGCATGGGTTTTTCGTTGCCGGTCTTCCTGTGGGCCGGCCTGCTGCGCCGCCACGGCGGCGCGCCGCTCGGCGCCGGCGACGGCTGGCGCCTGTTCCTGCTCGGCGTACTCGGCTACTACGGCGCCAGCATCCTCGATTTCTGGGGGCTGCAGTACATCTCGGCGGGGCTGGAGCGGCTGATCCTGTTCACCTACCCGACGCTGACCCTGCTCATCGGCGTCCTTTTTCAGGGCCGCCCGTTCACCCGCCGCGAACTGCTTGCCGTCGTCCTCTGCTACGCCGGCATCGGCTTCGCCTTCGCCCACGACCTGGCTTTCGCCGACGCGCGCAGCATATGGATCGGCGGGGCGCTGGTGTTCGCGTCGAGCGTCGCCTATGCCCTCTATCTTTCCGGGAGCGGGGCGATGATCCAGCGCCTCGGGTCGCTGCGCTTTTCGGCGCTGGCGCTGCTGATGTCGACCGGCGTCACTCTGCTGCATTTTCTTGTTACTCAACCGCTTTCCGCCCTGGTCCAACCCTTGCCGGTGTATGGCTGGGCGCTGGCCATGGCGGTTTTCGCAACGGTGATTCCGGTCTTCGCGCTGGGCGGTGCGATCCACCGTCTCGGCGCCGGGCGCGCCGCGCTCTACGGCATGGTCGGGCCGATCCTGACCATTGGTTTCGGCTGGTGGTTGCTCGCCGAGCCGGTGTCGGCGGCGCAACTGGCTGGCGCGGCGCTGGTCGTCGCCGGGGTTTTCGTGGTCGGCAGGGGGCGCAACAAGTAGGTCTCGCGGGTTAGAATGGCCCGCATGATCGGCATCTTCCTCATCACTCACGGTTGTTACGGCGAAGCACTGGTGCAGGACGTCTGCAACGTCCTCAACCAGCGGCCGCCGCTGCTGGCGCAGCTCGGCGTCGCGCCGCAGGACGATCCGCTCGACCTGCTGCCGACGGCGCGCGAAATGCTGGCCACGGTCGACCATGGTGGTGGCGCGCTGGTGTTGACCGACCTGTTCGGCGCGACGCCGGCCAATCTTGCCCTCAAACTCCTGCAGCCCAGCCGCGTCGTCGGCCTGGCCGGGGTCAACCTGCCGATGTTGCTGTCGGCGCTGACCCACCGCGACAAGGACCTCGAAACCCTGCTCGTGCGCGCCCGCGACGGCGGCCGCAACGGCATCCTCAACCTGCTCGACCACTGAACCATGCTCACCCGGGAAACCCTGATCATCAACAAGCTCGGCCTGCACGCCCGGGCTTCCGCCAAACTGACCCAGCTCGCCGGCAAGTTCGCCTGCGAGGTGTGGATGAGCAAGGGCAGCCGCCGCATCAACGCCAAGAGCATCATGGGCGTGATGATGCTGGCCGCCGGCAAGGGCTCGACGGTGACCATCGAAACCGACGGCAAGGACGAGGCCGAGGCGATGGAGGCGCTGCTGGCGTTGATCGCCGACTATTTCGGTGAGGGAGAATAGGCGCGATGAGCTTCATCCTGCACGGACTGGGCGTTTCCACCGGCATCGCCATCGGCCGTGCGATGCTGATGTCGCATGCGACGCTGGAGGTGTCGCACCTGACGCTGGCGCCGCGTCTGGTGGACAAGGAGATCGCCCGTTTCGACGCCGCCGTCGCGGCGGTCAAGCAGGAACTGGTGCAGATGCGCGAGCACGCCGAACACGCGCCGGCCGAACTGGGTGCCTTCATCGACATCCACACGATGTTCCTCGAGGACAACGAACTGGTCGGCAAGCCGCGCGAGATCATCCGCGAGCGCCGCTGCAATGCCGAGTGGGCGCTGGTCCAGCAGATGGAACATCTGGTCGGGCAGTTCGAGGAGTTCGACGACCCCTACCTGCGCGAACGCCGTTTCGACGTCATCCAGGTGGTCGAACGGGTGATCAAGGAGTTGCTCGGCCATCCCGGGCGCGCTTCACTGAAGGCGGCCAAGCAGACCAAGGAAGAGTCGCTGATCGTCGTCGCCCACGATCTGTCGCCGGCCGACACCATCGCCTTCAAGGACCACCGCTTTGCCTCCTTCATCACCGACGTCGGCGGCGCCACCTCGCACACGGCGATCCTCGCCCGCAGCATGGCGATTCCCGCCGTGCTGGGCCTGGAAAACGCCCGCGCGCTGATCCGTGATGGCGAGCAACTGATCGTCGACGGCCTGCGCGGCGTCGTCATCGTCAACCCCGATCCGCGCGTGCTCGATGAGTACCGCTTGCGTGCCGAGCAGATCGAACTTGAGAAGACCAAGCTGCGCCAGTTGCGCAGCGCGCCGACGCAGACCATCGACGGCATCGAAGTGGCGCTGCACGCCAACATCGAACTGCCCGGCGATGTGCCCGACGCGCTCGACGGCGGTGCCGAAGGCATCGGCCTGTTCCGCACCGAGTTCCTCTTCCTCGATCGCGGCGACATGCCCGATGAGCAGGAGCAGTACGAGGCGTACAAGAAGGTGGTCAAGGGCATGGCCGGTCGGCCGGTGACCATCCGCACCTTCGACCTCGGTGCCGACAAGGACATCAAGCCGGAAGCCACCGCCGGCGACCGCGTCAAGACCAACCCGGCACTCGGCCGGCGGGCGATCCGCCTGTCGCTGGCCGAACCGAAGATGTTCCAGACCCAGTTGCGGGCGATCCTGCGCGCTTCGCGTTTCGGCCCGATCAAACTGCTGATCCCGATGCTGGCGCACGCGCACGAGATCGACCAGACGCTGGCCGCCGTCGAGCAGGCCAAATCCAGCCTGCGCGGCGAGAAGATCGCCTTCGACGAGCACATTCAGGTCGGCGGCATGATCGAGATTCCCGCCGCCGCGCTGGCCGTCGGCATCTTCCTGCGTCGGCTCGACTTCCTGTCGATCGGCACCAACGATCTGATCCAGTACACGCTGGCGATCGACCGCTCCGACGAGCAGGTCGCCGCGCTCTACGACCCGCTGCACCCGGCGGTGCTGATGCTGCTGGCGCATACCATCTCGAGCGCCGAGAAGGCCGGCGTGCCGGTCTCGGTGTGCGGCGAAATGGCCGGCGACCCCAAGCTGACCCGGCTGCTGCTCGGCATGGGCCTGCGCATTTTCTCGATGCATCCGTCGCAGATCCTCAAGGTCAAGAGTCGCGTCCTCAAGTCGGAACTCGCCGAACTGGCGCCCAACGTGCGCAAGATGCTGCGCCTGGACGAGCCGGCCCGTTTGCGCGAAGCGCTGGAAAAGCTCAACGCCTGAACCAGCGGCGTGACGCCCGCTGCCGCAGGGGTGCGACGATTTGTCACATTCCCGTGGGCAGCTTCCTTGCCGACAATCGCCCCCTTGTCGTCGATCAAAAATAATTGGGGGTTCGTATGTCTTTTTCCGTTCGGCCGCTGGCGGCGGCCATCGGCTTCGCCTTTTCCTCGTTCGCCCTGAGTACGCCGGCAACGGCGCAGACCCTCGGTGAAATCACCGTCAGCGCCGAGCGCGACAAGAGCGCTGGCAGCACCACTCAGCTCGACGCAGCCGAACTGCGCCAGCGCGGCGCCCGCAACAGCGATGTCGCATCGCTGCTGCAGGAGGTTCCCGGCGTCAGCTTCTACGGTGCCGGCGCCGTTTCCAGCCTGCCGGCGATCCACGGCCTGGCCGACGACCGCCTGCGCATCAAGGTCGATGGCATGGATTTCATCGCCGCCTGCCCCAACCACATGAACCCGGCGCTCTCCTACCTCGATCCGAGTCAGGTCGGCGCCCTCACCGTCTATGCCGGGATCAGCCCGGTCAGCGTCGGCGGCGACAGCATTGGCGGCAGCATCGTCGCCGAAACGCGCGCCCCGGAATTCGCCGCGCCCGGCGAGCGCCTGGTCAAGGGCGAAGTTGGCGCCTTCTATCGCAGCAACAACGACGCCCGCGGCGTCAACGCCAGCGCCACCGTCGCCAGCGACAGCCTCAGCCTGAGCTATAGCGGCGCCTACAGCGCCGCCGACAACTACAGCGCCGGCGGCAACTTCAAGAACTACACCGCCACCGGTCGCGCCGGCCACCGTCTAGACCGCGACGAGGTCGGCTCGACCAGTTACCAGAGCGGCAACCACACCCTCGGCCTGGCCTTCCGCAACGCCAACCATCTGTTCGAAGCCAAAGTCGGCTACCAGGACATGCCGGAGCAGCTCTACCCGAACCAGCGCATGGACCTGCTCGACAACGAGCAGAAGCGCATCAACCTGCGCTGGCTCGGCGACTACGACTGGGGCAAGCTGGAAGCCCGCGTCTATCACGAGACCGTCGATCACTTCATGGACTTCGGCGACGACAAACGTTACTGGTACGGCTCGAATTCCGGCGCTATCGATGGTTCGCCTTGCACGCCGATCCGCTATACCGGCGACCCGGCCGGTACCTGCGCCGCCGGGATGCCGATGAAGACCGCCAGCAAAACCACCGGCGCCAGCCTGAAGGCCGATGTGCAACTCGGCAGCAAGGATCTGCTGCGCGTCGGCGGCGAGCTGCAGAAATACCGTCTCGACGACTGGTGGCCGGCTTCCGGCGGCGGTATGGGGCCCGGGACCTTCGTCAACATCAACGACGGCCAGCGCGACCGCAGCGCCTTGTTCGCCGAATGGGAAAGCCGTCGCAGCGAACGCTGGACCACGTCGCTGGGCTTGCGTTTCGAACGGGTGGCGATGGATGCCGGCAAGGTGCGCGGCTACGACGTCGACCCGGCGCCGCCGGGAAGTTTCGGCATGACCAGTGCCGATGCCGCGCGTTTCAACGCCAGCGACCGTTCGCGCCACGACAACAACTGGGATTTCACCGCCCTTGCCCGCTACGCCGCCAGCAACTCGCTCGATATTGACATCGGTTTCGCGCGCAAGACGCGTTCGCCCGGCCTGTACGAGGCCTATCCGTGGTCGACCTGGCCGATGGCGGCGACGATGAACAACTATGTCGGCGATGGCAACGGTTACGTCGGCAATCCGGATCTCGATCCGGAAAAGGCCTACACCCTGTCGACCACCTTTGACTGGCACAACGCCGAGCGCAGCCGCGAACTCAAGCTGACGCCTTACTACACGCATGTCAGCGACTACATCGACGCCGTCCAGTGGAACGCCGCCACCAACGCGCCGCGCACCACGCTCCTCACCGACCAGTTCACAGTGCTGCGCTACGTCAATCAGTCCGCCCGCCTCTACGGTCTCGACCTGTCCGGCAAAACGCCGCTGGCCAGCACCGGTTTCGGCCAGTTCGGCCTGAAGGGCGTGTTGAGCTACACGCGCGGCAAGAACCGCAAGACCGGCGACGATCTCTACAACATCATGCCGCTCAACGCGACGCTGACGCTGACCCAGAAGCTGGCTGGCTGGGAGAATGCGCTGGAGGTGGTCGGCGTGGCGGCGAAGAACAAGGTGTCCGACATGCGCAACGAGGTCAAGACCGCCGGTTACGGGCTGGTCAATTTGCGGTTGAGCCACACCTGGAAGCAAGTCCGTCTCGACTTCGGGGTTGAAAACCTATTCGATCGCTACTACGAGATGCCGCTCGGCGGCGCTTACCTCGGTCAGGGGCGGACGATGTCGATGAATCCGCCGGTGGCCGACGGGATGATCGGCTGGGGCAACCCGGTGCCCGGCATGGGCCGCTCGCTGTATGCCGGCATCAACATCAAGTTCTGAGGCAATTGCCTGAAATGACCCCGGTCGATCCCGACCGGGGTTTTGTCGTTTGTGGAGGAGTGGAAGATGGGCTTGTTCAGGATCGATCGCAAGACCCCGGCGACTGCCGGACCGCGTCGTCTCGACTGCGGCGTCAGCCTCTACCGCGCCGGTGATGAAGGCGTGGCCTGGCGCCTGCGCCGTGGCGTGCTCCGTCTCGACAGCCCGCAGGCGGGCGGCGAGCGTTTCGCCAGCCTGGCCATCGCCAACGACATCGTCGGCTGCGAAACCCTGCTGTTCGGCGTCTATACCTTCTCGGCCTGCGCCCTGACCGACTGCGAAATCGTCCCCTGGCCGGAGGGCGAGGCCGGGCTGGCCGGCGATTCCCTGCTCGCCACGCTGGCCCGCGCCCAGCAGCGGGCGGCCGAGGTGGTGGCGTTGCGCGGCGGCCAGGCGGTCGATCGTGTCCTGGCGCTGGTCCGTCTGCTGGTCGAAAGCGACGGGCAGGTGGTGCTGCCGACGCGGCAGGCAATCGCCGACATCACCGACCTGCGCTTCGAGACGGTGTCGCGGGTGATCAAGCAACTGGAGCGTAGCGGCATCCTCAATCCGGCGCGCGTCGTCGGTGTCCATGCCACGCGCAGCTTCCATTACGCCGGCTGAATTGCCGGTCGTAAACGTGACGACGGGGACCGAAGTCCCCGCCGGCTGTCTTTGGTAACAAGGCTTCAGCAGCCCCGGCTATCCGTTTTTAGGCGGCAATAGCGAATTGCTCATCGTTGGCAATTATGGATTTGCGCGGATTACGTCCGTCGCCTTTCGAGTTGCCTGCGCACCTTTGTCCGCCCTGTCGAAACCAGTACACCCCCATCGCAAGGACACTCCCCGAATGTCCTTGGGTGGAGGTGAGGGGAATCGAACCCCTGTCCAGAACGCCTCCAGATTGCCGGAATTACAACCATGCTCTGGATTATGGGGGCGGCCGGGGGCTTTTTCAAGGGCGCTGCGGAAAACGTTTCAGCGGCTGCACCAGCCGCGGAAATTACCGAACCAGTTGAGGCCGCGCAAATCTTCGGAGGCGGCGTAGGTCGAGCGGACGCGTCGGGTGCGGCCGTCGAACATGACGTCGAAGCGGGCGGGTTCGTTCCAGTCGTCGCAATAACGCCATTCCCAGACCAGTTCGTCGCGCGCCTTGAAGTAGGTGACCCAGTGCGGAACCGGTGGGCCGAGCAGGCGGAGGACGTCTTCCTCGCGCATCTGCGGCTGGATTTTCGCGAACTGGGCGGCGACCAGCACGTTGTCGCGGGCGACGACATGGCCGCTGGCATCGCTGCGCACGAACCAGGTCCGGTAGCCTTGCGGCCCTTCCGGGTAGGCCAGGGTTTCGCCGCCGTCCGTCTCGCTCCAGCGCATGGCGGGGGCGCCGAGGCGTTGTTCGAGTTCGGTGACAGTGAGACTACCGGGGAGCGCTCCGCTGCCGGCACAGCCGGCGAGCAGGACGGCCGCCAGCAGAGTCGCGGCAGCGCGCATCGGTGGTCAGGCGGCGCGGTCGGCGCTGAGCAGGCGTTCGCAGTAGCGGGCGATCAGGTCGACCTCGAGATTGACCTTGCTGCCCGGCTGCAGGCGGTTGAGCGTGGTGTTTTCCAGCGTGTGCGGGATCAGGTTGATGGTGAAATCGGTGCCCTTGACCTCGTTGGTGGTCAGGCTGGTGCCGTCGACGGCGACCGATCCCTTGCGCGCGATGTACTTTGCGATGTCCTGCGGGGCGCGGATTTCGAGCAGGCGGTTGTCGCCGACGGCGTCGAAACGCAGCACTTCGCCAACGCCGTCGACGTGGCCGGAGACCAGGTGGCCGCCGATGACGTCAGCCAGACGCAGCGCCTTTTCCAGGTTGACCGGGCCGGGGGCGTCGAGGCCGACGGTGCAGGACAGGGTTTCCGGGGAGACATCGACCATGAAGCAGTTGTCTTCCTTGCCGACGACGGTGAGACAGACGCCGCTGTGGGCGATCGAATCGCCGATGGCGAGGTCGCTGATGTCGAGTTTGCCGGCGTCTACGGTCAGGCGGTAGCCGACTTCGCGCGGCGTCAGTTCGGTGATGCGGCCGACGGCCGCGACGATTCCAGAGAACATGGCAGGGTCCGTGGTGGGAAAGAGGGCGACTTTATCATGCCGCTCCCGGCTCGGTCGCTCAGCTATCCGGTCCGACGCCGTATTTTTTGGCCACCGCGAGTTGCATCTGCTTGGCCGACGCCACTTTCGGACTCTTGCGGTCCTTCTGCTGGGCGCGCGCCAGGTATTCGCCGGCACGTTGCGCCAGTTCGTCGTTCCAGCCCCGCTTGTCGAGCAGGGTGTAGATCGCTTTCGCCGCGTTGACCAGGAACTGCAGGTTGGGCATCTGGTCGGCGGCCTGCATCAGCAGCCTGACCGATTCCTCGAAATTGCCGGCGCGCGCGCCCATCACCCCCTCGTTGTTGAGGCGGACGATCTCCTTGCTGACTTCGGCGAGCAGCGCCTTGCCGGTGTCGACCTGGCCGGTTTTCTCGAACACGTTGTGGATGTGGCCGAGCAGGTGGTTGTCGTCGTTGTTCTCGGCGGCGACCTGGCGCATGATGCGTTCGGCATCGGCTTGCTTGCCGGTGGCGATGCAGGCGTGGGCAAGGTCGACGGCGAGGCGCTGGGAGACCGGGCGGCCTTTTTCGCTGGCCTCGGCGCTCAGTTCCTGCTGCATCTCCAGTGCCTGGTCGATCAGTTGCGTGGCCTTGGCCGGTGCCCCCTCGCGTTCGAGGCAGAGGCTTTCGACGACGAGGGCGGCGAGCGTCGCCTGCTTGTCGCCGCGCAACTCGCGCTTCATCTCGCCGACGATGCGCCGCGACGCTTCGACATCGCCACGCTCGACGAGGACGCGCGACAGGTTGGCGAAATCGTCGACGCTGCGCAACAACGAACCCCGGCTGCGCTCCATGACCTTGCTGTAGGCTTTCTCGGCGACCAGGAAATCCTTGTTGCGGGCGGCGACGTCGCCGACCAGGCGCTGCCGCACGGTGTTGTGCGGCGAGGCTTCGGCAGCCCGTTGCAGGACCAGTTGCGCCTCCTGAAGGCGGCCCTGGGCTTCATGGACCGAGGCCAGGAAGTCGTAGGCGGAGAGAAATTCCGGGGCTTCGAGCAGTACCTGTTCGGCGAGCTGCTTCGCTTCGTCGAGGGCGTTGCGGTCGCGCAGCGCAGTGGCCAGGCCCATCTTTGCCCAGGGAACGACACGGCCTTCGAGGACGCGTCGATAGACTTCCTCGGCTTCCTGGGTGCGCCCTAGCTGGTGCAGCAGTTCGCCCTTGAAGCGTAGCGCGTCGTACATGTACAGCGGTTGCTGCTGGATCACGCGGTCGCAGGAGGCGACCGCCTCCAGCAGTTCGCTGGCTTCGATGTGCTCGTAGATCTTGCGCAGCACATGCTTCTTGTAGATGGCGCGAACCAGGCGTCCCTGCAGTTGCTCGGCGGTGAAAGGCTTGATCAGGTAATCGTCGGGGGCCAGTTCGGCGAGGGCGACAACATTGGTATAGCCGCGTTCGCTGGTGATGATCATGTACACCGTCGCCAGCGGAATCAGGTGGGCGTGGCGCAGTTCCTCGAGCAGTTGCTGGCCGTCGCGGCCATCGTCGAGGACGAAGTCGGAAAGTATGATGTCGAAACGGTTGGCTTTGACCTGGCGGATCACCTCGGCCGAGTTGCCGGCGCCATGCACCGCGGTCACACCGAGCGCGCCGAGCATCAGGCGCAGCGCGTCGCGCGCCGGCGGGTGGCGGTCGATGAGCAGGACACGTTTCTTGGTCAGCGAGTGCTGGAGGACGAGCAGCATTTCCTCGTCGTCGAGCGGGCTGCCGTTGCCGGCGGTTTTGTGATTCATTTCCGGAAAATTACTGTAGAAGCCCGGCGACGGCAAGCCGAACTGTGTGTTGTGTTTGCCTGGCTTGCTTAAGTCTGTGATTTTCCAGTTGCCTGACGTAAAATCGCCGGTCCCATACTGCGCCGCAACAAGACATTTTCCCATGCTTTATCCCACCCGTTTCGATGTCATCGTCGTCGGCGGCGGCCACGCCGGTACCGAAGCCGCGCTTGCCGCGGCGCGGGCCGGTGCGGCCACGTTGTTGCTGACGCACAACCTCGAAACGCTCGGGGCGATGAGCTGCAACCCGTCGATCGGCGGCATCGGCAAGGGCCATCTGGTGCGCGAGGTCGATGCGCTGGGCGGCGCGATGGCGGCGGCGACCGACGAAGCCGGCATCCAGTTCCGCATCCTCAATGCGTCGAAAGGCCCGGCGGTACGCGCGACGCGCGCCCAGGCCGACCGTGTGCTGTACCGCCAGGCGATCCGTTGGCGCCTGGAAAACCAGCCGAATCTGACGATCTTCGCGCAGGCCGTCGACGACCTGATCGTCGATGGCGACCGTGTGCGTGGTGCGATCACCCAGCTCGGCATCCGCTTCATGGCCGACGCCGTCGTCCTCACCGCCGGCACCTTCCTCAACGGCAAGATCCACGTCGGGCTGGAGAACTACACCGGTGGCCGCATGGGCGATCCGGCATCGGTCTCGCTGGCCCGCCGCCTGCAGGAACTGCAGCTGCCGCAGGGGCGCCTGAAGACCGGGACGCCGGCGCGCCTGGACGGCAAGACGATCGATTTTTCGGTGATGGAGGAGCAGTACTCGGACGATCCGCTGCCGGTCTTCTCCTTCCTCGGCAACGCCGCCCAGCATCCGCGCCAGTTGCCGTGCTGGATCACCGAAACCAACGAGCGCACGCATGAGATCATCCGCGGCGGCCTCGACCGCTCGCCGATGTACACCGGCGTCATCGAAGGGGTCGGGCCGCGCTACTGCCCGTCGATCGAAGACAAGATCCACCGCTTCGCCGACAAGAGCAGCCACCATGTCTTTCTCGAACCGGAGGGCCTGGGGACGCACGAGATCTATCCGAACGGGATCTCCACCAGCCTGCCCTTCGACATCCAGCTGGCGCTGGTGCGTTCGATCCGCGGCCTGGAGAACTGTCACATCCTGCGCCCCGGCTACGCCATCGAATACGATTTCTACGACCCGCGCGGGCTCAAGGACACGCTGGAAAGCAAGGCGATCGGCGGCCTCTTCTTCGCCGGTCAGATCAACGGTACTACCGGCTACGAGGAAGCGGCGGCGCAGGGCCTGCTCGCCGGCATCAACGCGGTGCGCCACGTGCGTGGCGAAGCCGGCTGGTGCCCGAAGCGCAACGAAGCCTACCTCGGCGTGATGGTCGACGACCTGGTGACGCGCGGCGTTGCCGATCCTTACCGGATGTTCACCAGCCGCGCCGAATACCGCCTCAGCCTGCGCGAGGACAACGCCGACCTGCGCCTGACCGAAAAGGGGCGCGAACTCGGCCTGGTCGATGACGTGCGCTGGGCCGCTTTCTGCCGCAAACGCGACGCGATCGCCGCCGAGCAGGAACGGCTGAAAGCGACCTGGGTCAATCCGAAGATCGTCGCCGCCGACGATTGCCAGCGCGTGCTGGGCAAGCCGATCGAGCACGAATACAGCCTGTTCGAGCTGCTGCGGCGGCCGGAGGTGGCCTGGCGCGAACTGGTTTCGCTGCCGATCGACGGCGTCTTGCCGGCGGCGCCGGAAATCGACGCGGCGGTGATTGAGCAACTGGAGATTGCCGCCAAGTACCAGGGCTACATCGACCGCCAGGCCGAAGAAGTGGCGAAGTCGGCCAGCTACGAAAGCACCGAACTGCCGGACGACATCGACTACGCAACGGTCGCCGGTTTGTCCAACGAGGTCCGCCAGAAGCTGCAGCAGCACCGGCCGCAGACCATCGGCCAGGCTTCGCGCATTCAGGGCATCACGCCGGCGGCGATTTCGCTGCTGCTGATCCACCTGAAGCGCCTCAACCTGTCGCGGGCGGCATGAGCGCGATCACCCTTCCGGAAGGTCTCGCCACACTCGGCATCGACCTGCCCGACGCCGCGCAGCAGCAACTGCTCGCCTTCCGCGACCTGCTGCTGAAGTGGAACAAGACCTACAACCTCACCGCGCTACGCGATCCGGACCAGGCGATCTCGCATCATCTGCTCGATTCGCTGGCGATCCTGCCCTACGTCAATGACGGCGCCCTGCTCGACGTCGGTTCCGGCGGCGGCCTGCCCGGCATCCCGCTGGCCATCGCCCGTCAGCAGCTTTCCGTGCGCATGGTCGATACCGTGCAGAAAAAGGCGACCTTCCTGCAGCAGGCGGCGATCCAGCTCGGCCTGAAGAATGTCGCGGTCGACCATGCGCGGGTCGAGGAGCTGGGCGGCCAGTACGCGCAGATCAGTTCGCGTGCCTTTGCCGAGCTCAAGCTTTTCGTTGAACTCACCCGCCACCTGCTGGCCCCCGGCGGTCGCTGGCTGGCGATGAAGGGCGTTTGCCCCGACGCGGAAATCGCCGCCCTGCCGGCCGACATCGTCGTCGACCGCATCGTTCCCTTGTCCGTGCCCGGGCTGGACGCCGAAAGACACCTGATCATCCTGAAAGCGGGCCAATGAAAGTACTCGCCATCACCAACCAGAAGGGCGGCGTCGGCAAGACGACGACCGCCGTCAACCTCGCCGCTTCGCTGGGTGCCGAGGGTCAGCGCGTGCTGCTGATCGATATGGACCCACAGGGCAACGCGACGACCGGTTCCGGCATCACCAAGAAGGAAGCGTTGCCCACCGTCTATCAGTTGCTGATCGGCGCTGCTTCCCTGCGCGAAGTCTGCATCAAGACCGATTTTGACTTCGACATCCTGCCTGCCAACCGCGAGCTGGCTGGCGCCGAAGTCGAGTTGATCGAACTCGACCGGCGCGAATACCGGCTCAAGGAGGCGCTGGCCCAGAATCACGATGAATACGATTTCGTCCTCATCGACTGCCCGCCGGCGCTCAACATGCTGACCGTCAACGCGCTGGTCGCCGCCGATTCGGTGCTGATCCCGATGCAGTGCGAGTACTACGCGCTGGAAGGCCTCTCCGATCTCGTCGAAACGCTGCGCAAGGTGCGCCACCACCTCAATTCCCGGCTCGAAATCGAGGGCCTGCTGCGCACCATGTACAACGGCCAGAGCACGCTGACCCAGCAGGTCTCCAACGAACTCGAAAGCCACTTCGGCAGCAAGGTCTACCAGACCATCGTGCCGCGCAACGTCCGTCTCGCCGAGGCGCCGTCCTACGGCAAGCCGGTCAATGCCTTTGACAAAAACTCCAAGGGGGCGCAGGCCTACACCTCGCTTGCCCGCGAAATTCTCGAAAGGGTCGCCAAATGATCAAGATGAAGGGGCTCGGCCGCGGCCTCGACGCGCTGCTCGCAGGCAGCGATGCGAAAGCCGACGACGAATTGCGCAATCTGCCGGTAGACCGCCTGAAGCCGGGCAAGTACCAGCCGCGCACGCGGATGGACCCGGAGTCGCTCGCTGAACTGGCCGCCTCGATCAAGGCCCAGGGCGTGATGCAGCCGATCCTGGTACGCGCCGTTGACAAGACGCCGGGTGCCGAGCGCTACGAGATCGTCGCCGGCGAACGCCGCTGGCGCGCGGCGCAGCAGGCTGGCCTGGGCGAGGTGCCGGTGCTGGTGCGGGCGATCCCCGACGAGCAGGCGCTGGCGATGGCGCTGATCGAGAACATCCAGCGCGAGAACCTCAATCCGCTCGAAGAAGCGCAGGGCCTGCAGCGTCTGATCCAGGAATTCGGTCTCACCCATCAGCAGGCGGCGGATGCCGTCGGCCGCTCGCGCCCGGCAGCGTCCAACCTGATGCGCCTGCTGCAGTTGTCGGCGCCGGTCCAGGAGCTGCTGATGAGCGGCAAGCTCGACATGGGCCACGCGCGCGCCCTGTTGCCGCTGCCCGGGGCGCAGCAGGTGGCGGTGGCGCAGCGGGTGGTGCAGAAGGAACTGACCGTGCGCGAGACCGAGCGGCTGGTGCAGCAGATCGTCAATCCGCCGAAGAAACCGGCGACGCCGGTGGTCGACCGCGACCTCGTGCGCCTCCAGGAAGAGCTCTCGGATGCCGTCGGGGCGGCCGTCGCCATCCGCAGCAACAAGAAGGGAGCGGGCAAGGTGACCATCGAATTCGGCAATCTCGACCAGCTCGAAGGCATCCTCGGCAAGTTGCGTCAGGGTACTTAGATTGCGGTAAACCCTTATTTTTCATTGACGCTATTTTTTGAAGTCTTGTATCATTTAGGTCTGTGTGGCTAAGCCGGTCAGCGATTGCGTGACACCATGTTGAAAGCGATATATCTACAACTTGGTGCAGCATTGATAACAGCGATCGCGGCTGGTGCTATCGTGGGAACCCGGGGGCTGGTTTCGGTTGGGATTGCGGCTGTGGCTGCTATCGTGCCCAACCTGTTCTTTGCTGTCCGGCTGACGATGTTGAAGAATCGCGCGGGGGCGTCCTACGCAGCGAACTTCTTTGTCGGCGAATTCCTCAAGATCGGCGCCACCATAGGAATACTGGCAATCGCCATCAAGGGGTATCCCGGGATGCACTGGCCCAGCTTGCTGATTGGTCTGGCGATTGTTCTACATGCTGGTTTTATTGCGTTTTGGAAGAAATCCTGATCATGTCTACAGCAGGCCACGAAGCAGCAGCGAACGCGCCCACCGCCGGCGAATATATCGTTCACCACCTGACCCATCTCAATAGCACGGGTCATGCGCAGAAGAGCATCATCGACTTCAGCGTCATCAACCTCGATACGGTGGTTTTCTCCGTTCTGATGGGCGTCCTCGGCCTCTTCGTCATGTGGCGTGTGGCCAAGAGCGTGACCTCCGGCGTGCCGGGCCGCATGCAGGCTGCCGTCGAAATCGTTCTCGAAATGGTCAATGAGCAGGCCAAGGGCATCGTCCATAGCGCCGAATCGCGCAAGGCCGTCGGTCCGCTGGCGCTGACCGTCTTCATCTGGATTTTCCTGATGAACTCGATGGACTTCCTGCCGCTCGACCTGCTGCCGACGATCTGGCAGACCGTCACCGGCGATCATCACGCCTACCTGCGCGTGGTCCCGACCGCCGACCTGAACGGCACGCTGGGCATGTCGATCGGCGTCCTGCTCGTCTGCCTCTACTACAACGTCAAGATCAAGGGCTTCGGCGGCTGGATGCACGAACTCTTCACCGCGCCGTTCGGCAGCCATCCGCTGCTCTACCCGATCAACTTTGCGATGCAGATGATCGAGTTCCTGGCCAAGACCGTTTCGCACGGCATGCGGTTGTTCGGCAACATGTACGCCGGCGAACTGGTGTTCATGCTGATCGCCCTCATGGGTGCCGCCTGGGCTGGTACGACCACCGGCGTCTTCCTGTTCATCGGTCACATCCTGTCGGGTTCGATCTGGGCCATCTTCCACATCCTGATCGTCGCCCTGCAGGCTTTCATCTTCATGATGCTGACCCTGGTCTACATCGGTCAGGCGCACGAAGCACACTAAGACTCACCCAACAGATTCAACGTAGTAACCCTGTTTTCGCTTTACCTTTTCATTACTTAAACTTAGCAAGGAGTTGTCATGGAACACGTTCTCGGTTTTGTTGCTCTGGCTGCCGGCCTGATCATTGGTCTGGGTGCTATCGGCGCCTGTATCGGTATCGGCCTGATGGGCGGCAAGTACATTGAAGCTTCGGCTCGTCAGCCGGAACTGATGAACGCCCTGCAGACCAAGATGTTCCTGCTGGCCGGTCTGATCGATGCCGCCTTCCTGATCGGCGTCGGTATCGCCATGATGTTCGCCTTTGCCAACCCGTTCCAACTGGTCGCAGGTTAATTACTCCTCTTCCGATCAACCCTTTAGAAGAGGACTAACACCGTGAATCTGAACGCAACGTTGTTTGCACAGCTCGTTGTGTTCTTCATTCTGGCGTGGTTCACGATGCAATTCGTGTGGCCCCCCATTGTGAAGGCGCTCGACGAGCGTGCGAAGAAGATCGCGGATGGTCTGGCTGCTGCTGAACGCGGCAAGCAGGATCTCGAACTGGCCACCAAGCGCTCCACGGATGCTCTCCGTGAAGGCAAGGAAAAGGCTGCCGAACTGATCGCCAACGCTGAAAAGCGCGGCGCCCAACTGATCGAGGAAGCCAAGGCGAATGCCAAGGTCGAAGCCGACCGCATCGTCGCCGGTGCGAAGGCCGAAATCGAACAGGAGGCCGTCCGTGCCAAGGAACAGCTGCGCGAACAGGTCGCTGCCCTGGTGGTCACCGGTGCCGAGCAGATTCTGCGCCGCGAGATCAACGCCCAGGCTCATTCCGACATTCTGGCCACGATCAAACAGGATCTGTAACGCTTATGGCTGAATCCGTCACCATCGCTCGCCCCTACGCCGACGCCGCTTTCAAGCTGGCCAAGGAAAGCGGGGCCCAGGGCATCTGGTCGCAGCGCCTGCAAAGGCTGGCGCTGATCGCCCAGGACGGGGACATGGCTCAGGTCATGGGCAATCCCCGGCTCTCCGCTGAACAGATTGCAGAATTGTTCATTTCGCTGTCCGAAGACAGCGACCCGATTCTCGCCAATTTTGTTCGTACCCTCGCAGAAAACCGGCGTCTCGCACTCCTGCCGGAGATTTCCCGGCTTTTCGATCTGGCGCGCAGCCAGGAAGAAGGGGTCCAGGAGGCGGTGGTGTATTCCGCATTCCCGATTGACGACGCCCAGGTCGCTGCTCTGCTGCAGCAACTGGAGCCGCGTTTCGGAACCCGCCTGACCGCCCGCGTCGAAGTCGATGCGAGCCTGATCGGTGGTGTGCGGGTTACCGTCGGTGACCAGATGCTGGATGCTTCAGTCCGCGGCAAGCTTGACGCGATGGCCGTGGCACTGAACAACTAGGAGATTTTCATGCAGTTGAATCCTTCCGAAATTTCTGAACTGATCAAGAGCAAGATCCAGAACCTGCAAGGCGCATCGGAAGTGCGTACGCAGGGCACCGTGGTTTCCGTCACTGACGGTATCTGCCGCGTGCATGGCTTGCAGGACGTCATGCAAGGCGAAATGCTGGAATTCCCCGGCAACACCATCGGCATGGCGCTCAACCTCGAACGCGACTCCGTCGGCGCCGTTATCCTGGGCGAATACGAGCACATCTCCGAAGGCGATACGGTCAAGACGACCGGCCGCATCCTGGAAGTGCCGGTTGGTCCGGAACTGCTCGGCCGCGTGGTCAACACCCTGGGCCAGCCGATCGACGGCAAGGGCCCGATCAACGCCAAGGAAACCGACAAGCTGGAAAAGGTCGCTCCTGGCGTCATCTGGCGTAAGTCGGTTTCGCAGCCGGTGCAGACCGGTCTGAAGTGCGTCGACTCGATGGTTCCGGTTGGCCGCGGCCAGCGCGAACTGATCATCGGCGACCGCCAGACCGGCAAGACCGCCGTCGCTGTCGATGCGATCATCAACCAGAAGGGCAAGAACCTGTTCTGCGTTTATGTCGCCGTCGGCCAGAAGGCTTCGACCATCGCCAACGTCGTGCGCAAGCTTGAAGAGCACGGCGCCATGGAATACACCATCGTCGTCGCCGCTTCCGCTTCGGAATCGGCCGCGCTGCAGTACCTGGCTCCCTACGCCGGCTGCTCGATGGGCGAATACTTCCGTGACCGTGGTCAAGATGCCCTGATCATTTACGACGATCTGACCAAGCAAGCTTGGGGCTACCGTCAGGTTTCCCTGCTGCTGCGCCGTCCGCCGGGCCGTGAAGCCTATCCGGGCGACGTCTTCTACCTCCACTCCCGCCTGCTGGAACGCGCTGCCCGCGTTTCCGAAGCCTGGGTCGAGCGTTTCACCAACGGCGCCGTGACGGGCAAGAGCGGTTCGCTGACCGCGCTGCCGGTTATCGAAACGCAAGCCGGTGACGTTTCCGCTTTCGTTCCGACCAACGTGATCTCCATCACCGACGGTCAGATCTTCCTGGAAACCGACCTCTTCAACGCTGGTATCCGTCCCGCGATCAACGCCGGTATCTCGGTGTCCCGCGTCGGTGGCGCTGCTCAGACCAAGCTGATCAAGAAGCTCGGCGGCGGTGTCCGTCTGGCCCTGGCCCAGTACCGCGAACTCGCGGCCTTCGCCCAGTTCGCCTCCGACCTCGACGAAGCGACCCGCAAGCAGCTCGAGCGCGGTCGTCTGGTCACGGAACTGATGAAGCAGCCGCAGTACGCCCCGATGAGCATCTCCGAGATGGCCGTCACCCTTTACGCCGCCGACAAGGGCTACTTCGACGACGTCGAAGTCAAGCGCGCGCTCGAATGCGAAAAGGCCATGATCAGCTACCTCAAGGCCAATCACGCCGAAGTCATGAATACCATGGAATCGTCGGCCGACCTCAGCGGTGATACCGAAAAGGCGCTGGCTGCCGGCATCCAGGCTTTCAAGAGCACCTGGGCCTGATCTTAGGAGAACGCCATGCCTAGCGGCAAGGAAATTCGCAACAAGATCAAGAGCGTAGAAAATACGCGCAAGATCACCAAGGCCATGGAGATGGTGGCCGCATCCAAAATGCGCAAGGCGCAGGACCGGATGCGGGCTGCCCGCCCCTACGGCGAGAAGATCCGGCGCGTGGCCAGCAACTTGTCGCATGCGCTGACCGAGTACAAGCATCCCTTCCTCGAGAAGCGCGAGCAGAAGGCGATCGGCATTGTCCTCGTCACCTCCGACAAGGGTCTTTGCGGCGGTCTGAACTCCAACGTCCTGCGCCTGGTCCTGGGCAAGATGAAGGAGCTGGACAGCCAGCAGATCAAGTTCCAGGCAACCTGCATCGGCAACAAGGGTCTGGGTTTCATGCAACGCGCCGGCGCGAAGGTTGTCTCGCACGTCGTCGCGCTGGGTGATACCCCGCACCTGGAAAAGCTGATCGGCCCGCTCAAGATCCAGCTCGACGCCTACATGAAGGGCGAAATCGACGCGCTGTACATCGGCTACACCCGCTTCATCAACACGATGAAGCAGGAACCGGTTTTCGAAAGGCTGCTCCCGCTCGCTGACGACGTCGTCAAGACCGATCATCAGCCGGGTTGGGACTATGTCTACGAGCCGGAAGCCCAGCCAGTTATCGACGATCTGTTGATCCGCTATGTCGAAGCTTTGATTTACCAGGCCGTGGCTGAAAACATGGCCTCCGAGCAGTCCGCCCGGATGGTCGCCATGAAGTCTGCTTCCGATAACGCCAAGAACGTCATCGGTGAATTGAAGCTGGTCTATAACAAGGCCCGTCAGGCCGCGATTACCAAGGAACTCTCGGAAATCGTCAGCGGCGCCGCCGCAGTCTGACGCCAGCGCGCAGCTTTTAATTATTGGGGATTTGAATATGAGTCAAGGTTCCATCGTTCAGTGTATCGGCGCAGTTGTGGACATCCACTTCCCGCGCGACGCGATGCCGAAGGTCTACGACGCACTCAAGCTCGACGCCTCCGAAGAAAACGGCATGGTTGAAACCGGCCTGACCTTCGAAGTGCAGCAGCAACTGGGTGACGGCGTCGTCCGTACCATCGCCATGGGTTCATCCGACGGCCTGCGCCGCGGCATGAAGGTTAACAACACCGGTGCCGGCATCTCGGTGCCGGTCGGCATGGGCACGCTGGGTCGCATCATGGACGTGCTCGGCCGTCCGATCGACGAAGCTGGCCCGATCGACAGCAACGAGCTGCGTGAAATCCACGCCGCCGCGCCGAAGTTCGACGAACTGTCGTCTTCCGTCGATCTGCTCGAAACCGGCATCAAGGTTATCGACCTCATCTGCCCGTTCGCCAAGGGCGGCAAGGTCGGCCTGTTCGGCGGCGCCGGCGTCGGCAAGACCGTCAACATGATGGAACTGATCAACAACATCGCCAAGCAACACTCGGGTCTGTCCGTGTTTGCCGGTGTTGGTGAGCGTACCCGCGAAGGGAACGACTTCTATCATGAAATGAAGGACTCCAACGTTCTCGACAAGGTCGCGATGGTGTTCGGTCAGATGAACGAACCCCCGGGCAACCGTCTGCGCGTCGCGCTGACCGGTCTGACCATGGCCGAGCGTTTCCGTGACGACGGTCGTGACATCCTGTTCTTCGTCGATAACATCTACCGCTACACGCTGGCCGGTACCGAAGTGTCCGCACTGCTCGGCCGCATGCCTTCCGCGGTGGGCTATCAGCCGACGCTGGCCGAAGAAATGGGCCGTCTGCAAGAGCGCATCACCTCGACCAAGGTCGGCTCGATCACCTCGATCCAGGCCGTGTATGTGCCTGCCGATGACTTGACCGATCCGTCGCCGGCCACCACCTTCCTGCACTTGGACTCCACGGTCGTGCTGTCGCGTGACATCGCCTCGCTGGGTATCTACCCGGCCGTCGATCCGCTCGACTCCACCTCGCGCCAGCTCGACCCGCAAGTCGTCGGCGAAGAGCACTACGGTGTTGCCCGTGCCGTGCAGATGACGCTGCAGCGCTACAAGGAACTGCGTGACATCATCGCGATTCTGGGTATGGACGAACTGTCGCCGGAAGACAAGCTGGCCGTCAGCCGCGCCCGCAAGATCCAGCGCTTCCTGTCGCAGCCCTTCCACGTTGCCGAAGTGTTCACCGGTTCCCCGGGCAAGTTCGTTCCGCTCAAGGAAACCATCAAGGGCTTCAAGGGCATCGTCAGCGGCGAGTACGATCACCTGCCGGAACAGGCCTTCTACATGGTCGGCGGCATCGAAGAAGCTGTCGAAAAGGCGAAGACGCTGCAGTAATGCGGCCTCAGCATAGGAGCCAGTAATGGTTATGACCGTTCATTGTGATGTCGTCAGTGCCGAAGAATCGATTTTCTCCGGCCTGGTGGAAATCGCAGTGTTCCCCGGCGAAGCCGGGGAACTCGGCATCCTGCCGCAACATACCCCGCTGTTGACCCGCATCAAGCCCGGCACCATTCGTCTGAAGGTGCCGGAGCAGAGCGAGTTCGAACTGGTGTATGTCTCCGGCGGCATGCTGGAAGTCCAGCCCGACATGATCACCGTGTTGGCCGACACCGCGATTCGTGCCCATGACCTCGACGAGGCCAAGGCACTGGAAGCCAAGAAGCGCGCCGAGGAAGCACTGGCCAATCGTCAGGCGGAGATGGATTACGCCGCTGCGGAAGCCGAACTGGCCGAAGCCATTGCCCAGTTGCAGGCGATTCAGCGTCTGCGCAAGCACACCCACTGAAACGGGCAACATGTCCCGCACAAAGAGCAGCCTACGGGCTGCTTTTTCACTTTTGCGACCGGCATCGGCGCGCCATCGCGCACAGCGCGATCGGCGAATTCGCCTCGCCGGGCTGTGTCCGGCGGGCGAATCCTGTCAGAATGCCGCCATGGATTGTTTTTCTCAACCCGGGCGCCTGATCGTCCTTCAGGATACGGAGCGCTGTCGTGGCTGGTGATGCCGGTAAGGTCGCGGGCCGGACTGAAAAAATGCGCGCTTACCTGGAAAACCGGTTCGCACGTGCCCAAACCTACGTTCGCGCCAATCAGAACTACCTGCTCGCGCAGCTCAGGATCTGGCTGGGACGACTGGTTTTCTGGGGATGCGGCATCGTCGTCGGGTTGGCCGCAGTACTCTTCGCCCTGCTCAGTGACGACGCAGCGAAGGGCTTCGCGAACTTGGCGGCACTTTACCCGTGGTTACCCTTCGTCGTCACGCCGCTGGCTGGAGCCGCGCTGTTGTGGGTGACCCGCAATGTCTTTCCCGGCGCGCAGGGGAGCGGTATTCCGCAGGTAATCGCCGAAATGAAGCGGCCCGCCGTGGCGGAGTGGAGGCCGCTGGTATCGTTACGGATTGCCGTCGGCAAAATCCTGGTTGGCGTTGCCGCGGTGGGGAGCGGCTTCTCCTTCGGTCGGGAAGGGCCGACGGTACAGATTGGCGCCAGCCTGATGGCCGCCGCTGGACGTTTCATGCCAGCCACCTTGCGCATCCACCGCCAGCACTTGCTGGTTGCCGGCGGCGCCGCCGGCATTGCCGCAGCCTTCAACGCCCCGCTGGCGGGGATCGTATTTGCCATCGAGGAGTTGTCGCGCTCCGTGGAATCCCGTCTGAGCGGCGTCGTCATCGCGGCGATCGTCCTGGCCGGGGTGATCGCTCAACATTTTCTCGGCAGTGACAACTATTTCGGTCGCGTCGTCGTGTTCGGCGAAAGCGGCGAACTGCTGACGACGATCCTGACCTGCGCGGTCGTCACCGGCATTGCGGGCGGCCTCTTCGCACGCATGCTGATCGTTTCGGCCACCGCCTGGAAAGGTTCACTGGCCAACCTGCGCAATGCTCATCCCTATGTGTTCGTGGCCTGTTGCGGAGTCCTGCTGGCCTCCCTGGGCTGGGTGACGGGCGGGCTAACCTGGGGTAGCGGCTTTGCCGAGACCAAGGCGCTGCTGATCGGACAGAGCGACCTGCCTTGGTACTTCGGGCCCGCGAAATTCGTTGCCACCGTCGTCTCGTATCTGAGTGGTCTGCCGGGCGGGATCTTTGCGCCTTCGCTGGCGATTGGCGCCGGCCTCGGCCAGGATCTGGTTCCCGTCCTCGGTGGCGAGGCATTTCCGACCACCATCATCGTTCTCTGCATGGTCGGCTTTCTGGCCGCCGCGACCCAGGCGCCGATCACCGCCTTCATCATCGTCATGGAGATGGTTGATGGTTACTCGCTGGTGATCGGCCTGATGGCAACCGCCCTGATTGCCTCGGCGGTGTCCCGGATGTTTTCGAAGTCGCTGTACACGACACTGGCCGAGCACATGCTGCGCCAGCAAGTGCCGGTCGACAGCCCGCCGCCGAAATGACGGCCATCTGCCGCCCCGGCTGCGGTGCTTGCTGCATCGCCCCGTCGATCTCCTCGCTCGCCAAACCGGCAGGCGTACCCTGTCGCCATCTCGACGCCGAGCGGCGTTGCCGCATTTTCGGGCGACCGGAGCGGCCCGCCTGCTGCAGCGGCCTGCAAGCTTCGGCGGAAATGTGCGGCGAAACGCCGCTGCAGGCGCTGCAATGGCTGGCCGATTTGGAGGCGGCGACGCGTCCGCAGGGGTAAAATGCGCGCTCTTGTCATAGCGCATCCCTCCATGGACCCGATTCTCCTCTTCAAAGCATTGATCCTCGGCATCGTCGAGGGTTTGACCGAGTTCCTGCCGATTTCCTCGACCGGCCACCTGATCATCCTCGGCAGCTTGCTCGACTACACCGACGAGCAAAGCAAGGTATTCAAGATCGTCATCCAGCTAGGGGCGATTCTCGCCGTCTGCTGGGATTTTCGCGAACGCATCGGCAAGGCGTTGGGCGGTCTCGGCAGCGATCCGGTGCAACAGCGCTTCGCCGGTCTGTTGTTGGTCGGTTTCCTCCCTGCCGCCGTCCTCGGCCTGCTTTTCCACAGCACGATCAAGGCCTATCTGTTCAACCCGTTGAGCGTCGCTGGCGCGCTGATCGTTGGTGGTTTCCTGATTCTCTACATCGAACGCAAGGCCTACCATCCCCGCATCAGCAGCGTCGATGACATGCGTTGGCCGGACGCCCTGAAGGTCGGTTTCGCGCAGGCGATGGCGATGTTTCCCGGGACCTCGCGTTCCGGCGCGACGATCATGGGCGGCCTGATCTTCGGTCTGTCGCGCAAGACGGCGACCGAGTTTTCCTTCTTCCTCGCCATTCCGACGATGTTCGCGGCAACCGTCTATGACGTCTACAAGAACTGGTCCTTGCTGCACATGGCGGACCTGCCGGTCTTCGCGGTTGGTTTCCTGGCCGCCTTCGTCGCCGCGATGCTGACCGTCAAGGCCCTGTTGCGTTATGTGTCGAACCACGACTTCACGGTATTCGCCTGGTACCGCATCGTCTTCGGCGTGATCGTGCTGCTCACCGCGGAGATGGGTTGGGTCGAATGGACGGCCTGATCCTTTATCTGCACGGCTTCTGTTCGTCGCCGGCGTCGTGGAAGGCCCGCCTGCTCGGTGAAGAAATGACCCGCCGCGGGCTGGCTGCGCGCTTCGTCTGTCCAGCCTTGTCGCCGGTTCCTGCGCAGGCGATTGCCGACCTGTCGCGCTTTCTCGATAGCGTCGGGCGCCCGGTGACGCTGATCGGTTCCTCGCTGGGCGGTCATTACGCCAGCTATCTGGCGGCGCAGTTCGGCCTGCCGGCGGCACTGATCAATCCGGCGGTAGTCAGCGCGCTGTCAGCCGAGCAGTTCATCGGCGAGCACGCCAATTTTCACAGCGGCGAGCGTTTTGTGTTCACCGCCGAGCACGCGGCGCAGCTCGCCGCACAGGTAGCCCGGCCCGATCCGGCACGGCTCTGGCTGCTGCTGGAAACCGGTGACGAGGTGCTCGACTATCGCGCCGCCCAGGCGCACTGGTTCGGTAGCCGGCAAAGCGTCTTCGAGGGCGGCGATCACAGCTTCACGCGCTTTCCCGAATTGATGCCGCAACTCATTGAATTTGCCGGGTTATAATCCGCCGATGAATGTATTGTTTGAAGAAGATGGCGGTTTCAAGGCGGGCAGCATCCTGGCCGACAACGATAGTTCGTTGCAGGTCGAAATGCCCTCCGGCAAACGCAGCAAGATCAAGGCGGCCAGCGTCCTGCTGCGCTTTGCCCAGCCGGCGGCCGGTGCCCTGCTCGAGCAGGCGACGCCACTTGCCGCAGAGATCGAGGCGGATTTCCTCTGGGAGTGTGTCAGCGATGGCGAATTTTCGTTTCTGGATTTTGCCCGTGATTACTACGGACACGACCCCGCACCGGTCGAAGCGACGGCGGTGCTGCTTGCCCTGCACGCCGCGCCCGTCTATTTTCACCGCAAGGGCAAGGGCCGCTTCCGCAAGGCGCCCGCCGACATTCTCGCAGCTGCTCTGGCCAATCTTGAAAAAAAGCGTCAGCAAGCGCTGGCGATGGAAGGCTGGCTCGCCGAACTGAAGGAATTCCGCCTGCCGCCGGAGATCGCCGTGCTGACCGACGCGCTGCTCTACGCGCCGGACCGCAACAAGCCGGAAACCAAGGCCTTCGAAACGGCCTGCGCCGAAACCGGCCTCTCCGCCGCCCAGTTGCTGTTCAGGTGCGGCGCCATCAAGTCGGCCTACCACCTGCACTACAAGCGTTTCCTGCACGAGCAGTTCCCGCGCGGCACCGCCTTCCCGGCGCTCGATGCGCCGCCGCTGCCGATCGACCTGGCGCGTGCCGAGGTCCGCGCCTTTTCGATCGACGACGCCAACACCACCGAGATCGACGACGCACTGTCGGTCACCTGGCTGCCCGGTATCGGCAGCCGCATCGGCATCCATATCGCGGCGCCCGGCCTCGCCATCGAACACGGTTCGCCGCTCGACGGCGTCGCCCGCGCCCGCCTGTCGACCGTGTATATGCCGGGCAACAAGATCACCATGCTGCCCGATGCCGTGGTCCAGAACTACACGCTGGCCGGCGGTACCGATTGCCCGGCGGTATCGCTCTACCTGACGGTCAACGAGCAGTACGAAGTGCTGGCGCACGAGTCCTGCATCGAACGCGTGCACATCGCCGAAAACCTGCGTCACCACGATGTCGAGCCCTGGTTCAACAGCGAGACCGTAGGCGCCGCGCTACCGGACAAACCCTTCGCTCGTGAACTGCTTCACCTCTGGCATTTCGCCAACGCCTGCGAAGGCCGGCGCGGCAAACCGTCGGCGATGCAGGGCGTGAACGACTACAACTTCGCGATCGCCGGCGATCTCGCCGACCCGGAAAGCTGCACTGTAGACATCAGCGAACGCAAACGCGGCAGCCCGCTCGACAAGCTGGTCGCCGAGCTGATGATCGTCGCCAATTCGACCTGGGGCGGCCTGCTCGCCGAGCGCAACATCGCCTGCCTGTACCGCGCCCAGACCCAGGGCAAGGTGCGCATGACCACTTCGCCGCTGCCGCACGAAGGCCTGGGCGTGCCGCAGTATGCCTGGATGACCTCGCCGCTGCGCCGCTACTGCGACCTGGTCAATCAATGGCAGTTGATCGCCTGTCTGCGGGAAACGCCGCCACCCTTCCCGCAGAAGTCGGCCGAGCTGTTCGCGGCGATGCGCGATTTCGAGTTGACCTACGCCGCCTACGCCGAATTCCAGCGCCTGATGGAGCGCTACTGGTGTCTGCGCTGGCTGCAGCAGCACGGCCTCGTCGAAATCGACGCCACCCTGCGCCGCGAGCAGACGGTCAAGCTCGATCATCTGCCGCTGCTGGCGCGCGTCGCTTCGGTGCCCGCCGACCTGCAGCCCGGTCAGCGCCTGCATCTGGCGGTCGAGAGCATCGACCTGCTGCAGCCCGAAGTCGCCCTGCGCTTCGTCGCCCTGCTCGACGCTGACGAGCCCGCCTGCGACCTGGAGGAGGACGTCGCGTGACGCGCCAGATCCGCCCGCTGACCGGCACGCCGAGCGATCGTCGCCTGTGGCTGGCGCTTGGCGTTTCCCTGTTGCTGCACGGCCTGCTGCTCAGTCTGCATTTCGCCTTCCCGGAAGCTTCGCGGGTCGCCCGCGAGAAGGCGCTCGACATCATTCTGGTCAACGCCCGCGCCCAGCGCCCGCCGGCCGATGCCCAGGCCTTGGCGCAGGCCAATCTCGACGGTGGCGGCAACACCGACGAGAACCTGCGCGCCAAGACGCCGCTGCCGGCGACCGAACAGCAGTCCAGCGGCGAGGACATGCAGCAGATGCGGCGCCGCGTGCGCGAACTCGAGGCGGCGCAACACAAGATGCTGACCCAGGCGGCCAATCTCGCGCGCGTCGCGGCTGCCGAAACGCGCAGCGAACAACCCGAGCCGTCGCCGCAGTTGACCGGTACCGATCTCGCCGATACGGCACGGGCGATGGCCCGCCTGGAAGGCGAGATTGCCAAGTCGATCGAGGAATACAACAAGCGGCCGCAAAAGAAATTCATCGGCGCGCGCACCAAGGAATACCGCCTGGCGCCGTATTTCGACGCCTGGAAGCAGAAGATCGAGCGCATCGGCACGCTCAATTACCCGGAAGCGGCGCGCGGCAAGCTCTACGGCAAGGTGGTCCTCTTCGTCGAATTGCGCGTTGACGACGGCAGCCTGTACAACGTCGAGATTTCCCGTTCGTCCGGACACAAACTGCTTGACCAGGCGGCCCTGCGCATCCTGCGCATGGCGGCGCCGTTCGGGCCGATTCCGCGCGAGGCGATGGACGGCGCCACCGTGCTGTCGTTTGCCCGGGAATGGAATTTCGTCCCCGGCGACACCCTGGCGACCCGCAACAGCAATTAAGCCTGCCCATGCCTGACCTCTACGCCGTTTTCGGCAACCCGATCGCCCACTCGAAATCGCCTTTCATTCACGCCGCCTTCGCTGCGCAGACCGGCGCCGACCTGGTCTATCAGGCGCGTCTGGCGCCCGTCGATGATTTTGCCGGCGCCTTGCGCGCCTTCGTTGCCGAGGGTGGCCGTGGTGCCAATGTCACGGTGCCGTTCAAGGAAGAAGCCTTCCGCCTGTGCGACGAGTTGACGCCAAGGGCGGCGCGCGCCGGCGCGGTCAATACGCTGAGTTTCGCCGACGGTCGTGTGCGCGGCGACAACACTGATGGCGCCGGTCTGGTCGCCGACATCGAGGGCAATCTCGGCGTCGTCCTGGCCGGCAAGCGCGTGCTGCTGCTCGGCGCCGGCGGCGCCGCGCGCGGCGTCATCGAACCGTTGTTGGTGGCCGGTGTCGGCGAACTGGCGGTCGCCAACCGCAGCGCCGACAAGGCGCTCGTGCTGGCGGCGGCATTCGCCGATCTGGCACCGGTCGGCGGCGGCGGTTTCGGCGACCTGGTCGGGCGTCGCTTCGATGTCGTCATCAACGCCACCTCGGCCAGTCTGGCCGGTGACCGCCTGCCCTTGCCGGAAGGACTTTTCGCCGCCGGTGCGCTGGCTTACGACATGATGTACGGCAAGGGCGAGACGCCTTTCCTGGCGCAGGCCCGGGAAGCCGGCGCGGCGCGCCTGGCTGACGGTCTCGGCATGCTGGTCGGCCAGGCGGCCGAGGCCTTCGCGGTCTGGCGCGGCGTCCGTCCCGCCGGCGCGCCGGTGCTGCAGGCGCTGCGCGCGCAACTCGCGGCATGAAACGTTTTGGCCGCTGGCTGCGCTGGGGGCTGCTGGCGCCCTTCGCGCTCGCTTTTCTGTGGCTGCTCTGGCTGTTCCTGTGGGTGGTCTATTGGGGGCAGTTCAACCCGGGAACCACCCGCTTCATGGAAATTCGTCTCGCCGAGCTGCGCGAGAAGAATCCGGACGCCGTGCTGCGCCAGCAGTGGGTGCCCTACGCACAAATCTCGGTACACCTGAAGCGGGCGATCATCGCCGCCGAGGACGCCAAGTTCGTCGATCATGAAGGCTTCGACTGGGAGGGTATCCAGAAAGCGATGGAAAAGAACCAGAAGAAGGGGCGTTTCGTCGCCGGCGGGTCGACGATCAGCCAGCAACTCGCCAAGAACCTGTTCCTGACGCCGACCAAGTCCTACTTCCGCAAGGCCGAGGAGGCGGTGATCACGCTGATGCTGGAAAACCTGTGGAGCAAGCGCCGCATCTTCGAGGTCTATCTCAACGTGATCGAATGGGGTAACGGCGTCTTCGGCGCCGAAGCGGCGGCCCGCCATTACTTCGCCGTCGCTGCCCGCCAGCTCGGCCCGGCGCAGGCGGCTCGGCTGGCCGGCATGGTGCCCAATCCGCGTTTCTACGACCGCAACCGCAACGCGCCGGGGCTCGGTCGCAAGACGGCGATCATCCTGGCTCGCATGCCCTCGGCCGAAGTGCCCTGAGTCGCCCGAGCAAGCGCCGGCCTAAGGGAAATCCGCAGCAATTGGGCGGCTGGCCGGCACCATAGCGGTGCTAAAATGGCGCACCTATTGCGGCGCTGCACCATGAGCGAAGAAAACCAGCTAACCGATGCCGAAGACCTGCAGGAGCGCCTCGCCGAGGTGCACACCCTGCTCGCCCGGCACAAGCTGGTCGAGGAGATCGTGCACCGGCAGGAAGGGCCGCGCCACGATCTGGTCGAAGGCATCGTGCACAAGCAGCATTTGCAGGAACTCCAGCACAAGCTGGAGCCGATGCACCCGGCCGACGTCGCCTACATCCTCGAAGCGCTGCCACCCGACGAACGCCTGATCGTCTGGGACCTGGTCAAGGCCGAGCACGACGGCGAAATCCTGCTCGAAGTCTCGGATGCGGTCCGCGAGAGCCTGATCGAGTCGATGGCCCGCAACGAGCTGGTCGCCGCCGCCGAAACCCTGGATGCCGACGAACTCGCCGACCTCGCTCCCGACCTGCCGCAGGGCGTCATCGACGACGTTTTCCGCAGCCTGCCGGCAGAAGAGCGCGAGCACCTGCGGGCGGCAATGTCCTATCCCGAGGATGCGGTCGGCTCGATCATGGACTTCGATATGGTCACCGTGCGCGAAGACGTCACGCTCGAAGTCGTGCTGCGCTACCTGCGCCGTTTCGACGAGCTGCCCGACCATACCGACCAGCTCTTCGTCGTCGACCGCGACGAGCACCTGAAGGGCGTGCTGCCGCTCAACATCCTGCTGGTCAACGAAGTCGAGGTCGAGGTCGGCAGCCTGATGCACACCGAGTTCGTCGAGTTCGAACCGGACGACGAGGCCGAAGACGCCGCCAAGGCCTTCGAGCGCTACGACCTGGTGTCGGCGCCGGTGGTCGATGCCGACGGCAAGCTGCTTGGCCGGGTCACCGTCAACGAGGTGGTCGACTTCATCCGCGAGGAAGCCGAGCAGGAACAACTGGCGCACGCCGGTCTGGCCGAGGAGGAAGACATCTTCGCCTCGGTCTGGGATTCGGTGAAGAACCGCTGGGCCTGGCTGGCGGTCAATCTGGTCACCGCTTTCGTTGCCTCGCGCGTCATCGGCGCCTTCGAGGATTCGATCGAGAAGCTGGTGGCGCTCGCTGCGCTGATGCCGATCGTCGCCGGCATCGGCGGCAATTCCGGCAACCAGACGATCACCATGATCGTCCGCGCGATCGCCATGGGCCAGGTTCAGCCGGACGCGATGCGCCGGCTGTTGCGCAAGGAACTTGGCGTCGCCAGCATCAACGGCCTGATCTGGGGCAGCCTGCTCGGCGTCGCCGCCTGGTGGTTGTACGGCAGCGCCCAACTCGGCGTGGTGATGACCGCGGCGATGACGCTCAACCTGCTGCTTGCCGCGACCGCCGGCGTCGGCATCCCGCTGCTGCGCCAGAAGTTCGGCGCCGACCCGGCAATCGGCGGCTCGGTGATGATCACCGCGCTCACCGACTCCGGCGGCTTCTTCATCTTCCTCGGCCTGGCGACGTTGTTCCTGATGTAATTCGCTCAGGTGTTCCGGCCAAGTAGGCCGGGCAGCCAGCTACCCTCCTCCGGCATGGCGCACATGCCGCTGCGCTTGAGGATGCGATCGACGCCGAGCACCATCAGGATGCGCCGCTCGCCATCCTCGCCGCCCGGTCTGACCAGGCTTTCGATCAGGGAGTCGCCTTCGCTCATCAGCGCCGGCAGCGGTTCGACGCGGGCCAGCGGCACTTCGCGCACCGGTGCCAGACGGTCGACCAGGATGGCGAACATCGCTTGCCGGGCCGGCGAGCGCAGGACCAGGATCTGCCGCCGTCCACCCGGCTGCGGCCGGCGCCGTTCCTCGTCCGGCTGGCGGGCGCGCAGCATCAGCGCCGGATCGATGACGCCGATCGCCTGTTCGCCGTACATCAGGCAGCCGCACTGGCCATCGGGCAGGCCCGGCATCGGCGTCAGGCGGTCGATGTCGACCGCCTCGATGACGCAGTCGGCGCGCAGCCCGTACCAGTTGCGACCGATGTGGAAGCAGGCGATGTCCAGGCTCTCGCCCTGGCCATGGCGCCGGTAGGGGGCGGCGCCCGCCTCGGGCGCTTCGGGCAGCATGGCCGGATCGATCACCCGTTCCGACAACGGCGTGAAGATCAGCGCCAGCAGCGCGCCGCTCCGTCCCTCGCGGTCGCCCGGATATTCGCGGTAGCCGGCGCCGGCCGCCGAACCGACCGCGTAGTAGCGGCCGTCGTAGATGATCACGTTGCTGTAGTGCGCGCCGGGGGCGATATGGAAGAACTCGTTGCCGATCATGAGCGGCGTTCCCGGCGCCAGTTCGCCGTCGCTGCTGGCGATGACATGCCCCTGGCGGTCGGCGAAGACGGCGAAGGCGCCAGCGGCGACCCGGCCATCGGCGGCGCGCGGCAGCGCGTCGTGCAGCATCGCCTGTAACTGCGGCTCGGCGTCGAACACCAGGGCGATGCCGCCGACCGGTTCCCGGCCTTGCGGATCAAGCACCGCAGCGGCGAACACATAGCTTGGACGGCCGTCGTAGAGGGCGCTGGCGCGGAAGGGCGAAACCACGTAGCGGCTGCTGTCGGTCAGCGCCAGCGTCGGGCGCAGCCAGGGTTCGTCAAGGACGCGGCCGACGCAGTCGTTGTAGGCCGGGTTGGATACCGCCAGTACCCGGCCGCCCTGGTCGAACAGGATGAGGTTGGTATAGACCGTGTAAAGACTGTTGAGCTGGCGCAGGGTCGCGGTCAGCGGCGCCCGTTCCGGCGCCTCGCCCTGCTGGGCGGCGGCCAGTGCGCTGCGGAAGCGGCCGGTCAGTGCCCACCAGCGGCAGTCGTTGGCCCGTTCGTAGAGATTGCGCTCCATGATGTCGATGGCCATCGCCGCGTGCGCCGAAGCGTCGAACAGCGCCGACGAGATTACCGTCTTGTACAGGTTGTTGATCGATTCGCCGAACACCGCCCGTGTCCGCACGCCGGTATTGCCGATCTCGCCGAGCAGGACCTTGGCGAAGCTGCCGCTCTGCGCCGCCTCGGGCTCCCGTGCCAGCCAGACATGGCCGTTCCAGACCGCCCGGTTGAGGTCGTTCTGGATGCGCGCCGCCTCGCGCGGGACGCGGCGCAGTTCGGAGGAAAGCAGGGTGGTCGTTTCCAGCACGCAGGCCAGGAAATCCTCCGCCACGGCCGCCAGTTCGTGGGCCGCCGAAAGGTCGAACGCATGCTCCAGCGGGGCCAGCGCCAGGCCGTACCAACCGGGGCCGGCATAGCCCTGGTAGGCTTGGCCCGGCCGACCGCAGGCGAGGTATTCGCGACCGGCGAAACGGGCAACGCGCGGGGCGCCATCGCCGCACATGGCGAGCCGGGCGCCCGGAGGAAACTGCCAGGGGTCACTGCTGGCCAGGATGCGACCTTCGCCGTCCACCAGGGTGAGCACCCGCCAGTCGTCGTCGCCCAGCAGATTGGTGAAGATACGCTCGCATTCGTCCTGGAAGCGGAAGCAGAGGCAGAGGACGCCGAGCGGTGTGCCGTCGTCGTCGCTGACCCGGCAGGCGTAGATCAGCGGGTTGGCGACATCGGGCAGCAAGTCGGTGGGGCGGAAGACCTCGAGGTAGGGGCGCTCGCCGCTCAGTGCGGCGGCGACGAAGGCGTCGCTGGTTCGGGGTAGCGGATTAGCGGTATCGAGACGTGCCAGGATCTCGCCTTGCGGAGAAAGCAGGACGACGTCGTGATAGACCGTGTATTTGTCGACGTATTCGGCAAAGCGCGCCTGCAGATGCGTACGCTCACCAGTGTCGTTTGCCTCGCTGCCGGCGTTGCGGGCAAAGGCGACGATTTCGGTGTCGGTGGCCAGGAAACCGATATCGGCGGTGCGCTCGTAGAGGTTGCGGACCATGACGTCGATCGCGCCGCGGGCCGAGGATTCGAGGCCGAGCACCGCCTTGCGGAAGTGTTCGTCGGCGAGTTGCGCGAGCAGACTGTCGGCCAGTTCGCCGAAAGCCTGGCGCATCGCCGAGATGTCGGTGCCGGCGCAGAGCAGTTGGCCGAGCAGGGCCAGGTTGTCGTAGGCCGACTGGATCTCGGCCAGGCGCTTGGCGTCCGGCCGCAGTCCGCGCATGTACTCGCGCAATTCCCCGGCGCGGGCGGGCAGCGGTTTGGCTTGCAGTGTTTTCATGGTTTCCCTTCTGCTGTTCTGCATGCGCACCACGAGGGCGCGACATGTGGATTCAGCAAAAAGGGTGCCGGGCGGAAAACGCACGGAAATGGTGAAAATTGCGACCTGCAGCCAGCGCAACGGGCGCCGCAACGAGGCGCTTGGCACCAGAATGGTGCTGGCTAGTGCGGGTTCGGCGTCAGCAGCTTGAGGCCGACGATGCCGGCGACGATCAGCGCGATGCTGGCCAGGCGCAGCGCCTCGCGCGATTCGCCGAACAGCAGCATGCCGCAGATCGCGGTGCCGACCGCGCCGATACCGGTCCACACCGCGTAGGCGGTACCCAGTGGCAGGACGCGCAGCGACCAGCCGAGGAGGACGACGCTGGCCACCATCAGGCCGACCGTCCATACGCTCGGCCACAGGCGCGAAAAGCCCTCGGTGTATTTCAGCCCGACCGCCCAGCCGACCTCGCAGAGACCGGCGAAGAAGAGGACGATCCAGGCGGCGCCGGCGTTCATGATTGCTGGGCGAACCAGGCGTCGGCAGCGGCGACGGTCGCCGCGATCTCGGCGTCGCTGTGCGCGGCCGAGACGAAACCGGCTTCGAAGGCCGACGGCGCGAAGTAGTGGCCGGCGTCTATCATGGCGTGGAAGAAGCGGTTGAAGGCGTCCTTGTCGCAGGCCAGCACTTCGTCGTAAGTACCCGGGCAGCGCTCGGCGAAGTAGAGGCCGAACATGCCGCCGACGTTCTGGGCGGCGAAGGCGACACCGTGTTTCCTGGCGGCGGCGACCAGGCCGTCGCACAGCGCCTTGGTCTTCGCCGTCAGCGCCGCGTGGAAGCCCGGCGCCCGGATCAACTTCAGCGTCGCCAGACCGGCGGCCGTGGCGATCGGGTTGCCGGACAGCGTGCCGGCCTGGTAGACCGGGCCGAGCGGGGCGATCTTTTCCATGATTTCGCGGCGACCGCCGAAGGCGCCCAGCGGCATGCCGCCGCCGACTACCTTGCCGAAGGTGGACAGGTCCGGGGTGATGCCGAACAGGCCCTGCGCGCACTTCAGGTCGACGCGGAAGCCGGTCATCACTTCGTCGAAAATGAGCACGGCGCCGTACTGGGCGGTCAGTTCGCGCAGTGCTTTGAGGAATTCCGGGGTCGGCGCGATCAGGTTCATGTTGCCGACCACCGGCTCGAGGATCACGGCGGCGATCTTGTCGCCGTGTGCCTTGAAGGCTTCAGCCAGGCCCTGCGGGTCGTTGTAGCTCAGTACCATGGTGGTTTCGACGGTGCCGGCCGGGACGCCGCCCGACGACGGGTTGCCGAAGGTGAGCAGGCCGGAGCCGGCCTTGACCAGCAGGTGGTCGGCGTGGCCGTGGTAGCAGCCCTCGAACTTGACCAGGATGTCGCGGCCGGTGAAACCGCGCGCCAGGCGGATCGCGCTCATCGTCGCCTCGGTGCCGGACGAAACCAGGCGCACCATGTCGAGCGACGGCACCATCTCGCACAGCAGGTCGGCGATCTCCACTTCGCGCTCGGTCGGCGCGCCGAAGGACAGACCGTCGACGACGGCTTCCTGAACGGCGGCGATGACTTCCGGGTGGGCGTGGCCGAGGATCATCGGCCCCCAGGAGCCGACGTAGTCGGTGTACCACTTGCCGTCGGCGTCCTGCACCTGGCTGCCGACACCCTTCTGGAAGAACAGCGGCGTGCCGCCGACCGAACGGAAGGCGCGCACCGGCGAATTGACGCCGCCGGGGATGTGTTTCTGGGCACGGGCAAAGAGTTCTTCGTTACGCGAGGTCATGTCAGGCTTTCTCGAAAAGTCGTTGGTATTGGGCGGCACGGGCGGTGATGTCCGGCGCCGAGAAGAGGTCGGTGATGACGGCCAGCAGGTCGACGCCGGCATCGAGCAGCGGCGCCGCGTTGGTGGCGGTGATGCCGCCGATGGCGCAGACGGCGACCGGCAGTTCGGCCCGCGCCCGGGCATAGAGTTCCAGCGGCGCGCGGACGGCGTCCGGCTTGGTCGGCGACGGGAAGGCGGTGCCGAAGGCGACATAGTCGGCGCCGGCCGCGCAGGCGCGGCGTGCCGCCTCGAGGTCGGCGTAACAGGAGGCGCCGAGGATGCGTTGCGGGCCGAGGATGGCGCGGGCGACCCGGAGGTCGCCGTCGTCACGTCCGAGGTGCAGGCCGTCGGCATCGACCAGTTGGCAGAGCGCGAGGTCGTCGTTGATGATCAGCCGGGCGCCGTGGTCGCGGGTCAGTCGACGCAGCGCGTGAGCGCGGGCGAGACGTTCCGGCATCGGCCCCGTCTTGTCACGCAGTTGGACGATACGGCAGCCGCCGGCCAGGGCGGCGGCGACGCCGGCGAGCAGGGTTTCCCGCGGCAGGTCGTCGGGGGTGACCGCGTAGAGGCCGCGCAGTTCAGCTTGCGCCATCGCCGGCCTCCTTGGCTTCGTCGTCTTCCCGGGCCCAGAACAGGCGGTCCGGGATGAACTGGCCCATGCCGCCGCGGAAACCGTGGCGGAGCGCCTGCCAGGTGTAGTCCTGGGCGTCGCGTACCGCTTCCTCGACGCTGGCGCCGCCGGCCAGGCAGCCGGCGATCGCCGAGGCCAGCGTGCAACCCGAGCCGTGATAGCTGCCGGGCAGGCGTTCCCAGCGGTCGTGGCGGATCACGCCGTCGGGGCCGTACAGGGTGTTGATCACCTCCGGCGCGCTCTCGTGGGTGCCGGTGATCAGCACGTACTGCGCGCCCATTTCGATCAGCCGGGCGGCGCAGATGTCGAGTGTCGGCTCGTTCTCGTCCTCGTCGCTTTCGGCGAGGCGGCGCGCTTCGGGGGCGTTGGGGGTGATGATCGTCGTTTGCGGCAACAGCATCTCGCGCATGGCGGCGATGATTTCCTCGCCGGACAGCGCATCGCCGCGCCCCGAAGCGAGTACCGGGTCGAAGACGAGCGGGATTTCCGGGTAGTCGCCGACGATCTCGGCAATCGCTAGCACGTTCTCGACGCTGCCGATCAGGCCGATCTTGAAGGCGGCCACCGGCATGTCCTCGAGCACGGTGCGCGCCTGCTGTTCGAGCAGTTCGGCGGCGACCGGTTGCATGGCGACGACCCCCGAGGTGTCCTGCACGGTCAGCGCAGTGAGCGCGCTCAGCGGGTGGCAGCCGAGGCTGGCCAGGGTCAGCAGGTCGGCCTGGATGCCGGCGCCGCCGGTCGGGTCGCTGGCGGCGAAAACGAGAACTTGCGGCAGATTGGCGGAAACAATGGGCATGGGCGGGTGTGGCGCGGATGTCCGGGCGCGGGCTGGAAAGCGCGATTTTATCCGAATACGCTGTACTGCCGCGGGATTCTGGGCTTATGCTTAGCGACTTCCGGTTGGCGATTGTTATCCGTTCCGTAGTAATATGTTCGCCATATGCTAAGTGCGCCAAGAGACACTCGGGGAGCTGGGAATTGACTGATTTATCGAGACTGCGCGGTATCCGTGTCATGGTCATCGACGACAGCAACACGATACGCCGCAGTGCCGAGATTTTTCTCGTCCAGGCCGGTTGCCAGGTCGTTCTTGCCGAGGATGGTTTCGACGCCCTGGCCAAGATCGCCGATCATCAACCTGCCGTCATTTTTTGCGACATCATGATGCCGCGCCTCGACGGTTACCAGACCTGCGCGTTGATCAAGAAAAATCCCCGTTTCAAGGCCACGCCGGTGATCATGCTTTCCTCCAAGGATGGCCTGTTCGACCGGGCGCGCGGTCGCATGGTCGGTTCCGACCAATACCTCACCAAACCTTTCACCAAGGATAGCCTGCTGCAAACTGTCGCCAGTTTCGCATTGCCGGCCGAACCGGAAATCAAACCGTAGTCCAGGGAGCAACAATGCCCGTGAAGAACATTCTCGTTGTCGACGACTCTCCGACAGAGCGTTTTTTCGCCGTCGACCTGCTGACCAGAGCGGGTTATCTGGTGGCTACCGCTGAAAATGGCGAAGAAGGGATCGCCAAGGCCAAGGCGACCAAGCCCGACCTGATCCTGATGGATGTCGTGATGCCCGGCCTCAACGGCTACCAGGCGACGCGCACGCTGACCCGCGACGAGGAAACCAAGCATATCCCGGTCATCGTCTGTACCTCGAAGGGCCAGGAAACCGACAAGATCTGGGGGCTACGCCAGGGAGCGGTGGATTATCTGGTCAAGCCGCTCAATCCGGAAGAACTCCTGCAACGCATCGCCGCCCTGCCGTAAGCGATATGGCCCGCAAGAGCAGTCTGCGCGATTTCCAGACTTACCTGGCCGGACGCCTCAGCGACGCGGCGCAGGGACATGGCGGCGCCTCATGGCTCGGGTTGGAGATCGGCGATGACGGCTGGCTGATCGATCTCGCCGACGGCGGGGAAATCGTCCAGGCGCCGCAACTGGCCGGCGTGCCGCTGGTTCGCCCGTGGTTTTCCGGGATCGCCAACGTGCGCGGCAATCTGTATGCCGTGACCGATTTTGCCGCCTTCCTTGGCGCCCGGCCGACGCCCAGGAATGCCAATGCCAGGCTGTTGCTGGTCGGGGTTCGCCATGGTTCGAACGCGGCACTGCTGGTGCCGCGCATGCTGGGCCTGAAGAAGCCGGAGAATTTTACCGAACAGGCTGCCGACGAAGCGTTCCCGGCATGGGGGCGGCGACGCTACGTCGATGAAGATGGGCGCCTCTGGCGCAAGTTGTCGGTGCGCGAGCTGCTTGCCGATCCGGATTTCATGAATATCGGACTATGAAAAAGGGGTCCCGCCGGGGCGGGGTCGAGTGGAGGTAAGACATGGCTTTAGGCTTCAAGCTCCCGAAAATCGGGTCATCCAGGAAAAACGAGGCGCCGCTGACGGTGACCGGCGACGAACCGTCGGACAAGCCGGCGCGGGCGACCGCCGCACCGGCGTTGCTGGCCGGCAAGTCGGCCAACCAGCAGATGAAGCTGCTGGGCGGTGTCTTCGTTGTCGTCCTGCTCCTGATGGCGATCCTCGTTGCCCGCGATGGCCGGGATTCCTCCAACACCACGGCCTACGTTTCCGCGGCCGGCGAGATGCGCATGCACTCGCAGCGCCTGGCCAAGGCCTCGTCGCTGGCGCTGCAGGGCAACTCGGCGGCCTTCTCGCAACTGCGCGAATCGCGTTCGACCTTCAACGACCTGATTCAGAAACTCGCCAGCGGCGGCGAAATCGGGCAGGTTAACGTGCCGCCGTCACCGGATTCGGTGCAAGCGCAGCTTGAAGCCTTGAACCAGCGCTGGACGCAGGTCGACAAGGATGCGACGAGCGTGCTCGGTCAGGAAAAGCAGCTTATCGAACTGGGCAAGAGCGTTGCCCTGATCGACAGCAAGAACCCCGCCCTGCTGGAACTGGCGGAAAACGTCGCTGCTGCCAAGCTGCAAGGCGGCGCGGCGCGCGAGATCGGCGCTGCCAACCATCTGGTGGTGTTGACCCAGCGCATCGCCAAGAACGCGTCGGCGCTGCTGGTCGGCGGCGAGATTGATCCGCAGATTGCCTTCACGCTGGGCAAGGACGCCAAGAGCTTCCACGAACTGCTGCAGATGCTCGGTCGCAGTAGCGATGCCGGCAAGGTCGAGGCACTGGAAGCCGCTTTCAAGGAATACGATGTGGCGATCAGCGGCATCCTCGCCAACATGCAGCCGCTGGTGCAGGCCAAGCAAGCCGGTTCGCGCATCTTCCGCGACAGCGAGGAACTGCTGGCGGCGACCGACGCGCTGGCTCAGGGCTATCAGGAATCGCGCGGCAGCAAGCTGCTGTTCGTCCTCTTCATGTTCATCCTGGTCGCCGCCGCGCTCACCGTGCTGGTGATGCTGGTGCGCGCCTATCTGGAAGATGCGAAACGCCGGACCCTGGAAGTCGATAAGCAACGTCAGGCGTCGGAACACACCAACCGGGAAAACCAGGAAGCCATCCTGCGCCTGATGAACGAGCTGGGCGACCTCGCCGACGGCGACCTGACGGTGACGGCGACGGTGTCCGAGAACATCACCGGCGCCATTGCCGACTCGATCAACTACACCATCGAAGAATTGCGCGTGCTGGTCGGCCGTATCAACGACGCGGCGAACCGAGTCACCGCGGCGACCGAGATCGCCCGTCGCACGTCGGCCGAGCTGCTCGACGCGGCGGGCCGCCAGTCGAGCGAAATTCAGGAAGCCGGTCAGTCGGCGCTGGACATGGCGCGCTCGATGAACGAGGTATCGGGTAACGCCGCCCAGTCGGCGCAGGTTGCGAACCAGTCGCTGGCCGCCGCCGAGAAGGGTACCCAGGCGGTGCAGGACTCGATCAAGGGCATGAACGAAATCCGCAACCAGATCCAGGAAACCTCGAAGCGGATCAAGCGCCTCGGCGAAAGCTCGCAGGAAATCGGCGAAATCGTCGAACTGATTTCCGACATTACCGAACAGACCAACGTGCTGGCGCTCAACGCCGCCATCCAGGCGGCTTCCGCTGGCGACGCCGGGCGCGGCTTCACGGTCGTTGCCGAGGAAGTGCAGCGGCTGGCCGAACGCTCCGGCGAAGCGACCAAGCAGATCGCGGCGATCGTCAAGACGATTCAGACCGATACCCAGGACGCGGTGTCCGCGATGGAACAATCGACCCAGGGCGTGGTCGAGGGGGCCAAGCTGTCCGACGCCGCCGGTCAGGCGCTGGCCGAGATCGGCCAGGTGTCGCGCAACCTGGCCGAGCTGATCGAAAGCATTTCCAGTTCCACGCAGAGCCAGGCCGATTCGGCGACCAATGTGGCCCGCTTGATGCAGGACATCCTGCGCGTCAACGAGCAGACCACGGCAGGTACCCAGCGGACCGCCCAGGCGGTGGATGAACTGTCGGCACTGGCCTCCGAACTCAAGGGCTCGGTGGCAGGCTTCAAGGTCGACTGACCAGCGAACGAGAGAGCATGAACGCGGCAACGGAATTCGATTTGGGCCCGCTGACGTGGGTCAAGGGCGAGATCGACCAGGCGCTGGGACGCGCCGACGAAGCGCTGGGCTTGTTCGCCGACAACGGCGACCGGACGCAGTTGAAGTTCTGCCGCACCCATGTTCACCAGGTCCATGGCGCGCTCGACATCGTCGGTCTCAATGGCATCACCGAACTCACCGAGTCGCTCGAGGAAGTCCTCAAGGCGCTCGAGGAAGAGCGCCTGGTGGCTGGCGACGCCGCGCTGCCGGTGGTCCGTGAGGCGATCGCCGCGTTGCGCCAGTACCTCGACGACCTGATGGCGGGCGAGCCGCACCAGCCCCTGCGCATGCTGCCGGTATGCAGCCGACTGGCCGAGCTGCGTGGCCTGCCGCCGGTGCACCCGGGCGATCTCTTCTACCCCGACCTCAGCCTGCGCCCGCCGCGTTCCGGCGTGGTGCCGCCGGTCCTGCCGCCGGAGCAGATGCAGGCCGTGCTGCGCAAGCAGCGCATGCGCTTCCAGAAGGGCTTGCTCAACTGGTTGACCCGCCCCGAACAGCGCGCCAGCGGCAAACAGGCGATGGCCGAGGCGCTGGCGGCGATCGAGGCATTGCAGCCGACGCCCGGTGCCCGTTCATTCTGGTGGGTGTCGCAGGCTTTCCTCGAAGCGCTCGACGATCCCGAAGTTTCCGCCGATCAGCTGGCGCGTCAGCTATGCGCCCGCATCGACCTGCAGATCCGCCGCCTGCTCGAAGGCTCCGGCAACCTCGCCGAACGGGTGATGCGCGAGGCCTTGTACTACGTTGCCCGTACCCCGGCCACGCCCGATTCGCTGGTCGCCCAGGCGCAGCAGATCTACGCCTTGCCGGCGCAACTGCCCAGCCTGGCCGCCGTGCAGACCCTGCCCAAGTCCCAGGAACAGGGCCTGCGTCGTCTGCGCGAGTTGCTCGCCGGCGTCGAGGAAGTCTGGAACAAGTACTGCGCCGGTAGTCCGGCCAGCCTGAATACCTTCTGCGATCAGGCACGAGCCTGCGCCCAGGTCACCGCCGACCTCGGTCACACCGATCTCAAGCGCCTCGGCCAGGCGCTGGCGGCAATCTCCGGCTGGCTGCAGGAAGACGCCAAGCGCTTCAACGACGGCGTGGCCATGGAAGTGGCGACGACCATCCTGCTGTTGCAGAACGCGCACGACAATTTCCGCCATCTTGGCAGCGACTTCGCGCAGCAGGTCGATCTCATGGTCGACCGCATCCATGCCTGTATCGCCGGTCGCCCGGCAGCCGGTGGCGAACTGCCGCTGCTCGACGAGATGACGCGGAGGGCCCAGGAAAAGCTGCTGATCGCCCAGGTCGGGCGCGAGATCCAGAGCAACCTGGCGCAGATCGAACAGACGCTCGACGCGTTCTTCCGGGCGCCCGCCAAGGGCTTTTCGATGGCCCAGGTGGAAGGCCCACTCAAGCAGGTCAGCGGCGCGCTGGCGATGCTCGGTCACTTCCCGGCCGTCAGCAGCCTGAAGAACAGCATTGCCCACATCGCAGGTTTCGCCGCCGCTGATTATCAACCGCAGGAAAGCGATTTCCAGCGCGTCGCCGACGAACTTTCGGTGCTCGGCTTCTTCGTTGATGCCCTGCAGCATGGCGAGAGCAGTTTCGACGCCTTCGTCCGCCGCCTGAACGGCGAGGCCGCGGTCGTCGTCGCCGAGGAAGCGCCGACGCCGACCGTCGAAGCCGAAGTCGCCGCCCAGACCCGGCAGGCGCGCGCGCTCGCCGAAGCCCTGCGCGAGGCGCCGGATGACCGTCGCCTGCAGGACGAACTGAAACAGAACCTGGAAAACCTGCAGAAGGATGCCGACCTCGTCGCCGACCGCGAACTCGGCGAATCGGCGAAGGCGGCGCTGGCGGCGCTCGAATCCGGTGGCCCGGTAGACGCGCTGGCCGGTCTGCTCACGCCGCAGGTCGAAGCCCCGCAGCCGTCGGCGGAAACCCTGCTGTTGGCCGAATCGAGCCACGAAACGATCGACGCCGAACTGCTCGCCATCTTCATCGAGGAAGGTCACGAGGTGCTGGCCGAGATGGCGACGCAGAAGGCGGCGCTGGCAACCGATCCGCTCGACCGCGAGGCGCTGACGACGATCCGCCGGTGCACGCATACCCTCAAGGGTTCCGGACGCATGGTCGGGCTTGCCGATTTCGGCGAAACCGCCTGGGCCGTCGAGCAGACGCTGAACCTGTGGCTGCGCCAGGACATGGCGGTGAGCTCGGAACTGCTGGCGATGGTCGACGAGGAACAGCGCGTCTTTGCCGTCTGGATCGAGCATCTGGCGCAAGGCAGCGGCATGGCCCCCGATCCCTCGGGCTTGGTGGCGCAGGCGGTCGCGCTACGCGGCGGCACGGGCGATGCCCTGCCGGTGGTGCCAACGCCGCTTGCCCCGCCGCCGCTTGCCGTCGACACGGCGCCCGCCGAGTCGCCCGCAGAACCGGAAGCGCCGGCAGAACCGACAAGCGAACCCCTGCTCGATGCCTTCGAGATCGACCTGCCGGAAGCCAGCGAGGTCGCCGAGGAACTGGCCGAGGTCGAAGCCGCGGTCGTCAGCACCGCCGCCGCACCGGCCGCCGACAGCGCGCAGACGCTGTACGAAATTTTCCGGACCGAAGCCCAAGGTCATCTGCAGTCGCTGGCGGAATCCTTCGCCGTGCTCGAAGCCGAGCCGGCGACGCCGACCAATTTCGAAATGACGCGGGCGGCCCACACGCTCGGCGGCATCGCCGCCATCGTCGGCCTGAAACCGCTCAACCACCTCGCCATCGCCCTCGAACACGCCCTGCTGCGGCGCGATGCGGCGCTCCAGCCGGACAGTCTGGAAGGCCTGGAAGCAATGCGCCAGGCTATCCTGATGTTGCATGAAATGTACGCCGGGCTGGCCGAAGAACGGGCGCCGGTGGAACAGCCGGCGCTGGTGGCCGCGCTGGAGGACAGTTACCCGCCGGCCCCGGCCGCGGAAGTCGACGACAGTGGCGCTCGCGTCATCCCGCTGCCCGGCCTGAGCGGTGAATTCACCCTCGACCGCGCCAGCGAAGCCGCACCGCCACCGCCAGCGGAACCGGTCCGCCAGCTGGTCGACGAACTCGACGAACAATTGCTGCCGATCTTCCTCGAGGAAGCCGCCGATCAGGTTCGCGAACTGACCGAGCAACTGCGCGCCTGGCGCGCGGCGCCCGCTGATGGCGCACCGCCGCAGGCGATTGCCCGCCTGTTGCATACCTTCAAGGGCAACTCGCGGATGGCCGGGGCGATGAACCTCGGCGAAGCCACCCACCTGCTCGAGACCCGTGTCCAGGAAGCGCTCCGCGCCGGTAGCGCGAGCCCGCAACTGATCGATGAAATCGAAGCCGGTTGCGACGCCCTGGCGCTCGCTGCCGATGAACTGCGCAACGGACCGGCGCCGGCTGTCGAAGCGGCGCCTGCCGCCGAACCAGCCACGGTAACGTCCGCGACTCCGCTCGTGGCGACCACCCCAACGGCCGATGCCGAAGGCGAGGGCGACAGCGGCGGCCAGCGGGCGATGCTGCGGGTCCGTGCCGACCTGGTCGACCGCCTGGTCAACGAAGCCGGCGAACTGTCGATCGCCCGGGCGCGGATCGAAGGCGAAATGCGCAGCCTGAAGACCTCGCTGCTCGACCTCACGGAAAACGTCATCCGCCTGCGCCGCCAGTTGCGCGAGATCGAAATCCAGGCGGAAAGCCAGATTCAGGCGCGCGTCGCCCAGGCACACGACGGCCAGGCCGATTTCGACCCGCTCGAACTCGACCGCTTCACCCGCTTCCAGGAACTGACCCGTTTCATGGCCGAGTCGGTCAACGACGTGGCGACGGTGCAGCAGAACCTGTTCAAGAACCTCGACGACGCCAACGCGGCGATCCTCGCCCAGGCCCGCCTCAACCGCGGCCTGCAGCAGGAACTGATGGGCGTGCGCATGCTGCCCTTCGCCAGCCAGGCCGAGCGTCTCTACCGCATCGTCCGGCAGACCGCCAAGGAAGTCGGCAAGCGCGCCAACTTCGACATCGTCGGCGGTCAGGTCGAAATCGACCGCTCGGTGCTGGAAAAGATCATGGCGCCGATCGAGCACATGTTGCGCAACTCGGTGACCCACGGCATCGAGACGCGCGAGCAGCGCGCTGCGGCGGGCAAGCCGGAAACCGGCGAAGTGACGCTGAAGCTGGCCCAGGAAGCCAATGAAATCGTCCTCAGCCTCAGCGACGACGGTCGCGGTCTCGACCGCCAGCGCATCCGTGCCCGCGCCGAGGAAATGGGCCTGCTGCAGCCGGGTCAGGAGGTGGCCGATGGCGCCCTGCTCGACTTCATCTTCCGGCCGGGTTTCTCGACCGCCACCGAAGTGACCCAGGTCGCCGGGCGCGGCGTCGGCATGGACGTGGTCAGGAATGCCGTGATCGAACTCGGCGGACGCATCGAAATCGTCTCCGAAGCCGGCCACGGCAGCACCTTCCGTCTCTATCTGCCGCTCACCCTGGCCGTCACCCAGACCCTGCTGGTCCGCGCCGGCAGCACCGTGTACGCCGTGCCCTCGACGATGATCGAGCAGGTACTCGAGGTCAAGGAAAAGGGCCTCGCCGAAATCCGCGACGCCGGCGCCGCCGACTGGCAAGGCAATCACTACCCCTTCCATTTCCTGCCCCGCCTGCTGGGCGATGCCGAAGCCTTGCCGGAAACCCGCCGCCGCTACTGGATACTGCTGCTGCGTGCCGGCTCGCAACGGATCGCCCTGCTCGTCGATGAACTGCAGGGTAACCAGGAAGTCGTCGTCAAGAACATCGGTAGCCAGCTCGCCCGCGTCGCCGGCATCGCCGGTGCCACCGTGCTCGGCGACGGCCGCGTCGTGCTGATCCTCAACCCGGTGGCGCTCGCCGCCCGGGCGCCGCAGATCGCGCTGGCCGAGGTCGCCAGTCCGGCCGCCGCTTCGGCGCCGGCCCCGCTGCCGGTTGCCGCGCCGCACCTGCCGACGGTGATGGTGGTCGACGATTCGCTGACTGTGCGCAAGATCACCAGCCGCCTGCTGCTGCGCGAGGGTTATCAGGTGGTCGTCGCCAAGGACGGCGTCGATGCGCTCGAACAACTGATCGACGCGCTGCCCGACGTCATCCTCTCCGACATCGAGATGCCGCGCATGGACGGCTTCGATTTCGTCCGCAACCTGCGTGCCGACGAGCGCCTACGCGACATCCCGGTGGTCATGATCACCTCGCGTACCGCCGACAAGCATCGCAACTACGCGCTCGAGATCGGTGCCAACCACTACCTCGGCAAGCCCTACGACGAAGACGAGCTGCTCGGCCTGCTCGCCGGCTACTGCGGGAAATCCACGTAAAGCGACGGTCGATCGCGGTGTCTACCGCGATCGACCGTGTTCAAACCGCCTTCTTCACCACAGCGTAGCGCGCCAGCGTCTTTTCGCGTGCCGCCGCGTGGTCGACGATCGGCCCCGGATAGTCACGGCCGATGACGACGCCGAGCGCTTCCTGCTCCAGCCGGCCCATCGTCCACGGGGCGTGGATGTACTTGTCCGGCACCCGGGCCAGTTCCGGAACGTAGCGGCGGATGAATTTGCCGTCGGGGTCGAACTTCTCCGACTGCGTCACCGGGTTGAATATCCGGAAGTACGGTTGCGCGTCGCAGCCGCTCGACGCCGCCCACTGCCAGCCGCCGTTGTTGGCCGCCAGGTCGAAATCGTTGAGGTTCTCGGCGAAGTAGCGTTCGCCAAGCCGCCAGTCGAGGCCGAGGTCCTTGCACAGGAAGGAAGCGACGACCATGCGCAGGCGGTTGTGCATCCAGCCGCTATGGTTCAACTGGCGCATCGCTGCGTCCACCAGCGGGTAGCCGGTGCGTCCCTGCTGCCAGGCGGCCAGGCCTTCCGGCCAGTCTGCCCAGCGGATGGCGTCGTATTCCGGCTTGAAGGCGCGGTCGACGACATGCGGGAAGCGGTCGAGGATCATGAAGTAGAAATCGCGCCAGATCAGTTCGTTGAGCCAGGGATCGGCTTTTTCCGCAAGCGCGGCACCGACCAGTTCGCGGATCGAAATGCTGCCGAAGCGCAGGTGCACCGACAGGTAGCTGACGCCCTTGAGTGCGGGGAAGTCGCGCAGCGTGCCGTAACGGCGGATGCGGCCGGCGCGGAACTCGTCCCATAGCTGGCGGGCGCCGGCCATGCCGGGAACGATGCCGAGTTGGCCGAGATCGGTTGGCGCGAAGCCGAGTTCGGCCAGCGTCGGCAGGCTGGCCGGCGCTGGCGCGAAACACCCTTGCGGGGTGAAGGGTGCATGGTCGGCGGCGCTCAGGCGCTTCAGCCAAGCGTTCTTGTACGGCGTGAACACCGTATAAGGACGGCCGGCGCCGGTGAGCAGTTCGTCGCGCTCGAAGATGACCTGGTCCTTGTATAGCCGCAGGCGACCGCCGGCCGCCGCCAGTTGCCGGTCGACGGCAGCGTCGCGGGCCTGCGCCGCCGGTTCGTAGTCGCGGTTGGCGTAGACCTCGGTGACGCCCAGTTCGCCGGCGAGCCGGGGAAGCTCGTCGCCGGCGCGGCCATGGCGGACGATCAGCCCGCCGCCGCGGCGACGCAGCGCGGCGTCGAGTTGCTGCAGGCTGCCAAGAATGAACTCGACACGGCGGTCAACGCGGCTGGGCAGCGCGTCGAGGATGTCGCGATCGAAGACGAAGGCGCAATGCACCGGGCGGCCGCTGGCCAGGGCGGCGGCGAGGGCGGCGTGGTCGTGGTCGCGCAGGTCGCGGCGGAACCAGACGAGGGCGGGGGCGGTTTCCATCGGCCGATTATAGTGGCCGGCGCATGTCCAAGAAAAAGGCCACCCGCGCGGGGTGGCCGAAAGTGAACCGCTCTGTCGGCGGCTTCAGTTCATCGTGTAGCTGCTCAAGGCTTGCGGCAGCTTCAGCAGCCACAGCCGGGTCGGTCGCTCGGATGCCTTGCCGCGGGTGACGCGGGCGCCAGTGGCGCCGTTCGGGCAGTTGCTCAGGACGCCGGTCGAGGCGTCGAGCGTGCAGTCCTCCGGGCTGCCATCGACTTCGTTGCCGGCGGCGTCGACCAGGATCGAGCGCAGGCCGAAATCGTTGTCGTTGATCAGCGCGATCGTCTGCCCGTCGACCAGGGTCAGCCCCTCGGCCTTCTCGGCCTTCCAGCCGAGTGCGTTGAGATCGACCAGCAGGCGCTTGCGCAGCGGCACGACGCTGGCCCAGCTACGCGTGGTGTCGGTCAGCGTGCTGCCGTCGATGCTGTTCATTTCCAGACCGTAACCGTCGCCCGCGATATCGGTCGCGTTGGCCGGCAGTTCGACCAGCATCAGGAAGTTGCGGACCGCACCGTTGGCGTCGGCGCCCTGTTCGATGACCAGGAAGCGGTTGTTGCCCAGGGCCACGACATCGCCCAGTTTGGCGCTGCCGCTCCGGTTCTTGGACCACTTTTCGCCGGCAATCGCGTAATCGAGCGGGTAGGCGTAGAGGTGGGAAGTGCCGGTCGCCGGGTCGAAGGCGAGCCAGCGGGCGAAACGGGCGAAGTCCTTGACCTTGACCTTGTCGCTGGTCTTGCCGTCTTCGTCGAGGTCGCTGATGTCGACCGCTTCGATCGACTTGCCCTTGGCGTCGAACGGATCGATCGGGCTCTGCAGGAAACCGTGCAGGACGCCGCCGCTCATGGTCAGGCCTTCCATGCCGCGGTTGGCGCGACGATGGGCGAGCACCGCCGGCAGGTCGCCGGCGGCAGTGCCCGGCTGGTATTTCTGGACGATCTTGCCGGTCGCCGCGTCGATCTTGGCGATGAAGGGGCCGTACTCGTCGGAGGTCCAGAAGACGCCGTTGGCGCTGTCGTAGATCAGGCTTTCCGGGTCGAGGCCGTTGCTGTCGTAGCCGGCGCGCGTGGCGTCGTAGGTGAAGGCGTCGGTGAGCGGAATCTCGCCCGAGTTGCCGACCGCGCCGGCCGGTACCGGGCGGCCGCTGATCGGCGTGCCGGCGGCGGTCTTCAGCGTCAGCAACTGGTCGATGCGGGCACCGTCGCGGTCGATGACGATGGTGGCGATCGACGGTACGAAGTCGGGTGAGGGAAAGACCTTGCTCGCCTTGCCGTCCGGGTTGCTGACCGTGGCCGGCGCGTCGCCGTTGGGGCCGCGGTCGGTGATGCCGTAGAAGCTCAGCGTGCCGTCGCTGGCCTTGCCCTTGAAGGCGAGGCCGGAACCGGCAGCGGGGAAGAAACCATGCGGAAAATCGGCGGCGATGGCAGCGTTGCTGCCCGGGTAGGCGACATGCAGGGCGTCTGCCGCGGCGAGCGTGTACTTCGTGACGGCGATCGTGCCGCCGGCACTGGTTTGCGCCTGCGACGAAGTTTCGCCCTGGCCGAGCGCGGTTGCCAGCGTGCCTTCGAAGTGCTCGCGGGCGAGCGCTTCGCGTTCGTCGTTCGGGACGCGGGCGGCGTAGGGCTGACCGAAGGCGTCATTGACGCCGGCTGGCAGCAGGGCGGCCAGCGCGGTCCGGAAATCGCCGGCGGCGAGGGTGAAGTCGATGGTCTTGCCGGCCAGCGCGGCGATCACCGCCGGCGTGATGCGGATGCCGTTGGCCGGGTTGTCGTCTTCGTCGAGGATTTGCAGCAACAGCAGGCGGTTGTTGACGCCCTGGGTGCTCTCGCTCCAGGCGGCGACGCCGGCCAGTTCCAGCGGGGTGACGGTGGCGGCGCAGGCAGCGTTGCCGAGTTCGATGTCGGCCAGCGAGAAGCTGACGGTGTCGCCCGTGCGGCATTCGAAGCGGCCGTCGTCGCCAGTCGTGCCGCTCTTGCCGGAGCGCGAGGCCGCCCAGTCGATGCCGCTCACCGCGGCGTCAAGGAAACGGCCGCTGACGCTGCTCGAGCCGCCGTCGCTACCGAGACAGCCGGCAAGGCTGAAGAGGAGGGCGCAGGCGAGGGCGATGCGGGTTTTTTGCATGATTTTCTTCCCTTCTTGAAAAAAAAGCCCGCCGATGAGGCGGGCGGAAAGTATTGCCAGAGAGGATCAGGCGCCGACGATGCCGCCGTCGTCCTTGGTGATGACGACGGTCGTCGAGCGCGGCCGGGCATTGCCGCCTTCCGGCCAGTGGCTCTGGAAGTTCGCCGGGGTGGCGATGTCGGCGGCGGTGGTGCGTTCGCCCGGGTGCTGGATATTGACGAAGATCGTCTTGCCGTCCGGCGTTTCGGTGATGCCGGTGATTTCGCAGCCCTTCGGGCCGACCAGGAAGCGGCGCAGAGTGGCTGCCGTGGCATCGGCACCGGCCTGGGTGGTGACCGTCTGGTCGGCGTTGGCATTGCTCGGCACGGCGGCGCTGGTGACATTGACCGGTCCGCCGTCGCCATGCTTGCCGGGCAGTGCTGCCAGCATCATGCAGTTGGTGACGTCGGTGTAGGCGCCGTCATCGGTCTGCAGCCACATCAGGCCGGGAACCGCCTGGCTGAACCAGAGGCCGTCCGGGCTGGAGAAGTCGTTGTCGTCGGTGAGGCCGGAGATGTTGATCGAGGCGTTGCCGAACTGATCATTCTCGGCGCCGAACAGATAGACGTCCCAGGCGAAGGTGGTCGCCGCGTGGTCGCCGCCGGTTTCGTGGATGCGCACGATGTGGCCGTTGGGGTTACCCTTGCCGCCTTCGCCGTCGTCGTAGTAGCGCGGGTTGGCGGCGTCCAGGCCGTAGGACTTGCCGCCGGTGGTCAGGCTGGTCGAGCCGCGCTTGCTGTTGTTGGTCAGCGTGATGTAGATGTCGCCAGTGACGGGGTGGACGCCGGTCCATTCCGGGCGGTCCATCGGCGTCGCGCCGACGGCGTCGGCGGCCAGGCGGCAGTTGATGCAGACATCGGCCTGGTCGGCGAAGCCGTAGGCAGCAGCGGCAATCGCCGCGTTGGTGATGGTCAGTTCGGTCCACGTGCCCGAGCCGTCGGCGTTGAAGGTAGCGACGTAGAGCTTGCCGTCGTCCAGGTACTTGTTGCCGGCGGTCAGGCCGCCATTGGCGTCGGCGGCGTCCCAGTTGGCGTTGGAGACGTACTTGTAGATGTATTCGCCTTGGGCGTCGTCGCCCATGTAGTAGACCAGCGGCTTGCCGGCGACCGCCTTGGCCGGCATCGCGCCTTCGTGGCCGAAGCGGCCCATGGCGGTACGCTTGCGCGGCGTCGCGCCGGGGGCGAAGGGATCGATCTCGACCACCCAGCCCATGGTGTTGGCGGCGTTGCGGTAATCGTTGGCTGCGCTGGCGCCGGTCGGCGTGATGTTCCAGCGGTCGTACTGGCCGGTGCCGCTGGTATCACCGCCGGCCGGGTTGGCCCAGCCGTAGCTGCCGTTGCTGGCGCTGCTGCCGATGTAGCGGTTCTGCGCGGCGGCGGCCTTGGCGCTCAGCGTGCTGCTGGCCGGGCGCTTGAAGTAGCCGGCCCAGTTTTCTTCGCAGGTCAGGAAGGTGCCCCACGGGGTGACGCCGTTGGCGCAGTTGTTCAGCGTGCCGCGGGTGGCGCTGCCGGCAGTCGAGTAGGCGGTGACCATGAGGTCGTCGCCAGCGGCCGGACCGCTGATTTCCATATTGCTGAGCGCGGTGTAGCGGCGGTTGAAACCGGAAAGCTGGTTGATCGAGAAAGACGAGCCCTTGAGCACTTCGATCACCGAAACGCCGTGCGCGTTGACTTCCTTGTCGATCTGCGCCGGAACGCGGGCGCTGTTGTTGAAGCCGGCGCCGACTTCGGCAGCGGTGTGCAGGAAGATCTGCGTGATGTTCTCGTGGTTCATGCACAGCAGGCCACGCGCGTTGTTGCTCAGGTCCTTGGCCAGGCCGGCGGTGTTGAGGCCGAAGTAGGCCATGCCGTCGTGGTGGTCGCCGGCGCGGAACTGGAAGCTGGCGGCACTGTCGCTGCCGTCGTTGGCGTAGGCGCCGGTGCTGGCGTTGAGCGGGTCGCCGAGACGGTAGAGGGCGCTGAAGCTGTAGCCGGCCGGGATGCGCAGCGCATCGTCGATGCCCTTGGCGACAGCGCTGAAGCCAAGCTTGAAGGCATTGTCGTTATTGCTGCCACCGCCGCTGCTCAGACAACCGGTCAGGCCGAAGCTCATGAAGCTGCCGGCAGCCAGCCCGAACCCGCCCTTGAGCAGGTTGCGGCGCGACAGACGGGCGTTGAGGACGCTGGCAAATTCGGTGTTGCCGGATTCGTTGTGGCAGACGTCGTCGCAGCCATTCGGCGACGCGGGGTGATGCTTGGTCAGGATTTCGGACATGAGCGTGGTCTCGTTATGGGTTGGAGGAAAACGCCGATGATTATCGATAGCAAAGATGACGTGCCGATGACCGCGCTATTTCAGTGCCAGCGGTAATCGACCGTGTAGCGGCCATCTCCGCCGCCACTGACGGCCGGTAGCAGGCGCAGGTAGGGGGCGAGCGCGGTGCCGGCGGCCCCCTGCAGTTCGAGCTTGCCGTGTACTCGCGCCGGCTCGATGCGGCCGTCGACACGGATTTCGCCGGGGCGGCCGCCGCTGAGGACGGCGCTTGCCGCCTGGCCGTCCCAGCTCCAGTCCAGGCGATAGTCGCCGAGCGCTCGCCCGGCCAGCAGACCGCTCGCCGCGCCCAGCCAGAGCAGTTCGCCGCTCGCCCGCGGCAGCGACGAAGTTGGCGCCCACTGCAGCCGGGTGGCGCGCAGTTGCAGCGTTCCCTGCCAACTACCGAGCGGCAGGTCGAGCGCCGGCTGGGAGAACAGCGCGGCAGCCGGCAGGCTGATGCCGTCGAGGTCGATGCGGTCGGCGGCGGACCAGACGAGCTTGCCCTGTTCCAGGCGGGCGCTGGCCAGCGCGTCGCCGGCCGGCAGTTGCCAGGCGAGCTGGCCGAGGGCGTACCAGTCCTTGCCGCTGGCCACGTACAACTGCCCCTGGCCTTGCCACAGCGTGCCGCTCGTTGCCGCCAGTCGGCACTGCTCGGCACAGGCCGTAGCGAGCAGGCGAGCGGCGAGGTGGGCCGGCAACTGCGCGAGGATCAGGAGCAGGCAGAGCAGCGCGAGCAGCAGGCGGCCGCCTCTCATGACGCTTTGCCGGCGGCCCGATAGCTGGCCTCGATCTGCAGCGTCTCGCCGCTGCCGGTGATGCGGCAGCTTTCCAGGCGCAGCCGTTGTTCCTCGTGTACGGCGGCGGTCCAGCGTAGCCAGGCGGTCAGCGCGGCCTTGCCGCGTAGCGTCAGCCGGCCATCGTCCTCCCAGTGCGCGGCGATCTCCGGTCCGAGTTCGCCCAGCCGTGTCTGCACGACGCTGCGCAGCGCCGCTGCGTCGACCGGAGCGAGCGGCGTCGCCGCCAGACCTTGCCAGGCGGCGGCGAGCGCCGCCATCTGCGTCGCCTGCGCGGCGAGTTCTGGCAGCAGGCGCAGTTGCCGGCGGCGGGCGTCTTCGAGTTGCCACAGCAGTTGGCCGGCAATTGCCAGAGCCAGGACGCCGGCGGCGAGGCGCAGGATGCCCTGTTCGCGCGGCGAGCGGGCGGCCCAGAAAACGGCGGCGCGGCGCCGCCAGGCGGGGGCGAGATCGGCTTTCATCGATGTTCTCCGGCACTCAGGGTGAATTCGGGCGGCGTCCCGCTCGGCGGGCTCAGCGTCAGGCCGCGCTGCCGGGCGGCGGCAGCCAGACGCTCGGCGGTGCCGGCGTCGAGGTGGGCGACGCTGACGCGCAGGCGGCCGTCGGCGTAAGCCAGTGCCAGCAAGGGCAGTTGTTCCGGCGCTAGCTCGCTGAGCGCGTCGGCGAGCACCAGGAAATCGTTGGCGGCCAGGGCGCCGCCGGCCTGCGCCCGGGTATCGAGCTGGCGCTGTGCCTGAAGGACGGGATCGACCATTGGTGTCTGCGGCAGGATTTCATGGAACTGGCGGGCGATTTCGCCGCGTAACTGGCGTGCCTGCCAGGCGTGCCAGCCCCATTGCCCGAGCGCCATCGCCAGCAGTAGCGCACCGAGGCCGGCGGCGAGGCGCAAGGCCGGCCGCAGGCGGCGTACCCAGTCCACATGGGGGCGCGGCGGAGCCAACTCGCCGACCAGGAAGCCGGGGCCGTCGGGGATGCGCAACGGCGGCAGCTCTTCCGCCTGCAGGCGCTTGCCCGCCGCCGCCAGGGCGTGCGCGGCGTCGGCATCGAGGGCGCTGGCACGGATCGGCGCGGCGGGCGCCAGCAGGTCCAGCCATTCGGGCAGCGTGGCGTCGAGCGGCAAAGCGATGAAGCCGTCGTCCTGGCGCAGGCTCAGTTCGCCAGCGAGCGCCAGTGCCTGCCCGGTCGGCAGCGCCAGCGCCAGTGGCCAGGCGGCGACGGGCGGCCAGCCCAGTTCGCGCAGGCGCTGGCAAAGGGCGGCGAGGCGGGCGCGGCTGACGCTGGCGACGCAGCGTCGACCATCGGCCAGCGGCGTCGGGGCGAGCGCGAACAGCAGGTGTTCGGCCGGTTCGAGCAGGTTGTCTTCGAGCGCGGCGGCGATCACCGCCTGGCGTTCGCCCTGCGGCGGCGGCGGCAGGCGGGCCGGCTGGGCGGCGACCTGGCGGCCGGCGAGGAGCAGGTGGCAGCGGTCGTCTTCGCCGGCGGTCGGCCATTGGCCGGGCTCGGCGCAGCCCTGCGCCAGCAGGCGGCCGTCGGCGGCGTGCAGTTGCCAGGGACAGGCGCGGGTTTCCTGCGGCCAGCCGGAGGGGATGATCAGGGTCAGGATCTGGTTCATAGAAGGGTTTGCCAGACAATTTCCGGCAATCTGCCGTTGGGGTTGCGGCGGACCAGACTGGTGACGCGGCTGCGCGCCCGGTCGCGGTCGACCTCGATTTCGATCAGGAAGTGGCGGCTGGCGGCGGCAATCGGCAGCAGGCTGCCGGGCAGGCCGGGGTCGCCCAGGCGGTTGCGGAAATCGCCGCTGTCGCGGAAGGGCAGGCCGCGCCGGCCGCTGGCGAGACTGGCTGCGGCGGCCGGCGAGAGACCGGGCTGCAGCGCCGAAAGGACGGCGGCCGGCGCAGTATTGACGTTGACCGGCTGGCTGCCGGCGAGGACGCAGACCTCTCCGGCCAGGCGGGCGAGCACGCCGGCGTCGTAGCCGGCCAGGCCTTGCAGTTCGCCGAAGGCGAGCAGCGGTCGTCCGCCCGCCGGGGCGTCGTCGCTGGCGCCTTCTCGTGTGCCGGTCAGGCGTTCGGCCAGCGCATTGGCCAGCTTGTCGGGCAGGCCGAGAATGGCCAGCAGGCGGCGGTAGGCGGCGAACGCCTGGGGGTCGAGGCGGCCGTCTTCGCGGCGCAGGTTGTTGAGGTTGAAGCGGCCCTGCAGGTCGACGATGCGACCGCCGATGCGAGCGCCTTCGTGGCGCAGCGGCGGCAGTTCGCGCGCCCAGTCCTCGTCCAGCGTGTCGATGGCATTGCTGGCGCCGTCGGCGGCGAGCAGGGCGCGGGCGTAGGCGACGGCGTTGCGCGCCTGCTCGGTGGCCTGGGCCTTGTCGCGGGCGCTGTCCACGTCGTCGATCCAGGCGTCGAGGTCGGTCAGCAGCGTCGCCATGGTCGCGCTGACCAGGGCCACGACGAGCAGCGCGGCGACGACGGCGGCGCCGCGCTGGCGCTCATTCGGCCGCGGCGACATCGAAGATCCTTTCGATCATGCCACCCTCGGCCAGACTCAGGCGCAGGCGCAGGGCGCGCGGCAGCGTCCGGCCGTCGCGCTGCGGCCAGACGGCCAGCCAGCGACTTTCGTGGTCGAGCACGCTCATTTCACAGCCAGTGATTCCGGCGAGCAGGCGGTGGCTGACTCGCGGCGCCGGCGCGTCGTAGGCGGGCCAGAGCAGCTGTTCGAGGCCGCCGGCCTGGCAGCGGTAGGCCAGGCGGCGCAGTTCGCCGCCGGCGACGGCGCGGGTCAGCGTCAACTGGGCCGGCTGGCCGCCCAGTTGCCAGGCGGGAAGTTCGCGCCCGTCGGCAGCGCGGCCGGCGACGGCGATCGCCTGCCGGCTGTCGTCGCCGACCCGGGCCAGGGCTAGCGCGATGTCCTGCCAGCGCCCGGCTTCGCCGCTCAGGTGGGCGGCGTTGGCGCTGGCCGCGGCGACGCCGCGGTAACCGAGGACGCCGAGCACCGCCAGCAGGCTGACGGCGACGAGGATCTCGATCAGCGTGAAGCCGCGCTGCCTCACGGTTGCTCCAGGTAGCCGGTGTAGCGCGCAGCGACGCTGTCGGGCGCGGCATCGGCGGCGCGGACGACGATCTCGACGCGGCGGAACTGACCCTGGGCGGCGGCCGTCACCTGCATGCGCCAGGCGAAATCGCGCCCGGCCAGCCGGCTGTTGCCCTGACTGTTACCCGGCTCGGGCCAGGCGCGCTCGGCGTGCAGCAGGGCCAGCCGGTTCTCCGCCACCCAGCCGGCGAGCAGTCGTTCGCGCAGGCCGCCGGTCGTCTCCGTTGCCATCCCGCCGGCGCGGGCCGCGGCGCCCAGGGCGAGGGCGAGGATGGCGAGGGCGACGAGGATTTCCAGCAAGGTGAAACCGTCGGCCCGGGCGTTCATGGTAGTTGCTCCAGCGTCACCCGGCCGTTCGGCTGGCCGGCGATACGCCAGCGGCGGCCGTCGCCCTGCAGGTCGACGGCGAAGATCGGCGGCACGGCGGCAAAGACGATGGCGCTGCCGGGTGGCCGCCGGACGCCGTCGATCTCCGGTCCGCCGACGGCCAAGCCGCTGCTGCTGACCGGCTTGCCGGCCGCTTGCCAGCGTCCGTCGGCGGCCACCAGCAGGCGTCCGCCGTCGGCATCGACCTGCCAGGCCCACGGTTGCGCCTCGCTGCGCGCGCGACGGGCGGCGCTCGCCGCCTGCGCGTGCAGGGCCTGGGCTGTCGCCTGTTGGGCGGCGCGCGCTGGATCGGGCAGGGTCAGCGCGACGCCGCCGGCCAGGATGGCGACGATGGCCAGCGCGACCAGGATCTCGACCAGCGTGAAGCCGGCCTGCCCGGCCTCAGAGCGCCCAGTTGCCGATGTCCGCATCTGCGCCCTCGCCACCCGCGACACCGTCGGCGCCGAAGCTGAAGACGTCGATCTCGCCGCGCAGCCCGGGGTTCAGGTACTGGTAGGGCTGGCCCCAGGGATCGAGCGGCAGGCGCTCGACGTAGCCGCCGGGCTTCCAGTTGTCAGGCAGCGGCGGTTGCGCCGGTTTCTCGACCAGGGCGCGCAGGCCCTGTTCGCTGCTCGGATAGCGGCGGTTGTCGAGGCGGTAGAGCTTGAGCGCCTGCAGCAGGCCGCCGATGTCCTGGCGGGCGGCGACCTGGCGCGCCTCGTCGGGGCGGCTCATCACCTTGGGCACGACGAGGGCGGCAAGGATGCCGAGGATGACGACGACGACCATGACTTCGATCAGGGTGAAGCCGGTCTGGCGGGCGAGGGTTTTGGGCATGGCGTTCAATGCAGCAGTTGGTTGATCTCGATGATCGGTTGCAGGATGGCGAGGACGATGACCAGGACGATGCCGCCCATGGCCAGGATGAGCAGCGGTTCGAGCAGCGCGGTGGCGGTGCCGAGGCGGGCGGCGACTTCGTCGCTTTGCTGGCGGGCGGCTTTCTCCAGCATTTCGCCGAGGCGGCCGGAGGCTTCGCCGCTGCCGATCATGTGCACCAGTAGCGGCGGAAAACGCCCGGAGCGGGCGAGGGCGCGGTGCAGGCTGGCGCCTTCGCGCACTTCGCCGCTCGCCGTCGCCAGCGCGCGGCGCAGCGGCAGCAGCCAGAGTACGGCGCAGCCGGCGTCGAGGGCGGCGAGCAGTGGCACGCCGCTGGCCACCAGGATGGCCATGGTCTGCGCCAGGCGGGCGCTGTCGAGCGCCTGCAGCAGGCGGCCGAGGACCGGCAGGCGCAGCAGTTGCAACTGGCGGGTGTGGCGGAAATCCTCGTTGCGCCAGGCGCGGCGGAAGGCCCACAGGCCGCCGCCGAAAACGACGGCGAGCAGTGGCCAGGTGGTGCGCAGGAGATCGCTGACGGCGATCAGCGCCCGGGTCAGGAAAGGCAGCGTGTGCTTGCCGCTGTTGAAGACGGCGACCACCTGCGGCACGACGTAGAGCATCAGGGCGCCGATCACGGCGCTGGCGACGATGACCACGAGGACCGGGTAGATGGTCGCCTGCAACACCTTCTGGCGCAGCGCGCCGCTGCTTTCCAGGCTGTCGGCGAGGCGCTGCATGACCTGGTCGAGCTGGCCGCTCTGCTCGCCGGCGGCGACCAGCGCGCAGTAGAGGCGGTTGAAGGTCTGCGGAAAGTTTTCCAGCGCCCGGTGCAGCGGATGGCCGGCCTGCAGTTCGTCGCGGATGGCGCCGAGCAGGCTGCGCGTCGGGGCGTCGTCGCTTTGTTCGGCGAGCGCCGCCAGCGCCCGCTCGACCGGGATGCCGGCGGCGAGCAGTGTCGACCACTGGCGGGTGAGCAGCATCAGCGCCGTGTTGCCGAGGCGCGGCAGCTTGCGCTGGTTGCCGGCGGCCCGCGCCGCCTCCAGGTCGACGGCGAGCAAGCCCTGCTCGCGCAAGCTGGCGCGTGCCTGGCGGCTGCTCTCAGCATCGACGGTGCCGCTGCTTTCACGGCCGTCGAGGGCAATGGCGCGGTAGTGGAAGGCGGGCATGCTCGGCGTCCGTCAGGCGCGCGTCACGCGCAGCAGTTCTTCGAGCGAGGTCTCGCCGGCCTCCAGCCAGCGCAGCCCGTCCTCATGCAGCAGGCGCAGCAGGCTCGCCCCGCGGGCGGGGTCGCGCGCCGCCGCGCGCAGCGCGGCCTCGCCACTTTGTTGATGGACCAGCGGGCGTAGCGCGTCGTCGATCTCGAGCAGTTCGTAGATGCCCAGCCGCCCGAGATAGCCGGTGTGGGCGCAGTGCGGGCAGCCGACGGCCTGCCAGAGGCGGCCGATCTCGGCCGGCAGGCCGGCGTCGCTGGCCGCCGGGCCGGGCTGCCGGCAGTGCGGGCAGAGGCGGCGCACCAGGCGCTGGGCGAGGACGCCGAGCAGCGACGACGAGAGCAGGAAGGGTTCGATGCCCATGTCGGTCAGCCGGGTGGCGGCGCTCACCGCGTCGTTGGTGTGCAGCGTGGCCAGCACCAGGTGGCCGGTCAGGCTGGCCTGGACGGCAATCTGCGCGGTCTCGGCGTCGCGGATTTCGCCGATCATGACGACGTCCGGGTCCTGGCGCAGGATGGCGCGCAGGGCCTTGGCGAAATCGAGTTCGATGCGCGGATTGACCTGGGTCTGGCCGATTCCCGGCAGGTCGTATTCGACCGGGTCCTCGACCGTCATGATGTTGAGGCGGCGGGCGTCGAGGCGGGACAGCGCGGCGTACAGCGTCGTCGTCTTGCCCGAGCCGGTCGGTCCGGTGACGAGCAGGATGCCGTGCGGCTGGCGGATCAGGCCGTCGACCCGGGCCAGGGTGTCGGCGGCCATGCCCAGGCGGGCGAGGTCGAGACGTTGCGGGTCCTTGTCGAGCAGGCGCAGGACGACCCGTTCGCCGTGGCTGGCGGGCAGCGTCGATACGCGCACGTCCATGCCGCGGCCGGCGATCCGCACGCTCAACCGGCCATCCTGCGGCAGGCGCTTCTCGGCGATGTCGAGGCCGGCCATGATCTTGATCCGCGACACCATCGCCGCGTGCAGCGCGCGCTTCGGCGCGACGACGTCGTGCAGCACGCCGTCGAGGCGGAAGCGGACGACCGATTGCCGTTCGTAGGCCTCGATGTGGATGTCGGAGGCGTTCTCGCGCGCCGCCTGGGTGAGCAGGGCGTTGATCATGCGGATGATCGGCGCGTCGTGGCGGGCGTCGAGCAGGTCCTCGACCGGCGGCAGTTCCTCGACCAGGCGGGCGAGGTCGAGATCCTGGCCGATGTCGCTGGCGACTTCGGCGGCGCTCTGCTCGCCGCCGGCGTAGGCGCTGGCGAGGCGGCGTTCGAACTCGTCGGCGGGCAGCGGCAACGGGCGCAGCGGGCGGTCGGCGGCACGCGCCAGTTCGGCCAGCGCGGCCAGCGGCGAGGCGCCGTCGGCGCGGTAGAAGACGCTGTCCGCCTGCTCGCCGGGCAGGATGCCGGCGGCGCGGGCGAAGGCGTAGGGCAGGCGGGGCAGGCTCATGGCGTCGTCGAAGGCGCGGGCAGCGCCGGCAGCGTCGGCGTCGAACGGTCGCCCCAGGGCGGCGGGTTGAGCGTGCGCTGCCGCGCCTGGACGTCGAGCAGTTCGCGGTAGCGGTCTTCGGTCAGGGCTTCGTAGTCGCGCGTGTCACGGACGATGCTCGGGCGCAGGAAGACCATCAGGTTGGTCTTCTTGCGGCTGCGGTTCTCGTAGCGGAAGAGGTTGCGCAGCACCGGCACGTCGCCGAGCACCGGCACCTTTTCCTCGTCGTTGCCCAGCTTGTCCTCGATCAGGCCGCCGAGGACGATCAGTCGGCCGTCGTCGACCAGCACGCTGGATTCCAGCGAGCGCTTGTTGGTGACCGGGCCGGACGCATTGCTGGCGGTGCCTGTTTGCACCGACGAGGCTTCCTGGTAAATCTGCAGATGGACGACGCCGCCCTCGGTGATCTTCGGCTTGACCTTGAGCGTCAGCCCGACGTCGCGCCGCTCGTAGGTCTGGAACGGCGTCACCGAACTGCTGCCGCTGGTCGCGCTGTACGAGCCGGTGATGAAGGGCAGGTTCTGACCGATGACGATCTTCGCCTCTTCGTTGTCCAGCGTCATGATGCTCGGCGTGGACAGGATGTTGGCCTGCGCCTCGCTTTCCAGGAAACGGGCGAGCAGGCCGAGGTTGGTGATGGTGCCCAGGCCGGGCACGTTGATCGTGCCGTTGACGATGCCGAAGTTGAGGCCGCGCCCGGCATTGGCGACGCTGGTCGCGGCCGAGATGATGTTCTGGCTGCTGTTGCCGAAGTTGGTACCGCCGATGACGCTGACGCTTTTGTTCGACAGCCCGCTCAGGTCCTGCCACTGGATGCCGAACTCGGCGGCGCGCTCGGCCGAGAGTTCGACGATCAGCGCCTCGATGTGCACCTGGGCGCGGCGCCGGTCGAGCAGGCCGACAACGTTCTGCAGGTTGGCGAAAACGCTGTCGGGGGCGGTGATGAGCAGCGAATTGCTGGCCGCGTCGGCCTGGATCATGCTGCCGGCGACCAGCCCGTTACCGTTACTGTTGCCGCTGCTGAAGCTGGTGGTTTCGGCGGCCTTGGCGGTCGAACCGTCGGTGTTGGTCTTGGTAGCGCCCGAACTCGAACTGGAAAGCGGCGTGCTGGTCGTGGCGTTGTTCGCGCTCGCGCCGCTCTCGGTGCCGAGCAGGGCGCGCAGGGTGTCGGCGATGCGCGTCGCGTCGGCGTGGCGCAGCGGAATGACGCGGATGTTGCCGAGACCGGCTTCCGGCTTGTCCATCGCCACCGCGATGCCGGCGGCGCGCAACAGCAAGGCCGGGTTGTCGGCGCGCAGGAAGAGGCGGTTGCCGCGCAGGTCGGCGCTGACCGCGAAGGCGCCGTTGCCGCCAGCGCCGAACAGGACCTGCAGGTGGCGGGCCACTTCGAGCGCCGAGACGTGCTGCAGCGCCAGGGCTTGCGGTTCGTCGCCGCGCGGCACGTCGATGGCGGCGAGGATGCGCTCGATGCGACGCAGGTTGTCGGCCGACTCGGAAATGACCAGGGTGTTGCTGGCGGCGTTGGCGGTGATCGACTGGTTGGCGCCGACCAGCGGCTTCAGCGCGTTGACCAGTTGCGGCGCCGATTCGTAGCGTACCTGGAAAACGCGGGTGACGATCTCCTCGCCGTTGCCCGCCGTATTGCGTACCGGGCCGGGCTGGGCGCGCGCATCGGCCTCGGGCAGGATGCGCGTGACGTTCTTGCCTTCGACGACCGCGAAGCCCTGCAGGCGCAGTGCGGCGACCAGCGTCTGGTAGGCGGTTTCCGGTGCCATCGGGCGATTCGAAACGATGTTGATGCTGCCCTTGACGCGCGGGTCGATGACGAAATTGCGCCCGGTCACCTGGCCGACCGCTTTCACCGCCGATTCGACATCGACGCCGACGAAGTTGATGGTCAGCGGTTCCTGCGGCGCGGCGTGGCCGGCCAGCGGCAGGCAGAGGCTGGCCAGCAGCCCGGCGAGGCGGCAGGCGTGGCGGATCGGGTCAGTCATCGGGGTCGGTGGTGGGCGTGAGGTTGGCGGGTTTGGGCAGGGTCAGCCGGCTGTCGCCGGCGGGACCGGCGAGGGTCACGGCATCGTTTTCGATGGCACGCAGGCGCAGGCCGTTGCCGATTTCGTCACCGATGGCGACGAGGCGCAGGCCGGGTTGCCCTTCGACGCGGATCAGCGCGCGTGCCACGCCGGCGTCGGCGGAGGCGCTGATGCCGGCCAGCGTCAGGTTGAGCGGCGCTGCCGCAGAGCTGGGCGTATTGCCGGCGAAGGCGAGGCGGCTGGCCAGGCGTTCGGCGAGCGGCTGCGGGCGGTGCTCGGCGATGTGCACCGGGGCGCTGGCCGGCAGCAGGAAGTCGCCAGCCAGCGCGCCGAACAGCCAGCTCGCGGTGAGCGCCACGAGCGCCGTCGCCGCTGGCGCGGCGAAGCGCTGCAGGGCGGCCGGGGACGGCAGGCGACGGGAAAGGAAAAGGCTGGGCATGCCGGATGTCGGTGGGCGATAAGTAGGGCAGATTAATGCAGCGCTGTTACCGTTCCGTGACGGCGATCGGCGCGGCAGCAGGCAGGTTTTCCTTTAAAATTGCCGCCCATGGACAACGTCAACCTGACCGACAACTTCCTGATCGCCATGCCGGCGCTGGAAGACCCCTATTTCTCGAATGCGCTCGTCTACATTTGCGAGCACAACGAGAACGGCGCGCTGGGCATCATCGTCAATCGGCCGCTCGACATGAACCTGGCCGGTCTGTTCGAGAAGATCGACATCCCGCTCGAACAGACGGAGCTGGCCAGGCTGCCGGTGTATTTCGGCGGGCCGGTGCAGCTCGACCGCGGTTTCGTGCTGCACCGGCCGGTCGGCAACTGGCAGTCGACGCTGGCGATCAACAGCGAGATCGGGCTCACCAGTTCGCGCGACATCCTCGCTGCCGTCGGCAAGGACGGGGTGCCGGCGGAAATCCTCGTCACCCTCGGCTATTCCGGCTGGGATGCCGGCCAGCTCGAGGAAGAACTGGCGCAGAACTCCTGGCTGACGGTGCCGGCCAAGTCCGCCATCCTGTTCGACCTGCCGCCGGAAGAGCGTCTGCCGGCGGCGATGCAGAAACTGGGCGTCAGTTTCTCGCAGCTTTCCGACGTCGCCGGTCACGCCTGACGTGGGGACGGTGCTCGCTTTCGATTTCGGCGAAAAGCGGATCGGCGTCGCCACCGGCGAGACGCTGCTCGCTTCGGCGCATCCGCTGACGGTGATCCGCGCCGAGTCGAACGACGAGCGCTTCGCGGCGATCGGCAAGCTGATCGCCGAATGGCAGCCGGAGCGGCTGGTCGTCGGCTTGCCGACGCACGCCGACGGCACGCCACACGAAATGACCCGCTTGGCGACGAAGTTCGCCGAACGCCTGCAAAAACGCTTCAATCTGCCGGTCGCCATGGCCGACGAGCGGCTCAGCTCGCTCGACGCCGAGGCGCGCCTGCGCGAGACCGGACGCAATGCCAAGTCGGCGAAGCCGCTGCTCGATGCGGTCGCCGCTCAACTGATTCTCCAAACCTGGTTCGAAAGTTCGTCGCATGCTAGCCAATGACCCCCTGCCCGATGCCGAAGCCCAGTGCCGGCAACTGGCCGAACTGATCCGTCCGCTGTTGCCGAAGAATCCCGCGCTGGTCGGCATCTACAGCGGCGGCGCCTGGATCGCCGAGCGTCTGCGTGAATTGCTCGGCCTGACCGAGGAAATCGGCCTGATCGACGTTTCCTTCTACCGCGACGATTTCGCCGAGAAGGGCCTGCACCCGCAGGTCAAGCCGACGCTGATTCCGTTCGAGGTCGAAGGCCGCCACCTGATCCTGGTCGACGACGTGCTCTATACCGGGCGGACGACGCGGGCGGCGATCAACGAACTGTTCGATTACGGGCGGCCGGCGGCGGTCGATCTCGCCGTCCTCGCCGACCGTGGCGGGCGCGAGCTGCCGGTGGCGGCGACCTGGCGGGTCTGGGATGTCGATCTGGCAGCCGGGCAAAGCCTGGTCCTGGGTCGCGACGAAAGCGATCAACTGGCCTGGAGGCTGGAAAATGCATAATCCGCAGCTCAACGACAACGGCGAACTGATCCACCTGCTGTCGACCGAAGGTCTGCCGCGTTCGATCATGACGCAGATCCTCGACATCGCCGAGTCCTTCATGGAGGTTTCTGCGCGCGAGGTGAAGAAGGTGCCGCTGCTGCGCGGCAAGAGCGTCTTCAACCTGTTCTTCGAGAACTCGACGCGCACCCGCACCACTTTCGAGATTGCCGCCAAGCGCCTGTCCGCCGACGTCATCAACCTCGACATCGGCCGTTCGTCGACGGCCAAGGGCGAGACCCTGCTCGACACCATCGACAACCTGTGCGCGATGGACGCCAACCTGTTCGTCGTCCGCCACGCCTCGTCCGGCGCGCCCTACCTGATCGCCGAGCACCTGCGGCGCATCGGCCGCGACGACATCCACGTCGTCAACGCCGGCGACGGCCGTCATGCCCACCCGACACAGGGCATGCTCGACATGTACACGATCCGCCACTACAAGAAGGATTTCTCCAACCTGCGCGTCGCCATCGTCGGCGACCTCCTGCACTCGCGCGTCGCCCGCTCCGACATCCATGCGCTGACCACGCTCGGCGTCCCGGAAGTCCGCGCCATCGGCCCGGAAACCCTGCTGCCCAAGCATCTCGACAAGCTCGGCGTGCATGTCTTCCACGACATGGCAGAAGGCCTCAAGGATTGCGACGTGGTGATCATGCTGCGCCTGCAGAACGAGCGCATGAACGGCGCCCTGCTGCCGTCGGCCGGCGAGTACTTCCGCCACTACGGCCTGACGCCGCAGAAGCTGGCGCTGGCCAAGCCGGACGCCATCGTCATGCACCCAGGGCCGATGAACCGCGGCGTCGAGATCCATTCGGCGGTGGCCGACGGGCCGCAGGCCGTCATCCTGAACCAGGTCACCTTCGGCATCGCCGTGCGCATGGCGGTGATGAGCATCGTCGCGGGGAACTGAAGCAATGAATATCGAAATCAGCAACGGCCGCGTCATCGACCCGAAATCCGGCCTCGACCGCAGCAACACCTCGCTTTTCATCGTCGACCGCAAGATCGCCGGCATCGGCGAAGTGCCCGCCGACTTCGTCGCCGAGCGGACGATCGATGCCGCCGGCTGCGTCGTCTGTCCCGGCCTGATCGACCTTGGCGCTCGTCTCAACTCGATCGAGGCGGAACTGGCGGCGGCGGTCGCCGGCGGCGTGACCAGCGTCGTCGTGCCGCCGGACGCCGATCCGCCGCTTGACGAGCCGGAGCTCGCCGACCGTTTGGTGCATCGCGCCAAGGAAATCCGCAAGGCCCGCGTCTTCCCGCTCGGCGCGCTGACCCTGGGCCTGCAGGGTGAGCGCCTGTCCGAACTGGCCGGTCTGAAGAAGGCCGGTTGCGTCGCCTTCTCGCAGGCCAAGGTGCCGGTGGTCGATACCGAGGCCCTGCTGCGCGCGCTCGAATACGCGGCCAGTTTCGACTTTCCGGTCTTCCTTCATCCGCAGGACTACTGGCTGTCGCGCAATGGCATCGCCCACGACGGCGAAGTGTCCGCCCGCCTCGGCCTGGCCGGCATCCCGGTCGCCGCCGAGACCATCGCCATCGCCACCATCGTCCAACTGGTGCGCGACACCGGCTGCCGCGTGCACCTGACGCGACTGTCGTCGGCGGCCGGCGTGGCGCTGGTCAAGGCGGCGATCGACGAGGGCCTGCCGCTCAGTTTCGATATCGGCGTCCATCACCTGCTGCTGACCGAGAACGACATCGGCTTCTTCAACGCGCATGCCCGCTTCCTGCCGCCACTGCGCACCCGGGACGACCGCGCCGCACTGTCGGCGGCGGCCGCCGCCGGCCTGGCGGCGATCTGCTCCGACCACACGCCGGTCGGCGCCGACGACAAGCTGGTCCCCTTCGGCGAGGCGAAACCCGGTGCCACCGGGCTTGAGGTTTTGCTGCCGCTGACCCTGAAGTGGGCCGAGCAGGAAGGCATCGCCCTGCCCGCCGCGCTCGCCCGCATCACTTGTGCACCGGCGGAAATCCTCGGCCTGCCCGGCGGCACGCTGACACTCGGGGCGGCCGCCGATCTCTGCATCTTCGACCCGGCGGCAAACTGGACGCTGACGCCGGAAGCCCTGAAGAGCCGCGGCAAGAATTCGCCCTGGCTGGGCTACGAAATGAACGGCAAGGTTCGCCACACGCTGGTCGACGGACGCCAGGTTTACTGAATTCCGTTTTTCCGATGCGGCCCGCGTGGCCGCATTATTTTGTCGACGACGACATTGTCATATTCTTCTAGAATAAATCCGCGTGCCGGATGGGCCGGCGCGAATAATCCTGATGCATCGTTATTCCGGAGGAAATTCAGATGAAGCGTGTCACCACATTGCTGTTCGGAATGCTGGCCGGTATCGGCGCCGCGCTCGCCGCCGTCAACCTGAACACGGCGAGCGTCGCCGAACTCGACGCGGTCAAGGGCATCGGCCCGGGCAAGGCCAAGGCCATCGTCCAGTACCGGGAGAAAAACGGTCCCTTCAAGTCGGTCGATGACCTGAGCCAGGTCAAGGGTTTCGGCAAGAAGAGCGTGGACAAGCTGCGCGCCGAACTGACGGTGGGGCCGGCCAAAAAATAGGCTGGCCGGGCAGCCGTCGCCGGTCGGTTCAACTAGCGAGACGGGCGACGGCCGCCGGTGTGCTGCCGGTCACTTCCAGCACCTTGCGCCGCGAGGTCTGGCCACTCTTCAGCCGTACCGCCGCCCGCGGCAGGCCGAGGTGCTCGGCGACGAATTCGGTCAGCGCGGCATTCGCCTTGCCATCGACCGGCGGTGCCGCCAGCCGGATTTTCAGCGCGTCGCCATGGCGGCCCGCGCATTCGCTCTTCTTCGCGCCGGGCTGGATGTGCAGGGTCAGCGTGATCGTGCCGTCGGCGGCGACCCGGTACCAGTCGTCCATCAAACGAACATCAGGACGACCTGCAGCAGCAGGATGGCCACCAGCGGCGAGAGGTCGATACCGGAAATCGGTGGCACGAAACGGCGGATCGGCGCCAGGATCGGCCTCACCAACTGGTTGACCGTCGGCGCCACGGGCGAATACGGATTGACCCAGGACAACACCGCCTGCAGGATCAGGGCGCCGATCAGGATGTAGACGGTGAGCTGGATCAGGCCGCGTACCGCCAGCATCAGGATCATCAGTACGGTTCCGGCAGCGTCGGCACCGAGCGGCAGTGGCGACAGCGCGAGGATCAGGCCGGCCAGCATCAGTTGTAGCCAGAGGGCGGCGATCAGGCTCGCCCAGTCGACACCGGCGACGCCGGGAACGATCCGGCGCAGCGGCTTGACCGCCCAGTTGGTGAGCTTGATGACGAAGTCGCCGATCTGGCCGGCGAACGAGACACGCGCCAGTTGCATCATGAAGCGTAGCAGGAAGAGCGTGCAGAAGAAGCCGGCGACCGCGTTGATCAGGAAAAAAGCGGCTTGCATCAATCGCCCCCGAGCTGTTTGCCGAGTTCGCGGCCACGCGCCTCGGCCGCCAGACAGCCGGCGACGATGCCGTCCTTGACGCCGCGCGCCAGCATCACCTGCAGCGCTGCTTCGGTGGTGCCGCCCTTCGAGGTCACCCGTTCGCGCAGCAGCCCAGCCGGGTCGTAGGAGGCGGCGGCCAGCGCCGCCGCTCCACGAACGGTCTCGATGGCGAGCTGGCGTCCCTGCTCGGCGCTGAAACCGAGTTCGTCCGCCGCCTGTTGCAGTGCCTCGATGAACAGGAAGACATAGGCCGGGCCGCTGCCGGAAAGCGCGGTGACGCCGTCCATCTGCGCTTCGTCGTCGATCCAGACGGTGCTGCCGACGGCACGCAGGACGCGGTCGGCGAGTGCCCGGCCGGCGGCGTCGACCTCGGGCAGCGCGCACAGACCGGTGATGCCGGCACCGACCAGAGCCGGCGTATTCGGCATGCAGCGGACGATGCGCCGGTGGTCGCCCAGCCAGCGGGCCAGCGCCGCCATGCCGAGACCGGCGGCGATGCTGATGACCAGCGCATCGCCAAGACGGCCGGCAAGCGGCGTGACGGCTTCCCGCATCTGCTGTGGCTTGACCGCCAGCACCAGCACGTCCGGCGCCACCGGTGCGTCGCCGGCAGTGGCGTGGCAATTGACGCCATAGCTTTGGCTGAGGCGCTGGCGCGCCTCGCTGCCGGGATCGATGACGTGGATGTCGGTAGCGGCAAAGCCCTGCTTGACCATGCCGCCGATCAGCGCGTTGGCCATGTTGCCGCCGCCCAGGAAAAGGATTTTCATGCGTAGTTTCTTTCACCAAAAATGGCCGTGCCGATGCGCACCAGGGTGGCGCCTTCGGCGATCGCGGCCTCGAGATCGTGGGTCATGCCCATGGACAGCGTGTCGAGCGCCAGGCCTTCGGCACGCAATTGTTCCAGGAGTTCGCGCAACTGACGGAAGGGGCGACGTTGCGCCGTGAAGTCGTCGCTCGGCTCGGGGATGGCCATCAGCCCGCGCAGTTGCAGGTTCGGAAGTGTAGCGACGGCGTGGCAAAGATCACGCGCCGCCGCCGGAGCGCAGCCGCTCTTGCTCGTCTCGCCGGAGACATTGACCTGGACGCAGACCTGCAGTGGCGATAGCCCGGCGGGGCGCTGCGCGGCGAGGCGTTCGGCGATCTTCAGGCGGTCTAGCGAATGGACCCAGGCGAAGTTCTCGGCGACAGGCCGGGTCTTGTTGGTTTGCAGGGGGCCGATGAAATGCCATTCGAGTGCCTGGCCGGCGCTGGCGTGGCATTTCTCGACGCCTTCCTGAACGTAATTCTCGCCGAAGGCGGTTTGTCCCGCGGCATGCGCGGCAAGGACATCGGCCAGCGGTTTGGTCTTGCTCACCGCGAGTAGCTGCACACTGCCGGAAGGGCGCCCGTAAAGGCGCTCGGCAGTGGCTATTCGTATGCGTACAGCTTGCAGGTTGTCGGCGATTGCGCTCATAATCCATTGGCAATTTTTGTCACCAAAGTATACACGGGCTCCGAGGACCGATCGCATGGACATCACCGAACTGCTGGCCTTCAGCGTCAAGAACAAGGCTTCCGACCTGCACCTTTCGGCCGGGCTGCCGCCGATGATTCGCGTCCATGGCGACGTCCGGCGCATCAACCTGCCGCCGATGGAGCACAAGGACGTGCACGGCATGGTGTACGACATCATGAACGACGCCCAGCGCAAGGTTTACGAAGAAACCCTGGAGTGCGACTTCTCGTTCGAGATTCCCAACCTGGCGCGCTTCCGGGTCAATGCCTTCAACCAGCAGCGGGGGGCGGCGGCGGTATTCCGGACCATTCCGAGCAAGGTGCTGACGCTCGAGGAACTGAATTGCCCGCGCATCTTCAAGGACATCGCCGAGTACCCGCGCGGCATCGTGCTGGTTACCGGGCCTACCGGCTCCGGCAAATCGACGACGTTGGCGGCGATGGTCAACCACGTCAATGAAAACGACTACGCGCACATCCTGACCATCGAGGACCCGATCGAATTCGTCCATGAGTCGAAGAAGTGCCTGATCAACCAGCGCGAAGTCGGGCCGCAGACGCTGTCCTTCGCCAACGCGCTGCGCTCGGCGCTGCGCGAGGATCCGGACGTCATCCTGGTCGGCGAAATGCGCGACCTGGAGACCATCCGCCTGGCGCTGACCGCCGCCGAGACCGGTCACCTGGTGTTCGGTACCCTGCATACCTCGTCGGCGGCGAAGACCATCGACCGCATCGTCGACGTCTTCCCGGCCGAGGAAAAGGAAATGGTCCGCGCCATGCTCTCCGAATCGCTGCGCGCGGTGATCTCGCAGACGCTGCTGAAGACCAAGGACGGCCAGGGGCGTGTTGCGGCGCATGAAATCATGATCGGCACGCCAGCGATCCGCAACCTGATCCGCGAGAACAAGATCGCGCAGATGTATTCGGCGATCCAGACCGGTCAGGCGCTGGGCATGCAGACGCTGGACCAGTGTCTGATCGATCTGGTGCGGCGCAATGTCGTTTCGAGCAGCGAGGCGCGCGTGCGTGCCGCCAACAAGGACGCCTTCCCGGCCTGAGCGGCGGAAGGACGCAATTAAGGGGAATACATGGAACGCGATCAGGCGATGAAATTCATGCACGATCTTCTGCGTCTGATGACGCAGAAGCGTGGCTCCGACCTTTTCATCACCGCCGGTTTTCCGCCGGCGATCAAGATAGACGGCAAGATCACGCCGGTTTCCAATCAAGTGCTGACTTCGCAGCATACGGCGGAACTGGCGCGGGCGATCATGAACGATCGCCAGGCGGCGGAGTTCGAATCGTCGCGTGAATGCAACTTCGCCATTTCGCCGACTGGCATCGGTCGTTTCCGGGTCAATGCACTGGTTCAGCAGGGGCGCGTCGCCGTCGTCTGCCGGACCATCAACATGACCATCCCGACCCTGGACGACCTCGGTCTGCCAGCCGTTCTGAAGGATCTGGCGATGACCAAGCGTGGCCTGATCATCTTTGTCGGCGGTACCGGTACCGGCAAGACGACCTCGCTGGCAGCACTGGTCGATTACCGCAACGAGAACAGCTACGGTCACATCATCACGATCGAGGATCCGATCGAATACGTGCACGAGCACAAGAACTGCATCATCACGCAGCGCGAAGTCGGTGTCGATACCGACGACTGGGGACCGGCGCTGAAAAACACCCTGCGTCAGGCACCGGATGTCATCCTGATGGGCGAAATCCGCGACCGCAACACCATGGATTACGCCATCGCCTTCGCCGAAACCGGTCACCTCGCGCTGGCAACGCTGCACGCCAACAGCACCAACCAGGCGATCGACCGGATCATCAACTTCTTCCCCGAAGAGCGGCGTCAGCAACTGCTGATGGACATGTCGCTGAACATCCGCGCGATGGTCTCGCAGCGTCTGTTGCCGAAGAAGGATGGCAAGGGACGGGTCGCGGCGGTCGAGATCATGCTCAACTCGCCGCTGATTTCCGACCTGATCTTCCGCGGCGAAGTCCAGGAGATCAAGGAAATCATGAAGAAGTCGCGCGAACTGGGCATGCAGACCTTCGACCAGGCGCTGTTCGACCTATTCGACGGCGGCAAGATCACTTACGAAGACGCCTTGCGCAACGCCGACTCGCTGAACGACCTGCGCCTGCAGATCAAGCTCAACGGCAAGGACTCCAAGGACCGGGATTTGACCAAGGGCATCGGCCATCTCGATATCGTCTGATCATTTCGGAGACGCATCATGAACCTTCTCCCTGCCCGCTGGCTGGCCCCGATCCTGGCGCTGTTTCTGGTTTTTTCCGCGCTGCCGGCGCAAGCCGGGGCGCTTGACGGTATCAGCAATGCCGATGCCGGTTCCGGGGTGCGCGAGGCATTGGCCAAGGGGGCCGAATTCGCGGTCTCGTCGCTGGGGCAGCAGAATGGTTTCCTCGGCAACAAGAAGGTGAAGATTCCCTTGCCGGGCTATCTCGATGATGCCGAATCTGCCCTGCGCATGTTCGGCATGGGCAAGCAGGCCGATCAACTGGTCGAAACGATGAATCATGCGGCGGAGAACGCCGTCGCCGAAGCCCTGCCCATCCTTTCCGATGCCATCCGCCGGATGACGCTGCAGGATGCCAAGGCCATCCTCACCGGTGGTGACGACAGCGTCACCCAGTATTTCCGGCGTTCGTCGAGCGACCAGCTGGTTACCCGCTTCCGGCCGATCGTCAAGGCGGCGACCAGCAAGCTGCAACTGGCCGAGCAATACAACAACTTCGCCGGCAAGGCCGCCAATTTCGGCCTGATCGACAAGAAGGACGCGGACATCGACAGCTACGTCACGCACAAGGCGATGGACGGGCTTTTTCTGGTGATCGCCGAAGAGGAGCGCAAGCTGCGCGCCAACCCGCTCGGCGCCGGCAGCGCCATCCTGAAGAAGGTGTTCGGCGCGCTGTAATCTCACGCTAAGTTACCGCCGGCATTAAAGTTTTTCGGCGGCGTGCCGTAGATCGGGTCAGGAGCCCGATCATGAAGATGTCACGCCTGCCCTCGACCACGCAGCAAGCCACGCCGGAAGCGGCGGAGCGGGCGGCGCTCGCCCAGGCCGGGAGCGTGCGTCGGGTGGAACCGATGGAAGGCGTGGTCAATGAGCGCGAACGCTCGTTGCAACAGGACATGGCCGAGGTCGATCCGCGTGCGGTCGGCCCTTATCAGGGCGTCGAACGACGGCGTCAGCAGGCGGACCAGCTTGCCCGACGTCTGGTCGATATGGGTTCGGATGCCATGCAGTTGCTGCGCTTCGACACTCGCGCCCGGCGCCCGGGCAAGATTGACGAGAAGGCCTGACGGCGGCGATTCTGGCATGGGGTAAAATGCGCGGCCCCGGCGACAACCCTGTCGCCGCGAGTTATACAGGTTCCTGCGTAGACATGTCCGGCCTCAATCCCCAGCAACGCGAAGCGATCTACTACCTTGACGGTCCCCTGCTCGTCCTGGCCGGCGCCGGCTCGGGCAAGACCCGGGTGATCACGCAGAAGATCGCCTATCTGGTTCAGGATTGCGGCTTCCAGCCGCGCAACATCGCCGCCATCACCTTCACCAACAAGGCGGCGAGGGAAATGCAGGAGCGCGTTGGCAAGTTGCTCTCCGCGTCGCAGGCCAACGAGTTGCAGATTTCGACCTTTCACTCGCTCGGCGTGCGCATCCTGCGCGAGGAAGCGAAGGCGCTTGGCTACAAGCCGCGTTTCTCGATCTTCGATTCGGCCGATTGCGCCGGCATCATCGGTGATTGCGCGAAGACCGTGGACAAGGCGACCTTGCGTCGTCTGCAGTCGATCATCTCGAACTGGAAGAACGCCCTGGTCACGCCCGAGGCCGCCCGCCACCTGGCGGCCAACGAACACGAGGCGCTCGCCGCCAGCGCCTATCTCAGCTACGAAGCGACGCTGAAAGCCTACCAGGCGGTCGATTTCGACGACCTGATCGGCTTGCCGGTGAAACTGTTCAGCGAACATCCGCAAATCGCCGAAAAGTGGCAGAACCGTCTGCGCTACCTGCTGGTCGACGAATACCAGGATACCAACGCCTGCCAGTACCAGGTGCTCAAGCTGCTGACCGGGATCCGCGCCCAGTTCACGGCGGTGGGCGACGACGATCAGGCGATCTACGGCTGGCGCGGCGCCGACATCGACAACCTGAAGAAGCTGCCGGCGGAATTCCCGGCGCTCAAGGTGATCAAGCTCGAGCAGAATTATCGGTCGACGGTGCGCATCCTGAAGGCCGCCAACAACGTCATCGCCCACAACGAGAAGCTGTTCGACAAGACCTTGTGGTCGGAACTGGGGCATGGCGACCCGATCCACGTCACCGCCTGCCGCGACAACGAGGCCGAGGCCGAGAGCGTGGTCATGAAGCTGCAGGCGCACCGCTTCGAGCATCGCGGCAAGTTCCGCGACTACGCCATCCTGTACCGCTCCAACCATCAGGCGCGCCTGCTCGAAACCCAGTTGCGCAACCAGAAGATTCCCTATCTGCTGTCTGGCGGCCAGTCCTTCTTCGACAAGGCCGAGATCAAGGACATCATCAGCTATCTGCGCCTGCTCGCCAACGAGGACGACGATCCAGCCTTCATTCGTGCCGCGACCACGCCGCGCCGCGGGATCGGCGCCGCTACCCTGCAGGCGCTCGGCACCTATGCCGGCGAGCGTCACGTCTCGCTCTTCCATGCCGCTTTCGAGGAGGGCTTTGCCCAGCGCGCACAGGCTCGCCAGCTCGAACCCCTGCTCGAGTTCTGCCATTTCATCAACCGCATGCAGGCTCGGGCAACGCGCGAGCCGGCGCAGCAGGTGCTGCCCGATCTGCTCAAGGCGATCGATTACGAAGCTTACCTCTACGACAGCGAGGAGCAGCGCACGGCGCAGACGCGCTGGGCCAATGTCGGCGAATTCGCCGACTGGATCAATCGCAAGGGTGAGGAAGATGGCAAGACCTTGATCGACATGGTGCAGAGCATCGCCCTGATCAACATGCTCGACAAGCAGAACAGCGACGAGATCGACGCCGTCCAGCTATCGACTCTGCATGCGGCGAAAGGGCTGGAGTACAAGCACGTCTTCCTGGTCGGCGTCGAGGAAGGCATCCTGCCTCATCGCGAATCCCTCGATCCGGTCAAGCTGCAGGAAGAGCGGCGCCTGATGTACGTCGGCATCACGCGTGCCCAGCGCTCTTTGCACATCAGCTATTGCGAGAAGCGCAAGCAGGCGCGTGAACTGATTCCCTGCGAGCCGTCGCGTTTCATCGACGAGATGGGCAAGGACGATATCCGCTTCAGCGGTGGCAAGCAGGCGGTGGCGCCGGACAAGGCCACCGGCAGTGCGCGACTCGATGCGATGAAGGCATTGCTGGCAGGCAAGCGCTGAGCGCGCTGCGGACATCCCGGTCAACGCAAAAGGGAGGCCGCAGCCTCCCTTTGTCGATCCGGGACGGGATTACTTGACCTTGCTCAGGATGTAGTCAAGCGCACCCTTGATTTCGTCTTCGGAGAGTGCCGAAGCGCCACCCTTGGGCGGCATGGCATTCTTGCCATTGAGTACCGAAGCGAGCAGGGCGTCGTTGCCGGTGGCGACGCGCGGCGCCCAGGCAGCCTTGTCGTCGATCTTCGGCGCACCAGCCGCACCGGTGTTGTGGCAGGCGCCACAGACGCTGTTGTAAACCGTCGGGCCATCCTTCGGCGCGCCGGTGGCCGCGGCGGCGTCAGCCTTGGCCAGCGCGAAACCGGCAACCGGCTGGATGCGCAGTTCGGCTTCGTCAGCCCCGGCACTCGCGCCAGCGTCGGCGGCGGAATTGAAGGACTTGTTGGTCAAAGGATAGATGATAGCGATCAAAACGACGGCGACGACGATCATCGCCCACATGATGCGCTTGGAAGAATGTGTTTCGGCCATGCTCAAGACCCCGTTTGTATAGTGGACTAAATGATGAATTATAGCGATTCGCGTATCATTGAGCCAAAAAAAACCCCCGCCGGTGGCGGGGGGAGCAAATGTCTCGAATGGGGGAATTCGAGAGGAGGGGTTCAATGCCCTTGCAGTTTATGACGGCGGCAGCGTCTCGTCTGTCACTCTTTCGTGCCCGTTGTGTAACCAAATGTGGCGCAACGGCCGGTGTTTCCGCCGGTGCGTTGGGCTGCGGGATTTGCCATGAACGAACTTGAATTGCTCGCCGGCCGACTCGGCGCCGCGCTGAGCGAGCGCGGCGAATGGCTGGCCTGCGCCGAATCCTGTACCGGTGGCTGGGTCGCCCAGTCGGTGACGGCGATTGCCGGCAGTTCCGGCTGGTTCGAGCGCGGTTTCGTCACCTATTCCAATGCCGCCAAGATCGAGATGTTGGGCGTCGCCGAAGCGACGCTGGCGCGTCATGGCGCGGTGTCGGAGGCGGTGGCGCGGGCGATGGCGCAGGGGGCGCTGGCGCACAGTCGGGCCGACTGGGCACTGGCGATCACCGGCATTGCCGGGCCGGGTGGTGGTTCGCCGGAGAAACCGGTGGGTACCGTCTGTTTTGCTTGGGCCGGGCGAGAGGGCGGTTGCTTGGCGCAGACGCGGCACTTTGCAGGGGATCGGGCCGCGGTGCGTGAGCAGTCGGTCAGGTACGCCCTGAGCGGTCTGTTGAATCTGCTTGCGGGCGTCGACTGCCAGGCCTGAGTCAGTGCAGGGCTTCGGCTACGATCTCGGAGAGCATCCGTTCGAGGGCGGCGGCCGATTTTCCGGACTGTCTGCGGAAGCCGACCCAGGTGGTTGCCGGTTGTCCGGCGAGGGTGTAGACGGCGATCGTGAATGGGCAGTTCACGATGTCGTGCGGGTCGGCCTCCATCATCTGCCGCGACAGCGAAGCCGAGCAGAATTCCAGGATTTCCGCCTGTTCGTAGATGCGCCGTGATTTGCCGAGATCGTGGCCGGTGCGTTCGAGCATGTCGCCGATATGGCTGGTGGCGTTGATCACCAGGCCGCGGTTTTCGATGGCGGTGACGATGGCGTCGCGGGTGTCAGTGAAATTGCCGCGCGTCGCCTCGTTGACCCGCCAGTCGCCGGCAATGGCGAGGAACGGGGTGCAAAGCAGCAGGAGCGCACTCAGGGTGATGCGGGGCATGGGCTTCTCCGGTGTCATGGTGTCGGCCAATTGTAAGGGCGGTCGGGTCAGCCGGGGAGTGGTTCGAACAGGGCGGCGAGGTCGTCGTCGCCGAATTTGATATCGACCTGGCGGTCTTCGGAGAGGATGCCGGCGGCGAGTTCGGCCTTGCGTTCCTGCAGGGCGAGGATCTTTTCCTCGATGCTGCCGCTGACGATCAGCTTGTACACGAAGACCGGCTTGTCCTGGCCGAGGCGGTGCGCGCGGTCGGTAGCCTGGTTCTCGACCGCCGGGTTCCACCACGGGTCGTAGTGGATCACGGTGTCGGCAGCCGTCAGGTTGAGGCCGACGCCGCCGGCCTTCAGGCTGATCAGGAAGATCGGCGCGCCACCTTCCTGGAAGCGGCGGATCGGCGTCTCGCGGTCGACCGTCTCGCCGGTCAGCTTGACGTAGGCGAGGCCGGCGGCCTGCAGCTCCTGCTCGATCAGTGCCAGCATGCTGGTGAATTGCGAGAAGACCAGGATGTGCCGGTTTTCGTCGACCAGCTCGGGGAGCATCGCCATCAGCAGGTCGAGCTTGGCCCGTTCGCTGACCTTGCGCGCCGAACTGGCGGCGACCAGGCGCGGGTCGCAGCAGACCTGGCGCAGCTTGAGCAGGGCGTCGAGGATGACGATCTGGCTGCGCGCGAAGCCGCGCTGGGCGATCTCGTCGCGCACCTTGGCGTCCATCGCCGCGCGCACCGTCTCGTAAAGGTCGCGCTGGCCGCCTTCGAGTTCGACGCTACGGACGATGATCGTCTTCGGCGGCAATTCCTGGGCGACATCCTCCTTCTTGCGGCGCAGGATGAAGGGGCGGATGCGGCGGGCCAGCAGGTCGCGGCGGTCGATGTCGCCCTGTTTTTCGATCGGCGTCCGCCAGTGACGGGTGAATTGCTTGTTGCTGCCGAGGAAGCCGGGGAGCAGGAAGTCGAACTGGCTCCACAATTCGCCGAGATGGTTCTCCAAGGGCGTGCCGGTCAGGCACAGGCGGTGCCGCGCGTCGATCTTGCGCACCGCTTCGGCGCTGCGGCTCTGCGCGTTCTTCACCGTCTGCGCCTCGTCGAGGATGAGCAGGTGGTAACGGTGGCGCATCAGCTCGTCGGCGTCGCGCCAGAGCAGCGGGTAGGTGGTGAGGACGACGTCGTGCTCGGCGATCTCGGCGAAACGCTGCTTGCGCTCCGGGCCGTGCAGTGAGAGGACGCGCAGGTCGGGGGCGAAGCGCGCCGCCTCGCTCTTCCAGTTGAAGATCAGCGAAGTCGGCAGGATCACCAGCGCCGGCCGGTCGAGGCGGCCGCCTTCTTTTTCCAGCAGCAGGTGGGCCAGCGTCTGCGCCGTCTTGCCGAGACCCATGTCGTCGGCGAGGATGCCGCACAGTTTCTGTTCGCGCAGGAACTGCAGCCAGGCCAGGCCTTCCTTCTGGTATGGTCGCAAATCGAGGCGCAGGCCCTGCGGCGGCGCGATATCGACGATGCCCTGCGCCGCCTGCAGGCGCTCGGCCAGCGCCAGGACGTCGTTCTGGCCGCGGAATTCCCAGCGGCTGGTGTCGGTCAGCTCGGCCAGGCGCGGCGCGTCGAAGCGCGACAGGCGCAAGGTCGGGCCACCGCCGAAGCCGTCGAAGAGATCGATCAGCGTCATCGCCAGCGGCTTGATGCGGCCGGCCGGGACGCGCAGGCGCTTGCCGGCCGGGGTCAGCAGTTCGATGCCTTCCTCGTCGGGGATGCGCGCCAGTTCGATACCCTCCAGCCAGCGCGGGTCGCGGCGGAAGAGCGTGGCCAGTAGCGGGGCCAGCGGCAAGCGCTCGCCTTCGACCAGGATGCCCATGTCGAGGTCGAACCAGCCATCGTCGGTTTCGATCAGTTCGGCGTCCCAGGCATCGACTTCGACGACATGGTGGCGGAAGTCTTCAGGGAACTCGACCTGCCAGCCGCATTCCCGCAACTGCGGCACGCAGCGCTGCATGAAGTCGTGCCAGGCGGCTTCCTCGGCCAGGCCGTAGATGCCCTCCGGCGGGCTGCCGAAGGTGTTCAGCGTGTTGGCTGGAATCTTCTGCAAGCCGCTCTCGACGAGGCAGGCCAGGGCTTTCTTTTCCTCGTCGGGGCGGCGTTTGACGCGTACCGTCTCGCCTTCCGGCAAGGTGACGAATTCGTTTTCGTGCTGCGGTTTGAGGTCGGCGTCGCCGTAGCGGAACAGCACGTGGGCGACATCGAACAGGCCGCCGCCGAAGCTGTAGGCATACTTGCGCCAGGGCCGGTGGCCGTGCGTGCGCAGGGTTTCCAGTTGCAGCACCGGTTGCGGCGGGCTGTCGATCTGGCGCAGGCGGGCGCTCGCGTCCTCGGCCGGCAGCGGCAACTCGGGCGCCAGTTCGGAGAGGGCGTCGGCGACCAGCGCCGCTTCCTTGGCCGACAGCGGGGGCAACGAGAACAGTCGGCCGATCACCGCCGGGTTGCCGGTGACGGTCAGCGGTCCGGCCTCGCCCTCGGTGAGGTCTACGTACCAGGGCGGATCGACGGCGATCACCAGTTCGGTTGGTGGCTCCGACTTGAAATAGGGGCGCTGCAGACCCTGGCCGTCGATCTGCCAGCCGACGCTGGCCGGCCGCGCGGCGCCGCCGTGCAGCGGCAGGCCGAGGTCGACAGCCGGATACAGGCGGTTCGTCGCCGCCATTCGTTCGAGGATTTCGGCGCCGTGTTTCGGTCCCAGGCCGTAGGCGCGCAGGCCGCTGTCGTGGCCGCGTTCGGCCCAGATCAGGCGCAGGATGCCGAGATCCTCTTCGGTAACGAATTGCGGCGGGGTGACCAGGGCGCGGTCGACCTTCCACCATTCCTCGGCGTTTTCCGGGTACTTGCCCTTGCGCAGTTCGATGCCGAAGCGGCGCCGGTCAGGCGACCATTTCAGGATGTAGTAGAGCTGCTGACGGGCGCTCGCCGGGCGTGCCTTCTTCTTGGCGACGGCGATCGAAGCGCGGCGCAGATCCTCGACCCAGGACAGGACGCTGCCGCTGACCCGTTCCTTCGGGTTGCGCTGTTCGATGGCCTTGAGCAGGACGGCGGCAACGTGCTTGCAGTTACGGCCGACCGGGCAGGTGCAGCGAGCAATCAGCCGGCCGCTGCCGCTATCTGGGGCGATCAGTGCCTCGACGCGGTAGGGTTGGCGCGCCGAACCCGGAACCACAGCGTGCATCTCGCCGTCGTCGATATTCAGGTCGCGCACCAGATCCACGTAGGGACGGCCCTTGGCAAGCTCGGCCTCGCCCAGCCAGTCGACGATGTCGTCCTCGGTGAAGCTGTCGGCGAGGTCGGCGGCGTTCTGCATCACAGGCTCAGGTAGTGGCTGCCGAGCAGCGCGGCGAGCAGCAGGGCGATGATCGCCAGCAACAGGTTCTGCCGGCGCTGGGCGGCGATCAGGCGTTCCAGTTGTGGCTGCGGATCGGCGTGACGCGGTGCCGCCAGCGCCTGATGCACGAGGCGTGGCAGTTGCGGCAGCGTGCGTGCCAGTTGCGGCGCCTCCTGCTGGAAGCTCTTCAGCAAACCGCGCCAGCCGATCTGTTCGCTCATCCAGCGTTCGAGGAAGGGCTTGGCGGTCTGCCACAGGTCGAGGTCTGGGTCGAGCTGGCGGCCGAGGCCTTCGATGTTGAGCAGGGTCTTCTGCAACATCACCAGTTGTGGCTGGATCTCGACGTTGAAGCGGCGCGAGGTCTGGAACAGCCGCAGCAGCACCTTGCCGAAGGAAATGTCACGCAGCGGCCGGTCGAAGATCGGCTCGCAGACGGCGCGGATCGCTGCCTCGAACTCGTCGACCCGGGTGTCGCGCGGCGCCCAGCCGGATTCGATGTGGGTTTCGGCGACGCGCTTGTAGTCGCGGCGGAAGAAGGCGAGGAAGTTCTGCGCCAGGTAGTTCTTGTCGGTGTCGGTCAGCGTGCCGACGATGCCGAAGTCGAGCGCGATGTAACGGCCGTCGGCGGCGACGAAGATGTTGCCGGGGTGCATGTCGGCGTGGAAGAAACCGTCGCGGAAGACCTGGGTGAAGAAGATCTCGACGCCGGCTTCGGACAGTTTCTTCATGTCGATGCCGTCGGCGACCAGACGCGCGGTCTGCGAGATCGGCGTGCCGTGCATGCGTTCCATGACCATCACGGTCGAGGTGCAGAAATCCCAGTAAACCTCGGGTACCAGCAGCAGCTTTGAATCGGTGAAGTTGCGCCGCAGTTGCGAGGCGTTGGCCGCTTCGCGCATGAGATCGAGTTCGTCGCGCAGGTACTTGGCGAATTCGGCGACGACTTCGCGCGGCTTGAGGCGGCGGCCGTCGGCCCACAGCTTTTCCAGCAGCATGGCGCCGCTGTCCATCAGCGCCAGATCGTGCTCGATCACCGACAGCATGTTCGGGCGCAGGATCTTGACCGCTACTTCGTGGCCGCCGTCGCGTTCGTGCAGCCTGGCGAAATGCACCTGGGCGATCGACGCCGAGGCCACCGGCACCGGGTCGAATTCCGCAAAAACCTCGCTTGCCGGCCGGCCGTAGGCCTTCTCGATCTCAGCCAGGGCCTGCGCCGAGGAGAAGGGCGGCACCCGGTCCTGCAGCTTGGCCAGTTCATCGGCGATGTCGGCCGGCATCAGGTCGCGGCGGGTGGATAGCACCTGGCCGAACTTGACGAAGATCGGCCCCAGCGTCTCCAGCGCCAGGCGCAGGCGCTCGGCGCGCGGTGCCGACAGGTTGCGCCAGAACTGCAGCGCGTTGGCCAGGCGGACGAGACGGCCCGACGGCTCGTGCTCGAGCACCATTTCGTCAAGGCCGAAACGGCTGGCTACGGCAGCGATCTTGAGCAGGCGGAAAAGGCGCATCGGCGGGGCGGGCCAGATTGGTCAAACGGGCATGTTAACACGCCGCGCGCCCTGTGTTGTCCGCATCTGCGGTAAACGGCGAATGCCGTCCGCCAGCGCGCGGGCTTCGGATAAACTTGGTGTGAACGAACGGTTGCCGAGTACAACCGCAATGCAGTTCTCCCCACTGGATGTCGTCATGGCCGATGCACGCAGCAATCCCTCCGAAATCGCCCGCGAAGCCTTGAAACGCCTGGCGGAGCGCCGGGTCGCGCCGACCCCGGCCAACTACCAGGCCTGTTATTTCGAAATCGCCCGCCTGCCCAACGTCCTGCCTTTCCCCGAGCCGGCGTTGCGCCAACTGGCCGGTGCACTGTGCGCCCACGGCGATGCCCAGGCGGCGCAACTGGCACGACTGGATTCGGCGATCAGCGGGCGTAGCTGGCAGGGCGTGCAGGAGGCATTGCTCGGCTATATCGCCGCCGGTCAGGCGAGCAGTGGCGCGGCGAACCTGCCGCACGAAACGACGCTGCTCCTGCTGCGCCTCTGCGAACCGCTGTTTGCCGCCATGGGCAAGGAGGATCGGCGTTTTTCCCGGGCCGCCGACGAAATGCTTGCCGTGCTACGGGTCAGTCCCTGCGAGGCGAAGCGCTTCGAGCAGGCGGCGCGGCGCGTCGTCGACATGCTGCCCTGCGTGGTCGAGGAAGAGGTCGAAATCCGCGAGTCGCTGCTCAAGCTGCTGCACATGATCATCGAGAATATCGGCGATCTCGGCATTGACGATGCCTGGTTCAAGGGGCAGATCGACGGCCTGCTCGCCGCCGTGGCGCCACCCTTGACCCTGCGTCACCTCGACGAAATGGAGCGGCGCCTGCGCGACGTCATGGAAAAGCAGGCGCAGGCGCGGCTTCGTTCGCTCGAGGCGCAGCAGGAAATGCGCGCGATGCTGGCCGCCTTCATCGAACGCCTTGGCAGCATCAACCAGAGCAGCGAGGCCTTCCAGGCACGCATCGAAAACAGCGCGCGGCAGATTGAAGCCGTCAAGCGGATCGAGGACCTGGCGCCCTTGCTGGCCGACGTGGTGTCGGCGACGCATTCGATGGCCGAGGAAACGGCCGGTTCGCGCGAGCAGTTGCGCGCCCTGCAGGAGCGCGTGCTGGCGACCGAGGCCGAACTGGTGCAACTGCACCGCGAGCTCGACAACGCCAGCCTGCTGGCCCGCCACGATCCCCTGACCGAAGCGCTCAACCGCAAGGGGCTGGACGAGGCGCTCGAGCGCGAGATCGGCGCGGTGCGCCGGCACAACACGCCGTTGTCGCTGAGCATGCTCGACATCGACAACTTCAAGCGCCTCAACGACCAGCTCGGCCACGAAGCCGGCGACAAGGCGCTGATCCACCTGGTCAACCTGGCGCGGCGCTGCATGCGGCCGAGCGATACGTTGGCCCGTTACGGCGGCGAGGAATTCGTCATCCTGATGCCGGATACGACGCAGGCCCAGGGCATCGAGGCGATGACCCGGCTGCAGCGCGAGCTGACCAAGGCCTTCTTCCTCGCCGACGGGCAGAAGGTGCTGATCACCTTCAGCGCCGGCGTCGCCGAACTGCGCGAGGGCGAGAATGGCCACGACGCGGTGTGCCGCGCCGACAAGGCGATGTACCTCGCCAAGCGGGCCGGCAAGAATCGCGTGGTCGGCGCCTGAGGCGGACGGCTTGGACGAGGTCGCCAGCTTTCCGCCGGTGGCGGCGGCCGATGCCCGGCTGCTGATCCTTGGCAGCATGCCGGGTGTCGCCTCGTTGCAGGCCGGTCGCTACTACGCACATCCGCGCAACGCCTTTTGGCCGATCATGGGCGAACTGCTCGGTTTTTCGCCCGACCTGCCCTATGCGGCGCGCCTGCTTGCCCTGCAGGGCGCCGGCATCGCCTTGTGGGACGTCATCGCCGGCTGCCGGCGGCGCGGCAGCCTGGACGCCGACATCGTCGGCAGCAGCGTGCGGGCCAACGACTTCGCCGGTTTCTTCGCCGCCCATCCGGCGATCAGCCATGTCTTCTTCAACGGCGCCGCCGCCGAGCAGGCCTTCCGTCGCCATGTCCAGCCCGGAATCGCCGCCGATGGCCTGCAATTGTGCCGGCTGCCGTCGACCAGTCCGGCCCACGCCGGGCTTTCCCGCGCCGACAAGCTGGCCGCCTGGTCGGCAATCCTCGACCTGCCGCAGGCGGCCGGCAGCGTATAATCCCGCCTTTACATTTTTTTCCGCCAAAGCTCAATGGCCCAAGATGTCAAGAACCAGCTGACCGCCCTGTTGCAACAGGCCCTGGCCAGCGTCGCCCCGACCGCCACCGCCACGCCGATCCACCTCGAACGCCCGCGTGATCCTTCGCACGGCGATTTCGCCACCAACCTGGCGATGCTGCTGGCCAAGGCGCTGAAGAAGAACCCGCGCGAGATCGCCCAGCAACTGGTCAACGAACTACCGCCGTCGGCGCTGGTCACTGCCGCCGAAGTCGCCGGTGCCGGCTTCATCAACTTCCGCCTCAATGCCGGCAGCAAGACCGACGTGGTCAAGGCCGTGCTCGCCGAGCAGGAAAACTTCGGCCGTTCCACCGCCGGCGGCTGGCAGAAGGTGCAGGTCGAATTCGTTTCGGCCAACCCGACCGGCCCCCTGCACGTCGGTCACGGCCGCGGCGCCGCCTACGGCGCCTCGCTGTCGAGCCTGCTCACCTTCGCCGGCTGGGACGTCACCCGCGAGTACTACGTCAATGACGCCGGCCGGCAGATGGACATCCTCGGCCTGTCGACCTGGCTGCGCTACCTCGAACAGCACGACGTGCACGTGCCCTTCCCGCCCAACGCCTACCAGGGCGGCTACGTCCGCGACATGGCGGCGCAGTTGAAGAACGCCCACGGCGACAAGTACGTGCGCAGCGCCGACGCGGTGCTCGCCGGCACCCCCGGCCTGCCCGAAGCCGGCCGCGCCGACGACGAAGCCAAGCAGCAGCGCGAACTGCATCTCGATGCGCTGATCGCCAAGGCCAAGGAACTGCTCGGTGGCGACTGGCACTACGTGCACCAGCACGCGCTCAACGAACAGCTGGAAGACTGCCGCGACGACCTCAAGGAATTCGGCGTCGAGTTCGACGTCTGGTTCTCGGAAAAGGCGCTCTACGACACCGGCCTGGTCGCCCGCTGCGTCGACCTGCTGGAGAAGAAGGGCCACCTCTACCTGCAGAACGGCGCCCGCTGGTTCCGCTCGACCGCCTTCGGCGACGAGAAGGACCGCGTCGTCCAGCGCGAAAACGGTTTGTACACCTATTTCGCCTCCGACATCGCCTATCACCTGAACAAGTTCGAGCGCGGTTTCGACAAGGTCATCAATATCTGGGGCGCCGACCACCACGGCTACATCCCGCGTGTCACCGGCGCGATCAAGGCACTCGACCTCGACAGCGACAAGCTGCAGGTGGCGCTGGTCCAGTTCGCCGTGCTCTACCGCAACGGCCAGAAGGCCTCGATGTCCACGCGTTCCGGCGAATTCGTCACCCTGCGCGAACTGCGCGGCGAAGTCGGCAACGACGCCTGCCGCTTCTTCTACGCGCTCAGGAAGTCCGACCAGCACCTCGATTTCGACCTCGATCTGGCCAAGAGCCAGACCAACGAGAACCCGGTGTACTACATCCAGTATGCCCACGCCCGCGTCTGCTCGGTGCTCAACCAGTGGGGCGGCGACCTCGCCGCGCTCGGCGACGCCGACCTGTCGCTGCTGGCCAACCCGCGCGAACTGGCGATCGCCAACCAGCTCGGCCAGTTCCGCGAAGTGATCGAAAGTGCCGCGCGCGATCTGGCGCCGCACATGATCGCTTTCTACCTCAAGGATCTGGCCGGCGAATTCCACGGCTGGTACAACGCCGAGCGCATGCTGGTCGACGATGCCGCTCTGCGTGACGCCCGTGTCGCCCTGGCCGCCGCCGTCCGTCAGGTGATCCGCAACGGTCTCGCCATCCTCGGCGTCAGTTGCCCCGAATCCATGTAAGGAGCGTCCATGAGTCGCGACATGAAATCCCGTCGTTCGCCGCCGGCCAAACGCAAGTCCGGTGGCGGTACCCTGGTCGGCATGTTCATCGGGCTGGTGCTCGGCGTCTGCATTGCCGCCGGTATCGTCTGGTACATCAACAAGGCGCCGCTGCCATTCAACGGCAACGTCCAGCAGCCGCCGCAGGAACGGCCGGTGCCCGAACAGCCGCTGGCCCTGCCCGGCAAGCCGGGCGATCCGGTGCAGGAAAAGCGCTTCCAGTTCTACGACATCCTGCCCGGCAAGGCCGAGGGCGAACCGGACAAGGCCGGTGCTGCTGCGCCTGCCGAAGCCGAAAAGGAAACGGCAAAGTCTGCGGACAAGGAAGCCGGCAAGGAGCCTGCCAAGGAATCCAAGGTGCCGCTGTTCCTGCAGGCCGGCTCGTTCAGCACGGCGCAGGATGCCGACAACCAGAAGGCGAAGCTCGCCTTCATGGGCATCGAATCGGCTGTCCAGCAGGTGATGATCGAGGAACGGACGCTGTACCGGGTGCGCATCGGCCCCTATTTCAAGCTCGATGAATTGAACAAAGTCCGTGCCGAGCTTGCCAAATCCGGTATTGAAGCCCAGTTATCCAAGTAAAGGAGTCATGCATGGCCATTGATCGTCGCCGCTTCGTTTCTGCTGCGCTTACCGTTGGCGCCTCGCTTTCGCTGCCCGCTGCGGCGCTCGCCCAGACCGCCGGACGTGATTACACGGTGCTCAACCCGGCGCAGCCGACCGACAACCCGGGGAAGATCGAAGTAACCGAATTCTTCAGCTATGGTTGCCCGCATTGCAGCGATTTCAATCCCCTGCTGACCCTGTGGGCGGAAAAACTGCCGGCCGACGTCGTGCTGCGCAAGGTGCCGGTCAGTTTCGGCCGCGCCGCCTGGGGTAACGCTGCCCGCCTGTTCTATGCGCTGGAAGTGAGCGGCGACCTGAAACGCCTGGATGGCGATATTTTCAAGGCGATCCACCAGCAGCGCACCAATCTCTTCGACGAGAAGACGATCCGCGAATGGGTCGCGGCGCGCGGAGTGAATGCCAAGAAATTCAACGAAGCCTTCGCCTCGTTCGGCGTCCAGAGCAAGGTGCGGCGTGGCGACCAGATGGCGCAGGCGCATCGCATCGAAGGCGTGCCGGCGCTGATCATCGACGGTCGCTTCCAGGTCGGGACGCTGGCTTTCGAGCAACAACTGGCGGTTGCCGACAAGCTGATCGAGCGGGTGCGCGCGGAAAGAAGCGGCAAGAAGTAATCCTCGAAACCTCAGTTGACCGCTTTCTCTCCTCGTGTCGCCGCATGAATGCTGACCTCCGCGCCTGCGATACGACGCCTCCTTTGGGTGATGGCGCTACGCGGCCGCTGGCACGTCCGGACGGGCGCCCGGCTTTGTGGCTGCGCCGAAACTCGCCGGCTGCCGAAATTTTCGCCGGCTCGTTTTCGCTCCTCCTTGCAGGCATGAGCCTGCCGCGTCGTCGCTTCGCGCCGGCCATCCCGTCCAAACGCGCCATCGGCCGCGTCCAACTGAGGTTTCAAGGATAATTGACGCAACGCGTATTCATCACGGGCGCCTCGTCGGGAATCGGCGAGGCGCTTGCCGTTTACTACGCCGCCCAAGGCGCCCGCCTCGGTCTGGCGGCACGGCGCGGCGATGCGCTGGCGGCGTTGAACGAACGTCTGGGTGGCGGTCACGCCTGCTACCCCCTTGACGTCACCGACGCGGCGGCGCTGGCGGCAGCGGCGAGCGATTTCTGCGCGCGTTTCGGTACGCCCGACATCGTCATCGCCAGCGCCGGCGTCTCGGTCGGCACCCTGAGCGAATGCGCCGAGGACCTTGCCGTGTTCCGGCGCGTCATGGATATCAACGTCTATGGCATGGCGGCGACCTTCGCCGCCTTCATTCCGGCCATGCGTGCCGCCAGCGGCGAGCGGCGGCTGGTCGGCATTGCCTCGGTGGCCGGCATCCGCGGCCTGCCGGGGGCGGAAGCCTATTCGGCGTCGAAGGCGGCGGCCATTGCCTACCTGGAAAGCCTGCGTCTTGAGATGCGGCCGGCCGGGATCAAGGTGGTCAGTATCGTCCCGGGCTACATCGCAACGCCGATGACGGCGATCAATCCCTACCGCATGCCCTTCCTGATGCCGGCGGAGCAAGCCGCCGTCCGCTTCGCCCGGGTCATCGCCGCCGGCAAGTCGTATGTGGTGATTCCCTGGCCGATGGGCATCGTCGCCAAGCTGCTGCGCCTGCTGCCGAACGGGCTTTACGACCGCCTGTTTACCAACGCGCCGCGCAAGCCGCGCGGACTGGCGCGGTAGCGCCGATTTTCCTCAATGCAGGCGTGAGGTCTGCAGCAGGATTTCGGTAGCCTCTTCGCAAATCCCGCTGCGTTCGGCAAAGCAGCCGTGCAGCGGGCAGTCGCGATCGGGCGGACAACCATGTTCGCGGGCGCATTCGCGTTCGGTTTCGTCGGTCAGCACCATTTCATGGATCGCTTCGCAGCGCGAGATCGGGGCGTCGAAAATGGACATGGCAGGCACCTCCTTGAGTATCTGATTTGAATATAGACGGTTTGCCGGCGATTACCGGCAAAATCCAATCGCCGTGGCGACTCCTGTTAAAATGCCTGCCATGCCCGAACTCAAGATCAATGGCGAAATCCGCCAGTTTCCCGACCCGCTGACCGTTGCCGGCCTGATCGAGCAACTGGGCTACGCGGGCAAACGCATCGCCGTCGAAAGAAACGGCGAAATCGTCCCCAAGAGCCGACACGCGGCAACGCCGCTGGCCTCGGGCGACCAACTTGAAATCGTTGTCGCCGTCGGCGGCGGCTGAAAGGGAGAAAACCATGCATCAACTGACCATCGCCGGCAAGGCGTACCGTTCCCGTTTACTCGTCGGCACCGGCAAGTACAAGGATTTTGCCGAGACCCGCGCCGCCATCGACGCCTCCGGCGCCGAGATCGTCACCGTTGCCGTGCGCCGCGTGAACATCGGCCAGGACGCCAGCCAGCCGAGCCTGCTCGACGCCGTGCCGCCGTCGCAATTCACCATCCTGCCCAACACCGCCGGCTGCTACACGGCCGACGATGCCGTGCGCACGCTACGCCTGGCGCGTGAGCTGCTCGACGGCCACCCGCTGTGCAAGCTCGAAGTCCTCGGCGATCCGACCAACCTCTTCCCGAACATGCCGGAAACCCTGAAGGCCGCCGAGACGCTGGTCAAGGAAGGCTTCGAGGTGATGGTCTACTGCGCCGACGACCCCATCCAGTGCAAGATGCTCGAAGAGATCGGCTGCGTCGCGGTGATGCCGCTGGCTTCGCTGATCGGTTCGGGCATGGGCATCGTCAATCCGTGGAACCTGCGCCTGATCATCGACAACGCCAAGGTGCCGATCATCGTCGATGCCGGCGTCGGCACCGCCTCGGACGCCACCATTGCCATGGAGCTCGGCTGCGACGGCGTGCTGATGAACACCGCCATCGCCCACGCCAAGAACCCGGTACTGATGGCCAGCGCCATGAAGAAGGGCATCGAAGCCGGCCGCGAGGCTTTCCTGGCCGGCCGCATGCCGCGCAAATACTACTCGGCCGACCCCTCGTCGCCGACCAGCGGACTGATCGGTTCATGAGCGACGACCTGCTGATCCACCCTGCCGCCGAAGGCGACGAAGGCGAATACACCGCCGGCCGCCACGGCCACATCAAGAGCTTCGTCCGCCGCGCCGGCCGCATGTCGGAAGCGCAGCAGCGCTACTACGAAACGATGCTGCCCAGGATCGGCATTCCCTACCAGCCGGAAAACATCGACCTGACGGCGGTGTTCGGCCGCGTAGCGCCGAAGATCCTCGAAATCGGCTGCGGTATGGGCGAGACCACGGCGCGCATCGCCGAGGCCCACCCGGAAAACGATTACTTCGGGCTGGAAGTCCATGTTCCCGGTGTCGGCGCGCTGTGCAAGCTGATCGCCGAGAAAAACCTGAGCAACCTGCGCATCGGCAATCACGACGCGGTCGAGGTGGTGCGCGACATGCTGGCCGAAGGCTCGCTCGACGGCATTCACATCTTCTTCCCCGATCCCTGGCACAAGACGCGGCACAAGAAGCGCCGGTTGATCCAGCCGCCCTTCGTCGCGCTGCTCGCCTCGCGTCTGAAGCCGGGCGGCTACATCCATTGCGCCACCGACTGGGAAAACTACGCGCTGCAGATGCTCGACGTGCTCGGTCGTGAGCCCAGCCTGGACAACAGCGTCGCCAATCCGGCGCCCGAGGCGCTGGCCATGGCGCTCGACGCCGATTCCGCCGCCGGCCTCGCCGGTTTCGCTCCGCGCCCGGATTACCGGCCACTGACCAAATTCGAGAACCGCGGCCTGCGTCTGGGCCACGGTGTCTGGGATCTCGTATTCAGGAAACGCTGACATGTGGTTCAAGAACCTGCAGATCTACCGCCTGCCGACGCCGTGGGCGGTCGACCTGGCCAAGCTCGACGAGCAACTGGCGCGCGGCGAATTCACCCGCTGCCCGTCCAACCAGCCGATGTCGCGCGGCTGGGTGTCGCCGCGCAAGGACGGCGCGCTGATCTACGCCAACAACCGCCAGTGGCTGATCGCGCTGGCCGTCGAGCAGCGTCTGCTGCCGTCGTCGGTGGTCAACGAAACGGCGCAGGAGCGCGCCGAGCAGATCACCGACCAGCAGGGCTACCCGCCCGGCCGCAAGCAGATGAAGGAAATCAAGGAGCGCGTCACCGAGGAACTGATGCCGCGCGCCTTCACCCGCAAGCGCACGAGCTTCGTCTGGATCGACCCGAGCAACGGCTGGTTCGTCGTCGACGCCGGCAGCCCGGCCAAGGCCGAAGAAGTCATCGAACATCTGCGCCACTGCCTCGACGAATTCCCGCTGAAGGCGCTGCACACGCAGCTCTCGCCGCAGTCGGCGATGGCCGACTGGCTGGCCGGCGGCGACGCGCCGGCAGGCTTCACCGTCGACCGCGATTGCGAGCTGAAATCGGTCGCCGAGGAAAAGGCGGCGGTGCGCTACGTCCGCCATCCGCTGGGCGACGAAGTCGGCGCCGAGATCAAGGCCCACCTCGCCGCCGGCAAGCTGCCGACGCGTCTGGCGCTGACCTGGGACGAGCGGATCAGCTTCGTCCTCACCGAGAAGCTGGAGATCAAGCGCCTGGCCTTCCTCGACATCCTCAAGGAAGAGGCCGAGAAGAGTGCCGAACGCGCCGACGAGCAGTTCGACGCCGATTTCGCGCTGATGACCGGCGAGCTGGTCCGCTTCCTGCCGCAACTGGTCGAAGCCCTGGGCGGCGAACAGGTCGAAGCCGAGACGCCGGCTTCGGCACCGGCTGCCGCCGGCACCCCGCCGTGGGAAGCCTGAAACCCGCCGATACGTGTCCCTGCGGCAGCGGCAAGCCTTACGCCGTCTGCTGCGGGCCGCTGCACGCCGGCGAAAAACCGGCGTCGACCGCCGAGGCGCTGATGCGCTCGCGCTACGCCGCCTACGTCCTCAAGCTCGAAGACTACCTGCTGGCGACCTGGCACGCGTCGACGCGCCCGAGCGAGCTCGACCTCGCCGCCGACGACAGCAAATGGCTGGGCCTGGAAGTACGCGCTCACCAACTTCAGGACGAGACGCACGCGACGGTCGATTTCGTTGCCCGCTACCGCATCGCCGGGCGCGGCCACCGGCTGCACGAACTGAGCCGTTTCGTCCGCGAGGACGGGCGCTGGTACTACGTGGACGGCAAGTTCCTGGCCTGAGGGCGCAGCGCTACGAAATACGGCCGGCAAGCTTGCGCAGCGATATCATGCAAGTTGTTCTGGATTCCAATTTGCCGGCCGCATGCCTGCTCCTGATGGAGGAAACACCATGAGCCAACTTGCCCTGCGCCTGCCCGATTCCCTGCACGAACGCGCCCGCCTGCTCGCTCAGCGCGACAACACCTCATTGAACCAGTTCATCGCGCTGGCCGTTGCGGAGAAAGTTTCCGCGCTGGAAACCGCCAGTTTCTTCAGCGAACGCGCAGCCCGGGGAAACCTGGACGATCTGCGCGCGATTCTCGACAAAGTGCCTGACGTCGCGCCGCAGGCCGGCGACGAACGCTGAATTCGTCCCGGCATCCGGCGCAGTTTCAAGCGCAAGCCGCGCGCACGATCCTTTCCGTCTTTGCTTCGTCGATCCCGGCATGGCCGCCCAGCGCCATCTTGCCGTGGGCGCGCAGGCCGGCGAGCACCCGGTCGGCGGCGTCGGCTTCGCTGATGCCGGCGTCGCGCAGGTGGAGCGGCATGTTGACGCTGCGGTAGAAGGTTTCCAGCGCGGCGATGGCGTCTTCGGCGCTCGGCGCGTTGAGGCCGAAGACTTCGCGGCCGAACTGTTCCAGCTTTTCCCGCTTGTACTCGATCAGCTCACGCAGCAGCGCCGGCTGGATGATCGCCAGCGTGCGGCCGTGGTCGATGCCCCACAGCGCGGTCAGTTCGACGGCGATGCGGTGCGTCGCCCAGTCCTGCGGCACGCCGACGCCGATCACCCCGCACAGCGCCTGGTTGGCGGCCCACATCAGGTTCTGCTGCCATTCCGGCTCGGCGTGCCGGTCGAAAGTCGCGCCCAGCTTGACCAGCGCCTTCATCACCGCCTCGGCGTAACCGTCCTGGACCAGCGCGCCGACCGGGTAGGTCAGGTATTGCTCGCAGACGTGGACGAAGGCATCGACGATGCCGTTTTCCAGTTGGCGCACCGGCAGGCTGGCCATCACCGCCGGGTTGAGCACGGCGAAGCGCGGCCGTGCCGGCGGTACGAAGAAGGCACGCTTGTCCTGCGTCGCGGTATTGGTGACCACCGAGCCGGCGTTCGATTCCGAACCGGTGGCCGGTAGCGTCAGCACGACGCCAACCGGCAGCGCCTGCTGCGGCTGGTGCTTGCCGATCACGATGTCCCAGCCGTCGCCGTCGTAAAGCGCAGCGCAGGCGACGTACTTGGCGCCGTCGGCGACCGAACCGCCGCCGACGCCGAGGATGAAGCCGATTTTTTCGCGTCGGACCAGGTCGACCGCCAGATTCAGCGTCGCCAGCGTCGGGTTGGCCTCGACGCCGCCGAATTCGACCACATCGCGCCCGGCCAGCGCGGCGCGGATGCCGTCGTAGACGCCGTTCTTCTTGATCGAGCCGCCGCCGTAGAGAAGCAGCACGCGCGCCTGGGCCGGCAGCAGGGCCGGCAACTGGGCGAAGCTGTCGGGGCCGAAAACGATGCGCGTCGGGTTGTGGTAATCGAATGCGAACAGGTGGCTCATGCTTGTCTCCGTTTTGGCTTCAGTTTTGCGGTCGACCGCAGGATAGGCGGAAAAATCTCAGGCGCAAGCGGCGGCGGCGATGTCGAGCGCGCGCAGGCGCAGCGTCGGGTCGAAGATGTCGCAGACCAGCATCAGTTCGTCGGCCTGCGTCGCCTGGCGCAGCGCGCTCAGCCCTTCGCGCACGCGGTCCGGCCCGCCGATCACGGCGGCGCCGAGGAAATCGCCGATGCCGGCTTTCTCCTGCACTGACAGATGTTCGAGGAAACCGGCCACGGGCGGCGGCAGTGGCCGACGGTCGCCGCGCAGGATGCCGAGCACGCGCTGGAAGATGCTGGTGGCGAGGAAGTCGGCCTCGTCGTCGGTTTCCGCTGCAACCAGCGGCACGCCGACGATCACGTAGGGTTTGGCCAGCGCCGGCGACGGCCGGAAATTGCCGCGATAGACGGCCAGCGCCTGATGCAGCAGGGCCGGTGCGAAGTGCGACGCGAAGGCGTAGGGCAGGCCGCGCTCGGCGGCGAGGCGGGCGGAAAACAGGCTGGAGCCGAGCAGCCAGATCGGCACCTCGGTGCCGGCGCCGGGCACAGCGACCAGCGGCTGGCCGGGTTGGGCCGGGGCGAGCAGGCGCTGCAGTTCGGCGACGTCACGCGGGAAATCGTCCTCGCGCTCGATACGGTCGCGGCGCAGCGCGTGCATGGTCAGGCGGTCGGTGCCGGGGGCACGGCCGAGGCTGAGGTCGATCCGCCCCGGATACAGCTCGGCGAGCGTGCCGAAGGCTTCGGCTACGACCAGCGGCGCGTGGTTGGGCAACATGACGCCGCCGGAACCGACGCGGATCGTCTTGGTCGCGCCGGCCATGTGGCCGACCAGTACGGCGGTGGCCGAACTGGCGATGCCCGGCATGTTGTGGTGCTCGGCCAGCCAGTAGCGGGCGAAGCCGAGCTTTTCGGCGTGGCGGGCGGCGTCGGTGGCGATCCGCAACGCCTCGGCAACGCTGCCGCCCTGGCGCACGGCGACCAGATCGAGCAGGGAGAGTTTCACATCGGCGAGCGGGTTCATGCCTTTTCCTCCTGCAGACGTTGATTGATGGCGGCGACCGCCGGACGGCGGCTGGCGATCCAGCCGAGCAGCGAGAGCAGTGCCAGGCCGCCGCCGATGAGCAGGATGCCGGCCACTTCAATGCTCTTGAACGCTTCGCCGAAGGTCAGTCGCGACGACAGGATGGCGACCACCGGCGTGCCGAGCACCGACAGGCTGGCTTCCCAGGCCGGCACGCGGTCGAGGATGTAGATCCACAGCCACCAGCAGAGCGCAGTGCTGAACACCGACATGAAGCCGAGGATGCCGGCGTAGCTCCAGGTCCAGTCGGTTGGCCGTTCCGGCACGACCAGCGCCAGGATGACCAATGGGATCGAGCCGAGCGCCATCTGCCACGCCGTCAGCGTCAGCAGGTCCACCGGCTGGCGACCGCGCAGGCGCTTGACCAGGATGGTGCCGATCGCCCAGCAGATGGCGGCGACGATGCCGAGCGCCGGGCTCAACAGGCCGCCGTGCATCTCCCACGGTTCGATGATCAGCAGCAGGCCGATCAGCGTGCACGCGGCGGCGATCCACTGCGTGCCGCGCACCCGTTCGCCGAGGATCGGCCAGGCCAGCAGCAGCGTCCAGATCGGCATGGTGAAGATCAGTACCGCCGTCTTGCCCGGCCCGCCTTCGACCAGCGCCCAGGTCTGGAAGATCATGAAGCCGGCGACCTGGGTCAGCGCGATGCCCAGCGTCGCGCCGGGGGCGGTCAGCGTCAGCTTGCGGCCGGTCAGGCGCAGCGCGATGAACAGCGCCACCGCACTGCCGATGCAGCGCTCGGCGGCGAAGGCGAAGGGCGGCGAGTATTCCAGCCCGTGTTTGGCCAGCACCCAGGTGTAGCCCCAGATCGAGGAAAGGACGATCAGCGCCAGAATCGGGCGCCAGCGGTCGGAAGCGGACATGGTTTTCTCTGTTTGGCGCGGCGGTATCTGCGCACCGCCGCGCCCGAGGTTGGGAGTGGGCGCTTACGCCAAGGTCGGATAGTCGGTGTAACCCTCGGCCCCGCCGCCGTACAGCTTGTCGGCGCGCAATTCGTTCCACGGCGCACCTTCGCGCAAGCGGCGGACGAGGTCCGGGTTGGCGATGAAACCGCGGCCGAAGGCGACCAGGTCGGCGCCGCCGTCGGCGATCACCTGTTCGGCCAGCGCTTTGTCGTAGCCGTTGTTCACCAGCCACGGCCCCTTGAAGGCGCGGCGGGCGGCGGCGTAGTCGAAGCTGGCGGCCGGTGTGCGCGTGCCACCGGTTTCGCCCTCGATGATGTGCAGGAAGGCCAGACCGTAGCCGGCCAGCTTGTCGACGACGTAGCCGTAGAGCGCCTGCGGGTTGCTGTCGAGCGGCGCGGTGAAGGTGGTCAGCGGGCTCAGGCGGATGCCGGTACGGCCGGCGCCGATCTCGCCGACGATGGCCTCGACCACCTCGAACAACAGACGGGCGCGGTTTTCGATGCTGCCGCCGTAGGGGCCGCTGCGGTCATTGACGCTGTCGCGCAGGAACTGTTCGAGCAGGTAGGTGTTGGCGGCGTGGATCTCGACGCCGTCGAAGCCGGCGGCAATGGCGTTGCGCGCCGCTTGGCGGTAATCCTCGACCAGGCCGGGCAGCTCGTCGTCGCGCAGGGCGCGCGGCGCCGACACCGGCACGAAGCCGTCGCGGGTGAAGGTGCTGGCCTCGGCGGTGCGGGCGGTGGAGGATACCGGCGCGGCGCCGTCCGGCAGCAGCGACACATGCGAAATGCGGCCGACGTGCCACAACTGCAGCACGATCTTGCCGCCCTCGGCATGCACCGCGTCGGTCACGGCGCGCCAGGCGGCAACCTGCTCGGCCGACCAGATGCCCGGCGTGTCTAGATAGCCCTGCGCCATCGGCGAAATCGGGCTGGCCTCGGCGACGATCAGGCCGGCCGTCGCCCGCTGGCGGTAATACTCGACGGTCAGCGGGCCGGGGCAGTTGCCGGCGACGGCGCGATTGCGCGTCAGCGGCGCCATCACGATACGGTTGGCGAGGGCGATGTCGCCGATCTGGATCGGGTCGAACAAAGTGGTCATGTCGATTCTCCTGAAGGTTGATTAGACCGGTCGTCTAGTTTCTTGCGTCAAAAAAGGGCCGTCGACGGACGGCCCGGAAATCAATCAGCGGCTCAACAACTGCCGGGTGAACTGCAGGGCATTCTCCAGCGGCTGCGCCTGGCGTTGCAACTTGGCCAGCAGGCTGGCGCCCAGCCACAACTGGTACAGCGTCTGCGCCGTCGCGGCGGCATCGAGCGGCGGGATTGAGCCATCGGTTATTCCGGTTTCGAGCAGCCGGGCAATGCGGCTGACGATCTGCCCGGTACCGTCGCGCAGCGTCTCGCGCATCGGATCGGACAAATCCGCCACCTCGCCGCCCAGCTTGACCACCAGGCACTGCTGCTCGGCACACGCCGCCTGCTTGTCCAGCCAGCGCTGCCAGTAGCACGCCAGCCGCTCCTGCGCACTCAGCGCCTCGGCCGCAAACAGCGCATCGAGATCGGCCAGGTAACGCGCGAAGTAATCCTCCAGCAACGCCTGCCCGTACTGCTCCTTGGACTCGAAGTAATGATAGAACGACCCCTTGGGCACCCCGGCCGCGGTCAGAATCTCGTTCAACCCGACACTGGCAAAGCCCTTGCCGGCAATGATGCGCTGGCCGGTTTCAAGGACATGCTGGCGGGTGTTGTCGTGACGGGTTTTCATGGGGTGGGATTGTGTACTTGATTAGACCGGTCGTCTAGTGTTTTGTTGATGTGCTTGTGAATGATCAGGGCAGGCAAGTTCGCGGGGCATCGGTAGCGTTGGAGGCTCAACTTATCGTTGCAACCGGTCTCGGAGAACTGCCACCATTCAGAAAAATTCCTGCAAAGCAGACACATCGACAAGATGTCTATTGCATTAATGCCATCAGTACAATGGCAAACTGTCCGGTTTCAGTCTCTTGCTGGTATGTGGAATAAATATTTTCTGAAGACGCCCACAGGCGAAGACTAGGGCTTGTGTCGTATTCCAGCTTATTGGATAGGCGCCAGAATATCTGGTCAGTTTTGTCGTGTTAGCTTGCAAGGATCAATATGAAGTTGCACTCTCTACAGATCGATGGTTTCAAAAGAATCCAATCAACAAAGATTCTTTTTGGTGACGCAACATTTCTTATCGGGCCAAACAACGCGGGTAAGAGTACCGTTCTGAAAGCAATTGAATGGTTGCTGTCGGCGAAAAAAGCTATTCCAAGTTCTGAGTATTTTTCCATTGTTGATGAAGAGACAGGGGAAACCAAGCCGGCCGTCGACACTATTACGCTGGAAGCCGAATTCAGAAATCTTCCCGTTGAAGCGAAAGAGTGGAGAGGATTCAAAGGGCGAATCTTTTCTTATCCGACTGACGATGCGTCAGATTCTGGGCTATCCGTTACATACAAGAAAACATATACGCTCGGCAAAGACGTCGTCATCGAATTCAGGTCCAAGGAACGCGACATCAAGCCCGAATTTGCAGGGTTCAAAACAGGGCAAGATTTGATCGACAAAGGAGCCCCCGCCGATGAGGTCCAAGATCTTTTCCCTGAACTGGCGGCCAAGATTGGGGGCAGCAAGGCGGCACAGGAAAAACTTGACCAGTTGGATGCCATTTGGGACACAAAGGATTCGGAAACTTGGTTTCAGAATCCAGGCGGTATCCCCGGTGTCGTTCTAAAAATGTTGCCGCGTTTCTTACTCATACCGGCAGATACTTCGGTGGGCGAAATTGAAGGTGGCTCTTCTGGAGTTCTCGGAAAGACGTTGAACGAATTGTTTGAAGATGTGCGCGGCGCATCGGAAAACTACGCCCAAGCGCAGGTGTATCTGGACAGGCTCGCTCAGGAACTCGATCCAGAGGATAGTGCTTCCGAATTCGGAAAAATGATTATTGAGTTGAATTCGGTACTTGCAAGTGTATTTCCGGATTCCCTGCTTCACGCCACTGCTAGCTTGAATGACCCAAAGACTGCGCTGAAACCGACATTCAATGTTGAGATGTCCAGCAACGTCCGGACACCAGTGAGCCACCAAGGCTCTGGAATGATTCGAGCCGCCGCGTTTGGCATGCTTCGGTTCCGTCAAAAATGGCTTTCAAAAAGAGAAGATGATCACGTTCGATCGCTAATCGTCTGCTTCGAAGAGCCTGAGATTTATCTGCATCCCAGTGTGGCGAATCAGATGCGCGACACGATCTACGAACTGAGTGGCCATGAGTCACAGATTGTTGCCACTACACACTCGCCGTTCATCATTGACCTAGCACGGAAGCCGAAGCAGATATTGAATAGTCTTCGGTGCGATGCCAATAGGGTAGAAGCATCTCCATTTAACGTCACCGACGCATATCTAGCGTTAGAAGAGGACGCCAAAGCACATGTGAAGATGCTTTTGCGCGTCGACGATCACGTGGCACGAGTGTTCTTTACTAAGCACATCATCATCATTGAGGGCGATACCGAAGAGGTTGTCATTAAGGAAAGCCTCAAACGCCTTCCCAAGGAGCGTTACCTCAAGATCGTTTCGGACTTCGAAATCGTAAAAGCAAGGGGGAAGGCGGCCATCATTGGCTTAGTGAAGTACCTTGTAGCGATGGGTATTGCGCCTATCGTGGTTCACGACCGCGACGGTGGTATAGCCGGGGCTGAAGTATTCAATCAGCCAATTGCTGATGCACTTGCAGGTGCAGGCAAAGTCATCCAGATGCATGAAAACATCGAAGACGAGATGGGATACCCTGCCCCAGGTTCGGAAAAGCCATTCAAGGCATATCTGCATACCCAGACTTGGGGCGACGACTGGGCCAGCTTGCCGGCGGCATGGCAAGCCAAGATGGTAGAGATCTTCGGCAACTATGTTGAAAGCTAACCCGAGATTCTGGGTGCCTAGCTATCGTAAAACCAAAATACTTCCCAGCGAACGGAGGTTGACGACTTCTTCGAGGGCCAGACCTCCGGCCTGAATGACCGACTTCCACTCGGTCAGCGTCCGTTCCCGTCCGCGACAGCCGACGAACATCTGCATGTCGAAAGAGGCGCTGGCGACGTCGGCACCGGTTTCCGGGACGATTATTTCCAGTATTGCGACACGTGCGCCGCTGTTGCCGATGGCTGCGCGTAGCGTCTGCAATGCCTGCACGCAGGTGGCGTCGTCGAAGCCGTGGAGTACCGCCGAAAGCAGGTAGATGTCTTTCGGCCCGGTCGCCACCGGAATCGTTTCGAGCAGGTTGCCGGCCTGGAAGTGAAGGCGGTCGACGCCTTCCGTGGGGTGTTCTTGCCAGTGCCGTCGGGCTTCTTCCACGACCTGGGGGCGGTCCACGATCAGTGCGGATAGGCCGGGATGATGTTTCAGGATGGCCAGGGCTTTTGTGCCGCGCGAGCCGCCGATGTCGATGAGGCGCTCGAACCGGCTCCAGTCCAGGTCGGTGGCGAAGCCGTCGCCGGCCAGGGCTTCGACGCTGTCCATGGCGGCGGAGAATAGTTGGTCGAAATCGCCGTGGCGATCCAGGTAATCGAACAGATCTTCGCCATGACTGAGCGTGAATGGCGCCTTGCCGCTACGGATGCCGGCTTCAAGCTGCTCGCACCAGGGGTGGCTCATGGCAGCCGAGTTGTGCATCAGGATCATGGCGCGAACGCTTTGCGGATCGTCGCTGCTCAGGCAGCGGGAGAGCTTGTTGTTGCGGAAGACCATCGTTGCCGTTTCCTTGAAGACGCCGATGGCGGCGAGGAAACGCAACAGGCGCCCGAGGGCGTTGGCGTCGGCGCCAAGGTGGCTGGCCAGTTCGGCGGCGGGCAGGCTTTCCGTGCCGAGAACAGTGGCCACGTCCAGTTGCGCCGCGACGAAAAGCGCCCGCGATTGCCAGTAGGCCGAGCCGATCTGGACGAGCCGGAACGGTGCCGGCGTCACCTTGTTGGGTATGTTCTGAAGCCAGGCGCCGAATTTCATCGCCTTGCCGAATCGGCGCACGGCGCCGGAGTTTTTTTGGAGTGTCATGTACTTTCTCCGGATGAATTGACCGTCGTCGGGGCCAGGCCGGCGGCGAACAGATGGCCGTTGAAGGCGGCCAGATTGTTCAGGAAAGCCTCGTCCATCGGGCGTTCCATCTGTTCCTCGAAGATGTCCTTGAGCAGCATCGGGGTCATCGCCAGGCTGACGAAAGCCAGCCGCAGGATGTCGGGGTCGATGGCCGGGGCGACTTGCCCCTGGGCTTTCAGCTCGGCGACCTTGCGTGCGCCGCGAGTGCGGCCGCGTTCGAGCAGTTGATGAATGAAACGCCGACCCGGCCCGTGGCGCAGTGCCAGCACCTTGAGGATCAGTTTGGGAAATTCGGGACGGGCGTTCATTGTTCGGTAGTACAGACCGAGGAATTCCGCGAACCCGGCGGTCGAAGATAGCAGCGGCCCGTCGAGGACGTCGAGCAACGGGCTCAGGGTCTCGCGGATCATTTCCTCGTACAGCCCTTCCTTGTTGCCGAAGTAGTAGCGAATCATCGAGACGTTGGCGCCGGCCTGCTCGGCAATGCGGCGGGTGGTGACGTTGTGGTAATCGTCGGCAAGGAAGCAATCGAGTGCCGCCTTGATCAGTCGGCTTCGGAGCGGTTCGGCAGGATTGGGGTTTTCCATGGTCGGCAGGAATGGCTGGAATGACAATCAGGTTAGCAGGCGCGGTGGCGCGGCTGCCAGGTATTCCGTCAATCAATTCCGGGGCCGTGATTGATCGTCCGACATGACAATTCTTAACCCACCCCCCACCCTGCCCCGGTACGATGGGGTCTTTCCCCCTCAGGAGCAAATCATGGGTCTTCTCGATCAGGTAGTCGGCGGGCTGGCCGCCAATGCACTCGGTGGCAAGGGTAATGGGCTGGCCGAGATGGCCATGCAGTTGGTCAATCAGTATCCGGGCGGCCTCGGCGGTCTGGTGCAGGCTTTTCAGCAGGGCGGGCTGGGCGAGATCGTCAATTCCTGGGTGTCGACCGGGCAGAACCTGCCGGTGTCGGGCGATCAGTTGAGTTCGGTGCTTGGCAGCGACTTCATCAGCAAGCTGGCCGGGCAGGCCGGGGTGGCGCCGCAGGAGGTGTCGAACGGGCTGGCCGATCTGCTGCCCGGGCTGGTCGATCAACTGACGCCGGGCGGCAAGCTGCCGGAAGGCGGCGACCTGCTAGCGCAGGGGCTGGGCATGCTGAAGAAGGGCGGGCTGTTCGGCTGAGGCCGGGCGGCGTCTGCCGGGAGCGTCCGATGAAATTCGGCTACACCATCCTTTACGTCGACGACGTCCGCCGGACGCTCGACTTCTACGTTGCCGCCTTCGGGCTGAGCGTGCGCTTTCTGCATGAGAGCGGCGATTTCGGCGAGCTGGAGACCGGCGGCACGGCGCTCGCCTTTTCCTCGCGGGCGTTGATGCGCCAGCTGGGCAAGCAGCCGTCGGCGCCGGTCAGCGGTGCGCCCAGTTTCGAGATTGCTTTCGTCTGTGACGATGTCGCGGCGGCGGTCGACCGCGCCGTGGCGGCCGGTGCGCGTCTGGTGCAGGCGCCGGAGGCGATGCCCTGGGGGCAGACGGTGGCTTACGTGGCCGATCACGAGGGTTACCTCGTCGAACTGTGTACGCCGGTCGGCGGCTAGAGGAAGCGTTCCAGCAACACGTTGAGGAAGCGCCGGCCCTTGGCGGTCGGCGCGATCTTTTCCGGGCCGAGGTCGAGCAGGCCGTCGGCCTGAGCCGCCTTGAGTTGCGGCAGGATCGCGGCGAGCGGCCGCGAAGTGCGCAGTTCGAACAGGCTGGGGGCGAAGCCGTCGGCCAGGCGCAGCGCGTTCATCATGAATTCGAAGGGCAGTTCGGCGGCGGCGACCGCGTGTTCTTCCTGAATCGGCCGGCCGGCGCGGACGTTTTCCAGGTAGGCCCTGGGGTGCTTGTGGCGCATCTGGCGCAGCACGCGGTCGTGCAGCGTCAGCTTGGAATGAGCGCCGGCGCCGATGCCGAGGTAGTCGCCGAAATGCCAGTAGTTGAGGTTGTGCAGGCACTGCCGGCCGGGCTGGGCGAAGGCCGAAGTCTCGTAGTTGGCGTAGCCGGCGGCGGCCAGCCGGGCTTCGATGGCTTCCTGCATGTCGGCGCACAGGTCGCCTTCGGGCAGGTCGGGCGGGAAGGCGGCGAAGTGCGTGTTCGGCTCCAGCGTCAGCTGGTAGCAGGAGAGATGCGGCGGCGCGAAGGACAGCGCGGTGTCGATGTCGGCGAGCGCTTGCTCCTGCGTCTGGTACGGCAGGCCGTACATCAGGTCGAGGTTGAAGCGTTCGAAGTGCTCGCCGGCCAGTTGCGCCGCGCGCCTGGCTTCGGCGCTGCCGTGGATGCGGCCGAGCGCCTTGAGGTGCTCGTCGTTGAAGCTTTGGATGCCGAGCGACAGCCGATTGACCCCGGCAGCGCGAAAGCCGGCGAACTTGCCGGCCTCGACCGTGCCGGGATTGGCTTCGAGCGTGATTTCGGCCTCCGGCGACAACATCGCCAGCGCCCGGAAGGCGCCGATCAGCTCGTCGATGGCACCCGGCGACAGCAGGCTGGGCGTGCCGCCGCCGAAAAACACCGTCTGCACCGGCCGCCCCCAGATCAGCGGCAGCGCCGACTGCAGGTCGGCGATCAGCGCATCGACGTACTCCCGCTCGGGAATCGTCGCGCCGGCCTCGTGCGAATTGAAGTCACAGTAGGGGCACTTGCGCACGCACCAGGGGATGTGGACATAGAGCGAGAGGATGGGGGATTTGCGGAATTCGAGCGGGCTGTCCGGCGAGCTGGCAGGCGAGCGGGAGGGGGCGGGAATGATCGGGATGGTAATCGACATGCTTCAGGGGCTGGGCTTCAATCCGGGCGAGCGGTGTTGTTCGCTTCGGCTGGCGCGGGCGTTGGTAGGGCGGCGGGTGGCTCGGCTGCGCCGCGCAGGATTTGCGCCACGGCTGCCTTGCCAATGGGTGTCAGATAGGGCTGCAGATCGGTAAAGGGAATCGTGTAGCGGGCGTAGCAGATGCGCATGATACGCGCGGGTTCTGGGAGCGATGGGATGAACGCGATTCCCTTGGGGGCCAGGCCGATGTCGTAGCCACCGTCGACCATGCCGAAGTCGAAATCTTCCGGTTTGCAGGGGGCGATCTTGTCTACCTCGGGCTTTGTTTTGGCGATGCGCCTGGCGAGGCTTTTCGGGAGGCAGCGATTTTCCCGGGAATCGCAGATCTGGTCCGGATTGCCTTCGCTCTTTTTGACCACACGGAACCAGGACCAGAGGTCTGCTTCCTTGCCGGTGTGCAGGTTCAGCACCCGGGTTTCGTTGTTGAAAGAGGGGTGGGCGCCGCCGCAATACCACTCGCCATGCTCCGACCAGGATAGCCAGTCATCGTTCCAGAAGCGCAAACGGACGCTGTCGGTCCAGTCACCTTGGCGGGGCGGATCGAAGGTGTCGCAAGCGAGATAAGCGGCGATGCTGTCCTGCAATAGTTGGCGCAGGCGTTTGTTGGCGCGTTGAATGGGCTCGCCGTCCCCCTCAAGTTCCACCGAAGCGACATTGCCCTGCATGGCCTGGATGACCCGGTAGGTTCTGCCCATGAATACCTTGGCTTGCCCTGTCGTGATCTTCTGTGCAGCGACGCGCGGTGCGTTGAACGCGGTCTGGAGTGGGCTATCGAAAAGGCAGTCGGGTGTTTGGCTTTCCCTGGCCTGGTTCAGCTTGACGCGGCTAAGCCGGATCGGCGATAGCGGCGCCGCTTCGCTTTGTCGCCAGGTTCCGGTCAGCCGCTTGCCGGTCGGCTTGTCCAGTTGCCAGGTGCTGCTGGTTTCGATGCCCAGGTTTTCGATCCAGTGGGGATTTTCCCCGGCGGGCGGCGACAGGCTGATGCGCAACGGCTTGCGTAGCGGATAGTAGTGGCCGCCAGTCTGATCCCAGCAGGCGACGATCTGCCGCTTGCCGATCGTTCCCTGCCAGACGCCGATCAGCTCCAACGGTACATTCTGGCTTTGCGCCGGGGACGAATGCAGCAGGAAGGCGAGTCCCAGGGAGATGAGAAGGTGAAGCGGACGCCGGCGGTTGGTCGGGGCTGTTCTTGCTCGGGATTTCACTGCGTTTCTCCAGGTGCAAATGCCTCATTCTTTGCCAGTTCTGCCTCGATCCGTTCAATACTCGGCAGGCTCGTCTGCAATTCCTCGGGCAGGGATTCCAGCAACTTGTACTCGGCGATGCCCATCGGCTGGCCTTTGTCGCCCAGCGCGTATTCCGCTACCACCTTGTTCTTGCTCTTGCACAGCAGCAGGCCGATGGTCGGGTTGTCCTGGGCGTGCCTGATCTGGCGATCAACGGCGGTCATGTAAAAGCCGAGTTGTCCCAGGTGTTCCGGCTTGAACTTGCCGCCTTTCAGTTCGATCACGACGTAGCAGCGCAACTTGAGGTGATAGAACAGCAGGTCGATGAAGAATTCCTCGCCGCCGACGTTCAGCAACACTTGCCGGCCGACGAAGGCAAAGCCGGCGCCCAGTTCGAGCAGGAAGTCGGTGACGTGCTGCATCAGGGCGTTTTCGATGTCGCGCTCGTGGGCTGCCTCGGTCAGGCCGAGGAAATCGAAACGGTAGGGGTCTTTCAGCGCCTCGCGGGCGAGGTCGGATTGCGCAGCGGGCAGGGTGTCGGGAAAATTCGAGACCAGATTGCCGCTGCGCTCCAGTAGCCGGGCTTCGATCTGCATCGCCAGGACATTGCGCGACCAGTTGTGCTCGATGGCCTTGGCAGCGTACCAGCGGCGGGTTTCGGGGCCGGGGAGTTTGTCCAGCAGCGCGATCTGGTGATACCAGGGCAATTGTGCAAGCACCCCTTGCACAATTGCTTCGTCCGGCCAGGCTTCGGCAAAGGCGCGCATGTACTTGAGGTTGCGCGGCGAGAAGCCTTTCATGGCGGGGAAGGCCTGGCGCAAATCCTCGGCCAGGCGGTCGATGACCTTGGCGCCCCAGCCCTGTTCGCCTTGCCGGGCCAGGATGTCGCGGCCGATCTGCCAGTAGAGCAGCACCAGTTCGCGGTTGACCGCCAGCGTTGCGCGCTGCTGGGCCGTGTGGATGCGGGTTTTCAGGTCGGCCAGCCAGTCGGTGTAGCCGGCCGGCGGTTCAGTGAAGCGGAGGGGCTGTTCGCTCATGGCTGAATTCCGGATGACAAATGAATTGAAACTGCTGGGCGACCAGCATACCGGAAACGGCGGGCGAGGTGAGGGTCAGAGTTCCGGCAGCCGCTCGATCAGTTTCTGCATTGCCTGGCCGCGATGCGAGAGTTTGTTCTTGACCGCCGGGTCGAGTTCGGCGGCGGTGCACGCGTAGGTAGGGACGTAGAACAGCGGGTCGTAGCCGAAGCCGTCGGCGCCTTGCGGAGCGGCGAGGATTTCGCCGGGCCATTCGCCTTCAGCGATGATCGGCTGCGGGTCGTCGGCGCTACGTACGAGGACGAGGACGCAGACGAAGTGCGCCTTACGCTCGGTCATCTGCGGGAAGCCGGCGAGGTCGGCGAGCAGCTTTTCGTTGTTGCGGGCGTCGGATTTCGGTTCTCCCGCATAGCGGGCAGAAATCACACCGGGGGCGCCGCCGAGCGCCCTGACGCACAGGCCGGAGTCGTCGGCGAGCGCCGGCAGGCCGCTGTGCTGGGCGGCGTGGCGGGCCTTGGCGAGGGCGTTTTCGACGAAGGTGCAATGCGGTTCCTCGGCTTCCGGGATGCCAAGCTGGCCTTGCGGGATGACTTCGAAGCCGAGCGGCGCGAGGAGCGCGTTCAGTTCTTTCATCTTCTTGGCGTTGTTTGAGGCGAGGACGAGTTTTTTCATGCGGCGAGCGCTTTTTGCTGTTCGGCGACCAGTTGGCGGATGCCCATCTGCGCGAGGTCCATCAGCACGTTCATCTGCTCGCGGCTGAACGGTTCGCCTTCGGCCGTGCCCTGGACTTCGACGATACCGCCCTTGCCGGTCATGATGACATTCATGTCGGTGTCGCAGTTGGAGTCTTCCGGGTAGTCGAGGTCGAGTACCGCGCTGCCGTTATAGATGCCGACCGAGATCGCGGCGACGTGGTCCTTGATCGGGTTGGCGGCTAGCTTGCCGGCCTGTACCAGCTTTTCGCAGGCTTCATAGAGGGCGATCCAGGCGCCGGTGATCGAGGCGCAGCGGGTGCCGCCGTCGGCTTGCAGGACGTCGCAGTCGAGGGTGATCTGGCGTTCGCCGAGGGCCTTGAGGTCGGTCACGGCGCGCAGGCTGCGGCCGATCAGGCGCTGGATTTCCTGGGTGCGCCCGGTCTGCTTGCCCTTGGCCGCTTCGCGTGCGCTGCGCGTGTGCGTCGAGCGCGGCAGCATGCCGTATTCGGCGGTGACCCAGCCCTGGCCCTTGCCGCGCAGGAAGGGCGGCAGGCTTTCTTCGACGGAAGCGGTGCACAGCACGCGCGTGTCGCCCATTTCGATCAGCACCGAACCTTCGGCGTGACGGGTGAAATTGCGGGTGATGCGGACGGCACGGAGCTGGTCCGGCTGGCGTTGGCTGGGGCGCATGGGGATTCCTTTATTTCTTCGGATTGAACTTGTCGATGGCGGCGCGGATTTCCTCGATCGCCGCTTCAATCTCGTCGTCGGAGAGATCGCTCTTGTAACTGGGGTTGCGACCGAATTCATCGAGCTTGGTGGTGACTTCGCCGACCGGCATGGTCTGGGTCGAAATCGCGCTGCTCAGCGCTTCGACGTAATTGTCCTCCCAGCAGACGGCAACCGCCGACAGGTTGTCGCCGTGGCTGCCGGCCTTGGCTTCGGCCTGGTTGAGCAGCATCGGCAGGACCTGCAGCAGGTTGGCGCCCTTCAGCGCGACCGCCATCATTTCACCGGAGGTGATGCCCCACAGGCCGTCGGTGCATAGCAGCACGACATCGCTGTGTTCGAGCGGCGTCTTGCGCGAGAAGTCGATGTCCGGCAGGCTCGGCCCGCCCAGGCAGCTATAGATCTTGTTGCGGTCGGGGTGGCGGGCGGCCTGGGCTTCGGTGATCAGGCCTTCGTCGAGCAGCAGGCGGATGCGCGAGTGGTCGCGCGTCTGGGCTATGACGCGGCCATTGCGCATCAGGTAGAGGCGGGAGTCGCCAGCGTGCGCCCAGTAGGCGACATTGTCCTGGATGACGCAGGCGACGCAGGTGGTGCGCGGCGAGTCGTCGAGGTCGTGGCGCACGGCGTAATCACGGATCGCCTGGTGGGCGTGGGTCATGCCCCGGTGCAGGAAATCGAAGGGGTCGTCGAGCAGCGGTTTGGCTTCGTTCTGGAACGCTGCGGCCATGGTCTGCACCGCCAGTTGGGCGGCGATCTCGCCGTGGTGATGGCCGCCCATGCCGTCGGCGATCACCATCAACAGGGCGTCGCGCGAATAGCAGTAGGTGCTGCGGTCTTCGTTGTTGGCCCGTCCGCCCTGGCGGCATTCCTGATAGATGGTGAATCTCATCGCGGCGAATTCCTGAATTTGTCGACGAAGCGGCCGATCCAGCCGCTTTCCAGGCGGGCGTGCGGCGGATGGGTGTCGGCGACCAGCGCCTTCTGCAGGGCAAAGACGCTTTGCGGACGGTAGAGATGGTTGAGGCTGAGGCACCAGTCGATGATTTCGAGCAGGCGGTCGGAATACTGGCCTTCCCAGCGCACCATCGCCGGCGTCAGCGTGTCCTTGCGCAGGCGCTCGTCGGCTGCCTGCGGCGCGGCGCCGTCGAGGCAGGCATACATCGAGGCGCCGACGCTGTAGATGTCGCTCCACGGGCCGAGATCCTGGCGGTTGCCGTAGTGCTCCGGCGAGGCGAAGCCCGGGGTGTACATCGGCTTGAGCATGGGCTGGTCGCTGACCAGCGTCTGGCGGGCGGCGCCGAAGTCGATCAATACCGGCGTGTTGTCGCTGCGCAGGTAGATGTTCGAGGGCTTGAGGTCGAGGTGCAGCAGCTTGTGCGAATGGACTTCGCGCAGGCCATTGAGCATGCGGGTGAACACGCCGCGGATGAAACGTTCGGAAATATGCCCCTGGTGTTTCTGGATGAATTCCTGCAGGGTGCGGCCATGTTCGTATTCCATGACCATGTAAACGGTTTCGTTGGCGCGGAAGAAGTTCAGCACACGGATCACGTTCGGATGCGACAAGCGGGCCAGGGCGCGGCCTTCCTCGAAGAAACACTTCATCCCGTAGCGGAAGGCGCCGAGGTGGTCTTCGGTGATGACCGGGCAGATGTCGCCCTTGGCGCGCAGGGCCAGGCTGTTGGGCAGGTATTCCTTGATCGCGACCTGGTTGTTGTCGGGGTCGCGGGCCAGATAGACGATGGAAAACCCGCCCAGCGACAGCTGGCGTTCTATGGTGTACTCCTCCAGCTGGTGGCCGCCAGGCAGCGGGTGGTTGGCTTGTTGCGCCATCGATCTCGCGGTTATCATGCAATCGCAGGCATTGTCGGGCGTGTTGTCCGACCTGTAAAGCTGGAGAGCGAGCCCCGATGATTTGCAGCATGACCGGATATGCAGTGAAAACCCGCGATCTTGAGCGGGGAACGCTGCAATTGGAACTAAAAAGCGTCAATTCCCGCTATCTGGATTTTCATTTCCGGGTTGCGGAAGATTTGCGCAGCATGGAATTGCCGCTGCGCGAACTGCTCGCCAGCCGTCTGTCGCGGGGCAAGGTCGAATGCCGCCTGTCGTTCAATGCGGCCGTGGCGCGCGGCGAGCAACTGACGCTCAACGACGAATTGCTCGCCGCCCTGCGCGGCCTCGCCGACCAGGTGCGCACGGCGATGCCGGAAGCGGCGCCGCTGTCGGTCAATGAGGTGCTGCGCTGGCCGGGCATGTTCGGCGACCAGGAAATCGATTTTGCCGCGCTCGGCCCGGTCGTCCTGGCGCTGGCCCGCGAAGCGCTCGACGATTTCACGGCAACCCGCGCCCGCGAAGGCGAAAAGCTGGCGGCGATGATCGTCGACCGGGTCAATGCCATGCGCGCCATCGTCCGCGATGTCGCGCCGCGCATTCCCGAGGCGCAGGCCGTGTTCACCGACAAGCTGCGGCAACGTCTGCAGGAAGCGCTGGGCAACGCCAGCGACGACCGCATCCTGCAGGAAGTGGCGGTGTTCGCGACGCGCATCGACGTCGCCGAGGAACTGTCGCGCCTGACTGCCCACCTCGACGAGGTCGAGCGGGTGCTGAAGGCCGGCGGCGCCAGCGGCAAGCGCCTCGATTTCCTGATGCAGGAACTCAACCGCGAGGCCAACACGCTGGCGTCGAAGTCGGCGATCACCGAGGTTTCGCAGGCGGCGATGGAACTGAAACTGCTGATCGAGCAGATGCGCGAGCAGATCCAGAACCTGGAATGAGCGGAGGGTAGATGGCGGGCGATCTTTACATCATTGCGGCGCCCTCGGGCGCCGGCAAGACGACGCTGGTCAGGATGCTGCTCGAACGCGAGCCGGCGATCCGCCTGTCGATTTCCCACACCACGCGCAGCCCGCGACCGGGCGAGGCGGATGGGCGCGAATACCATTTCGTCGCCGTCGACGCCTTCCGGGCGATGATCGCCCGCGACGAATTCCTGGAGTGGGCGGAAGTCCACGGCAACTTCTACGGCACCTCGAAGCAGTGGATCGCCGACCAGCTTGCCGCCGGCCGCGATGTCCTGCTCGAGATCGACTGGCAGGGCGCGCAGCAGGTGCGTCGGCTGTTTCCGGAAGCGATCGGGGTGTTCATCCTGCCGCCGTCGCTCGACGAACTGACCCGTCGCCTGACCGGGCGCGGCACCGACGCGCCGGATGTCATCGAGCGTCGTCTTGCCGCGGCTGAGGCGGAGATGCGCCATGTCGGGGAATTCGACTATGTTATTATTAACGACCAATTGGAGCAGGCATTGGACGATCTGCGCGCCATCGTGCGCGTTCCCCGCCTGCAGCCCGGTCGGCAGCGATTGCGCCATCCCGCGTTGTTCGCCCGGCTGATGTAAACGGATTTGAACTGAGGTTAGACATGGCTCGCGTTACCGTCGATGATTGCCTGAAAAGGATTCCCAACCGCTTCCAGATGACCCTGGCGGCTGCCCACAGGGCGCGCCAGATCGCCAACGGCGCGACGCCGCTGGTCGATGCCGAGAAGGACAAGCCGACCGTCATCGCCCTGCGCGAGATGGCCATCGGCAAGGTCGGCCTGGAAGTGCTCAACCGCGGTCAGGCCTGACCGCGCGGGGCGGTGAACCCGGATGGAGCCTGCGCCTCAACACCGCCCACCGGTTGTCGGAGACGAGGTCTATCGCCAGTTCATCGCCCGTCTCGACTACCTGCCGCCGTCTGATGTAGCACGCATCGAGGCGGCCTACGCCTACGCCGAGCGGGCGCATGCGCACCAGAAGCGCATGTCGGGCGAACCCTACATCACCCATCCGCTGGCGGTGGCCAGCGCCGTCGTCGAATGGTGCATGGACGCCGATGCGATCTGTGCCGCCCTCCTGCACGACACGATGGAGGACACCGGGGCGACCAAGCAGGAGTTGGCCGAGAAGTTCGGCAAGGAAGTCGCCGAAATGGTCGACGGCCTGTCCAAGCTGGACAAGATGGAATTCGCCTCGTACAAGGAGGCGCAGGCGGAAAACTTCCGCAAGATGCTGATGGCGATGGCGCGCGACCTGCGCGTCGTGCTGATCAAGCTCGCCGATCGCCAGCACAACATCCGGACGATGTCGGCAATGCGCGCCGACAAGCGCGTGCGCATCGCCCGGGAAACCCTGGAAATCTACGCGCCGATCGCCTTGCGCCTGGGCTTGAGCCGGCTCTACCGGGAATTGCAGGACACCGCTTTCCGCCTGATCCACCCGCATCGTGCCGAGGTCCTGGCGAAGGCGCTGAAGGCGGCGAAGGGCAACCGGCGCGAACTGCTGACCCGGATCCAGGAAAGCGTCTGCGACAAGCTGGCGCATGCCGGGCTGGAAGCGGAAGTCTTCGGGCGCGAGAAAAGTCTCTATTCGATCTTCTGCAAGATGAAGGAAAAGCGGCTTTCCTTCTCGCAGGTGCTCGACATCTACGGCTTCCGCGTCGTCGTCGACAAGGTGGCGAGCTGCTATCTGGCGCTGGGTGCCCTGCACAGCCTGTACAAGCCGGTGCCGGGCAAGTTCAAGGACTACATCGCGATCCCCAAGGCCAACGGCTACCAGTCGCTGCACACGACGCTGATCGGCCCCTATGGCACGCCGGTGGAAGTCCAGATTCGTACCCGCGAGATGCATCACGTCGCCCAGGACGGCGTCGCTTCGCACTGGCTGTACAAGGATGGCAGCGAGAGCAGCGCCGAGTTGCAGATCAAGACGCACAAATGGCTGCAGTCGCTGCTCGAGTCGCAGACCGGGAATTCGGCCGAGTTCTTCGAGGACGTCAAGGTCGATCTCTTTCCGGACGAGGTTTACGTGTTCACGCCCAAGGGCAAGATCATGGCTTTGCCTCATGGGGCGACGGCGGTCGATTTCGCCTACGCGGTGCATACCGACGTCGGTAACCATTGTTCGGCGGCCCGCATCAACCACGAACTGGCGCCGCTGCGTACGGAGCTGAAGAACGGCGATCTGGTCGAGATCATCACCTCACCCGACGCATCGCCGAACCCGGTGTGGCTCAACTACGTCAAGACCGGCCGCGCGCGCAGCAAGATCCGCCATTTTCTGCGCACGACCCAGAACGTCGAATCGGCCCGTCTCGGCGAGCGCCTGCTGCGTCAGGAGTTGCTCTCGCTCGGCGTGGTGCCGATTTCGATTCCGACCGCCGCCTGGGAGGCGCTGGTCAAGGCGGGCGGCCAGCAGTCGATCGACGAGGTTTACGCCGATATCGGGCTCGGCAAGCGCCTGCCCTCGGTCGTCGCCCGTCGCCTGCTGGCGCGCGAGGGCATGGCGGCAGCGGTACCGGGCGGATTGACCCTGGCGATCCATGGCAACGAAGGCATGGCGATCCAGCTTGCCCCATGCTGCCAGCCGATTCCCGGCGATCCGATCATCGGTTCGATCCGCAAGGGCAGTGGCATGATCATCCACACCCACGATTGCCCGGCGATCCGCAAGTCGCGTTCGAGCGAGCCGCAGAAGTGGATCGATGTCGAGTGGGAGCCCGAAGAAGGCAAGCTGTTCGACCTGCGTATCCGGGTCGAGGTGAAGAACAAGCGCGGCGTGCTGGCGCAGGTTGCCGCCGCCATTTCAGAGGCCGCTTCGAACATCGAACATGTGTCGATGGAAGCCGATCCCGAGCGCTTGTTCACGACCCTGCATTTCACCATCCAGATTGCCAACCGCAAGCATCTCGCAGCGGTGATGCGCGGCATCCGGCATTTGCCTGAAGTCAGCCGCATTGCCCGGGAGAAGGGGGGCGAGGCTTGAGGATACTGGTCCTCGGGGCGGGGGTTGTCGGTACCGCCAGCGCCTGGTATCTGCATGCCGCCGGTCATCAGGTCACGGTCGTGGACCGGCAAGCCGCGGCCGGCCTTGAAACCAGCTTTGCCAACGGTGGGCAGATATCGGTTTCACACGCCGAACCCTGGGCCAATCCACATGTCCTGCCCCGTCTGCTGAAATGGCTGGGGCGTCCGGATGCACCCTTGCGCTGGCATTGGCGCGCCGACCCGGGACAATGGCTGTGGGGTTTGCGTTTCCTGCGCCAGTGCCTGCCCGGACGGACGCAGGCCAACATCGCGGCGATCCTGGCGCTGGCGTTGTACAGCCGCGGCCAGTTGCAGCGTTTGCGCGAAGAACTGGGGCTCGAATACGAGCAGCTGCAGCGCGGCATCCTGCATATCTACACCGATCAGGACGAACTGGCGGCGGCAATGAGCGCGGCCCGCCTGATGGCCCGTTTCGGCCTCGACCGAGAGATGCTTGACGTCCGGGCCTGCGTGGCCCTCGAGCCGGCGCTGGCGGGGGCGGAAAAACTGCTGGTCGGCGGCGACTACACGCCGTCCGACGAATCCGGTGATGCCCATCGTTTCACCCAGGCGCTGGCTGCCCGGGCAGCCGCTGCCGGCGTCGTTTTCCGTCACGAACAGAGCATCGAGCGGATCGCCAGTGCCGGCGGTCGTGTCGCCGGCGTTGTCGTGCGCGATGCGCAGGGCGAATCGTCCTTGCTCACCGCCGACGCTTATGTCGTTGCCCTCGGCAGCTACTCGCCCCTGCTCCTGCGGCCGCTCGGGATACGCCTGGCGATCTGTCCGGCCAAGGGCTATTCGGCGACGCTGCCGCTCGCCGACGGAGCGGTGGCGCCGACCGTCAGCCTGACCGACGACGAGCACAAGCTGGTCTTTTCCCGTTTCGGCAACCGTCTGCGCGTCGCCGGCACCGCCGAGTTCGCGGGTTACGATCTGGCACTCGACGAACTGCGTTGCCAGGCCTTGATGCGGCGCACCCGGCAGTTGTTTCCCGACCTGCGTCTGGCTGGCGAGCCGCAGTTCTGGTGCGGTCTGCGCCCGGCGACGCCGTCCAACGTTCCCTATCTCGGGCGCTCGCGCTTGCCCAATCTGTGGCTGAACACCGGTCACGGCACGCTTGGCTGGACGATGGCCTGTGGTTCGGCGGCGGCCTTGAGCGATCTGATCGACGGCCGCCGCCCGGCGCCCGATTTCCCTTTCCTGCGCGGATGATCGACACCCACTGCCACCTCGACGCGGCGGAGTTCGATGCCGATCGGGAGGCGGTACTGGCGGCGGCGCAGGCCGCCGGGGTGAGCCGGGTCGTCGTTCCGGGCGTCGCCTTCGCCGCCTTCGCCAGACAGCGGCGGATTGTCGCCGATAGTCCGTTGTGCGTGGCAGCGTATGGCATCCATCCGCTTTATGTCGACGCCGCCGGAGATGCCGACCTCGAGCATCTCGCTTCCTGGGTGGACGCCGAACGGCCGCTGGCGATCGGTGAGATCGGCCTCGATTTCTTCGTTGCCGGCAGCGACATCGAACGCCAGACGCGTTTTTTCGTCAGCCAGCTCAAGCTGGCGCGGGCGCTCGACTTGCCGGTGATTCTCCACGTCCGGCGCGCGGTGGACGCCGTGCTGCGCGAGTTGCGGCGGGTTCGCGTGCGCGGCGGCATCGCCCATGCCTTCAACGGCAGCCCGCAGCAGGCCGCGGAATTCATCAAACTCGGTTTCAAGCTCGGCTTTGGCGGTGCGGCGACCTACAGCGGATCGACGCGCATCCGCGCGCTGGCCGCTGCCTTGCCGGTCGACGCGATCGTCCTCGAAACCGACGCGCCGGATATTCCCCCGGCCTGGCTCAATCGCGGCCGCAACGCGCCGGCCGAACTGCCGCGCATTGCCGGAGAAATTGCCGCGCTGCGCCGGATGCCGGTGGCGGCGCTGATCGCCGAGGTCGACAAAAACGCCCAGGCGGTGCTGGGCGTTTTCTGAGGCCCGCCGCGCCGGGGCGTGGTCAGGCGTTGAGGACGGCTGTCCGGCGGACGATCAGAGATCGACCTTGAGGTTGGCCTTCAGCAACTCGCTGATGATCTGCGCGTCGCCAGCGCCGGCGCCGGCCAGGCTGTCGAGCGCAACGCCCTGCAGCAGGATCGTCTGGTCGGTGGCCGTGGCGTGGTTGCTGCCGGTGTAGGCGCCGTGGCTGCTGATCTGGATCAGGGTGTCGCTGCCGCTGGCCGAGAAGTGCAGGTGGTTGATCAGGTTGCCGCTGTTCTCGCCCTGCAGCAGGTCGCGCAGGTCGAGGACGTCACCACCGTTGCCGGCACTGAAGTCCTTGATCACGTCGCTGGCCGGCGTCTTCGTCGTTCCCTGGTCACCGAGCGACCATTTGAAGGTGTCGGCACCGAGACCGCCGATCAGGGTGTCGTCGCCCTGGCCGCCGACGATCAGGTCGTTGCCTTCCTTGCCGTCGATATAGTCGCCATAGTTGCCGCCATTGAGCGTGTCATCGCCGCTGCCACCGAAGATCTTGGCTGGCGGCGGAGTGACCGTCAGCGACAGCGTCGAGGCAGCGTGGTCGCCGTCGTTGTCGATGATGGCGAAGCCGATCTGCTCGGTGGTCGCGTTGCTCTTGATCGGCGGCGTATAGATGTAATCGCCGCTGAGCATGTCGACCACCAGTTTGCCGCCGGCATCGGTGAACACCGTCCACTTCTGGCCGTCGAACTTGTCGGCGGTGCCGATTGCCGTGCCGCTGACGGTGCCGTCGAGCAGATAGGTGGTGCCGTCGATGCTGAACGAGGTCAGATGCCCGCCGTCGGCACCGACCCCGGAGCCCTGGTGCAGGGTGCCGTCGAGGAAGTTACCCTTGAAATTGGCATTGACGGTATCGCGCAGGATCGGACCGAGTTCGCTTTCGTTGGCGACGATGACGGCGTCGGTATCAGTCTTGGTGACACCGTTGTAAGCGACCGGATTCATGCTGGCCTGGGTGGTGTCGCTGCCCATGCCGAAGGCGAAGGCGTTGATCTTGTTGGTTTCGAGGAAGGACTTCCAGAGCGCTTCTTCTTCCGCCTGAATGCCTTGGCGCGCCGGCAGCGGACCGCTGCCGTCCCAGTCGCTGGAAGCGTTCGGTTCGCCGTCGGACAGGAAGTAGGCGACATTGGTGCCGTCAGGGATCTTGCCGGACGACTGGAAGGCTTCCATGGCTTTGAGCAGGGCCGCGTCGTAGTTGGTGGCACCGCCTGTGCCCAGGGCATTGACGTAGGCGATGGCGTCGGCGGCACTGACCCAGCCTTCGGTATAAGACTTGGCCGAGGAGCTATAGACGACGATGCGGACGGCAACGTCGCCGAGCATGTCGTAACTCTGAATCAGTTCGCGCACCGAGTTGCGCAGGATCTCGATGCGGCTGCCGGCCATGCTGCCCGAATTGTCGAGGATGAGCAGGATGTTGGTGTCCTGATGGCGCATGGCGTCGGCTTCGGTTTCCGGAACTGCCTTCGGCGCATCGTCCTCGATGTCCAGCGTCAGGGTCGCCTGGGTGCTGCTCAAGCCATCGTCGGCGGTGAGGTCGAAGTGCAGGGTTTCGACGTTTTCGTCCTGGCCGGCCGCGTGGTCGATGGCTTGCGATAGCTTGATTTCGTAGTTGCCGTTGCTGTCGACCGTGACCCGAAGCACTTCGGGGCCGCCCTGGCCGGCCGTGCCGATCAGCGGTGAAGCACTGCTGCCGCTGCCCGACCAGACGATCTGGACGCCGTCGGCGCTCAGGGCTTCGCTCGGTGGCGCAACGCTGACCAGCAGGGAGGCGCCGCCGGCACCGGTGACGCCGATGTTGCCGCTGGCCGTCGCGCTATCGGCAACATCGCCCGGGTTGCCGCTGCTGTCCTTGATGCCGCCGGCCAGTCCCTCTTCGGAAACGGTGGCGAGCAGGTCGCCGAGCTGGATCAGGGCAAAGCGGGCCTGATCGCTACCAGTTTTGCCGACGTTGCCGGCCGGGTCGAACATGTAGGCGTCGACGGTGATGGTTTCGCCGGCGGGGCGCGCCGCGAAATCGGTGGTGATGTAGCCGTTGGCCTTGTCGGCGGCGCTGATGACGAAGTCCTTGGTGCTGACGCCGTCGGAGACGCGCAACGTATCGCCGACCTCGACCTTGGACCCGTCGAATTCGATCCTGACGTCGACGTTGCCGCTGAGTTCCGGCGCGCTGATCAGGGCGTCGTTGTTGGCGTCCTCGGTGATGATGACGGTGGGCGGATTGCCGTCGTTGGGGATGCTGGTGTCGATGGTCGCGCTGTCGCTGCCGGTTTTGCCGACGTTGCCGGCGGCGTCCTTGATCTGGGCGTCGACGGTGAGCTTGACGCCATCGCCGGGGCTGGCGACGCCGGGCAGGGCGATCGAGCCCTTGAGGATGTCGGCCTGGGTGATGGTGATCGGCGCCTGGGCCACGCCATTGACCGTGGTCAGCAGGGTGTCGCCGGCAACGGCGGTGGCCGGCAGGGTGATGCTGACGTCGATGTTGCCCTGCAGTTCGGCGGCGTTGATCCAGGTGTCGTTGTTGGCGTCTTCGAGGATGGTGACGATCGGCTCGCTGGGCGGCGCGGTGATGATGCGGGCCGTGTCGTCGACCGGGCCGGCGGCGTTGCCGGCGGCATCGACGATGCTGGCGGTGACCTTGAAGTCGGTGTTGTCGGCGGTCGGGTTGAACTTGACGTCGATGAAGCCGGCGGCGATCTGGGCAGCGCTCAGGGTGAACACCTGATCGACGTTGCCGGCCGCGGTGACGGTCAGCGTGTCGCCGACGGCGGCGCCCTGCGGGATGGTGACGCGGACGTCGATGTCGTTGTCCTTCAGTTCGGCCTTGTTGATGTAGCCGTCGTCGTTGGCGTCTTCGGTGATGGCGATGGCGAGACCGGAGAAGACGCTGGGATCGACCTGCGCGGCGTCGGAACCGGTGGGACTGAAGTTGCCGGCGAAGTCCTTGACCTGGGCGGTGACTTCGAAGGGCTGGTCATTGCCGGGGCTGGGGAAGTCCAGGTTGACGCTGCCGCCGGCGATGTCGGCGGCGCTGAGGACGATTGCTGTCTGGGCGACGCCGTTGATCGAGACGAGCAGCGAATCGCCGGCCTGAGTGCCGCTGGGCAGCTTGATGCTGACATCGATGTTGCCCTGCAGTTCGGCGGCGTTGATGTAACCGTCGTTGTTGGCGTCCTCGGTGATGTTGACGGTCGGGGCGCCGATCGGATCGGTGACGATGGTGGCGTCGTCGCTGGCGACATTGGATTTGTTGCCGGCGGCGTCGGCGACCTGGGCGGAGACCTCGAGCTTGGTGCCGTTGGGCGGCGCCGTAAGTTCGACGATGAGCTTGCCGGCGTCGATCTGCGGCTGGATCAGGGTAATGGTCTGGGTGGCGTTGCCGGTGGCGTTGATGGTGATCAGGTCGCCGGCGATGGCGTCCTTGGGCAAGACGATTTCAACGCCGACCGTGCCCTTCAACTCGGTGGCGTTGATGAAACCGTCGTTGTTGGCATCCTCGGTGATGGTCAGGCTGAGGCCCTGCAGGGTGCTGAGGTCGACCTTGGCGTAGTCGGAGCCGGTGGCGGACTTGTTGCCGGCCGGGTCGAAGAGGAAGGCGGAGACGTTCAGCGAGCTGCCGTCGGGTGGCATGGCGAAGTCGGTGGTGACGTAGCCGTTGGCCTTGTCGGCGGCGCTGATGACGATGTCTTTGGTGGTGGTGCCGTCGGTGACGCGGACGGTATCGCCGACCTCGACCTTGTCCGCGGCGAAAGCGACCTTGACGTCGGCGTTGCCGCTGGCTTCGGCGCGGTTGATGAAGCCGTCGTTGTTGGCGTCTTCGGTGATGGTTACTTCGGGCGGATTGCCGCCGTTGGGCAGGTCGGTGTCGATGGTGGCGGCATCGGAACCTTGTTTGGACTGGTTGCCGGCCGGGTCGGAGAGGTAGGAGGTGACGGTGATGGTCTGGCCGGAAGCCGGTGCCGGGAAGTCGGTGAGGATGTAGCCGTTGGCCTTGTCGGCGGCAGTGATGACGAAGTTCTTGCTGCTGGTGCCGTCGGAGACATGCACGGTATCGCCGACATCGACCTTGCTGCCGTCGAACTCAACCTTGACGTCGACGTTGCCGTTCAATTCGGCGGCGTTGATCAGCTTGTCGTCGTTGGCATCCTCGGTGATGGTGACGGTCGGCGGATTGCCGCCGTTGGGGATGCTGGTGTCGATGGTCGCGCTGTCGGAGCCGGTCTTGCCGATGTTGCCGGCGGCATCCTTGATCTGGGCGTCGACGGTGAGTTTGGCGCCATCGCCGGGGCTGGCGATGCCGGGCAGGGCGATCGAGCCCTTGAGGATGTCGGCCTGGGTGATCGTGATCGGCGCCTGGGCAACGCCATTGACCGTGGTCAGCAGGATGTCGCCGGCGACGGCGGTGGCCGGCAGGGTGACGCTGACGTCAATGTTGCCCTGCAGTTCGGCGGCGTTGATCCAGGTGTCGTTGTTGGCATCCTCGATGATGGTGACGATCGGCTCGCTGGGCAGGGTGTCGATGATGCGCGCGCTGTCGTCGACCGGGCCGGCGGCGTTGCCGGCGGCATCGACGATGCTGGCGGAGACCTTGAAGTCGGTGTTGCTGGCGGTCGGGTTGAACTTGACGTCGATGAAGCCGGTGGCGATCTGGGCGGCAGTCAGGGTGAATACCTTGTCGACGTTGCCAACGGCAGTGACGGTCAGCGTGTCGCCGACGGCGGCGCCCTGCGGGATGGTGACGCGGACGTCGATGTCGTCGTTCTTCAGTTCGGCCTTGTTGATGAAGCCGTCGTCGTTGGCGTCTTCGGCGATGGCGATGGCAAGGCCGGAGAAGGCGGTGGTGTCGACCTTGGCGGAGTCGCTGCCGGTCGGGCTCAGATTGCCGGCGCTATCCTTGACCTGGGCGCTGACTTCGAAGGGCTGGCCGTCGCCGGGGCTGGGGAAGTCCAGGTTGACGCTGCCGCTGGCGATGTCGGCGGCGCTGAGGAGGATCGGCGCCTGGGCGACCCCGTTGATCGAGACGAGGAGCGATTCGCCAGCCTTGGCGCCGGCCGGCAGTTCGATGCTGACGTCGATGTTGCCCTGCAGTTCGGCGGCGTTGAGATAGCCGTCGTTGTTGGCGTCCTCGGTGATGCTGACGATCGGTGCGCCGGGCGAGACGAGGGAAATGGTGGCGGCATCGCTGGCAATGTTGGACTTGTTGCCGGCGGCGTCGGCGACCTGGGCGGAGACCTCGAGCCTGGTACCGTTGGGCGGCGCGGTGAGTTCGACGGTGAGCTTGCCGGCGTCGATCTGCGGCTGGATCAGGGTGATGGTCTGGGTGGCGTTGCCGGTGGCGTTGATGGTGATCAGGTCGCCGGCGATGGCGTCCTTGGGCAGGACGATTTCAACGCCGACGGTACCCTTCAATTCGTTGGCGTTGATGAAGCGGTCGTCGTTGCTGTCCTCGGTGATGGTCAGGCTGAGGCCCTGCAGGGTGCTGAGGTCGACCTTGGCGTAGTCGCTGCCGCTATCGGATTTGTTGCCGGCGGGATCGAAGAGGAAAGCGGAGACGTTCAGGGTGCTGCCGTCGGCGGGCATGGCGAAGTCGGTGGTGACGTAGCCGTTGCTCTTGTCGGCAGCGCTGATGACGAGATCCTTGGTGGTGGTGCCGTCGGTGACGCGGACGGTGTCGCCGACCTCGACCTTGTCCTTGTTGAAGGCGATCTTGACGTCGGCGTTGCCGTTGGCTTCGGCGCGGTTGATGAAACCGTCGTTGTTGGCGTCTTCGGTGATCGTCACGGTCGGGGCGAAGCCGTCGTTGGGCTTGCTGGTGTCGATCGTGGCGCTGTCGCTGCCGGGCTGCGTGGTGTTGCCGGCGGCGTCGAAGATGGTCGAGGTGACGGTGATGGTCTGGCCGGAGGCGGGCGCCGGGAAGTCGGTGACGATGTAGCCGTTCGCCTTGTCGGCGGCGGTGATCGCGAAGTCGCGGGTGGTGGTGCCGTCGGAGACGCGCAGGGTGTCACCGATATCGACCTTGCTGCCGTCGAATTCGATCTTGACGTCGACGTTGCCGTTGAGTTCGGCGGCGTTGATCAGCGCGTCGTTGTTGGCGTCTTCGGTGATGGTGACGGTCGGTGCATTGCCGCCGTTGGGGATGCTGGTGTCGATAGTCGCGCTGTCGCTGCCGGTCTTGCCGACGTTGCCGGCGCTATCGCGGATCTGGGCATCGACGGTGAGCGTGGCGCCACCGCCGGGGTTGGCGATACCGGGCAGGGCGATCGAGCCCTTGAGGATGTCGGCCTGGGTGATGGTGATCGGCGCCTGGGCCACGCCATTGACCGT